>Ga0315900_10005317_pt1 | contig 17732 bp, 13 predicted proteins | sample LakEriMetagenome_FD_203521 | JGI IMG/M metagenome (GOLD analysis project Ga0315900, IMG submission 203521) | Freshwater fungal communities from buoy surface, Lake Erie, Ohio, United States - Buoy 12 MA114 | ecosystem: Environmental > Aquatic > Freshwater > Lake > Lake biofilm | place: USA: Lake... | reverse complement strand
CTGTCCGCCGTGCCCGAGCAATCGCCCGCGTGGTCGCTGGCGACCTCGACGCGCGAGAGCTGCCTGGGCAGCGAATGCGCGCACTTCCAGGACTGCTTCGTGATGCAGGCGCGCCGCGAGGCGCTGGCCGCGGATGTCGTGGTGGTCAACCACCACCTGTTCTTTGCCGACGTCGTGCTGCGCGACACCGGGTACGCGGAACTGCTGCCGGCCTGCGATGCGGTCATCTTCGACGAGGCGCACGCGCTGCCGGAGACCGCCAGCCTGTTCTTCGGCGAGACGGTGTCCACGCACCAGCTGATCGACCTCGCGCGGGATACCCGCGCCGAGGCGCTGGCGGGCGCGCGCGACGATCCGTCCCTGCCCAGGGCGGCAGCGGTGCTCGACCGTGCCGCCCGCGACCTGCGCCTCGCGCTGCGCGAGGATACCGGGCGCCTCACCCTCGGGCAGTTGCGCTCGCGAGCCGCGTTCGTCTCGGCGCTGGACGCCGTGCTGGTCGAACTGGACTCACTCGGTCGTCTGCTGTCGCAGCACGCCGAGCGCAGCGAGGGGCTCGGGCGCTGCGTCGAGCGGACCGAGGCGCTGCACCGCGCCCTGGCGCGCTGGCGTTCGCGGGCGCTGCGGGCCGATGCGGTCGCCCCCCCGGGACGCCCCGAGGCTGCTGCGGCGGCAGGGACGGTCGGCGTGGTGGATCCGCCGATCGCCGACGCGGACGATGCCTCGGACGCCGGATGGGTGCTGTGGGCCGAAGTCCTGGCGCACTCGGTTGCGCTGCAGGCCACGCCCCTGTCCGTGGCCCACGTGTTTCGCGAGCAGATGGCCGCCGGCGGCCATCCTCGTGCCTGGGTGTTCACGTCGGCCACGCTGGCGATCGACGGCGACTTCAGCCATTTCGTCGGTGCCATGGGACTGACGGGGGCCACCTGTGCGACATGGCCGAGTCCCTACGACTACCCGTCCCAGTCGCTGCTCTACCTGCCGCCGGACATGCCCGAGCCCGCATCGCCCGAGTACGCGCGCTCGCTCGTGCAGGCGGCGTTGCCGCTGATCGAGGCTGCCGGCGGCCGTACCTTCGTGCTGTGTACCAGCCTGCGCGCCATGCGCCTCGTCCATGAACTGCTCGACCAGGCCCTGCGCCGTCGCGGCCTGATCGTGCCGCTGATGCTGCAAGGCGAAGCCTCGCGCAGCGAACTGCTCCGGCGCTTTCGCGACAGCGGCAATGCGGTGCTGGTCGCCAGCCACTCGTTCTGGGAAGGGGTGGATGTCCGCGGGGACGCGCTGTCGGTCGTGGTGATCGACAAGCTGCCCTTCGCGCCGCCGGACGATCCGGTGCTGGCCGCCCGCATCGAGCAGGCCAACCGCAGCGGCGCCAGCGCCTTCTCGACCATCCAGTTGCCCGAGGCGGCGATCACGCTCAAGCAGGGGGCGGGGCGTCTGATCCGCGACGAAACCGATCGCGGCGTCCTCATGATCGGCGACCCCCGGCTGCTGGGACGTGGCTACGGGCGTCGCTTGCTGAAGAGCCTGCCGCCGATGCGGGTCACCCGCGAGATCGCCGAGGCGTGCACGTTCCTGAGGCGACCAGCCGCCTGAGGCGGGGTGCAGCACCCGGCCGGAGGGTTGCGAGCGCGTGTTCCGCGGGCGGCCTCAGTCCTTCGCGGGCTGGCCGTGGAGGTCGTGCTCGTCGCTGCGGGTGATCCGCACGTCGATGAAATCGCCGGGCTTCACGCCCCTGGCGCGGGCGACGTGGACCACGCCGTCGATCTCCGGCGCATCGGCCGCGCTTCGACCGACCGCACGCGTGCCCTCGACCGCGTCGACCAGCACCCGCATCGTGGAGCCGATGCGACGGTGCAGGCGCGCGGTGCTGATGCGTGCCTGCACCTCCATGAAGCGGGCGCGTCGTTCCTCGCGGATGTCGTCCGGTACCGGCTCTGGCAGGGCGTTGGCGGCGGCACCCTCGACCGGGGAGTAGGCGAAGCAGCCCACCCGGTCGAGTTGTGCCTCTTCGAGGAAGTCGAGCAGGCGCCGGAAGTCGTCCTCGGTCTCGCCCGGGAATCCGGCGATGAAGGTGCTGCGCAGCGTGAGATCGGGGCAGATCTCGCGCCATGCGCGGATGCGGGCGAGCGTGCCCGAGATGTCGCCGGGCCGCTTCATGAGTCGAAGGATGCGCGGGCTCGCATGCTGGAACGGAATGTCCAGGTACGGAAGGATCCGTCCCTCGGCCATCAGCGGGATGAGTTCGTCCACGTGCGGGTACGGGTACACGTAGTGCAGTCGCACCCACGCGCCGAGCGAGCCCAGCGCGGCCGCCAGTTCGGTGATGCGGGTGCGCAGCGGCCGGCCTCCCCAGAAGCCGGTGCGGTAGCGCATGTCCACGCCATAGGCGCTGGTGTCCTGGGAGATCACCAGCAGTTCCTTCACGCCGGCACCCACGAGGCGTTCGGCCTCGAGCATCACGTCCCCGATCGGCCGGCTGACCAGGTCGCCGCGCATCGACGGAATGATGCAGAAGGTGCAACGGTGGTTGCAGCCCTCGGAGATCTTCAGGTACGCATAGTGGCGCGGGGTGAGCTTCACGCCCTGGGGTGGCACGAGGTCGACGAACGGGTCGTGCGGTCGCGGCAGGTGGGTATGCACCGCCTGCATGACTTCGTCGGTGGCGTGCGGCCCGGTCACGGCGAGCAGTTGCGGAAACCGTTCGGTGATCCGCTCGCTGCGCGCCCCCAGGCATCCGGTGACCACGACCTTGCCGTTCTCGGCCAGGGCTTCGCCGATGGCATCGAGCGACTCCTCGACCGCCGAGTCGATGAAGCCGCAGGTGTTGACGATGACGAGGTCGGAGCCCGCGTAATCGGGCGCGATCGCGTAGCCCTCGGCGCGAAGCTGCGTGAGGATGCGCTCCGAGTCGACCAGCGCCTTCGGGCACCCCAGCGAGACGAAGCCGACCCGCGGCACGGCCGGGGCTGCCGTGGGAGACCGGCCGCTCATCGCCTGCCGGGACGGGTCACTTGTCGCCGGGCTTGCCGCCCGCGCCCGGGAACCCGGGGAAGGGGAAGCCGCTGAACAGGTTCTGCGTCTGCTTCTGCATCTGCTGCTGCATGTCGACGAACACCCTGGCGCTCTGCTCCAGGTAGCCGCTCATCAGGCTCTGGATGGCCGGACCCTGCATCTTCACGATCTGGTTCCAGGCCTCGGCGCTGGCCATCGGATTGCCGCCATAGAGCTTCGCCGACTGCTCCTGCATCTGCTGCTGGATCGCCATGAAGGTCTGGATGTTCTTCTCGAGGAAGTTGCCCATCATCCCCTGCATCGCATTGCCGTAGAAGCGGATGATCTGGGACAGCATGTCGGAGGAGAACATGGGCGCATCGCTGTTCTCTTCCTCGAGGATGATCTGCAGGAGGATGTTGCGCGTGATGTCGTCGTTGCTCTTGGCGTCGACCACCTGGAAGGGCGTCTGGTCGAGCACCAGCTGCTTCACGTTGGCGAGCGTGATGTACGTGCTGGTGGCCGTGTCGTAGAGACGGCGGTTCGGGTATTTCTTGATGATGCGCGGAGCGTCGCTCATGGGCTGTCCCCCTCACACGGCGCCAGCAGCGTGGCACCGGGCGGATCCGGGCGGCGAGGGTCCGCCGCAGGGTCCGCGATTGTAGTGGGCCGGGCGAGGCGGCGCATCGCCCGGCCGTTGCGTCAGAACATGTGCTGACCGCCGTTGATCGCGATGTTCGATCCCGTGACGAAGGCGGCTTCCTCGGAGCACAGGTAGGCGACCAGGCCCGCGACTTCCTCGGGCTTGCCCAGGCGGCCCATGGGGATCTGCGGGATGATCTTGGAGTCGAGCACCTCCTTCGGGATCGCCATCACCATCTTGGTGCCGATGTAGCCCGGGGAGATCGTGTTGACGGTAACCCCCTTGCGGGCGACCTCCAGCGCGAGCGCCTTGGTGAACCCGTGCATGCCCGCCTTGGCCGCGGAGTAGTTCGTCTGTCCGAACGCACCCTTCTGGCCGTTCACCGACGAGATGTTGACCACCCGGCCCCACCCGCGCTCGGTCATGCCGTCGACGACCGGCTTGCACATGTTGAACACGCTGTCCAGGTTCGTCTTGAGCACCGCGTCCCAGTCGACCTTGCCCATCTTGCGGAAGGTCATGTCGCGGGTGATCCCGGCGTTGTTGACCAGCACGTCGACGGGTCCCACCTCGCCCTGGATCTTCTCCACGCCGGCCGCGCAGGAATCGAAGTCGGCGACGTCGATCTGCACCGCGTGGAAGTCGTGTCCGCGCGCCTTCATGTCGGCGAGCCAGTCGCCCGCCTTGGCATTGCCTGGGGAGTAACTCACCACCACGCGGTAGCCCATGTTCGAGAGCTTGGCCGAGATCGCCTCGCCTAGCCCGCCCATGCCACCGGTCACCAGTGCCACTCTGCTGCTCATGCGCATCCCTCCAGTCTCGTTTGCGCGCGCGGCCGTCGGCCGGGCGCACCCCGGGGGGCTGGCATCCGAGCCCCAGCCCCGTCCGAACATGGTAGCCGAGCGTATCCGCGCCGCGTCGAAAACCTGATGTGGCTGCGCAGGGCGAACCGCGACTGCACGGCCGGCCGCCGGTTGCGCGCTCCGGGGGCATGCGCGGCCCGCTGCGCCGGGTGGCAGCCCGCGCGTCGCCGGGTACGTCCGCCGGTCGCGGGCGGGCGCCGCGGCATGTCCGCGGGCTGGTGGGGCGGGGCTCGGGCTTGGCGGGGCGGGCGTCCGGTTCGTGCCCGGCTCACCGGGCCTGCGGCGAGCCCCGGGCGTTCGTGGCTGCGGTCGGTGGCGGCGCGACCGACCGCTCCCGCACATAGCGCCCGGGGGCCGGTTCGAGCGCCGGGTGTGCCGGGTCGTCGAGGGCGGCCGGCGCGTTGCGTCGTGCGCCCGAGCGGCGGCGCATCCACGCGGCCCAGTCCTCCCACCAGCTCCCGGGTCGGGCTTCGTGCCGATCGAACCAGTCCCCGGGCTGCGTGCCCGCCATCGGGCCCGCGCGGAAGTGGCGGCGCTTGCGCGCGGCCGGATTGACGACCCCCGCGATGTGTCCGCTCGCCGCCAGCGCGAACCGGCGGGGTCCGCGCAGCAGGCGGGCCGAGTGCCACGCGCTCTGCCAGGGGACGATATGGTCCTCCTCGGCGGCGAGGAGGTACCACGAGGCGCGGATCGAGCGCAGGTCGAGCGGCTCGCCATCCAGCGTGAGTCCCCCGGGCGCGCGCAGGCGGTTCTCGCGGTACAGGTTGCGCAGGTACCACGCGTAGAGCACCCCCGGGAGGTTGGTGCCGTCGGCGTTCCAGTACAGCAGGTCGAAGGCCTCCGGGTCGCGGCCCTTGAGGTAGTGCTCGACGACGTTGCGCCAGAGCAGGTCGTTCGCGCGCAGCGTGGCGAAGGTGAGCGCGAGGCTGCGCCCGTCCACGATGCCCCCGTGCGCGTGCCGCTGCTCGCACTCGGCGACGAAGCCCTCGTCGATGTACGCGCCAATCTCGCCGACATCGGAGAAATCGAGCATCGTCGTGAGCAGGGTCGCGCTGGCTACCGGGTGCTCGCCGCGCGCGGCCGCCAGTGCGAGGGCCGTCGCCAGCAGCGTGCCGCCGACGCAGAAGCCGAGTGCGTTGACCCGGGCGGCGCCGGAGAGTTCGCTCGCGATCGCCAGCGGCCGCAGCACCCCCTGCTTCGCGTAGTCGGCCCAGCCGAGGTGTCCCAGCGGCTCGGGCACGTTGCGCCAGGAGACGAGGTACACGTCCAGGCCCTGCTCGAGTGCGTAGCGCACGAACGAGTTGTGCGGCTGCAGGTCGAGGATGTAGTAGCGGTTGATGAAGGGCGGGACGATGACCAGCGGGCGGCCGTGGACCTGGGCGCGTGCGGGACGGTAGTGGATCAGTTCGGCCACCTCGGAGCGGTCGATGACCACGCCGGGCGTGACGGCGAGGTCGCGCCCGACCTCGAACGCCCGTTCGTCGGTCATGGTGAGCGCGCCGCGGGCAAGGTCGGCGGTCAGCCGCTGCAGGCCACGCGCGACGCTCTCGCCCCCGGTGCCGGCCGCGCGCGCAAGCACCTCGGGGTTGGTGCCCGGGTAATTCGAGGGCGCGGTGGCATCGAGCCATTGTTCGACGAAGAAGTGCGCGCGACGCTGCTCATCGGGCGGCAGGCCGGAGGCATCCACGAGCCGGCGGGCGCACTCCGCCCCGAGCAGGTAGGCGCGCCGCAGGTAGTCGAACCACGGATGCGCGGACCACGCCGGATCGCTGAAGCGGCGATCGAGCACCGGCGGCAGTGCCACGTCCGCCCGCGCATCGAGCGCGACGGGCGAGCCCGAACCGGCCGCCCCGGGGGGGGGCGCGCCGGCCGCCCGGTCGGCGTGGGAGCCGCGCGCGGCCGGATCGGCCCGCGACGGGTCGGCCGATCGGGCGTCGGCGGTGGCGGGCGGCGAGCCCTCGCCCAGCAGTCGCTGCCACAACGCCAGGTGCTGGCGCGACCAGTCGTCGAGGATCGGCTGCCAGGCGTCCGGGCGTCGACCCAGCGCCTCGAGCAGGCGGGTCCATGCGCGGGCGGCGGGTCCCTCCGGGATCACGGCGCAATCCAGGCGAGCGCGGCCATGCGGCCGGTGACCCGGTCGCGCCGGTAGGAGAAGAAGCGGTCGGGATCGGAGTGCGTGCAGAGGCCTCCGCCATGGATTCGGGTCACGCCCAGTCGGCGCAGGCGCAGGCGGGCCAGCGTGAACAGGTCGGCCATCCACTTGTCCGGGCGCCCGGCGATCGGCACGAACGCCTCCGCGTCCTGGGCAGCCTTGCCGGCGAAGGCCTCGAGTACGTCGGCCCCGACCTCGAAGGCGGTCGGGCCGATCGCCGGCCCGAGCCAGGCGAGGGCTTGTCGGGGTTCGGTGCCCATGGCCTCGAGAGTCCGCTCGACCACGCCGCCGGCCAGTCCCCGCCAGCCCGCGTGCGCGACGCCCACGCGGCTCCCGTCCTCCGCGCACAGCACGACGGGCATGCAGTCGGCCACGAGCACCGCGCACACCACCCCTGGCCGGTCGGTCCACGAGGCATCGGCCCGGGGCTCTTCGCCAGCGGATACGCCGGCCGCGTCCACGACCGCGGTGCCGTGCACCTGGTGCAGCCAGGCGGGTTCGGAGGGGAGCATCGCGCGCAGGCGTTGCCGGTTGGCAGCCACCGCCCGTGGGTCATCACCCGCGCGCAGCCCGAGATTGAAGCTTGCGAACGGGCCGGTGCCTGCGCCGCCGGCGCGGGTGGTCACGAAAGCCCGGACCGCAGCGGGCGCGGGCCAGGCAGGCGTGATGGACGGCAAGACTGCCGGGCCTTGCCGGGCGCCCGGAGCGTCGGCGGGGGGATTGCGAGGGAGCATCGTGTTCCAGGGCGTTCAGGCGGTGATTGCAGGTGGGGAGCGCGTGGCGCGGCGGCCCGGGGCTGCGCAGGAGCGCGCAGCGCAGGCGTCATGCGTTCGGCTGTGCGAGGCAGGGTGGGGCCGTTCCGATCGAGCCGGGGTTCATGATGCCGGGCCACGCGCGCGGGTGGCGGGCCGTTGCGTCCCGCCGCGACGAGGCTCGCGCATGGCGGGATCCGGTGCATCCGGCGCTGCTGCTGCAGCCGGCTGGCCATGCCCCGGCGCCAGCGCATCGAGCGCGCCCCGGATGTCGGCGGGCAGCGGCGAGTCGAAGCGCAGCGCGCGCCGGTCCGACGGGTGGGCGAAGGCGAGGCTCACTGCGTGCAGGGCCTGCCGCGCCAGCGCGCTTCCGATCGCCGACAGGCCCGCCGGCAACTGGCCCGCGCGCGCCCCGTACGCGGGGTCTCCCAGCAACGGAAGCCCGATCGAGGCGAGATGCACGCGAATCTGATGGGTTCGACCGGTCTCGAGGCGACATTCGATCCAGGTGCTGGCCTCCAGGTGCCCGAGCGGTCGCACGTGGGTGCGGGCGGGACGTCCCCCGGGCACGACCGCCATCCGCGTGCGCTGTACCGGGTGGCGGCCGATCGGAGCATCGACCGTCGTGGCGGCGGGCAGCCGGCCGCAGACGATCGCCTGATAGACCCGTTCGACCTCGCGGGCAGCCAGCGCTCGCACCAGCGCGGTGTGCGCGGCGAGCGTGCGCGCCACCACCATGAGTCCGCTGGTGTCCTTGTCCAGTCGGTGCACCAGCCCCGCGCGAGGCAGCGCGGCGGCCCGCGCGTCATGGTGCAGCAGCGCGTTGACCAGCGTGCCCTGCCAGTTTCCAGCGCCGGGATGCACGACCAGGCCCGCAGGCTTGTCGATGACCAGGATGGACTCGTCCTCGTACACGATCCGCAGCGGGATCGGCTCCGGACGGGCTGCGAGTTCCGCGGGGGCGGGGTCGGGCGAGACGTGCAGCACCTCGCCACCGTGCACGCGGGCAGAGGCTCGCGCGGCGCGGCCGTCGACGCTGATGCGCTCGTCGCGGATCCACTGCTGCAGTCGCGCGCGCGACAGCTCGGGGATGAGCCGTGCCAGCGCCTGGTCGAGCCGCACGCCCGCCATGGCCGCCGGCACGACGGTCGAGAGGGTCTCGCCGGTCGCCGGGGGCGCGACCGGGTCCGGGCCTTCGAACTCCCCGTCGGACTCGATCGCGTCGGCGCGGGTGCGGGCGGCTGCGGGCATCGGGCTATACTTCACGGGGTCGATTCGGTCCAATCGCTTGGAGTGCGGGGTGCTCGTGTGCAACAGGCTCTCGGGGGGGAAGGCTCCCGCCCGGTCGGAGACGGCGGCGCCTGGCGAGGGCGTCCTTCCGCGCATCCGTCGCAGTGTACTGCCCCGGGTCGGGGCCGTCGTGCTGCTCGGCGTGGCCGCGCTGCTCTCGGGTTGCGCCACCCGCGGCGAGTACGACGAGACCCGCGGCTGGCCGGCCGCGAAGATCTACGCGGAGGCCCGCGAGGAGATGCTCGCGCGCAACTACGAGCGCGCGATCAAGCTCTACAACGCGCTCGAGGCGCGGTTTCCCTACGGTCGTCACTCCCAGCAGGCCATGCTGGAGACGGCCTACTCCCAGTGGAAGGACAGCGACAACGCCGCGGCGCTGGCCACGCTGGACCGCTTCCAGAAACTGTATCCGACCCATCCCAGCGCCGATTACGCCTGGTACCTGCGCGGCCTGATCAACTTCAACGACGACATGGGGTTCCTCGGGGCGCTGTCGCGCCAGGACCTGAGCGAGCGCGACCCGCGGGCTGCCCGGGAGGCCTTCGACGCCTTCCGTGAACTGGTCGTTCGATTCCCGGACAGCAAGTACGCGCCGGACGCCGCCGCGCGCCTGAAGTACATCGTGAACTCGCTCGCGTCCAACGAGGTCCACGTTGCCCGCTTCTACCTGCGCAAGGGCGCGTTCGTCGCAGCGGTCAACCGCGCGCAGTCCGCGCTCACCACCTATCCGCAGGCGCCGGCCAACGAGGAGGCGCTGCTGATCCTGGTGAAGGCCTACGACGCGCTGGGCCTCGTCGACCTGCGCGACGACGCCGAGCGGGTGATGCGCCGCAATTTCCCCGACAGCCGGTACTTCAAGGTCGACATCACCCGCGACACCCGGCGCTGGTGGCAGTTCTGGTGACGCCAGCCCGCTGGGCGCCGTTGCCCGCGGGCGCGCGCTCAGCGCAAGCCGAACCCCGCGTCCAGCACGGCACTGCGAAGCGCGGCCTCCGGCGCCTCGACCGGATCGGCCTCGACGCGGGCCTCGGCGCGCTCGAGCGAGACCTCGACGCTCGACACCCCGGGCAGCGCCCGCAGGGTCCGGGTGAGGCTGGCGACGCAGCCCTGGCAGGTCATGCCCTCGATGGGCAGGATGTGCAGTGTCATCGATCATCTCCGGGTCGGGGCGTGCGGGATCGGCCGGTCGAGTATGCGCGTGCCGGATGCCGACGGCGCGACCAGCGGCGCAGCGCGAGCGCGTTGGCCACCACGCACACGGAACTCATCGCCATCGCGGCGCCGGCGATCACCGGACTGAGCAGGCCGGCGGCCGCCAGCGGGATGCCCAGCACGTTGTAGCCGAACGCGAACGCGAGGTTCTGACGGACGCGGGCCATGGTGGCGCGCGACAGGTCGATCGCGTCGACGACTTGCGACAGGCGGCTGCCGAGCAGCGTGAGGTCGGCGGAGGCCAGCGCCACGCCCGAGCCCGAGCCGATCGCGAAACCCACGTTGGCCGCGGCCAGCGCGGGGGCGTCGTTGATGCCATCGCCGACCATGCCGACCCGGTGACCTGCAGCCTGCAGCGCGCGTATCTCGGATGCCTTCGCCGCAGGATCGCATCGTCCGCGCCAGCGCACGATGCCGGCCTCGCGCGCGACGCGCTCGGCGACCGCCGGATCGTCGCCGGACAGCATCACCACCTCGATGCCGGAGGACCGGAGCGCGGCGACGGCTGCGCGCGAATCGTCGCGCAGGGTGTCGGCCAGCGCGATGGCGCCGAGGGCCACGCCGTCTGCCGCGACGCCGACCCACGAGCGTCCATCCGCTCCCGGCCACTGCCGGCCCTCGGGCAGCACGGCTCGCCCCTGGGCGAGCCAGTCGGTGCGGCCGAGCGCGATGGACCGTCCCTCGACCGTGCCGAGCAGGCCCGCCCCGGTGACCGACTCGAAGCCGGCTACCTCGGGCAGGGGCAACGAGGCTCGCTCGGCGATGGCGGTGGCGAGCGGGTGGGTCGACCGACCCCCGAGCGCGGCGGCCAGGCGCAGCAGGTCTTCTTCGGGCAGGCCCTCGAATGTCCGCACTTCGACCACGCGTGGCCGGCCTTCGGTGAGCGTCCCGGTCTTGTCGACCACGAGGATATCCAGGTCGCGGGCGTGTTCGAGCGCGGCTGCATCGCGCACCAGGATACCGGCCCGGGAGCCTTCGCCGATGCCGACCATCATCGCCGCAGGGGTGGCCAGCCCGAGCGCGCAGGGACAGGCGATCACTAGGACGGCGAGCGCCGGGAGAAGGGCGGCGTAGGGCTCGCGACCAGCGCCGAGCCAGCCGAGAAAGGTGAGCGTCGCGATCGCCAGCACGGCGGGCACGAACACCCCGGAGACGCGGTCGGCCAGTCGCTGGACCGGGGCCCGCGAGGATTGCGCGTCGCGGACCAGTCGAACGATCCCGGCCAGCGCGGTCGACCGACCGACGGCGGTGGCCTGCACGACCAGGTGTCCGGTTCCGTTGAGCGTCCCCGCGCGAACCGTGTCGCCCCTGCCCTTGCCCACCGGCACGCTCTCCCCGGTGAGCATGCGCTCGTCGGCGGAGGACTCCCCGGATTCCACCACGCCGTCCACCGGGAAGGCCTCGCCGGGACGCACCGCGAGACGATCGCCCACTGCGATGCGGTCGACCGGTTCGTCACGCTCGAGTCCGTCGCGCAGCACGCGGGCCCGTGGCGGCTGCAGCGCGATCAGCTGCGCGATGGCCTCGCCGGTACGGGCGCGTGCGCGCGCCTCCATCCACTTGCCGAGCAGCACCAGCGCGATGACCGTGGCCGAGGACTCGAAGTACAGCTGGTCGTGGGCCCCGAAAAGCCAGGCCACCGTGCTCCACGCCCAGGCGATCGTGGTGCCCAGGACCACGAGCACGTCCATGTTGGCGCCGCCGCCGCGCAGGGCGGCAAAGGCGCCGCGGTAGAACGGTGCCGCCGCGAGGAACTGGACCGGTGTCGCGAGCAGGAACTGCACGGCCGCGGGCAGCATCAGGACGTGCCGCCCGAGGGCCATGCCGATCATCTGGGCGAGCAGCGGCACCGTGAACACGGCGGCGAAGATGAAGCGCCGCCGATGATTTCCTGCCTCCAGGCTGCCCGGGGCGGTGGCCGCCGCCAGCGGGTCGTCGGAAGCCGGGCTTGCGCCGTACCCTGCCCGCGCGACGGCAGCGATGACCTGCTCGGTACCCGTGATCGCCGGGTCCAGCCGCACGCGAGCGCTCCCGGTGGCGAAACTGACCTCGGCCGACCGTACGCCCGGCAGCCTGCCGAGCACGGCCTGGATGCGCGCGGCGCAGGCCGCGCAGGTCATGCCGGTCACGTCCAGGTCGAGCGGGGCGGGTTCGACGGGCAGCGCGGTCGGTAACCGCGACTCGCCCTCGGGCTGCGCGTTCATGAAGGTACGGTCGGGGCGAACGCGCCGCGGTTCAAGGGGGCGCGAACTAGCTGGCCAGTTCCGGTCGGTCGGCGAACAGCGCCAGCGCCTCCGGATTGGCCAGGGCCTCCCGGTTGCGGACCGGTTGCCCGTGCACGATGGCGCGCACGGCGAGTTCCACGATCTTGCCGCTCTTGGTCCGCGGGATGTCGGCGACCTGGAGCACCTTCGCGGGGACGTGGCGTGGGGTGGTGTTGTCGCGGATCTGCTGCCGGATCCGTGCGACCAGCGCGTCATCGAGCGCGAGGCCGTCGCGCAATCGCACGAACAGCACGACGCGCACGTCGTTGGGATGGATCGGTGGCCAGTCCTGGCCGATCACGAGGCTCTCCTGCACCTCGTCGAGCTGCTCGACCTGGCGGTAGATCTCCGCTGTCCCGATGCGCACGCCGCCCGGATTGAGCACGGCGTCCGAGCGCCCGTGGATCACCAGGCCGTCGTGATCGGTCAGTTCGCAGAAATCACCGTGGCACCACACGCCCGGGAAGCGCTCGAAGTAGGCCGCGCGGTAGCGGCTGCCGTCGGTGTCGTGCCAGAAGCCGACCGGCATGCTGGGGAAGGGGCGCGTGCACACCAGCTCGCCGCGTTCCCCGCGCACCGGTTGCCCGTGCTCGTTCCAGACATCGACCGCCATGCCCAGTCCGCGGCACTGGATCTCGCCGCGCCATACGGGCAGCAGCGGGCATCCGAGCACGAAGCAGGAGACGATGTCGGTGCCGCCCGAGATCGAGGACAGGCAGAGATCCCGCGAGATGTTCTCGTACACGTAGTCGAAACTCTCCGGCACCAGCGGCGAGCCGGTGGAGAGCAGGGTATGCACCCGCGACAGGTCGTGCGAACGGGCGGGCACGAGTCCGAGCTTGCGCAGCGCATCGATGTACTTCGCCGAGGTGCCGAACACGGTCATGCCCGACTGCTGCGCGAAATCGAAGAGCACGTTGCCCTTCGAGTAGAACGGAGAGCCGTCGAACAGCAGCACCGCCGATCCGGTGGCCAGGCCCGAGGCGAGCCAGTTCCACATCATCCAGCCGCAGGTGGTGAAGTAGAACAGACGATCGTCGGGTTGCAGGTCGACGTGGAGCTGGTGCTCCTTCAGGTGCTGCAGCAGCGTGCCGCCCGCGCCATGCACGATGCACTTGGGCACGCCGGTGGTGCCCGACGAGTACATGATGTAGAGCGGATGGTCGAACGGAAGCCGCTCGAAGCGCAGCGGTCCCGGGGACCAGGGCGCCATGAACTCGTGCACGTCGACCGCCGCCCGGATGCCGGCCATGTCCGGTTCGCGGCAGGTGTAGGGCACGACCACCGTGCGCTCGACCGACGGCAGGCGGTCGACGATCTCGCGCAGCCGCGGCATCACGTCGATCGTCTTGCCGTTGTAGAAATAGCCGTCGGCGGCGATCAGGACCTTCGGGCCGATCTGGCCGAAACGGTCGAGCACGCCCTGCACGCCGAAGTCCGGCGAGCACGAGGACCACACCGCCCCGAGGCTCGCGGTGGCGAGCATGCCGATGATGGCCCCGGGGATGTTGGGGACGTAGCCTGCGACGCGGTCGCCCGGCCCCACGCCCGCGGCGCGCAGGGCCTGCTGGAGTCGCGATACCTCGTGGCGCAGTTCGGCGTAGGTCGTCGTGCCTGCGAGTCCGCTCTCCGCGCGGAAGATGATCGCCGGCGCGTCGTCGGCGCGGCGCAGCAGGTTTTCGGCGAAGTTGAGGCGGGCATCCGGGAACCACCGCGCCCCGGGCATGCGGTCGGGGTGCTCGAGCACCCGCTCGCCGCGCTCGCCGATGACGCTGCAGAACGTCCACAGCGTGGACCAGAAGTCCTCGGACCGATCGATCGACCAGCGGTAGAGGGAGGGATAGTCGCGGACATCCACCGCATGGCGGCGGGCGACCTCGGCCATGAAGCGCCGCAGGTTGGAGCGCGCCACGCGCTGCGCGGAAGGAACCCACAGCGGGGCGGACGGATCGGGGCGCGAGTCGCCGGTGAGGGTGTCGTCGGTCATGGCGGATTCGGGGATCGGCAGGAGGTGTCCCGACAGGGGCGGGTGCGGATCAGAGGGCGTCGATCACGGCCTGGGTCACCAGTTCGGTGGAGGCCTCGCCACCGAGATCGGGGGTGTGCAGGCGGGTGTTGCGGGTGGTGCGTTCGATCGCGGCCATCAGGCGCGCGGCAGCCTCGGCCTCGCCGAGGTGCTCGAGCATCATCACCGCGGACCAGAACGTGCCGACCGGATTGGCGATGCCCATTCCGGTGATGTCGAAGGCCGAGCCGTGGATGGGCTCGAACATCGACGGGAACCGTCGCTCCGGATTGAGGTTGGCCGTCGGGGCCACGCCCATCGAGCCCGACAGGGCGGCGGCGAGGTCGCTCAGCACGTCGGCGTGCAGGTTGGTCGCGACGATGGTGTCCAGGCTGCCGGGGCGGGTGACCATGCGGACGGTCATCGCATCGACCAGCATCTTGTCCCAGGTCACGTCCGGGAAGGAGGCGGCGACCTCCTGCGCGATCTCGTCCCACATCACCATGCCATGTCGCTGGGCATTGGACTTGGTGACCACGGTGAGCAGGCGGCGCGGGCGTGAGCGCGCGAGCGTGAACGCGAACCGCAGCACGCGCTCGACGCCGGCCCTCGTGAAGATCGACACGTCGGTGGCCACTTCCTCGGGAAGGCCGCGGTGCGCACGCCCGCCGGCGCCCGAGTATTCACCCTCGGAGTTCTCGCGCACGATGACCCAGTCGAGCTGGGCGGGGTCGAGGCCCGCCAGCGGGCTGCGGATGCCGGGCAGCACGCGGGCAGGGCGCACGTTCGCGTACTGGTCGAACGGCTGGCAGATGGCCAGTCGCAGGCCCCACAGCGTCAGGTGGTCGGGGATGTCGGGAGCTCCCACCGCGCCGAAGTAGATGGCATCGACCCCGCGCAGGGCGTCCAGTCCGTCCGCGGGCATCATCACTCCATGCGCCCGGTAGTAGTCGCTGCCCCAGTCGAACCGGCGGAACTCGATCGTGAAGCCGCAGGCGCGCGCGAGGTGGTCGAGCACCCGCTCGCCCGCGGGAATGACTTCCTTGCCGATGCCGTCTCCGGGAATCGACGCGAGGGTGTAGTGGCGCATGGGGGATCGCTGGAACGGGATGCAAGGGTACCGCAGGGGGGGGCGGGGGCCGTGGGCTGCCGGGCCGGATCGATGGCGCCGCCATGGCGATCCGGCTCGCAAGCCCGGCGACGGCCCGGTTTCCGGGCCGTCGTCCCGGCCCGCGAGGCTATCACCGACGCGTGCGACGCGCCGCCCCCGGAATGCACGGACACCGAGGGACGGGCGACCGTGCAGCGCGGTCGGCGATCGGCCGTGCCCGGCGGGCCATGGCACACGGGAGGGGCGAAGCGGCCGAGGGCGGTTCAGGCCTTCCCGGCCGGAGCGGAGCCCATCAGGCGGCGCGGCTGGCCGGGCCCTGGCTCGAAGCATGCCCCGCAAGTGAAAACAGCCGGCCGGCCTCGAGGGCCGACCGGCTGCTGGAACTGGCGCGCCTGGCAGGATTTGAACCCACGACCCCTTGGTTCGTAGCCAAGTACTCTATCCAACTGAGCTACAGGCGCGTGCCGCCGAGTATACAGGCGAACTGGCGGAGAGAGAGGGATTCGAACCCTCGATACAGGTTTTGGCCCGTATACTCCCTTAGCAGGGGAGCGCCTTCGACCTCTCGGCCATCTCTCCACGGGTGCGGAGTATACCGCCCGGATCGTCGCCCGCGCGAGGACAAGCCCGCTGGACGTGCCCGCAGCCGCGTACGACCCCGCCGCTCCGGGCGCCGGCCGGGCAGGACGGCGGGCCCGCCCGGCGCTACGGCCGGGTGCTCGCATCGCCCCGTGATGGGGGCGGGCGGGCGGCGCCGAACGGGCGATCGCGGCGTCGACCCGTCCTGTCGGCGCGGGTCAGGGAAGCACGGCGATCGCGTTGATCTCGATCAGCATGTCCGGGTGGGTGAAGGCGGAGACGGCCACCATCGTGGAGGCGGGCGGTTCGACGTCGAAATAACGCCCGCGGACCTCGTGGATCACCTTGAAGTGGGCCATGTCCTTGATGAACACGTCCACCCGCATGATGTCGCGCAGCGACCCCCCGGCGGATTGCATCGCGAGCTTGAGGTTCTCGCAGACCTGCACGGTCTGGACGCGGATGTCGTCCTTGCCGACCACCACGCCGGACGCGTCCTTCGCCGTGAGGCCCGACACGAACACGAGGCGTCCCGGTCGGGCAGTCGTCACGGTGGTCCAGACGCCGGTGGGGCGGGACAGTCCTTCGGGGAAGATCAACTGCTTGTCGATCGTGCTCATGCGCTCTCCGTGCGTGCAAGCCGGTCGTGCGAGCGGCCGGGACTGGCGACCCGCCGGGCGCCGGCCCGGGCCGTCACGGTAGCACAGCGGCCGGGACCTCCTTGCCGAACGGACCGGGAGCGATCATGCTGGCCACCCTCGCCTGCCGGAGTTGCCATGGTGTCCGAGTTCCTGCGTTCGCCGATCCGTTGCCTTCTGATCGCCGCCGCTGCGTGGGCGGGCTTCGCCACGGGCGCGGCCGCCCAGGCGTATCCGAACCGGCCGATCCGCCTGGTGATCGATTTCCCCGCGGGAGGGGTGTCCGACATCCTCGCGCGCGTGGTGGGCGAGCGGATGGCCGATGGACTGGGGCGCCCGCTGGTCTACGACAATCGCCCGGGCGCGAGCGGACTCATCGCCTACGAACTGGCCGCCAAGGCCCCGGCCGATGGCTACACGGTGGTGTTCGTGAGCACGCCGTTCGCCTTCCATCTGAACCTGCGAGTCAAGCTGCCGTTCGACACCGAGCGCGACTTCGCGCCGGTGGCGCTCTATGCCCAGTTCCCGAACGTGCTGCTGGTGTCGGCACGCTCGCCGATCAACTCGCTCAAGGAATTCCTGGAGCAGGCGAGGAGCCGGCCCGGTGGTTTCAACTACGGCTCGCTGGGCATCGGTAGCCCGCAGCACCTGGCAATGGAACTCTTCCGTACCCAGAACCGCTTCGCCGCGACCCACGTGCCCTACCCGGGTAGCCCGCAGGCGCTGACCGGCCTCATCTCCGGGCAGACCGACGTGATGTTCGGCAACGTCCCCGGGGCGATGGCGCAGATCCAGGCGGGCAAGGTCCGCGGGCTGGCGATGGCCAGCGCGAAACGGTCGAGCGCGCTGTCGAACATCCCGACCTTCCGCGAAGAGGGGGTGGCCTTCGAGGCGGTCGGTTTCGGGGGCATCATGGTGCCCGCGGGGACGCCGTCGGCGGTGGTCGCCCGACTGAATGCCGAGGCCGTTCGCTCGCTGCAGACGCCCGAGACGGCCGAGCGCATCCGCAACGTCGGCGGCGAACCGTTGCCGGGCTCGCCGGACGACTTCCGCCGCTTCCTGCGCGAGGAGATCCGGCGCTGGGCGCCGGTGATCGTGCAGTCTGGCGCGAAGGCCGAAGTGAACTGAGCCGGGCAGGCCGCCCCTCGCGACACCCGCGCGACTCGCGCATCCGGGACGCTCGTCGGCTGGCGTCCCGCCAGGGCGGCAGGCCGGGCTCCGTGCCCGGAGCC
>Ga0315900_10005316_pt1 | contig 17733 bp, 15 predicted proteins | sample LakEriMetagenome_FD_203521 | JGI IMG/M metagenome (GOLD analysis project Ga0315900, IMG submission 203521) | Freshwater fungal communities from buoy surface, Lake Erie, Ohio, United States - Buoy 12 MA114 | ecosystem: Environmental > Aquatic > Freshwater > Lake > Lake biofilm | place: USA: Lake... | reverse complement strand
TTGAAAAGATCAAACGCATGCGACGCGTGGCCACCCGGTATGACAAAACCGATGTTTCATTCATGGCTTTTGTCCTTCTTGCCATCTGCACTTTATCCCTCAGAAACCAATTTTAAAACACGCCCTAGCGACATTGATAACTTGGCTTGTAGCACTACGAATATGTTGCTGCAAGTTTGTGGTCTCTGGATTTGGTGTCAACTCATGCGAGTCTCGCGGCCGTCATGCCGAAGAGCGTTTCCGTGTGGCTGTCGCTGGCACGCATTAGAGTGCAGCTAGTGCAGCACGAAGCGGCTTTGGAGGCAGTAAGTGACGAGGGTGACGGCGCTGGATGCCTCAAAACGGCTGGAAATGATTGATGACGAGCTTTTGGCGGGGTTTGGTAGAACACCCGCACTATTGCGCACAAAGCCAGTTTTTAGGCGTTCGGCGCTCCCCTTAAAGTATCTTGAATAAAGTGTCTGTCCCGAATGGCACTCATTTAAGCGGCGGCTCGGTAGCGCTCGCGGTGGGGGATTTCCTTGAACTGGCGGCGCGGTTTGGTGAGCAGTTGGTAGGACTTGGGGCGTCGTTTTTTAGCCCTGGGCTCTTGCCGTCCCGGTCGTAGCGGGTTCTGCACGCTGGCGATGGCTTCAAGCAGCTCCTCATGCCATCGCGCCAGCTTGCGCGGCTGCTCATGACAGGCGGCGGCCTGGGGAAGCCATTGCCGCAGCAGATCCGCAGCGCCTTTGAAGCTGATGCGCCCCAGTTCCTGCTGATGCACGGTGGCGCTCTCCAAGATTAGGGCGCGCAGGGCATTGTAGGCGATGGCGTGCATGAGCAGTTCCTTGTGGATCATGGCCGGTGTTTTGGTGCGCATGACCTCCATGTGCATGGTGGTTTTGATGTCGCGGTAAAACAGCTCGATGCTCCAGCGCCGGTAATACAGCTCGGCGAGCTTGTCGGCCGGGTAGCGCACGGCATCCGTGCAGGTGGTGGCGATCCACAGGCAGCGGGTGCGGAAGCCTTTGCGCTCGATCCTCACGCGCACCACCCGCACTTCGAGCTGCGCGGGCAGCTTGTTCCAGGCGCGCTTCTTCCACGGACTGCCAGCGGGGCGCTGCGTGGGTTTGCTCCAGACTTGCAGGCGGTCGTCGCGACCGAGCTTTTTGCCCCGGCGCATGTCCTTGGAGCGCTTTTGATGCAGGCGGAAGACGGTGTCGATACCGCGCTCCTTGAGTTCGGCCATCAGGGCGTAGGCGCAGAAGCCGGCGTCGCCGACGAGCACGTCGCCTTTTTCCAGCAGGTGGCGGATGCTCTGCCACAGGCCCAGGTCGTGACAGCGCCACTTCGAGAGCGCATGACCAAGCCATGCGCCGGTGGAGAGGCAGAAGACGCCGAGCATCTTGGCGACGGGGAAGCCGCAGCCCTTCTTCTGGGTGCGGGGCTGGGGCCACTGCTTTTGGTTCTCCTTGGTGTCGGGCATGGAAAAGCTGGTGCCATCCAGCACCTTCACACGTCGCCCGCACCACAGCCAGGCGGAGGCGGCGCGGCGGCACAGATGATCGCGCAGTTCGTCAAAGACGGCCTGCAAGAGCCCCTGGCTGAGACCGCAGCGTGCCTGACAGTAAGCGGCGGTGCCCAGCGAAGGTTTGCTGCGCTTGTCGCGGCGTGTGAGCACCCATGCGCGGATCTTACCGACGACTTCCTGGCAAGGCATGGCGGGGTTGAGCACCTGGAAGAGGAAGGCCCAGAAGAGTGTCACCGGCGGGTAAAGGCGCTCGCGTTTGGCCTTCGCATCGGGTGCTTTGGCAAAGAAGTCCGCAGGCAGCAGAGTGCCAAGCAAGGCGGCCAGATCGGGCAGCGCCAGGTCGCGGAGCTTTTGCAGTTCGTTGACAACGCGGCTGGAGGCGGAGGTCTTCGCACGTCCTTGAAGCGTGCGCGGGAAGTGGGGCAGAAAGCAGGTGAAAAGTGCCATGCGGCTTGAACCATTCGCCCATCGGGTCGTTGTACCCACGCTGTGAGTATTTTGGCCCTCTCAAAGTCGGCTGAAACCAGTCGGTTTACCCTCGCAATAATCAACGACGCTGGGCCTTAAATGAGTGCCATTCATGCCAGGCATTTTGTTTGGCGCAGCAGAACGCCGCCCGGTCTGCATGAAGCCGTGGAAACGGCATTGGTGTGCAACGGTCTGACAGCACCGCCTGCGCCGCCAAGGACAACTGGACGGCTTTCCGGTTTTGGTTAAAATCGGGGCATGATCGAGTCCTTTGCCGACCGCGAGGCGGAAAAGATTTTTCGTGGCGAAGTGAGTCGCAAGCTGCCGCGTGACATCCAAGGGAGCGCCCGTGAGAAGCTGGCGCTGCTGGATGCCATGGTCCGCATCGAGGACCTGTGGGCCTTCCCCTCCCTCCGCGCTGAGAAGCTGAGTGGCAAACGCAAAGGCCAGTGGAGCGTGCGCATCAACAAGCAATGGCGCATCTGCTTCCTCTGGAACGCGGATAAAATCCTCGTGACCGCCGTGGAAATCACCGATTATCACTGACCCATGAAAACCATGCTAAAATCCCGTGCCAAGACAGCCGAACGCCTGCCGAGCATCCACCCGGGGCGCATCCTGCGGAAGGAAGTGCTCGAAGAGCGCGGCATCACACAAACCCAGCTCGCCCAGGCGACCGGGCTGCCGGTGAGCCGGATCAATGATCTTGTGAAGGAGCGCCGTGGCATCACGGTGGACAGCGCCATCCGTCTGAGCCGGGCGCTGGGCACCTCCGTGGACCTGTGGCTCAACCTCCAGCGGGCCTACGACCTGGAAGAAGCCCAGCGCACCAACGGCCCTCAATACAAGCGCATCTCCCTGATGGCCGCCGCGTGATCTCCTGCGAGTGAAACCTACACTCCACAAATAATGCCGGGCATTCTGGGCACCGGCGCCCACGCGGCGCACAGTGATTGCCTTCAGGCCTTGTCGAGACCAGATTGAGGCATGAGAGCGAAACTGGGTCTGGTCTGGGTGCTGTTGTTCGTCGTTGCCACGCCGGGTCCGGCACCTGCCGCGACACCGCCGGCCTCGATGTCTGTCGTGGATTTTTTTCACCTGCTGTGCGACGCGAAGAAACTCCACCTGGAGACTCCGGACCGTGCCTCGCTCCTTAGCAAGAAAAACGGAGCGGTGGTGGATGTGCCGAACGGTTATCTCCGCACTCATGGTGATGGAGCGCAGCCCACCTACACACTGGCCCTGTTCCGCCGACCTGATCAGAGCCCGGTGGTGGCCGTCGTGGATGATGGCGCCGATCCCTTCTTTGAGGACCTCACAATCTTCACGCTCGATGACCAGGGACGGCCGGTGGACATCACGAAAAAAGCCTGGCCTCTCAAACTCCCCAAGGACGGCGTGGAAGGGCCGATCACGCGCTACTATCTCCCGCGGTATGGGCGCACCATCACGGTGGTCGTCCAGCCCGCCGACCTCAGCCCCAGCTTTGCCCACCGTGCCAGTGTTGCCTGGGTCAAGGACCGCTTCATCGTCGAGCCGGAGGAGTGAGGCGCGCAGGCGCTTCTGCTTTGGGATTCATGTCCTGCGGCCGTTGAGCGTTCAACTCTCTGACAATACCCACTCATCGCCTGCGCCATTCGCATCGGGTTCGTGCCGTCTCCTCTTCCGTGAGGCATCCAGCATCACAGGGTCATGACTTCGAGGAGCAAAATGCGTGGCCTGCGCGTTTCCTCCCCGTGAACCGCTTGCCCGGATTCTGGCTCATCTTGCAGGTCTGATCAGATCTTCGTATGGCACCGCGCAAGCGATGAAGCCGGTTCTGGTACAGGAGGGAGTTCAACGCTAAAAAATGGAGGGTTGCAATTACCGCAAGCTTGACGCACAGTTTCGTTAACAGACCCGCCACGCCTCTCGAAGAAGCGCACCAGGGCGGGTGCTTTATTTCCGGGGAACGCCGCCGATGAACTTTGCAAAGCCAGCGCTGAACGTGCCGCAGCAGTTGCAGAAGCTCCAAAGCAGGGGGCTGTTGGTGGAGAACACAGCCGAAGCAGAGCATTACCTGCGCTTCATCGGCTACTACCGCCTGTCAGCCTATGCTTTACCGCTACAGCATCACCACCAGCCTGACAAACCTTTCAAGCAGGGAACGACCTTTGATTCCATCCTGAACCTTTACCGGTTCGATCGGGAACTGCGACTGCTGGTAATGGATGCCGTGGAGCGGATCGAGGTGGCGGCCCGGAGTGTGATCGTGAACGAAATGTGTGTCCGCCATGGCCCGCATTGGTTCATGGATGCCACACATTTCAATCCTGCCTCGCGACGTTTCCGGCATCACGACTTGCTGAACAGGATTGACAAAGAATTCTCCATCCCCAGCGGCGGGAGCAATCCAGCCAGGCCTCATCACGAGGTATTCATCAATCACTACTTCAGCAAATACACCGCCCCTTATCTGCCCCCGGCGTGGATGGTGGCCGAGACACTAACTCTGGGAACCTGGTCACAGATCTTTGAAAACCTGCGGATGACGGCGGAGAGAAAGCAAATCGCGGCCCACTTCGGAGTGGATGAGCAAATCCTACGTAACTGGCTGCACGCCCTGACCTACGTGCGCAATCTCTGCGCCCATCATGCCCGCCTCTGGAACCGGCAAATGGTCATCAAAATCACCATCGCCAAGAGACACCAGTCCTTCCTGACCACAAATGACCGCTTCTATGCCTTCGCGGTGGTCATCCACGATCTGATGCAACGAATCGCCCCTCATTCAGGCTGGCACCAACGGCTTGAAAAACTGCTCCTGTCTCATCCTTTCGTCGATCCAGCCGCGATGGGTTTTCCTGCCGGATGGGCTAATGAGCGTTTTTGGCGAATGAGTTAAGGCTGGCGTTGTAAGGTGATCGAAAACCAGCCCCTCTCCCGCCATGCAGGCTCCATCGCGGAAGTGAAGGCGGACGTTGAAGCGGTTGAGCACGGATTGACACGGGCACAAAAAACCGGTACCACGCTTTCACGCGGCACCGGTTGGGATCAGGAGAACGGACGACGCGCTGCGATCACGCCTTGGCCTTCTTTTTATCCGGTGCCTTGGCTTTCGGACGCTCCGGCGGGCTGAGGGGCTCGGGGGCGGCTTCCGGCGGGAACTGGATGAGCGGGAACGGATTGGCCTGGGGTTCCATGGCGTATTCGCGGTCCTTGAACTGCCCGGCTTTCGGGAAGGGATAGTTGCCGTCTTTGTCGGCCACGATGGGCGGCGGGCCGTCCATGGTGAGCTTGTCGGCGTTCGGGGAGAACTCGAAGGCGCTGTTGATGTAGTCGTTGTAGCGCACGACCTGGCCGGTGTGGGCGGCGGCGCGGCCCATGGCGGTGGTGACGCTGGACTTGATGCCGCGCTCGACCTCGTTGTAGGGCTTGTCCTTGGTGATGGCCTCGATGAGGTCCTGCCACTCGAGATCGTACGGATTCGGCTCCGGCTGCTTGCCACGCCAGATGATGTTCGAGCGCACCATGTTCTGACCTTTGAAGGTCATGGCCTTCGAGGGGAAGTGGCCGGCGGTGGAGACGATGGCGCTGCCCTTCGTGCCGTGAACCTGGGTGGCGAACTGCGTGTGCACGTTCAACTGCGTGCGGCCTTCGAGGTAGAGCTTCGCGCCGTCCTTGAAGGTGTACTCGCAGGAGTAGTGGTCGAAGTTTTGATCGACGTTGTCTCCACGATCGGTGCGGCCGCCGCTGGCCTGCACTTCGACGGGCCAGTCGTTCTTCATCCAGCAGGCTTCGTCGATGTTGTGGATGTTGAAGTCGCTGAAGCCACCACCGGAGGCCCAGAGGAAGCTGTGGAAGTTTTTGATCTGCCAGAGCAGCTCGTTCGGGTGCGCCTTCGGATCACGACGCGGGGTGAAGACGCTGCCGATGACGCCCTGCATGCGGTAGGCGCGCATGAGCATGAGATCGCCGATCTCGCCGTCCTGGATGCGGTTGAAGAGCTCACCACGCACGCGGCAGTGGCGGCACATGAGGCCGACGCCGACCTTCAGATTCTTCTTCTTGGCTTCTTCATTCAGCGCGAGCAGGCGACGCGCGGTGGGGCCGTCGGTGCAGATCGGCTTTTCCATGAAGACGTTCACGCCTTTTTCGATGGCGTACTTGTAATGCACCCAGCGGAAGGCCACCGGCGTGGTGAAGATGGCCACATCGCCTTTGCGCAGGCTGTCGATGGCGTTCTTGTAGGCATCGAAACCGATGAACTTCGCATCCTCGGACACCGACATGCGGTCGGGGTGCTTTTTGGAGAGATTGTCAAAGCTGGCGTCGAGGCGATCTTTGGAGACGTCGGCCATCGCCACGAGGCGGGTCACGCGGGATTGCACGCCCATGGCGTTGCTGGCAGCGCCGGTGCCGCGACCGCCGCAGCCGATGAGCGCGGCTTTGATCTCATCGCTGCCGGCGGCATGCACATGCGGGAGGCTGATGCCGGAGAGGACGGAGAGACCCGCGACGGTCTTCGTGGTGGAGGTGAGAAAGTCGCGACGGCAGAGATTGGAGTCGAAATCGTTGTTCATGAGGAGCGCTCTTGTACGTCAGCGCCACCCATGAGCTTGCCGGAGAATCATCGCGTGGCTCAACTTGCGCAAAATCAGCCCAGCATGCCGCCGCGGGTGGAGATCTCCGAAAAAGCGCGGGACAGCGCGTCATTCAGTTCGCGCAGCGTGGCTTGTTCCAGCTCGGGATCGATGGCGGTGATGTGCGTCGGCGGCAGGACGATGGCCTGGTGCGGCTGGCGCGGGGCGTTCGTAACGGGTGCCTCCACCACGCTTTCGACGGGCGTGGCTTCCACGGGATGAGGTTCTTCAAAGAGCGTCGCCATGGAGGTGCTGACGGCCGGCTCATCCGCTTTAATGGAGGAGCGGAGCTGATGCAGGCTGCTGAGCTGGGCCTCGATCTGGGCACTGAACCAGTCCCGAGTGCGCTGAATTTCATCCACCAGAGCAGCGAGTTCCTGGGAGAACTGCTCGCCGTTGCGGGAGGCGGAAGCAGGGGCAGAAAACGAGGCGGTGAGGGAAGGAAAGCTCATGCAGAACCAAATCTATTAAAAATTCTATAGATTATCAAGTCTTGTTCACTCTCAAGGCAGTGGAATTTCAAAATTACTAGAACCAAAGCGCCCCCGTGGTCGCTTACTTTTTCTTTTTCCCCTTCCCCGCCCGTTTTTGTACCAAAGGCCAGTCGGGATGCTCCGTGCGAGCGGATTTCATCAAAGCTTCGGCTTTGGCAACCAAGTCGGGCTTCCCGGCTGCCAGGTTCCTAGACTCGGCGGCGTCCGTTTTGAGATCATAAAGCTCAATGGGGCTTTCAGGGCCGTTGCGGACAGCTTTCCAGACGCCAAAACGCACCGCCTGGAGAGACGCTCCTTCGTGGAGTTCCCAGTAAAAATGGTCGCGCTTCGGAGCAGGGCCCCCTTTGAGAAAGGAGACCAGCGAGAGGCCGTCGGGGTGGCATTCGGCGGGGATTTTCGCCCCGGCCAGTTCCGCGGCGGTGGGCAGGAAATCCCAGAAGGCCCAGGGTTCTTCCGTCACACGACCCGCAGGCACCTGCCCGGGCCAGCGTGCGAGAGCGGCCTGGCGCAGCGCGCCTTCGTAAAGGCCGCGCTTGAATCCCCGCAGGCCGTTCGCGGCCTGGTCGAAGAGCTTTCCGACCTCGGACTTCGGATCGAACGAGGAGCCGTTGTCCCCGGCGAGCATGACGAGGGTGTTTTCGTCGATCTTGAGTTCCTTGAGCAACGCAAGCAGGCGGCCGATGTCGCTATCGAGACGGGTGACCATCGCGGCGTAGTTTTTCTGCGTCTCGGTCCACGGCTTGTCCTTGTAGATGCCCTGGTCGTCGATCTCGAAGGTGCCATGCGGCAGTGTGATCGAGTAGTAGAGAAAGAAAGGCTTGTCCTTGTTCGCGCGCACGAACTTCAGTGTCTCGTCGGCGATCAAGTTTTGCGCGTAGGTCTTGCCGATCCCCTTCCCTGTGTTGCCCGGGAGTTCGAAGCGCTTGTCGTCGTTGTAGAGATACGTCGGGAAGTAGCTGTGAGCGTGCCGCTGGCAGTTGTAGCCGAAAAAGTGGTCGAACCCGAGCTTCAGCGGGCTGCCCGTCGTGTCGAACATGCCCATGCCCCACTTTCCGCAGCAGGCGGTGGCGTAACCCGCGTCCTTCAGGATCTTCGCCACCGTGATCGTGCCTGCGGGCAGCGGCTTCTGGCCTTCGGGCTGGACTTCGCGGTTTGCACGGATCGGGCAATGTCCGGTGTGCAAACCTGTCATCAGCACCGAGCGCGAGGGCGCGCACACGCTCGTGCCGCAATAGCCCTGCAGGTAGCGCGTGCCCTCGCTCGCCATGCGGTCGAGATTCGGCGTTTGGATGAGCTTCTGGCCGTAACAGCCGAGGTCGCCTTGGGCGAGATCGTCGCTGAGGATGAAAATGATGTTCGGCTGCTCCTCCTTCGCCAAGGCTTCGGAGGACAAGGCAGCGAATGCGAGGAGGAGAAAGACGGCACGTTGAATCATGGGCGGATGAGAACGGCCCGAGAACCCCGGTTTTGGCCTCAAACGAATAATTGCATCCGTCTAGCCCCCTGTCCGCACTAGAACCATCCGAAAACCATCGTCACGGCTGCGGCTGCCTGGCTGGCTGGAAGACCGGTGCGATGACTTCAGGGTGGTGGCATCTCCGTTGTACCAAGACGCTCCTCGAGTGATATGCTTTTCCTTTTTGGGATCATACCAGTCCTCGCAGTACTCCGAGGCATTGCCGCCGAGGTCATAGATGCCTAGTTTATTAGGTTTGAAGCTCATCACCGGAGCTGTGGTGGGGAAACCGTCGGTGTATCCTTTGATGGCAGACCTGCTTGAAGCTTTCTCTTTGAATGAGGAATCCGCATAATTACCAATCTTGTCTCCAGCCACCGGCGGATACCTGCCGTCCCACGGAAAGATGTTTTGTAGATTCATGCTCAACCCGGCGATGGTGTAATCTTTGTAAGTGGCCTTTTCTTTTTCGCCGATACCAACTGCGTAACTCCACTCGCGATCAGTGGGCAGGCGGTAGACAAGGCCTTCTTTGCCGCCGATCCACTGGCAGAACGCTTGAGCATCTTCCCAACTCACGGACATGACAGGATGAGTGTCCTCATGCCCGTAGGGAACCCCATTGTAATCTCCACTCTTCCAGGAGTCGTCCACTCCTGCAGAACCTGCGGCGAAAGCCGCGTAATCCTGGCGCCTTGTCTCATGGATGCAGAAAAGCACATTGGTTCCTGGCACCGGCACAAATTTCATGCCCAGGGAATTCGTGAACCCACCCGCAGGAATGGTGGCGAAGGCGTAAAATTTCTCGAACAACTTTTCCTCGTCTGACAGCGGTCTTTCCACGCCGATGTTTCCCATGCTGACATCAACAGCACTACCCGGGCTGAGTACCCTGCTCTGGTTGGTGCCAGTTTCCGTGACTTCGACGCTTCCTTGATGCAGACCCACTGTGGTCCCCTTCTTCTGGCCGAGGGCGAAAAAGCGGGTTCCTTTCACTGCCAGGAGCGATGCCGGAGTCTTGAGGCGGAAAGTGGAGTTTCCACGCTTCTTGATCTCGTCAGCAGAGAGATTCATGAACATTTGGCCCTTAAGCATTTCAAGACTGTGCGTCTTCGGTTCATCCTTCTTTGGGATTAGAACCTCCGTGTTCGGACCTGCCTTGAACATGCCGACGGATGGGATCGACACATATGCTCCGCCCGCAGGTCCTGTGATGAGCATGCTGCCAGGTCCTAATTTCACCCCGGCAGGAGTTTCACCGGGTGAGACAGGCCCCAGTTTGATGGTGATGGACTTCCCGTCCGCAGATTTTGCCGCGACCATGCCAGTGGCAGAGACGACCCTTACTTCTTCCACTAGCAGCGTTGCTCCGTCCTGGGCCTTTGCCGACCATACAAGGAGACCGTTGATACCAACTACGAGACGCACGAGGGAAATACACGAATGCTTTTTCACAGCGACGAGGCTACAAAAAGATGAGAATCAGCGCAAACGCATTTGCGCATTTTACCATGAGATTGGTTCTTCGGTATCTCCAAAATATATAATAGCGAAGCATCGCCACATCTGAGTGGATTGTCTTGCAGGAGAGCGAGTTGCAAGTGTATCGTCTATTTGCTCCAGCATGAAAGGCCTGCTCCTCCCCAAAGCCCGTGCTATTCTCGGTGGCCTTATCGGCTTGTTTTTTGCCCTGTTGGCATGGGGCGGACTGCTAGATCCGCTGGAGAATCTTACAATCGATTACCGGCTGCGTTTGAGGAAGCCCCGTCCAGTATCGGATGATGTGCGGCTGGTGGGCATCGGGGATCGGGATGTGGGTTCGCAGCTCGGGCGCTGGCCCTTTCCACGCGCGGTGCACGGGGATGTGCTGAGCATTCTCAACGCCGTTGGAGCGAAGCACATCACCTTTGATGTGCTTTTTACGGAGCCTTCGGCGGATGTGTCGCAGGACGAGCGCTTAAAGACTGCCATCAGACAACAGGCGAATATAACGCTGGCCTACCACTTTGAGCAGGCGGAAACAGACACGCATGCGCCCGGAGCGGAAGACCGAGCACACTTTCTCACGGATGGCAGCCGCTTCGGTCTGAATGTGAACGATTTGAAGCTAGTGCGCGGTCGGCTGCCGGTGCCGCCGTTTGAGAAACTGCCGGTAACCTATGGGGCAGTGAACGCGGTGCCGGATGCCGATGGCGTGATCCGCCGCCTACCGCTGTTCTTCGCGCATGAGGGGCGGTTGTACCCGAGCCTGGCCCTGCAGACGGTCATGTCCGCGCTGGGACTGCGGGATGATCAGGTTAGCATCGAGCTAGGTAAGGCAGTGACGCTGGTGGACACGCCGCGGGGCACGCTGCGTGTTCCGATTGACGAGCATGGTCACTACCGCGTCAATTTCCTCGGTGACCTTGAGGTGTTCACGCCCGCATTTGAATATCTCGACTTATACCAAGCAGTGGAGTCGAAAGAGCTAGGAGAACAGATCGTCGCCGCCATGAAAGGGCGCCTCGCTCTTATCGGCCTCGTGAGCACTGGAAACACGGATGTGGTAAGTTCATCCATAGGCCGCGTGCCTGGCGTTGCCGTGCAGGCCACAGTGGTGAGTAACATTCTGACCGGGGATCACCTGCATTTTCCGCCATGGTGGCAGCAGGCTTTGTTTATCACAGGTGCGGGCGCGCTGCTGGCCTTGTGTATTCGTCCGATGCGACCTTGGCTGGGGATTTTGTTTTTTTTGATTATGATCGCGGCGTGGGCGGCAGGAGCAGTTCTGGCAGCTGGAGCGAACCTGATGCTGCCAGTGGTGCCTGTTCTGGGCGTTTTTGGAGCCGCAACCCTGGGTCTGCTTGGCTTGGAGGCGGCGGCCATGAAGCAGGATCGCACACGCGTGGTCCATGTGTTGGGCCGCTACATCGCTCGGCCGGTTCTGGAGCGCTTGGTAAATGCCGAACAGGGTTCTTCCGGTGCGACTGAACGCCGTGAACTGACGATTTTCTTTTCGGATATCCGCGGTTTCACCGCCTGGACCGAACGTGCCGAACCCGACGAGGTCGCTTCGCGTTTAAACGAATACTTCGCTGCCATGACCCCGCTCATCGAGCGCCACGGGGGCACCCTCGATAAATTCATTGGCGACAGCGTCATGGTTTTCTTCGGTGCGCCGTCGGCAGATGACCAACACGCGCTCCATGCCGTGCAGATGGCCATGGACATGCAGCATGAGATGTCCCGCCTGAACGAGAACTGGCGCAAACGTGGCTACGATCCGCTGCAGATCGGCATCGGCATTCATACTGGCTACGTCAACGTCGGAAGCTTCGGTTCCGAGAGCTTTCTAGACTACACCGTCATCGGCCGGGCGGTGAATCTCGCCGCCCGCATCGAGTCCCAGGCTGAGGGCGGCAGGATCCTCGTTTCCGCCCGCACGCATTCCATTCTGGATGGCCAGATAAACACTGTGCCGCATCCAGATTTAGTGCTGAAGGGCATCCCGGAGCCGCAGGCGGTGTGGGAAGTCATATGGTGAGCAACCCACAATTCATGGATTGTGCGCCGGAGAAAATTCGTTTGATCGTGGGCACGAAAGAATCACACTGCCTATCTTCATCCTGCGTTTGTCCTGAGGAGCTTTTCCCTTAGCCATTGACCAACACCGCTTATGAATTCACTCGGAAGGCTGATTCTTCTTCTCACGGCGTCACAAGTCTACTCCGCACCGCCATGGCCCGATGTTCCCCTGGATGTGGACTCGTCTAAAGTCATGGTGGTGGATGTGAAGGGATCGGTTACTGCGGACACAAGTTCCGGACCTGCCCGCCCCGTGGAGGCTGGTCTGGCTAGCAATGCCGTCCTTAGCGGTGCTGGCGCCACCATCCGCACAGGTCCAGATGGGGCGGCGACCTTGGTCATACCGGCGGCTGGAATCGCACGACTCGCTGCTAACACCGAAGTCCGGCTGCCAGCCTGGCCTGCCTCGGAGGTCTCTTTGCCTGCCCCACCGACCGGGGGAAATGAGAAGAAAACAAATACCGCCAGTCAGTGCGGACAACAGCACCTGGAATTGTTGAAGGGCCAGTTGTTCCTGAAAATTGACCCTGAGACAGTCAGAAAACGACGGGAAAAAACCTTTCGGCTCAAAACGCCGTCCGCCCTGCTCGCAGTAAAAGGAACAGAATTCTTCGTCTCAACCGATGGTGCAACTGACATCGCTGGAGTGCATGAAGGCTCGATCTGGGTATTTGAGCCTGTAGGCGACAAATATGTGAGTCTTGATGGCGGCTCCGCAGTAAGCATCAAACCGGGAGAAATCAGCGACGTCAGGCGTTTGACGCCTGCTGAACGAAGATTCGAGGCAAACTATGATGTCACGAAAATCAAGCGGATCACCTTGGTTGGCCGCTGGGATTCTGAATTACCGCCGGAGGACAAAATCGCAGGCTCCTCAGTCCTCGTGACGAACTTCTCCATCAAGAATCCGCACGGCACGATACACACGCTGAAGCTAGGTCCAGCCTTGCCCGGTAAAACCCCTTCCAGTGTCCGTGACTTGCTGATCGACACCCGCTCTGTGCAAGGCAGGCCGTTGGCCATCGAGTTTCTCATCAAAGGTGGACATGATTTGAGGCAAGCCACCGGGTATAAGCCATTCACTAAGGTCAATTATGCCAGCGGGCTCGATGTCCGCTGTGGTCTTAGTTTCGCAACAAAAGCTGAATTACATCAATCTCAGGTACAAGCCATCCCGTTGCAGGGAATCTTTGATATCAAACGACAAGGCAAGGGGTATTACTGCTCTTATGTTCAGTTGTTCTCCAACATTCAATTTCCTTTGGGTAAAACGGCATTGTCAGACACGGCTCGCTTCAGGTTTGCAGTGTCACGTTCTACGAATGGGGAGGGAGAGATGAATAAACTCCGCGAAGCGATCAAATATTTGCGCCCATCCATTTCGGATTGCCGTGATCATCAGAATGAGAATTTTGACGGAGGAATTGAGATAACCGGAGTATCAATGCTGGTGCTATCCGACTAAGAACTTTTTCCCAAAATTCAGGCGGTATTTGTGGAATATACTTGGACCATCTTTTAAGTTCCCAATAAAGATCACGGAATGGCACATCGCCTTGCATAAACTTTAGGTGTGGTTACCTCAGGAATCCTTCCGCCAATCTCCCTCATGAAGACTTTTTATTTCGGTCTGTTTTTGATTTTCTTCTCGAGCCTGAAGGTTGTAGCTCATGAATTCACCGACCAGCAGGGCAGAAAACTTCAGGCTGAGGTCGTTTCTACGGACGCAGGACAGGTCACACTCAAGCGAGTGGCGGACGGACGTTTGTTCAGCCTCCCTGCCACCACCTTTTCCGCGGCGGACCAGAAGCACATCGCGGACTGGGCGGCGGCGAATGTGCGCTATGATTTTAAGGTGGAACACACGACAAAGAAAATCGGCGAGGAGAAGAAGAAGCAACAGGAGGGCGAGGCTCTGGACATCCATGAGTATGAAACTTGGGTATATCAGATCAAAATCACCAGCCGCATGAAGGTCGCGCTTTCAGATCTTCGGATGGATTATTGGTGTTTCCGGGAGGAGGAACTTCCTCCTCCGAGCAGTAAGCGCTCTCGACGTGCCGGAGAAAGTGAATCCGATTGGCGCAAACCCGAGAAGCGTCTGGTTTTCGTCAGCGGAAGCGCTGACATCAAAGCGCTTCCGGCTTCAGGCAGCATGGCGGTGGACACCAAAGAGATCGTTCTCCATAAGCTGAAGAAAGGAACTACTAGCATGGGGAAATTCGGGGTGGACACAGCTGACCGCCTCGCTGGCTATGCATTGCGGATTTTTGACAAGAGCGGCAAAGAAGTATTCAAGATGGCAACGAAGGACGACTTATTCGCGCAAATCAATTCGAGCACGGAAGCTTCCAAGAAGTGAGTGAGGGCTGTTGGCTCACCGCTTACTTGATCTTCACGCGGGCGTAGTAGATCGCGGCTTTGCCTTCGTGGCTAGAGTAATAGGTCACATGCAGCAGGTCATCGTGCCAGTAGAGGCCGGGGTAGCTGCAATCCCCGCCGCTGGGCAGTTCGAGGATGGGCGTGAGGCTGTTTGGCGTCATCGCAAACAGCACCATGTGCGCACCAGGGGTAGCTCCGAAACCGCGTGAGCCGGCGATGAGCTTTCCGTCTGGTAGTTCGATGAAATTCGGCCCGCCGAGTGGCAGACCTGTCGCCGCCCAGGTCCAATCACGATAGGGAGCCTGCGCGGTGCCGATGACACCTTTGCGATCTGCGCCCTGCCTGCTCACCAGCGCGAGCGCGGTGCCGTTTTTGAGGAAGCGCAGCGTCGTTTCTCCCGGTTGTCCCGGCACGTTCATGATGGACGAGAGCTGCCACACGGAGCCGTCCGTGCTGGCGTAGGTTTTCAGCGACCACTCCTTCTCCGGCGCAGGACCGCCGGAGTTTGGGTGGATGTTGAAGCTGACGCCGTAGAAGCGCTTGTCCGCCGGATTGATCGTGGCGCGCCAGAGCCAGTCGCCTTTCGTCAGAAGTTTCTGCATCGGCGTCCAGACCTTGCCGTCCATCGTCGTCGCATAGCGCGGCTGGCGGCCCTGCGTGGCGGATTGACCGCCGCAGAGCAGGTAGAGACGTTTTTCATCCGGTGTGACGATGAGTTTCGGATCACGCAGGTCGGTGCCGGCCTCGGCGATGGTGCCCTGCTCGATCCAGGTCTTCCCGCTGGCGGAAATCATGATGCGGATCACTCCTTCCCCGGTGGTGCCCGAGTCCGCCTCGCGGAAGCAGAGGTAAAACAGGTTCTGGAAGCGGGTGATGTCCGTGAAGCCGTTGTGCGCGGCCTTGTCCCAGATTTTTTCCACGGACACGAGCTCTGCGGCCGGTGCCTGGGCTTGAAGGATGCCAGGGGAGAGCAGCAGTGAGCCGAGTAGGACGGAAAAAAGGCGTGCGATCATGGCCGGGGTATGAACTAACGCGTTCGGAGACAGTCTCTTTATTTGGTCATTTCCTCCTGCATGACTTGCATGACCTTCGGCATGATGACTTTCATCTTTTCTTGGGTCAGCGCCATGACGTCGCCCACCATCGCCGCTTGTTTTGAAACGAGCATCTGGCCGACGGGCGTGTCCATATGGGCGATGATGTCGTTGGCTTCCTTTTCAGTGAAGTTTTTGCCATAGGCCTCGATGAGGTCTGGTTTCATTTTCTCCCAGCTCATCATTTCGAGCATGACCTCCTTGACCTTGGCGATGGCTTTTTGGAATTTGTCCTGCTGCTCCTGCGGCAGGGCCTTGATCTGATCGCTGCTGGTGCCCATGCCCGACTCGAAACCGGCGATCAGAGATTTCTCGAACTGCTTCTGCACCTGCATCACGTTGATGAGCTTCTCGATGGCCGCTTTGTGGGAGGCAGGAAGCTCCGCGTGCGCGGTGGCGAGTGTCAGAGCGAGGGTGGCGATGGAAATGAGCTTTTTCATGGGTGTGGGGGGCCGCCAGCGGCGGATTTCCGGCGAGGAGTAGCGCATCCGCCCGCAAACGAGAAGATCAAAACTTCACGAAACGAAGAATTCACCGATTCTTCGGCCGGGTGGCAAAGAAAAGCGCGACGCCGAGGCAGGCGACGAGGAAGGTGCCGAAGGTCAGCACGGTGAGCACGAGGTCGCGCAGGTCTTTGTTCGGGATGAAGCCGAGCTTGTGGAAGTTCGTGAAGATGGTGGCCTCGAACTGGCGTTGCTTGTCGGTGTGACGTGTGACGCTGCCGGTCGTGGTGGAAACATAGACACGTGTCTCCAGCGCATCGCCGGTGTCGAAGCGATACACCGGCAGGATGCGGAAGATGTTGATGTATTCGGTGTTGAAGGCGGTGAGGAAGTCCGTCTTCCTCACTTCGGCTCCGGCGAGGAAGTTCTTCGCGATCTCGGCGGCATAGGCTTCATCGCGTGAAGGATCGACCTTGCCATCGACAGCGCTGACGTATTGCGGCGCACGCGATGCCTTCGTGTAGATCTGATACCAAGGCTGGCCGCCGATACCGCGCAGGTTCACGGCCAGAACCTCGGGATTCGGCTCGCTGAGCTTCGACACAGCCTCGGCGACGCTGATCTTGATGGCGTTCACGTCCATGCCGCCGCCGGAGGGCTTCGCCTGCGGCGGCGGGGCCTGCGTGCGCGTCATGACGTTGTGGATGACACCACTGCCGGAGGCGATGAGCACGGAGAGGCTGAAGGCGAGGCCGAGCCAGCGGTGGAGTTTGCGGATGAGGCGGGAGTTCATGAGAGCGAGGATAAAGTCTGGAGAATTTGAAACTCGGAGCCAAGGGCGCTTCGCGGTTTTCCGCTCCGCGCCCTTAACCCTGAGCTGCGGCGGAGCCGGCTACCATTTGAATTCGATGCCCGCATAGAAGGCGCGGCCGTCGCCGGGAAGGAAGACGGCGGTGCTGCCGGCCACGGTGGCATTCTGCACCACACCGGTGGTGGGGGAGTAGTTCTCGTCGGTGATGTTGCGGGCCTCGACGAAGAAGGAGACGCCTTTTTTCGTGCGGTAGCCGAGCTTCAGGCCCAGCAATGCGTATGGATCGGCGAACGTCGTACGCGCCAGATCTGCGGCGAATTTGTGCGGTGACCATTCCACATTCGGTCCAAAGTAGAAGCCGCATGGGTGCTCATACAACATCTCGGCACGGTAATAAAACGGCGGGATGCCCGGCAGCATGCGGTCACCCCAGCGCGCGTCACGCGCAAAGCGGAAGTCATTCCAGAGAAAGTTCTGGCGCAGCACGAGACGGTCATAATTGTCCTGCGATGCGGTGGTCAGATTCCGCACTAGATCGGCGTTGAGCGCGAACTCGATGCCCTGATGGATCGTGCGGCCGGCGTTGCTCGTCAGCGTGGCATTCCCCGGCACGCCAAGGGTCAGCAGCTCGTCATCCAGCCACGCGTAGTAGTAGCTGAAGTCCCAGGCGACGCGCTCAGCCTCGCCACGGGTGCCGATCTCCAGCGTCGTGGCTGTCTGCGGTTTCAAAGCGACCAGCGAGGGGAAGCCCGCGCCGATGGCGGTCAATTCGCCGAACGACGGCGGCTCGAAGCTGCGGCTGGCATTGAAATAAACCTGCGCCTTCGGTGTCACCTCCCACAGCAGGCCCAGCTTCGGGCTGAAACCCCAGAATTCCTGGCGGTCTGTG
>Ga0315900_10005313_pt1 | contig 17739 bp, 8 predicted proteins | sample LakEriMetagenome_FD_203521 | JGI IMG/M metagenome (GOLD analysis project Ga0315900, IMG submission 203521) | Freshwater fungal communities from buoy surface, Lake Erie, Ohio, United States - Buoy 12 MA114 | ecosystem: Environmental > Aquatic > Freshwater > Lake > Lake biofilm | place: USA: Lake... | reverse complement strand
AGTTCATCGGCGCACCTCGCATAAGAAACTCCAGACAAAGCTGAAAGACCTTTCCGAGAAACTGCAGAAGCTAGTCCGAAAAGACATAGCTGAAACAGGCGGTTGGCTAGCGTCGGTCTACCAAGGCTGGTGTCAGTACTATGCAGTACCAGGCAATTACAATTGCCTGAGCAGATTTCAAAAGGCCCTGCAGTCCATGTGGCTCCGACAACTGCAACGACGTAGTCAACGCGGTAAACGACTCACTTGGAAGAGGTTCAAAGGAATCTGTAATCGTTGGCTTCCCAATCCACGTATTCTCCATCCATATCCTGAAGACCGATTCGCACGTCAACATCAAAGGTAAGAGCCGTATGCAGTAGCTCTGCACGTACGGATCTGTGCGGGGGGCGGCCAGCAATGGCCGTCCCTACCGCGATAGCACGAGCACGAGTTGCGCTGGTCACGGTCAAGAGTACCGCTGTTCACATTGAATGAAGTCACTAAGGCAGGGCGGTCGTTTCCACGCTGGTTTCAACACCGGTCGGTTCGCGATTCGACTTAGCGAATGCTTTAAGCCTCAACTGTGCAGGCTGTCGCGGAATGACTCGCAAAGACAAATTTAGTGTTTCTCCCGCTCGCAATGATCGAATCGGTTCAAGCCGAATGATGCCATCGGCGGTGCGTTCCACAATTCGTAGTGGCCCAAAGGTCGAACTGATCGAAACGAACTCTAATGCAGCGGGAATTTTCAGTTGAATGTCAACATTGGAATCTTCAACATTGGTTCGATTGATGAGGTTAAGGCGATACAAAGTTTCTTGGTTGACATTGATGGGGTCTCCCGATTCAATCAATTGAATCTGCAAGGCACTATTGCCTGGTGGCATTACGTTGTTGTCGGGAGGGAGTGTTGAGCCACCGTTATTTGGCGGAGTAACATTGTTGTCCGATGGAAGCACTTCAATCAAACCATCATACGTCTGATTCAAGCCTTCGGCGCTTTGCAGTGTGTATCGCAGGCGAGACGTTTTGCCTGCTTGAAGTGTCTGGAAGCGACCGACAAAAATTTTGCGTTCGCCAGTCGCCCAGCGGTCGAGCATCCAGGTCATTCGCTGCGAGGATTCCGTAGCACGAACATCGTAGCCATCGCCACCTAAGCTAGTCGGTTGTAGCGAGCTATCGGGATCGCAGTAAACGCGGACTGCGGTAAGAGGTTGGCCACGATTCTCTAATTCCAAACTGAAAACAACTTCCTGCCCCCTTACGGCGTTCTCGCTGTTGCGGAAGACACCGCCAGAGAGTTGATCGCCAGACGCTGGACCTTGTGTTCCTGTGATCACAGCTTCTGCTGATGCAAAAGCGTTTTGTGGGGAGCTTACGGAGACTTTTGTCTTAAGTGGGCCGGCTCGTTGTACGAGGAATGTGATTCCGATCGGTTTCGTGTCACCACCTGCAATCACCGGAATACTTTGCATGACTGAGTTATCTCGTTCGTTGACTTCGATCAAGCCGGGGTCGCTTTCGACCAGCACTCGCACGTCGGTCAGGGCGCGATTGGAAATGTTGCGAACATCAATTTCCATGAGGATCGTTTTGCCAACTTCAACTTCGGTCTGATTGCCCGTCGGTCGAATATCGACTTCAAGTGCAGGTCGGAAGATATTGGTGCTGACAGTTTGCACTTGATAGAGATCGGGTTCGGCTCGGGTTTCAAACTGAACTCGATAAGGGCTTTCGCTCTCGGCTTTGACCCTGGCGCTGATAACAACCTCTTGTCCTGGTTGCAGGGTCCCCAAGCTCCATACGGCTCCCGAGGGAGTGAAGTTGGCGGGTTGGACGGTAGCGTCAAGGAATTTCATTCCTGTGGGAAGTGTCAAGCGCGCTTCCGCAGCAGGGGCAGGCATTTGTCCGCCGTTAACGATGCGGAATGTATAGGCAAGTGTCTCGTCGACCGCGGCTTCGGAGGGACCTTGTGCGAAGAGCGAAAGCTTCGGAGCTACCCAGCTTACGATCGTTTGTCCACGTCCGAGAACCAACTCCGGAGTATTCATGCGGCTATCAGCTGGAGTTACCACTTCAATGGCAACCACCGCAGTGCCGACTGCTCCATTGTTTTGCATCAACTGAACTGTCGCATTTCCATCTGCATCGGTTCGCACTTCGGCAGTGTCCTTGCCGTTGGAAAACAAAGCGACTTGAGGAGTTAGCGAACGATAAATCACTTTCCAATTTGGAGCGGGAACGCCTTCGGATATTGTTACTAGCGTTGTTAGGTTGGCGGATTCTTTATCAGCTCGGCTTTGGGCACCAGGAAATTGCCACTGACCTTGTACCCAATGAACCATCGACGTTACGCGACGACGATCCCAGATTTTTGACTCAGGTGCCAAGGCGGTTACATAGCTTGTACCGGGAGTTGGGGAAGTGAGACTGATCCAGGTTTGACCTCGTTTGATGATCAAGTCGTCGGTTCGCGATGGTGAGCCTCGCGTGATCATAGATTCTTTGGCGCTGGTACGACCTCGCGCGAAATCGATTCCTAGTTTCTCGACGGACTTTCCACCATGAAACTTTTCATGGAGATGGCTATGCGAAGCGAGGATTCCTTTCGCTTCATCTCCCACTTCGATGAATTGCCCAACGCTATCAGGTGACAGCATCCACTCCAACGGTTCACGGGTTACTAAATAACCATCTTCACCGCAGATTCCTGCAAGCAGAACCACTTCGCCACCGACCGGGGCCACGACGCGCAGCGGCGTCATCATGATCTGTCCTCTTTCACCTTGATCGGTGCAATGGCTATGACCTTTGTCATAACAGCTGGAGGTGGCTGGACCTCCGCAGCCGGGATCGAGTCCTTGCACGCATGGAGGTGGAGTGGGAGGAGTTTGGAAAGCTGGCGTAGGAAATAAAGCGCAGTTCTTTGGCGACGATAGGGTCGTAGAGTTGGGAGATGGAAGGAAAATCTGCTGACCATTCGGGTCGATCGCTGGTAGCTTCAGCGAAGCGCAGCCGGTAAGGTTCAGGGCGGCAAGCAGCAGGCTCGCAACCAAGGCTAGCGACTTGCAAACTCCAACTAGACAGTAGGATTGGTAGCACGAGCGCAGCCGAGCATCGAAATCTTCCTTCTGGAAGTTCGTGCTGAGAGCGACGATTCCTTGTCGGCTGGGCAACATTCCCGGCTGCCTATCTGAAAGAGTCCATGATCCGCAAAGCACTTGGAACCGGCGAGGGCCACCCAGGAAGAATTCCATCATCTTGGGAAACGGTGAAACGCTAGTTGCAAGCGACGTCCATACAATCCACCGGTGGAAGCTTAGCACTCAATATTCGCCAGGAGGTTTCCAGGCGTTTTGAAACCGAGACAAAAAATCCACTGCTCGCCGACTGTTACGGTTGTGCGGATTTTTCGATTTGGCGAAGTGTTTGGCGGGCAAAACTCGATGAGATTGTCCCGCTTTATTTAGAACAGAAGAATTCGAATGGGGGTGGCCGTAACTTGCTACGCATCGGAAGTGCCAAAAAGCTGATACAAGAAGCGAACTTTCTTTTCTGTTATGCTCGTAATGTTCGCATCGAGGGCTACCCGTTGTTGGTAGTTCCAAACCAGATATACTGTTTAGGTTCCGGTGGCGGTACGTTCAGATATCCCTTCTTTCTAGCGTACCTCTCTTGGGTTCTTGGTGGTCGGGCATCGAAAATTCCGAGGAAGCTACGTGTCGGTGTTCGCGGCTCAATAAAGCACTCTAAGAGATGGCGTTTACCGGGGGACTGACTGGTCGCGGAAGCGACTAGGACAGGATAGGCTGCAACCGATCGCGGTGGCGTCAGTCGAAAATCCTTTAGATTTTCGATGGGCGGGCAGGGGCTGTGTGCTGGATTGCTCGCGGTAAGCCAGTTGTTGATTTGCAATAAAACAATTTAGGGAATGGTTCCAATTCTCAACGCCAGCGAAGGCAGAAGAGACTTTGGGGACACTCCTGATTTAGGTTGGGTTGCATGGTGACACTTGACGAGTACCGAAAATCGCTGAAGGCTGACAGGCTTGACGGATAAAAATGATTCGATGAGCTGTTTGAGAAAAGTAGCTAATTGAGAAAAGTACTGGACTGAAAAAGAGGTTTGTCTGAAATGGCTGATACGCAAAAAAGCAAGCGTACGATGATCGAAGCTGAGGGACTCTCCAAGTTTTACGGTCCCTTTGCTGCGGCACGAGACATTTCCTTCAAAGTAGACGAAGGTGAACTGGTTGCATTTCTAGGGCCCAACGGGGCAGGTAAGAGCACCACGATGAAAATGCTCACAGGTTATTTAGCACCTAGTGAGGGAGTTGCTAGGATTGCCGGCCACGACATGTTCAGCGATCGTATCGCGGGCTCCAAGCATTTGGGTTATTTGCCTGAAAATGGTCCACTCTATCCGGACATGACTCCGTATTCGTTGCTGAGCTTTTTCGCTGACGCTCGAGCTATGGCTCCAGACTGGAAGGCAGAGCGAATCAATGCGGTAATCGAGTTGTGTGATCTCAGTTCCGTGATGCACAAAGCGATCAGCAAGCTTTCAAAAGGTTTTCGCCAACGCGTGGGAATGGCTCAGGCTTTGTTGCATGAGCCCGATGTGCTGATTCTCGACGAACCGACGGCGGGTCTTGATCCGAACCAGATTCGCGAAGTGCGCCGCACGATGAAGAAGCTGGGCGAAACCAAGACGATTCTTTTATCCACACACATTCTTCAGGAAGTTGAAGCAATGGCATCGCGAGTGGTGATGATTGCTGAAGGAAGAAAAGTGTTTGATGGTACGGTGACCGAATTGAAGAAAGTCCGACAAGACTTGACCGAAGCGTTCCACAAGTTGACTGGTGTGACCGTATAAAGGTCCCCTTTGACTTTATGGATCGCGGTAATACAGCAGAGATTTGTGTGTATTTTACGAAGGGCGATTGAAGTCTTCAGTGATTCAGTCGTCACTCAAAAAACTTGATTGGTGAAGATCCGATGCGGTGTCGGATCAGACAGTTGGATAGTTAGGGTTTTTGGATCCTCTTTAGCAAGTTCGAATATCACCATGTCTGCAGCTAACGCAGTTTTATTGTTATTGCTATTCAATCTCAGCTTCTTGGCCGTTTTGTTCGCCTTTGTTGCCTATATGGCAAAAAGTAAGCCGGTAGCTTTCGCCGTGCTAAAGCGAAATTTTCTCGGTTACTTTAGCAGCCCGACAGGTTACGTGTTCCTGTGCTTGTTCGTGCTGTTGACTTCGATGGCCGCTTTCTGGCCTCACGAGTTCTTCAGTTCCAATATGGGAACGCTGAGCCAGCTGAACTACTGGTTTCCAATCATCATGATGTTCTTTATTCCTGCGATCACGATGAGCATCTGGGCTGATGAGCGTCGTCAGGGAACGGACGAATTGTTGTTGACCCTGCCTGCCGATGATTTCGATATTGTGATCGGTAAGTATCTTTCGGCAGCTTCGATCTACACCGCATCGCTGCTCTTTGCTGAGATCTCGACTTTTACAGTACTTTGCTTTCTAACTCTGGGTGATCTTGATACGGGCCTATTCTGCGTCAATTACCTTGGATATTGGTTTATCGGCTTGATGATGTTGGCCATAGGCATGGTCGCTTCGTTCCTAACCAATAACCTAACGGTTGGCTTTATTCTCGGCGCTCTGTTCAACGCTCCTTTGGCTTTCGCTTCCATGGCCGATGTGATTATCCCTGAGCGTTGGCTAGCAAGATTGGTCAATTCTTGGAGTATCCGCGGTCAATTTGATTCTTTTGGTCGCGGCGTTATTGCAGCATCTTCGATTGCCTTTTTCTCGTTGGTTGCCGTTCTCGGACTTTACCTCTGCATGGTGCTGATCGGCAAGCGAAATTGGAGCGGTGGTAAGCAAGGCAACACGATGTTCCTTCACTATCTGACTCGCGTTCTCTGTCTAGGCTTAGCAGTCGTTGGTGTCAGTTATTTCTTCCGAAACAAAGATTTCCGCACTGACGCAACCGAAGGTCAGGTCAGTTCGCTTTCGCCGGTAACAGCATCGCTGGTGAAACAGTTGGATCCGAAGCGACCCATCGTTGTCGATGCCTTTATCTCGGCCGATGTTCCGGAGTTGTACGCAAGAACTAAGTACGATTTAGTTTCGTTGCTCAAAGAATTTGAATCGGTTGCCAAGCGATCAGGCGTGCCGATTGAGGTGAATATCAACGATGGTTTAGAAGTCTTCAGCGAAGAAGCGAAATTAGCCGAACAACGTTATGGAATTGTGCCTCAAACTGTTCGCGTTCGCGAGCGCGGTGCATTTACCGATCAGCAGGTAATACTCGGGGCAGCGTTTCGCAGCGGTTTGGAGAAAGTTGTTATTCCATTCTTCGAGTACGGAGTTCCTGTCGAATATGAAGTGGTTCGATCGTTACGCACGGTAGCTATGCCACAGCGCAAACGATTGGGTATCGTTAAGAATGATGCCCAGTTTACTGGCGGTTTTTCGATGTCCAATATGCGACAGGTACCGCGGCAACCGATCGTCGAGGAACTTGCGAAACAATATGAAGTTAAGGAAGCAGATCTCAATGCTCCTCTGCTGGCCGATCAGTTTGATGTCTTGATGGTTGTTCAGCCTTCGCTGCTGTCGCCACAGGAAATGTCCAACCTCGTTGCTGCCGTGAAGTCGGGTATTCCTACGGCGATCTTCGAGGATCCATTTCCATTCGGCTTCAACTTCCCTGGTACTGGCGAGCCCAAGCAAGCGCCTGGTGGTCCATTCGGTGGCGGTGGTGGAATGATGCCTAAGGGAGACATCAAAGAATTGCTGAAGACATTGAGCATTGAGATGCCAGGCAAGCCTGCTGCGGGTGGAATGCTAAGTCCCGATGTTGTGTGGCAGCAGTACAACCCCTATCCAAAATTGCAGCAGATGCAGGCTGCTTCGGATGAATGGATCTTTGTGCGTAACGAGGCTCCGGGGGGAGATGATTCCTTTGGTCCAGAAAGTGAAATATCGAAAGAACTTCGAGAAGTCATGCTGATGTATGCCGGTGCGATTCAACCGGTTAAGAGCGACGAATTCAAGATCACCAATCTCCTTTCCACCGGCACACAAGCAGGCACGATTCCGTACCAAGAACTGAATACTCTGGTACAGAGTGGCCAGATGTCTCCAAACCGAATTCGGCAATTGCAGGGACCTCCAACAGGGCGCTCTGTGATGGCCGTGCAGATAGAAGGTACTAAGCCGGTTGCTGCTCCAGCGGCCGAAAAGCCGGCGGATCCTTCTAAGGGGGCAGAGGAAAAGAAAGAGGGAGATGCGAAAAGCGGTGAGACCAAGACCGAGGATAAGGGACGACCAATCCGCGCTGTCTTCGTCGCAGATACGGATTGCATGAATCCGATCTTTATTGAAATTCGCAGTCGACCTGAACAGTTCGAAGATGTCGACTTCCGTTTCCAAAACGTCTCTTTCATCTTGAATGTGATCGATGTTCTTTCTGGCGAAGAATCTTATCCGGCGATTCGTCGACACGAGCCACAGCACAGTACGCTGCGGTTGTTGGAGCTAGAGTCTGAAGATGCACGTGGTAAGGAAATGGATAAGCGTCGCGAGTTCCAAAAGAGCTATGATGATGCAATTCAGGAAGCTGAGGCTGAGAACACCAAGAACATCCAACGCTTTGAAGAACGCGTCAAGAAGTTGCAGCAAGAAGGTGCTATTGATCGATCGAAGTTTGCGGAATTGCAAGAAGCGATGACTCAAATGGAAATTGAGCGACAGAAATTGCAACGTAAGCTGGGAGTTAAAAAGGAACAATTGGAACGCGTTCGCGACTCGCAGATTCAAGCGAGCCAGCGCGATGCGGACTTGCAAATCCTAAAGATTCAGAATCGCTACAAAATGTTTGCGATTTTCTTGCCCCCGATCCCTCCATTGTTGGTTGGCATCGGTGTTTTCGTCTCGAGACGTTTGCGTGAGAGGGAAGGTATTCCCAAGTCGCGTCTGAAGTAGTCGGGACCGTTTGGCATCGTTGGCAGTCAAGAAAAAGTGAAGAGTTGTTGAGGAGATAGTAAGGTGAAAGAGTCTCAGAAGACTGGTATTTTTGCAGCCATTGCCGCAGTAGCCCTGATTGCGGCTCTCGCAACGCAACCTCGCCGTTCTGCAGATGAGGGCTCTGGTGTTAAAGCTCTGATTAACAAGAAATTGTTTCCAGAGTTTGAAGATCCTCTCGCTGCAGCCTCCATGTCGATTGTGAAGTTCGACGAATCGTTGGGCACCTTAGATGAATTCGAAGTGCGCAAAGATTCCCAAACTGGGCAGTGGACCATTCCTTCGCATGCAGGCTACCCCGCCGATGCAACAACTCAGATGCGCGATGCTGCGACCTTGTTTGTAGGCATGGATATCTTGGGAATTGCGAGTGAGCGTCGAGAGGACCATGCCGAGTTCGGTGTCGTCGAGCCTGATGTCAATCGTTTGAAGGTTGGCGACCAAGGCGTTGGGCTGTTAGTCAAAGTTAAGGATGGCAAAGATAAGGACTTGGCGAGTTTGATCGTTGGTAAAGAAGATGCTGGACAGCCAGGGCAGCGGTTTGTGCGTATTCCTGCACAGGACGTGATCTATGTTGTCAAAATTAGTACAGAACCACTGGTGACAGACTTCCGCAAATGGATTGAAAAGGATCTGTTGCAACTATCGTCCTTTGATATTTCCGAACTTGGCATCAAGGATTATTCGATCGTACGCACCCAAGAGGGAGCTGCGATGCAGAAAATCTATGAAGCGGATGTAGCATTCGATACGAATGCCTCTAAGTGGAACATGAGGAAGTGGGTAGCCTATGAGGGAGCTAAAGGAACGGAAAAGCAGATTCCTGAAGGTGAGGAAGTTAACGGCAACAGGCTGAATGATGTCAAAAACGCGTTGGATCAACTGGAGATTGTTGACGTTGATCGTAAGCCAGCAGGTTTATCGGCTGATCTGAAAGCGGCTAAGAATTTGCTTGAAGCGAACAACGCCGATGTGTTGTCTTTGTACGAGCGAGGCTTCTTCCCGCAACCGACTCCAGACGGAGGTTCGGAAATCCTTTCAAGCAGCGGCGAGTTGTTGGTTACGTTGAACGATGGGATTCAATACGTTTTGCGTTTCGGTAATCTCTTCGGAGATCAATCTGGGGCGTCAAGCGAAAACGCCCTGAATCGACGCATGATGTTGACGGTGCGGTTTGATGAGTCGAAGTTTCCGCCACCTGAACTGCAGGTCTTACCGGAGACGGTGGAGGATTTGCTCAAGCTAGATCAAGCATCGCAGCCGCCGCCGGTTTCCACTGAGCCTGCGGCACCTGCTCCGACAGAGCCTCCAGCGGCTCCGAGCGAAACGCCACCAACTGCCGAAGCGCCGTCAACTGCCGAAACGCCTGCTGAGCCAAGTGCTCCCGCTGCGACCGATGGAGCACCGAAAGCGGATTCACCAGCACCTGAAGCCAAGGGTGATGGTGCTGCTCCAGCAGGAGCAGGTGATAATCCAAACGCGGTAAACGGTTCAAAGAAATCGACTCGGTTGGTAGCATTCCAGCCACCTGCAGATCAGCCGCCGGCGGATGAAGCAAAGAAGGAAGATGCCAAGAGCGAAGAGAAGCCAGCTGAAGCAGCACCTGCAGACGCCGCCGCTCAGACCGAGGAAAAGAAGTCAGAAGAGCCGAAAGCTGAGACCCCTGCAGAGGAAGCAAAGCCGCAGGATGGCCAAGCACCTGCCGCTGAGATGACGGAAGAAGCTCCGAAGCAGGAGACTCCTGAAGAGCTGAAGGAGCGACTGGAATTGACTCGTGAGCAGATCACAAAAGAGAATCAACGCAAGATCGACGAACGCAATGATCGAATTGCGAAAGCAAAGAAGAAGGTGCAGGAACTCAATGCTCGTTTTGCTGATTGGTACTACGTTATCAGCGAAGACGTTTACAAGAAGCTTCGAGTAACGCAAGCTGAATTGGTTGGTAAACCGCAGCCTGCAGCACCACCGCCAGGTGGAGTTCCCCAGGGTTTACCGCCTGGTTTAAATCTGCCATTTGGTCCAGGCGGAAATTAAGGAAGTCTTTCGCGATCGGCACCGCTGCACTCGGGAGCAGCGGTGCTCGTTATCGTTCTCATGCTCGATGCGCGGGGTTGGCAAAGTTACTCCTAGATCGCTCAAAGACGATTGGTGTGAACCGAAGTCTGAGAGCGGCAAAATCCTTAAACGCTCCATGACCGCATTCGAGCGTAAATACCACTTGGCTGCATCATCGCAGATTGCTCCGCGATCCATGGAAGTGGCTCAATACTAACCGTGACATTCTCCAGAAACGCCACCGGATTCGAGCACTAGCACCGCTGCGCTGAGCACGGGCACCGCTGCGCTGAGCACGGGCACCGCTGAGCACGAGCATGGAGAAAGATTGTTGTTTTTAGTTTACGAAACCATTTCTAAATCAGTGGATAACTCGCCGCCACCACGTTTGAATTCCCGAATGAAGATCCGCAAGGGTTCCGTGGTTCTCGATGATATCGGTTGAGAGTTTTTTCTTTTGTTCTATCGACATCTGCGAGGCTTGGCGGGAACAGTATTGTTCCTTCGTCCAACCGCGTTGCTGCGCTCTACGGAGGCGAGTTTCGAAGGGAGTATCAACAAACAGTACAGCATCGCAATGATCTTGCCAGTTTGACTCTAGCAGTAGCGGGATATCGAGCACGATGGCGGGTGGTGGCGGTTCTTGATTACGAAGGTGCGTAAGGGTTTCAAAAATCCTCTTGCGAATCGGAGGATGAGTCACGGATTCAAGGAACTTTAGATGCTTTGCAGCTTCGGGATGATCCGCAAAAACGATCGCTGCAATGGCGGGACGTGATAATGAAGCCGACTCTGGGCTGAGGATGGATGGCCCGAATCGTTCAATCAATTGTTCTTTTACATTGGGGTCTTCGAGGACTGCGTGGCCGATTTGGTCAGCGCGAATAACGATGGCACCGAGTCGTTCTAGTTCTGAGGCGACGGCGCTCTTGCCGCTTGCGATACCACCGCAGAGTCCAATAACCTTGGGCCTTTTCGCGACAGCATTAAGCTGCGTTGTGATAGATTCATTCGTTCCCATCGAGTCTGTCCTTCTCGCGAGTAACTCTTGGTACAGGTTGCAGTGTTATTCGAGTGGTTCGCATTCTGCCCAATTTCGACCTGATTTAGTGTCGACTTTCAGTGGGATCGAAAGCGTGTCGCATTGTGTCATTAGCGGAAGAATTTGTTCTTTGAGTTTTTGTAAATCGTCGGGGTGTACTTCAAATACAAGTTCGTCGTGAATCTGAAGAAGCAGTCGGGCGCGAAGCGATGATGATTTGAGCATGCGATAGACTCGGACCATCGCGAGCTTAATTAAATCGGCAGCAGATCCTTGAATCACCGTGTTGACTGCCATGCGTTCTGGTTCGGTGAGTGTTCTACGCTTTTCCGGCGGCAGTGTTCGGAGGTCACGTACTCCTTGTAGGATGCGTCGTCGTCCGAGCATCGTTGAAACGAAGCCTTGTTTTTGGCACTGGGAAAGAGTGTCGAGAATAAAGCTTTGGACACCCGGATAGCGAGCGAAGTAGGCATCGATAAAGGTGGCAGCTTCGTCCTTAGGGATCTGTAAAGCTTTTGCCAATCCAAAGGGGCTCTGGCCATAAATGATTCCGAAGTTAATCGCTTTGGCAGAGCGGCGCATCGCTCCGGTGACTTCCTCGGGAGTGACTCCGTAAACCTCTGCGGCTACGCGTCGATGGATATCCTGATCCTTCTCGAAGGCTTCTCGCAAAGCCGCATCGCCGCAGTAATGAGCCAACACGCGCAGTTCGATTTGAGAATAGTCCGCTGTCAGTAGAACCCAGTCATCGGGAGCAGGTTTGAAGGCCGAGCGAATTTCGCGACCTTCTTCGGTTCGAATCGGAATGTTCTGCAGGTTTGGTTCCGAGCTGCTAAGGCGGCCGGTAGCTGCAACATCCTGCCGGAATGATGTATGGACTCTGCCGCTAGCTGGGCAGACGAGTTCGGGAAGTGAGTCGACGTAGGTGCTTTTTAATTTCGCGAGTTGGCGATATTCAATAATTCGAGCTGGAAGAGAGTGAAGTGGGGCGAGTTCCTGAAGGACTTCCGCATCGGTGCTGGGGCCTGTTTTCGTACGTTTGATCACAGGCAATTTCAATTGTTCGAATAAAACTTTTGCGAGTTGCTTTGGGCTGTCAGGATTAAAGGGTTCGGGAGCTTGTTGTTGTATTTCATCGTAGAGCTCATTGAGTCGCAGTTCGAAGCGTTGACTGAGTTGTTTCAAGCGGTCGGTATCAATCGTGATACCATTGAACTCCATTTCGGCGAGTACGCTGAGCAGGGGAATTTCAAGCGAATCGAAAAGTTCTAAAAGATCGAGTTGCTTAAGTCTCTCTTGGAGTGTTGAAGTTAATCGCCAAGGGACTTCTGCATCCTCGATCGCATAGTGGCTGATTGCTTCCAGGGGTACTTCATCCATACATTTTTGAGTGCGCCCGGTACCGATCAGCTCGCTGATTTTGATCGTTTCGTGTTGCATGTATCTTTTTGCTAGATCATCAAGGCTGTGATTGCGTTGGCCTGGATCGATCAAATAGTCAGCGACCATGGTGTCGAAGAAGATACCCTGCACGTCGATTCCCTGAGAGCGAAAAATGATGATGTCGTATTTGAGGTTTTGGCCAACTTTACGAATCTGTGGGTCTTCGAGAATCGGTTTGAGATGCTGGTGAACGAGCTCGATATCCAATCGGGGATCTCCGAGAGGAGCACGGATCGGAATGTAAGCTCCCCTTCCCTCTCCCCAGCTGAAGGAATAACCGACCGGCTTAGCCCAACGTGGCTGAGTTGAAGTAGTTTCCGTGTCGATCGCAATGAATGGGGCTGAGCGAAGGTCTCGGCAAAGCTGAATCAACGCAGATTCGTCGAGAATCAGTTGATAGTTATCAAACGACAGTCGCTTCGCTATGTCCGAGGATGAGTCTGAACTTAAATTGAGTGAATCCTCAAGCCGAGTAGATTGAGGCTGAGGTGAGGATGTGGAAGAGGTATTGTTTTCCAAAGTGTCGGAAGAGTTTTGAAGAAATCTCTCGGCCATTTTCCGAAAGCCGAGTTGCTGGAAGAGAGCTTGTAGTCTTTCGCGGTCGATTACTTGAGAGTTGTGGGCTTGCCAATTAATAGTCGCTGGAACATCTCGACAAAGCGTTACCAATCGGCGGCTGATAAGTGCTTGCTCACGGTAGGTCACCATGTTTTCTCGGCGTTTTTGTCCCGATACGGCATTGGGGTGTTGGAGGATCTGATCTAACGAACCGTATTGCTCCAAAAGTTGTTGAGCGATTTTTGGACCGATCAGGGGTATGCCTGGCACATTGTCGGCGCTGTCGCCCACCATGGCTTGGAAATCGATCACTTGCTCAGGAGTGATACCCCATTCTTCTTTTAGATTTGTTTTGGTGAAGAGTTCTTTTTTGCGAAGATTGAGAATATCGATGCGATCGGAAAGAAGTTGGCGACAATCCTTGTCAGGACTAACGATCAAGCATCGCCAGCCTTTCTGTTCAGACTGCGTAGCGATAGTGGCAATAAGGTCATCGGCTTCGTAGCCTGGTTGTTCGAGAATGGGAACGTTCAGAGCTTCAAGCGCTTGGCGAACCAACGGTATTTGTAGTCGCAGGTCTGCGGGCATTTCGTCGCGATGAGCTTTATACTCAGTGTAGAGTTTGTTGCGAAAAGTTATTTCGCTGAGATCGAACGCGAAGAAGAGATAGTCAGGGTGATACCGATTTTGGATTTCAAGAAGATCGCGCAGGAAACCATGTACCGCGCCGACAGGAATCCCCTGAGGACTAGTCATCGGCGGAAGAGCGTGGAACATCTGATAGAGAATCGCTGAAGTGTCGACGACAACGACGAGTGGACAAGGACCTTGAGTTGGTGCGATGGTCTTTGGGAGTTTCGACTTGGAGGAGACTGTTTCGCTATCCTCAGTTGCAACTGAGGTGTTATATAATTCGAGATCCTTGGTGTTGTTCTCCACAACGGAGTCCGCAAAGTTGGCTGGAGGTGATTTTTCCTGTTTTGGCAAAGTCGATTCATGGATTGCTTCGCGGGAGGCTTGGTCCGTTGAAGATGGGGTAGAGGCGATTGGGTTTGGCGAGGAAGCTGCGGAGTTCGATGGCGTCGCGGCGGCGGAACTGGGCTGAGCCGAGTTTTCAGACTCATCGGACATACCGGGAAGCAAGGGTTGGTTGGGCTTCGACGCCATGGGGGTAAGGACTTTCAGTGAATCCGTTGTGGGGGCGACGACGGCCGTCGCCCAGTCATTTTGGAGAGTGTAACAGCTTTTAGGATCGCAAGCATGGCTAGGATCCGCCTGAAAGGGTGGGTTGGGTTTTGCGGGCGGATAAAAAATTGTCTCAGGAAGCCCTAATTAGCCCAGAGTGAAAATTTGACGGGTGGGGTGAGTCCATTTACTATGGATGAAGGTGTCTGGCTGATTCCCCCATTGGGTTTCGGTTTTGCCTTGTCGTAAGGCGATGCTTTTTCTTGTTTTTTGTGGCTCCTCGATTGCGGAGGTCTCCGCTTTATGGCGGTTCGAGATCGAAACATGTTTGCCTGGCAGGCGTATGTGATCACGATGTCCATCTTGTGTGGTGGCATGTTGATCGGCCTGTTCTTTTTATGGACTTACGCCAATGGGCAGGCGAAAGAAGCGATAGCTGCCAATGAGAAGGCGAAAAACAGCACGGCCGAGTTAGGCCAGATCAAGCTCAAGACAGACCGCTTGCTGTCGATGTTGGGGGAAGGCTCGTTCAATCAAGTCGAACTCGACCAACTCAAGCAGACGCTGGCTAGCGATGAACAAATGGTAAAGCTTGAGAAAGCTTTCGATAGCGACATTGCCTTGTTGGGGGCCAACGTAGAAGTTGGTAATCGCAACTATGCAGGTCTCGCTAAGACTTTGATGGATGTGATCAAGGATCGAAACATTGAGCATAAGAAATTGCGCGAACGCGAAGAGCAACTGCGCGGTGAACTGACGGCTGTTATCGATCGAGAAACGAAGCGAGCCAATGAAGCTGAGAAAAAGCAGCAGGAATTGACAACCGAACTGGCTACATTGAAATCGCAATATCAGGACGATCGTGCCAAGCTGACAGCAGAAATGGATGAACTGAAGGATCGTTTGCAAAAGGCGAATGACAAGTATGTAAAGCTTGAGTCTGAGAAAAAGGCAGCAGAAGACGCTTTCAAGAAGGAAGTTGCTGAGTTGAAGGATCGAATTGCGCAGCAAGCTGCTGAGATCGTACGATTGCGTTACGAAGATTTCGACACTCCGCAGGGCAAGATTGTGAATGTGACTGAGGGAGGTCAGATTGTTTGGCTGAACATCGGTCGTCGAGCTGGACTTAAGGAAAATGTTCGCTTCGTGGTACTACCTAGCGATGCACTGCAGGTCACCAATGCGAAGGAAAAGGCGAAGATCGTTATTACCAAGGTTGTTGATGAAGACTTGGCTCAAGCCCGAGTTTTGGAAGGCAACATAAAGCAACCGATTCTTCCTGGCGATTTGGTTTATTCGCCAGCTTGGCAGCCTGGACGTAAGGTTCACTTTGCGTTGGTCGGTTTATTGGATGCTGATGGCGATGGTAGAGACGACCGGGAAACAATTCGAGACTTGATACATCTCAACGGCGGTGAGATCGATGAAGAGTTGACTCCTGAAGGTCGCAAGATTGGCGACGGAATGACGGTGAATACCCGTTACTTGGTAGTAGGCCCTTCCGGCTTTGGTGCTGAGGCATCGGCGGCCGTTGGCGAGGGAAATAGTGGTGCGAAGAAGATGGTCCGTGACTACAACGCACTCAAAGAGCGAGCAAAGGAATTGGGGGTTATCGAAATTTCTGTGGAGAAATTGCTAAGCTATCTACAGGCTGGCGATTCGGATAAGTCTATCCCGTTAGGGTCGGCAATCCGAGCAAGCGATTTCAAAGCAAAGGACGATAGCAAGTCATTTTTCCGAAGGCCGACTCCAGGTTTGGAAAGTTTCCCTAACAATCGAGAGCCAAAATAGCCTCGAATTCAGCCAAGAATTGTGAGTTTGTTAAAATAGCGACAATTGGTAAGAAATGGTTGCGGGAAAATCGCGTAGGAATTATAACGAATGTTCGGACTGAGACCTGCTTTTTCGGGCTAATAGGCTTGGAGGGGGTCTTGGTAGTGGGGTCGATGGATCTCGGGGGAGATGGGTTCGATGAAAAAAATGTTCCGCATGGCTTTGTTGCTTGGGCTTGGATTGGGAAGTATTGCCAACGCACAAGAAGCTGCTCCACAAGCACCAGCAGCCGAAGCGTTGGTAGCTCCTGTTGCAGAGGGCATAAAACTATTTCAGCAGCAGTGGTTGCATGCAGATGTTGATGGAAACGTCAATGGTAAGGTCACTACCTTGTTCCGAGGTGGAAGAAGCGAAGCGGTTCCTGGACTACCGATCGTACTAACACATCATGGTCGGGTTGTTTCATCGGCGACGACAGATCAAAACGGAGCTTTTTCTCTAGGGAAAGTTCTCCCGGGCTGTTATGCGATCGAGACCGTCGGATCTGCGGGAACTTTCGCGTATGCTTTAAACGTTTTGCCTGGTGCTGCACCGGAAGGCGAAAAGGCACTTAATTCCTTCGCAATTACCCCTGGTGGTTCGTTGATCAGCAAATATTTTGCTCGTCATATGACACCATACACCGGAACACACACCGATCGCTTGTACCAAGATTCGGATGCGTTGCCATCCTCGTCGTCGGGGCAAGTAAAGCTTGATGCGAATGGCATTTTTCATGGTCGTCTGCTCCCTTCGTGTGTACACCTGACTCGGGAGAATTTGAGCGACATGCATGTTTATGTGATTCAGAATGGCCAAGAGATTGCCGCTACCAAGGCTAGAGCGGACGGTTCGTTCTCGTTTGGTGGGTTGACCTCGGGTATTTACGGTTTGGTAGCAGCAGGTCCTAAGGGACGGGCTGCTGTCGGTTTTGAATTGGTTGAGAACAATGCAGTCGCCAAGTCGTCAAGCCGCTTGCCCAAGTTGGTCAGCTTCCAAGATGCTGCAGTTCAGCCAGCGGCTGAAGCAGCCGTTGAAAGCATGAATGTTCAGCTTGCCGCTCCATTCGCTGAAGAAGTTGCTGGAGAGGAACTGGGAGAGTTCGCTGCTATGCCCGCCGGTTATGCTCCTGGAGCAGGTGCAGGTGCTGGTGCTGGAGGCGGTGGCGGTGCTGGAGGTGGTTTTGGAGGTTTGCTAGGACTTGCAGGTCTTGGCGGTGCGATTGTTGCGTTGAGCAATCAGGGTGAAAATGGCCCTGCTTCTCCAGTCGGCCCCTAATTGATTTTCTAGTAACGGTTGATTTACATGAGCCGGCTTTTTAAGCCGGCTCTTTTTTTTGACACTAGGCGTTCCAAGGTCTTTTTTCCTAGTGATAGTGCTCGCCCTCGAATTCAGCCGTGAACCATTCAAAATGTTTTACGGCGAAAAATCTCGATACCAACCTATTGTCTTGGATCGAAATGCGAGTGAGGCTTGCAACTCCCGCACATCGAGCACGAGCACGGAGCGTCTGCACAAGCCGCAAGAAAGTAGCGAATGAAAGAGTCGTACAAAGTAAAGACTAGCCATCAACTTTGGCCCCGAGTGATGCGTGGTAACGGGCAACCGTATCAACG
>Ga0315900_10005312_pt1 | contig 17739 bp, 17 predicted proteins | sample LakEriMetagenome_FD_203521 | JGI IMG/M metagenome (GOLD analysis project Ga0315900, IMG submission 203521) | Freshwater fungal communities from buoy surface, Lake Erie, Ohio, United States - Buoy 12 MA114 | ecosystem: Environmental > Aquatic > Freshwater > Lake > Lake biofilm | place: USA: Lake... | reverse complement strand
CGATGGTCGATGCGCCGCCCAGCGTGCGAATGCGCTGCTGCGCGTGCTTCCAGAGTTCGCGCGCCTGGCGAAAGGCCGCCTCGCCTGCCGGGGTGATGACCACCGCCTTGCGACGCGCATCCGTGCCACTTTCCAGCGAGACCAGGCCGGCCGCGAGGAGAGGGCGAAGATTGCGGGTCAGGGTGGTGCGGTCCATTCGGAGCCGGTCGGCGAGTTCGGTCACGCTGGGCCCCGGATCCGCGCGAGTGCGCCGCACGTGGGCCAGCAGGCTGAACTGGGTGCTGCGCAGCCCCGACGGCGCAAGGGTGTCGTCGTAGAGCTGGGTAATTCGCCGTGACAGGCTCCGCACCCTGAAGGCGGTGCAGGGCAGCGAGACCGGTGGCACAGTCAGGTGCATATGCACGAGTGTAGATGCACGCGAGATCGTCGTTGGCGGCGACTGTTCCGCTTTCGATCCGGACGGACCCGGCGGATCGCGCGTCGTGTCGATCTCGCGCGCGGAAAGTTCGCGTGCGGTCAGTGACTGGTCGGCAGTCCGACAGGCAGGGGCCGGGACGCGCGGGGCCGCCAGCTGCTGTCGAGCCGCCCGCGGACGATGGCCACCCAGGCGAGCTGCTCGATCAGATCGCGCTGCGCGCGGCTTCCACCGAGGCGCTCGTGCGTGCCGAGCAGCGGCTCGACGGCGCGCAGCGTCGCGGCCATGTCGTTGCGCGCGCAAGCACCGAAGGCATCGGCCAGCGCCACGACCACGTCGGCGGCCGGGCCGACCGCGGCGGCCCGAAGGCGCGCGAGTGCCGGCGCGTCGCCGCTCATCGCGAGCGCCAGCGCCACGTGCGCGTCGGCGAAGGCGATCGCGGGTGCAGGGAAGCAGCGTTGCGCCAGTGCCGCCAGCTCGGACCAGTCGTCAGCCGCGACCGTCTCGCCAGCCAGCGAGGCCCGCATCAGGAATGACACCGCGTCGGTGACCAGGTTGAGCGGCGGACCCCAGGCCGCGCCGGGGGCCACCGCCGTGCGGTAGGTGGCCCAGGCTGTCGCGCGGTCGCCGATCGCGAGCGCGGCGAGCGCGACATGCCAGTGCAGATGCAGATGCATCATGCCCTCGCGCGGGTAACTGGCCAGCCAGTCGCGCAGCCAGGCCAGCGCCTGTGCATCCTCGCCCATCTCGTAGCGCACATGCGCGTGGATGTGAGCCGCGTGCGCGCTGTGCGGATCCTGGGCCAGCGCACACTCGATGTCGGTGAGCGCAGGCCCCAGGTCGCCGGTTTCGCATCGGGCGAAGGCGCGCATGGCCAGGAACCAGGGATCGTCGCCCAGTGTGTCGTCGTAGGGGACCAGGAAGTCGATCAGCGCCTGCTCCCGTCCGGCGCGCCCCGAAAACCCGAACAGTCCGAAGACCCCGGTGCACGGCGCCATCACCATGACGTCCCGCGGCCAGCGCGCGAGATGCGTCTGGATCGCGGGCAGGGCCCCGGCGGCATCGCCCGCCACCACCCGGTCGAGCGCATGCACATGCGAGCGTTCGCGTTCAGGCAGCGAACCGGCGAGTGCACGGGCATCGACCATGGCGGCCCGCGCCTGCGGACCGCGTCCGTGGATCTGGTGGGCCCGAGCCAGCGCCACATGGGCGAGCGCGAAGGCGGGGTCGGCCGCGATCGCCGCCTCGAGGGTGGTTTCGATGCCGGGTTGCGCGGCCAGCAGCTTCGCGATCCCCGCGCAGTAGGCGTCGCGGGCGACGCTCGAGCGGGTATGCAGGGGCAGGCCACGGTCATCATTCAGGGGCATGGTGGTCTCGGGGGAGGGCGTTCGTGCACGATCCGGCCGCCGACGACGGTGAGGTCGACGGGGAGCGTGGGCAGCGCATCGAGCGGGCAGTTCAGCGGGTCACCATCGAGCACGATCAGGTCGGCGTCGTGGTCAGGTCGAAGCGGGCCTCGGCGGTGTTCGGCGCCGCTCAGCCGGTGGCCCGCCACGCTGGCCAGCTGCAACGCCTGCCGGCGCGTGATCCCGGCCTCGCCGAGCGTCTCGCCGGTGTCGGCGTCGCGGCGTGCGAGCGCCTGCCAGGTGGCGAACAGCATCGAGTGGGGCACGCCATCGGTCGACAGCGCCACCGGCACGCCGCCGTCGAGCAGGGCCCGGATCGGCGTGCCGGCAGCCCCCAGGGCGTGGAGCCCGAAACGGTCGGTCGCATGCTGCATGAAGGTGGGCGTGACGGTGGCGATGACGCCGAGGCGCTGCATGCGCGCGATCTGTCCCGGGCTTGCCGAGATCACGTGAACCACGACCCAGCGCTGGTCGCGGATCGGTACCCGCGCATCGATCGCCTCGAGCGCCTGCAGCACGCGCTCGAGTTCGTAACACACCAGCACCGACACGCGGATGCCCAGACGTGCGCAGACCGTGCCGAGCGCGATCAGGCGTTCGTTGGGCAGTGCCTGCGCGAAGTGACCGGCCCAGCCCTCGTAGGGATAGACGCGGGCCAGCGCCCGCGCGACCTGCGGATCGGCCACATCCAGACAGACGCCCTCCTCGAGCAGCTGCCCGGTGGCCAGCCCGGGGCCGGCGATGCGTGGCGCCCAGGTCCCGAGCTGTTCTGCGATGGCCGTATCGCCGAAGGCAGCGGTCGGCAGGCTCAGCGTGGCATGCATGCGCAGGGGCAGTTCTCCCGCGGCAGCAAGCTGCCGCCAGGCATCGAGCACGGCGGGTGTCAGTCCGTGCCCCTCGTAGCCCGCGGTGATCCCGGCCTGCGCCGTCAGGCGTGTGCCGATGCGCAGGCCCTCGAGCCGATCCTCGAAGGAGAAGCGCGGCACGCAGGCAAAGAGCAGAGCCTCGACGGTCGGGGCCCGGTTGTGTTCCAGGAACACGCCGGTGGGCTCACCACGCGCATCGCGCACGATCGCCACGCGATGCGGATCCGGCGTGCTGCGTTCGATGCCGGCGAGTTCGAGCGCGCGCGTGTTCGCGACCGCGGGCAGGGGCAGCCGTGTCCACCATCCCCAGGGCGGTCGAATGAAGACCGGATGCTCGGGCGCGGCGCGATCGAGGTCATGGCGATCGGGGAAGCGGCCCTCGACCAGCTGGGATGGGTCGCTGACATAGCCATCCGGCGGTTCGCCCATCGGCCGCAGCACGATCCATTCGCCGGGGGGCGTGCGCACCGCCGCTTCGCGCACGACCTCGGCGATCTCGGCCACCGAGCGGCAATGGCCGATGTCATGGCCCGCACGTTCGCGCAGACCGAGCCGGTCGAGGTGGGGATGCGCGTCGTACAGGCCCGGCATCACGCTGCGCCCGGCCAGATCGATCAGGCGGGTCCCGGGGGTTCGCAGCGCCAGCATCGAGGCGTCGTCGCCGAGCGCCAGGATGGTGTCGCCGGCCAGGGCGATCGCCGAGACGCTCGTCGGTCGATCATCGAGCGCATGCACGATGCCGCCGTGCAGGATGAGGGTGGGCCGGGCGTCGGCGGCTGACATGAGCCCGATGCTACGCCAGCCGTGCGACGCCCGCGCGCGCGCTCACCGGAATTGCATCACGCCGTCATCGACCGGCGAGAATCGCAGCGCCAGCAGGTCGAGCGTGTAGTTCTGATGCAGTTTCCAGGGCTTGCGGTCGCCTTGCTTCGGCAGCATCGGCAAGGCCCGCTGCACGTAGCCCGAGGTGAAGTCCAGAAAGGGTTCGGGCTTCACCGCGGGATCCGGGCACGGTACGAAGCTGCGAGCGCCATGGCGCTGCAGATGCCCGAGCAGCCTGCAGGCATAGGCTGCGGTCAGGTCGGCCTTCAGCGTCCAGCTCGCGTTCGTGTAGCCGAAGGTGGTGATCAGGTTGGGGATGCCGCCATACATCATCCCCTTGTAGACCGTGAGCGCGGCGGGGTCGACCGGCCGGCCGTCGAGGCTCAGGCGCATGCCGCCCAGCACCGTGAGTTCGAGCCCGGTGGCAGTCACCACGATATCGGCCGGCAGCGCAGCGCCAGAGCCCAGCACGAGACCGTCCTCGGTGAAACACGCGATCGTGTCGGTCACCACCTCCGCGCGTCCGGCGCGGATCGCACGGAAGAGATCGGCGTCGGGCACCAGGCAGATGCGCTGGTCCCAGGGCTTGTAGCGGGGCTCGAAGTGGCGGGCGACATCGTAGTCCGCCGGCAGTTGCGCGCGCACCAGATCCACGAGCCGGCGTCTGGCGGCGCCCGGGTGGCGGCGCGCGACCCGATAGAAGTACTGTTGCATCGCGACGTTCTTCAGGCGCACCAGGCGATAGGCCAGCATCGGCGGGAGCCAGCGCTTGAGTGCCTCGGCAATGGCGTCGACCGAGGGCCGCGCGAAGATGTAGGTCGGCGAGCGCTGCAGCATGGTCACGTGCGAGGCGGTCTTCGCCAGCTCGGGCACGAGGGTGACCGCGGTGGCGCCGCTGCCGATCACCACCACCCGCCGGCCCGCATGATCGAGATCGGCGGGCCAGAACTGCGGGTGCACGATGCGCCCCCGGAAGGCCGCTTCGCCCGGCCACTGCGGCTGGTGGCCGCGGTCGTAGGCGTAATAGCCGCCGCAGAAGAAGATGAAGCGCGCGCGCACGGTCCGCACGGCGGGGTCGCCCTCGCGCTGCACCTGCACATGCCATCGTCCCTCGCTGTCTCGCCAGTCGGCCGCCAGCACGCGGTGGCCGTGACGCACGAAGGGACGGATGCCATGCTCGTCGGCGGTTTCGCCGATGTAGGACCGGATCGACGGGCCGTCGGCGATCGCCTGGGCCGCCCGCCAGGGCTTGAAGCGGTAGCCCAGGGTGTACATGTCGGAGTCGGAGCGCACGCCCGGGTAGCGAAAGAGATCCCAGGTGCCGCCGATCGCCGCGCGCGACTCGAAGAGTGCAACGCTCATGGCAGGCTGCGCTTCGCGCAGGTGCACCGCGGCGCCCACGCCCGACAGGCCGGCACCCACGATCAGCACGTCGAGCTGCTCGTCGCCCGGCGTGGGCTGCGCCTCGCGCAGGAAAGCGGCGGCGTCGGCGATCGAGCGCCGGGCCTCGGGCAGCCGGTGCAGCATCTGCCAGGCGTGCGGCACGCCGCGGTAGACCTCCAGCGCCACCGTGACGCCCGCGGCCTGGGCACGGGCTGCCAGACGCAGCGCATCGTCGCGCAGAACCTCCTCATCGCCCACATGGATGAGCAGCGGCGGCATGCCCGCGAAGTCGCCGAAGAGTGGCGAGGCTCGGGGCTGTGCGGGATCGGCCGCAGCGAGGTAGGCCTGCGCGATCAGTGCCGGCAGCTGCTCGCCGCCGAACATGGCGTCGCGATCCCGGTTGAGCGTGTGTGAGGCGCTGCCGCCGCTGAGGTCGGTCGCCGGCGAGAACACCGCGCAGGCATCGGGCAGAGGCTCGCCCGCGTCCCGGAGCGCATGCATCAGGCCCAGCGCGAGGTTGCCGCCCGCGCTTTCCCCGGCGACCACCAGCCGCCCTCCGGCATGCCCGGCGCGCAGGGCTCGCCACACCGCCAGCGCATCGTCGGGCGCGGCGGGAAAGGGATGCTCGGGCGCGAGCCGGTAGTCGGGTGCGAACACCCGGAAGCCCTGGCGCGCGAAAGCGGCCGTGATCGGTCGGTGGGTGCGCGGGCTGCAGGCGACGAAGGCGCCGCCGTGCAGGTAGAGCAGGGTATCGGTTGCGGGCGCATCGATTGCTTCGATCCACTCGCCGCCGACCCCGCCCACCGTGGCGGCCGTGAAGCGCACGCCGCCGGGTACCGGCAGCCGCGCCGTGAAGGCTGCCCGGATCGTCGCGATGTCACGCGCTGCGGCCAGCGCCGGACGAACCCGGCGTCGCACCAGCCAGCTGGCGAGTCGGGCCTGCCAGCTCGGGCTCATCGCGGCAGCTCCGCCAGGCCCATGCGCCGTGCGAGCTCGCGGGCCATGGGCTTCCAGTAGTTCACCGGCATCAGTCGCTGCAGCCAGGCCGCGCGCACGGCGTCCTCGCCGACCAGCACCCGCGCCTCGCCGTGCTCGACGCCACGCAGGATGCGCGCGGCAGCCGCCTCCGGCGGCATCCTGAGCACGCGCCGAAAGGCCGCCCGCTGGGTGGCGAGCTCTTCGGGCGCGATGTCGGCGGGCATGCGTGCACTGTCGGCGATGCCGGTGCGCACGCCGCCCGGGTGCACCAGCGTGAGGCCCACCCCGGAGCCCTCCATGGCGAGCTCATGGCGCAGCGATTCGGAGAAGCCGCGCACCGCGAACTTGGCGGCGCAGTAGGCAGTCTGGCCGGGTGGCGCCACGATGCCGAAGATGCTGGAGATGTTGACGATGCGGGCCCGCGGCTCGCGCCGCAGGACGGGCAGAAAGGCGCGGGTCAGACTCACGACCGCCTCGAAGTTGATGCGCATCAGCCAGGCAAAATCCTCGGCGGCCACCTGTTCGAAGCGTCCGCCGAGCGCCACGCCGGCGTTGTTGACCAGGATCGACGCCCGCCCATGGGTGTCGAGCGTCTCGTCGAGGACGCGCCCGATGGCGTCGCGTTCGGCGAGATCGCAGCAGGTGGTGCTGACCATGACGCCCTGGGCTCGCGCCCGCCCCGCCACGCCATCGAGTTCGGTGGCCCGCCGGTCGACCAGCGCGAGGTGGCAGCCACGCCCGGCCAGCGCGAGCGCGAGCGCCTCGCCGATACCCCCGGCGGCGCCGGTGATCACGGCGACCTGGCCCGCCAGCGTCATGCGAGCGCTCATCAGAAAGCCTCCTTTTCGGCCTCGAGGTACGCGAGGCTGATGTATTTGCCGATGTTCGAGGCCCAGCCCTGGGTGCGGGATGCATGGGCCGTCACCCGGGGATCGCCAAGCACGCGTCGCCGGGCCTGTGCCTCGTCCTCGCCCGCCTTGACCGCAGCCACGCACGGCTCGTAGATTCCCGCAAAGAGCTCGCGCTGCTCGGCGAGCAGCGTGGGGCTGGCGCGCCCGTGCCCTGGCACCCAGAGGGAGCCGGGCAGCGAGCGCTGGAGGATGTCGAGGGTACGCAGCGTGCCGGCATAGCTGCCGTCGTCCATGTTGGCGATGCGCCCGTTCATGGCGACGTCGCCGACGTAGACCACCCGATCCTCGACGATCTCCACGCAGAGATCGGCGTCGGTATGGGCGCGGCCATGGTGATGCACGCGCAGCGTGGTGTCGCCGAAGCGCAGCACCTCCCCTGGCAGCGCATCTCGGTTGGGGGGCACCACCCGCGTGCCCATCGAGGCGCCGTTGGTCCAGCGCTCCATGGCCGATCGCCAGCCACTGCCGGCGACGCCTTCGATCTGTCGGCGTGCCTCGGGGTGGGCCAGAATCGGCAAGCCGGACCCGAAGGCCTGCACGAAGGCATCGTTGCCGAGAAAGTGGTCGCCATGGGCGTGCGAATTCAGCACGGCGATCACCGGGCGCTCGGTCAGGCCTTGCAGGCGCCGCAGTGCCATCTCGCCGATCTGCACCGAGGCGCCGGAATCGAGCACCACCACCCCCGCCGACGTCATCACGAAGACCACGTTGGCCATCATCCCGCGATTTTCAGGGGTCGGGAAACCGTCCTCGGCAAACACCATGGCCACGCGCGCGCTCAGCCGGTGCAGCGGTTGGTCCGGCACCGCAGGGCCGCGGATGAAGTCGTCGGCGGCTCGTGTGACCCGAGCCAACGGTGCGGCGAGCATCGAGGCGGCGATGCCGCCCAGCACGGCGCGGCGAGCCGCCGAGCGCTGGTCGGGCAAGGGCTGAAGCGAATCAGCGGGCGAGCGATGCAGGCGGGGAAGCATGGGAAGTTCGCCGAGGCGGGTGAATATCAGCCGCCGATGATAGAGCGAAGACCGCCGATACCTGCCGTCAGCAGCACCACCCACAGCGGCGACAGGCGTCCGACGACCAGCAGGCCGAAGGCGCCTAGCGCAAGCGCAAGGTCGGCGGGGGTGTGGATCGCGCTGGTGAAGACCGGGTCGTAGAAGGCTGCGCCGAGCAGCCCGACCACCGCCGCATGGATTCCGCCGAGCGCCCGCAGCACGGTCGCGTGCCGCCGAAGCGCTTCCCACCAGGGGAGGGCGCCCGCAACCAGCAGGAAAGCCGGAATAAAGATCGCCAGCAGCATCGACAGCGCACCGGTCCAGCCCCCTGGCGGCCCGACCATGCTGGCGCCGAGAAAGGCTGCCAGCGTGAAGAGTGGCCCGGGCACCGCCTGCGCGGCACCGTAGCCGGCCAGGAAGCTGGCTTCGTCGACCCAGCCCGGCGGCACCACCCCGGCCTGCAGCAATGGGAGCACCACATGGCCGCCGCCGAACACCAGCGAGCCGGCCTGATAGAACACCGCCACCGCCTGCAGCCAGGGCAGATCGACCAGCGAAGCGGTCATGGGCAGCCCGACCAGCAGCGCGCCGAAGATCAGCAGCAGCGTCGTGCCAGCACGCCGGCTCACCGGACACGCAAGTGCCGCACCCGGGGGGGCGGTCGGCGCGCCGAGCAGCCGCCAGCCGGCCACGGCGCCGAGGGCGATGGCCGTCAACTGGCCGGCGCTGCCGGGAACCAGCAAGGCCAGCAGGGCAGCCGCCAGCGCGATGCCCGCCCGCGGTCGATCCGGGCAGAGACTGCGTGACATGCCCCAGAGCGCCTGGGCGACCACCGCCACGGCGACGATCTTCAGGCCCTGCACCACGCCCGAGGCGCCGAGGCTCTCCCAGCGTGCCAGGCCCATCGCGAGCAGGGTGAGCGCAAGCGCCGAGGGCAGGGTGAAGCCGATCCAGGCGGCGAGCGCGCCCGCCCAGCCCGCGCGCTGCAGACCGAGCGCCATCCCGACCTGACTGCTGGCCGGCCCGGGCAGGAACTGGCAGAGCGCGACCAGATCGGCATAGGCATGGTCGTCGAGCCAGCGTCGACGCTCGACGAACTCGGTACGAAAGTAGCCAAGATGCGCAACAGGACCGCCGAAGGAGCTCAGACCCAGCCGGAGGAAAATCCGCAGCACCTCGAGTGCGCTCGCATCCTGCGGGGGCCGGAGTGGCGAAGACGGCGACGGCATAGGGACTCCCCGGCGTGAGCGATGGTCCGGGATGATGGCCCCGGCGCGATGACGATGCCAAGTCGGGACCGTCAGCGCCCGCGCTCGCGGCGCATCAGGTACAGACCGGCGGCCACCAGCAGGGCGATGCCGCCCCAGGCGAGCGCATCGGGCAGTTCGCGCCAGAGCAGCCAGCCGAGCAGGATCGCCCACAGCATGCCGGTGTAGCGCCATGGTGCCACCGCCGAGATGTCGCCGGCCCGAGCGCTCATCGTGATCAGCAGGTAGCCGCCCGACAGGCACAGTGCCGCGCCGGCGATCAGCGCGAGCTCGCGCGCGCTCATGGCCTGCCAGCCCTGCGGGGCGGTGATCGCGCTCGCCAGCAGCGTGGTGCACAGCGCGGTCGCCAGCGTGATCGACAAGGAGGGAATGCGCGCCGGAATGCGTCGGGTGAGCAGGTCGCGAAAGGCGTGCAGCAGGGTGGCACCGAGGCACAGCAGCGACCAGGCGTTGAAGCCCTCGACGCTCGGGCGCACGATCAGCAGCACGCCGGCAAAGCCCGCGCCCACCGCGACCCAGCGCAAGCTGTCGACCCGCTCGTGGAAGAGGGGCACCGCCAGCGCGACGACGAAGAGCGGCGCCGCCATGTTGATCGCGGCCGCGTTGGCGATCGGCAGATGGAAGAGCGAGAGCAGGTAGCCGAAGGTGGAGAGCGCGTCGATCGCGGCGCGAAGAAGGACGCGTCGGTCGGTGAGATCGGCCCTTGCGAGCCGTGCCCCGGTTGCGAAGGCGATCAGCAGCACGATCGCGCTGGCCATCAGGCCCCGCACCAGGATCAGTTGCGCGGCGGGCATCGACGCACTGACCAGCTTGACGAAGGCATCGTTGGCAATGAAGCAGGCCATCGCCGCCACCATCAGCTGGATGCCGCGCCGGTTCGCGAGGCGTCGGTCGGCGGGGGGGCGGTCGGCTTGCGGGTCGGCGTCGCCCATTCGAGGTGCGCAAGGGGTGGAGCGCGGATTGTAGGCGCTGCGGACCGACCGCAGGCGGGGCTGAGCGGTACGGACGATGGAAAGCGCCCTCGGCACCGGACTTCGCTGGCACGCGCCGTGCTGGGGGAGCCGGCAACGCCGGAAAAGAGGCAGAACGGTGCCCGATGCCCGGTTTCGAGCGCGGCGCACCACGGTAGTGCCTTTTGGATGACGTCATGCACCCGGACAGTGCGTCTGCCGGGCTCGAACCCTTTCCCTGCGTCGAGGAGTCTTTGCAATGACCAAGCGACACCTGCTGTGCCTGGGCCTCGCGGCCTGTTTCGGGCTTGCGCTCGCGCCAGCCGCCCATGCCCAGAAAGCCCTCGACGAGGTGATGGCGCGCAAGTCGATCACCATCGCGATCCCCACCGATTTCCCGCCCTACGGTTTCGTGGGCACCGATCTCAAGCCCCAGGGGCTGGATGTCGACATGGCGAATTACATCGGCGGCAAACTCGGGGTGAGGGTCGAGCTGGTGCCCGTCACGAGCGCCAACCGCATACCCTATCTGCAGACCCGCCGGGCCGATCTCGTGATCTCGACGCTGGGCAAGAACGCGGAGCGCGAGAAGGTGATCGACTTCACCGCCGCCTACTCGCCCTTCTTCCAGGCGGTGTTCGCCGCGAAATCCCTGAGCGTTCGAAGCTGGGCCGAGCTAGCCGGCAAAAGCGTCGGGGTCACCCGTGGCGCGATCGAGGACATGGAGCTCACCCGCCTCGCACCGGCTGGCACCGAGATCCGGCGCTTCGAGGACAACGCCGCCACGGTCTCGGCCTTCGTGAGCGGGCAGGTGCAGGTGATCGCCACCGGCGCCTCGGTAGCCGGCAACCTGATGGCGCGCAACCCGCAGCTCAACACCGAATACAAGCTGCTGATCAAGGACTCGCCGAACTTCATCGGCGTGGCCAAGGGCGAAGATGCCCTGCGCACCAGGGTCAACGAGATCATCGCTGCCGCGAAGACCTCGGGCGACCTCGACCGCATGGCGATGCGCTGGCTCGGCCGCCCGGCCGGCGATCTGCCCAACTGAGCACGCCGCGCGCGTGGGCGTCGAACTCGACCTGGGGGCAGTGCTCGCGCACTGGCCGCTGCTGCTGCGGGGTCTCGCGCTCACAGTCGGGCTCACCGTGATCGCGACCGTGGCGGGCCTGGCTCTCGGGATCGGCTGTGCGTGGGCCCGTGCCTGGGGCCCCGCCTGGCTGGGTGCGGTGGCGGCCTGCTATGTCGAGCTGATCCGCAACACGCCCTTCATCGTCCAGCTCTTCTTCGTCTTCTTCGGGCTGCCCAGCCTCGGGCTGCGCCTGAGTCCCGAGCTCGCCTCGCTGATCGCGATGATCGTGAATCTCGGGGCCTACGCCGGCGAGATCGTGCGCGCCGGCATCGACGCCACGCCGCGCGGCCAGCTGGAGGCCGGGCTCGCGCTGGCGATGAGCCGCGCGCAGGTCTTCCGGCGCGTGGTGCTGCCGCCGGCGCTCGCACGGGTGTGGCCGGCGCTGATCAGCCAGATCGTCATCGTGATGCTCGGTTCGGCGGTCTGCGGTCAGATCGCCGCGCAGGAACTCAGCTACTTCGCCAACCTGATCCACAGCCGCAACTTTCGCGCCTTCGAGGCCTACATCGTGGTCACGCTGCTCTATCTCGCGCTCGCGATCGCGCTGCGGCAGCTGCTGGCATGGCTCGGACCGCGCTGGATCTTCGGGCGCTGAGCGAAGCGCCGACTGCCATGGTCGAGTTCACCCTGATCGACATGCTGCGCAACCTCGCGCTGGCTGCGCGCTGGACGGTGCTGCTGTCGCTGGTGGCCTTTGTCGGCGGTGGCCTGGTGGGGCTCGCGCTGCTGGCCGCGCGGGTGGCGCGCCTTCCCGGCGCGGTGCGTCTCGTGGCGGTCCATGTGCAGCTGTTCCAGGGCACGCCGCTGCTGATGCAGCTCTTTCTCGCCTACTTCGGGCTGGCCTTGTTCGGTCTCAAGGTGGATGCCTGGGTGGCGGCCGCCCTCGCCCTGACCCTCTACACCAGCGCCTTCCTGTGCGAGATCTGGCGCGGCTGCGTGGAAGCCATTCCCCGCGGCCAGTGGGAGGCCTCGGCGAGCCTTGCGCTGAGCCTGCGCGAGCAGCTGCTGCATGTGATCGGCCCGCAGGCGCTGCGCATCGCGGTGCCGCCCACGGTCGGCTTCCTCGTGCAGGTCATCAAGGGCACGGCGCTGGCCTCGGTGATCGGTTTCATCGAGCTCACGAAAGCCGGCACGATGATCGCGAACGCCACGTTCCGGCCGTTCACGGTCTATGCCTGCGTGGCGCTGCTCTATTTCCTGCTGTGCTTTCCGCTGTCGGCGTGGAGCCGGCGCCTCGAGAGGAGACTCGCCCTTGGACGCTGATCCATCACCGGATGCCGGCTCGCCCGAGGCACCGATCATCGCCATGGCGGGGCTGTGCAAGCGCTTTGGGGCACAGCCGGTGCTGCAGGGCGTCGATCTGCAGGTGCGGCGGGGCGAGGTGGTCGCGATCATCGGACGCAGCGGTTCCGGCAAGAGCACGCTGTTGCGGTGCATCAACGGCCTGGAGCGCTTCGACGAAGGCAGCCTTCGCGTGGCGGGTGAGCCGCTTCGCCATGACGACCCGGGGGCGTTGCGGGCCCTGCGCCAGCGCGTCGGCATGATCTTTCAGAGTTTCAATCTCTTTCCGCACCTCAGCGTCGGCCGCAACCTCATGCTCGCACCAGCGCTCGTGCGCGGCGAGCGCGGCCCGGCAGCCGAGGCGCGCACCCGGGCGCTGCTCACGCGGGTGGGGCTCGACGAGAAGTTCGATGCCCGGCCCGACCAGCTCTCCGGTGGGCAGCAGCAGCGCGTGGCGATCGCGCGCGCGCTGGCGATGGAGCCGGCCGTGCTGCTGTGCGACGAAATCACGTCCGCGCTCGACCCGGAGCTGGTGGGCGAGGTGCTGCGCGTGGTCGAGTCGCTTGCCGCGGAGGGCATGACCCTGCTGATGGTCACCCACGAGATGGGCTTCGCCCGACGCGTGGCCGACCGGGTGCTTTTCATGCACGCCGGCCGCATCCACGAGGCGGGCGAACCGGCCAGCCTCTTCGAGGCACCGCAGACGCCCGAGCTTCGTCAGTTCCTGGCCGCGCTCGGCTGAGCTTCGACGCGTTCGGAACGCGCTTGGCCTGGCGGGCGCAGGCTGCGCGACACCCGCGCCTCAGCCGGCGTCGTCGGCGGTGCGGCTGCGGTAGCGAAAGGTGCAGCGCCCATCGCCTTTCATGATGGTCTGTTCGCGCACCATCGTGATGTCCGGGTTGTAGCCCTCGACGAAGGTGCCGTCGCGGTTGCATGACAGCAGATCGCCGATCTCCGCCAGACCCATCTCGCGGTACATCTCGGCATAGCGGCAGCGCGTGACATCGAAGTCGAAGTGCGACGCATCCTCGCGCAACGTGGTTGTCTCGAGCGCTCCACCGGTCTTCCAGTTGTCGAACAGCCGCACGAACGCCGGCAGGCGCGTGTCGCCGCCAGGGGCGGCAGCCGCGAGCGCCCGGCCTTCCTCGATGGCGGCCTCGCGAATCGCCTTGTCGAGGATGTCGCGGGCCTCGGCCTTGCCGAACCGGCGGACGAGCTCCAGCCAGATCGGCTTGATCACCTGCGCCTGCAGACGGCGTTTGTCGAGCACGGCAATGTCAGTCATCGGAGAACTCCAGGAGCGGCGTGCGGCCCGCGTTCCGCTCACGCGGTGTCGCTGACGCCGAGAACGCGAAGGCGCTGCGCGACCTTGTCGAGCAGGTCGCGCCGGCCTTGCTGGGCATGGATGGCGCTCAGGTTGTTGAGCATGCGGATCAGGATCTGCCGCGCCGATGCCGGCTGCAGCAGTCGCTCGAGCGGCAGTCCGTAGGGCGCGGCGCGGCGCGTCAGTTCCTCGTGATCCAGGCTGCGCCCGCTGAAGGGGTCGACGATCACGACCCCGGCATGCAGATTGGCCCTCAGCAGGAAGTGACCCGGAAAGGCAATGCCCTCGACCTCGAGGCCGACATGGCGCGCCAGTTCGGCAAAGAGCACCGCCAGCGAGATCGGGATGCCGCGCCGGGTCTCGAGCACCCGGTGCAGGTAGCTGTTGTCGGGGTCGTAGTAGTCGTTGGCGTTGCCGGCGAAGCCGCGCATCAGGTAGAAGAAGCGCAATGCGCGCTGCAGCCGGGCAAGCTCGGTGCTTGCACCGCGGCAGGCGTCGGCGAGGTCGGCGGCAAGGCGGTCGAAGGCATCGAGCGTGGCCTGCAGATCGAGCTCGGGATGCGCATCCTGCGCGAGCGAGGCGGCCGCCTCGAAGAGCGCGAGCTCGTCGGTCGAGCCGGCCTGCGCCACCAGCAGGCGGAAGTAGGCGAGGGGGGAGAGTGGCTCGAACATGGCGGCGGAGGTGAGGCGATCGGTCGGCAGCGGAACTCGTTGGGGGCTGACACCTCGGGCGTGGCTGCGGCGGGTGTGTCGAAGGCGAGTGTAGCCTGTGGCGACGGGTCCGGCCCGCGGGCATGATCGGGGCATGGCAGAAGCCGCTCGCGTCAGTCCCCATGCCGGTCAGCGCTCGCCGTCGCCACGACGGGTGTTCATGCTGGGAGCCACCGGGACCATCGGTCGCGCCACCGTGCGGGCCTTGCAGGCGCGCGGGCATGCGGTGGTCTGCTTCGTGCGCCCACGCGCCGGGCCCGGCGGATCCCTCGACGCGGCAGCGATCGCCGGTCTGCTCGCGGGCGCCGAGCTGCGCTTCGGTGATCCGTGCGATACCGCTTCGCTCGCGCGCGACGGCTTGCGTGGCGAGCGCTTCGACACGCTGGTCTCCTGCCTGGCGTCGCGCACCGGGGCGCCGCGCGACGCCTGGGCGATCGACCACGACGCCCATGTTTCGGCCCTCGCGCAGGCGGCCGAGGCCGGTGTGCGTCAGGTGGTGCAGCTGTCGGCGATCTGCGTGCAGAAACCGCTGCTCGACTTCCAGCAGGCCAAGCTCGCGTTCGAGCGTACCCTGATGGACAGTGGCATCGCCTTCAGCATCGTGCGGCCCACCGCCTTCTTCAAGTCGCTCAGCGGTCAGGTCGCCCGGGTGCGCGCGGGCAAGCCCTTCCTCGTCTTTGGTGACGGCAGGCTCACCGCCTGCAAGCCGATCGCCGACGAGGATCTCGCCGACTACCTGGCCGACTGTCTCGACGATCCCGCGCGATGCAACCGGGTGCTCCCGATCGGCGGACCCGGTCCGGCGCTCACGCCGCGTGATCAGGGCGAGTGCCTGTTCCGGCTCCTCGGACGGCCGCCCCGATTCCGCCAGGTGCCGGTGGCGCTGCTCGACGGCCTGATCGCGGGGCTCACGCTCGGCGGCCGGCTGGTGCCGGCGCTCGCCGACAAGGCTGCCTTCGCCCGCATCGGCCGCTACTACGCGACCGAGTCGATGCTCGTGCTCGATCCGCGCACCGGCCGCTATGACGCCGAGGCCACGCCCTCGACCGGCACGCGAACGCTGCCCGACTTCTACGCCGCACTGGTCGGTGGCGCCGCGGCGCCCGAGCGCGGCGATCACGCGGTGTTCTGAAAGCGAAATGGCGCGGCGCGCCGGGCGGGGCGATGCCGCGCTTATGATGCGTGCTCCCCGACTGCACGAGGTCCGTGATGCTGCTCGATGTCCGCACCTACACCTGCCGCCCCGGCATGATCCGTCGCCATCTCGCGCTCTACGAGCAGCTCGGCAAGGGCCCCCAGACGCGGCACCTCGGCCAGCCGCTCGCCTTCCTGACGACCGAGACCGGCAACGTCAACCAGTACATGCACATCTGGGTGTACGAGAATGCCGGCGACCGTGAGCGGCGGCGCGCGGCGCTGTGGGCCGACCCGGAGTGGCTCGCCTACACCGAAGAAAGCGCGAAGCTCGGCGCCCTGGCCGATCAGGAAAACCGTCTGATGTCGCCGGTATCGTTCTTCCCGGTCACAGGCCGTTCGGCATGAGCGCGGCTGCCGTGCCCGCGGGCAGGGCTGCCGTCGGCCCTGTGCATGCCACGCCGGCTTCGGCACCCGAGGTCCCGGGGCGGCGGGCCTTTTTCCGCTACCGCGATCTCGGTGCGGCTGCCGCCACCGGCGGTCGGCTGCGCGCGCAGCTCATGTCGGCCACCCAGGGGCTGTCCGAACCCACCGGCTGGCACTACCATGCCTGTGAGGCGCAGTTCGTCTATGCCCTGAAAGGCTGGGTCGATCTGGAATTCGAGGATGGCCAGTGCATCCGGCTGAATGCCGGTGAATCGCTGCTGATCCCGGGGGGCGTGCGCCACAACGAGACCGCCACCTCCGCCGAATTCGAGCTGCTCGAAGTCTGCATGCCCGCCGACATGGGTACCGTACCCTGCGAACGGCCGGCGCACCTGCCCGCCAGCGGCCAGCCGTGAGCGACGCCCAGGGCGGAGTGCGCTCGCCGGGCGCGGCGGCTCCGCGGCCTTTCGAGGGTCTGAAGGTTCTCGACTGCGCGAGCTTCATCGCCGCCCCGGCAGCCGCGACCATCCTCGGCGATTTCGGGGCCGACGTCATCAAGATCGAGCCGCCCGAGGGCGATCCCTACCGGCAGCTCTTCGTGCCCTTCGGTTTCGGTCCCGAAGGCCGCAACCACGGCTGGGAGCTCGACAGCCGCAACAAGCGCAGTCTGGTGCTCGATCTCAAGCAGGCCGACGGCATCGGCATCCTGCATCGGCTGGCAGCCGGGGCCGATGTCTTCATCACCAACCTGCCGGCGCCGGTGCGCCGCCGACTGCGCATCGACGCCGATACCATCACCGGGCTCAATCCCCGCCTCGTCTATGCCTCGATGACCGCCTACGGCGAGGTCGGACCGGAGGCGGACAAGACCGGCTTCGATTCCACCGCCTACTGGGCTCGCTCGGGTCTGATGGATCTGGTGAAGTCCGATCACGCGGCGCCGCCTGCGCGTTCGGTCGCCGGGATGGGCGATCACCCGAGTGCGATGACCCTGTTCGCGGCGATCAGCACTGCGCTCTACCAGCGGGAACGCAGCGGGCGTGGCGGGGTCGTCAGCACCTCGCTGCTGGCCAACGGTCTGTGGGCCAACGCCTGTTTCGTGCAGGCCCGCCTGTTCGATGCACCGCTCGCGCCGCGTCCGCCCCGCGAGCGCTCCGCCACCCCGATGACCAACCTCTATCGGTGCCGGGACGGGCGTTGGCTCAACCTGGTGATGCTCAACGAGGCGCGTCAGTTCGTACCGCTCGCGCAGGCGCTGGACGTACCGCAACTCCCGGGCGATCCACGCTTCGCCGATCCGGATGCGCGCCGCGCCAACCATGTCGCCCTGATCGGGATCCTCGACGAGCGCTTCGCGCAGCGGGACCTCGCCGAGTGGCGCGAACGGCTCGATGCCGCCGGCGTGACCTTCGGGGTGGTCGGCACCCTCGAGGATCTGCTCGACGATGAGCAGGCGCGCGCCAGCGGTGCGCTGGTGCCCTTCGAGGATGCGCCGGGGCTCACGGTCTCGAGCCCGCTGGCGATCGCCGGCGTCGACAAGCGTGCCCCGCGTGTGGCGCCCGCCCTCGGCGAACACGGGCCGGCAATCCTGCGCGAGGCGGGCTTCGACGATGACGACATCGCGCGGCTGCGCGGGCTCGGCGTCATTGGCGGCTGACGGCCGGTGGATCCGATGAGCGCCTCGGCCTCTGACGAGCCCGTCGACACCGCGTCGGCTCAGGGACACGGCATCGACGCCGAC
>Ga0315900_10005310_pt1 | contig 17746 bp, 4 predicted proteins | sample LakEriMetagenome_FD_203521 | JGI IMG/M metagenome (GOLD analysis project Ga0315900, IMG submission 203521) | Freshwater fungal communities from buoy surface, Lake Erie, Ohio, United States - Buoy 12 MA114 | ecosystem: Environmental > Aquatic > Freshwater > Lake > Lake biofilm | place: USA: Lake... | reverse complement strand
AGATTACATTGCTTTATTAAATGACATAATATGATATCCATGCTGCTATTGCCACTAAATTGTATGATAGATGCCATTTAGTGCATTCCATCAGCCAGGATAATTATTTAAATGAATATCCAAGCCAGGATAATTATTTAAATGAATATCCATGCCATAATAATCACAATATAGATTATCTGATGTTCATCAGGATATACATATTGTGATTATTATGGCATGGAATATCTAATTTGCAGTTTCCATTGCTTTATTAAATGACATAATATAATATCCAGGCTGATATTGCTAATATATCATTTAATGAATTAATAAAAGATATTGAGATAATCAATATAAATAATTTGTTTATCTAATATACTTTTCCTTATTCATAAGTGACATTTATTCATTGATTTTTTAATAGTGAATAAGGAAAAAGATTATTATACACCTAATTATTTTTGATCATATTTGGGTCATTTCTTTTTTAAGCATGATTATGATAGTTATTCATTATAATCCTCCATATTATAACATCATCAATATAGTAACCTGATGATCATCAGGATAACCATATTGTGAGTACCTATAGCAGAGACTATCAGATTACTAATCAGGCTACTATATCCACAATATGATAATTCATCAAATGATATCTTTAATTGCTGTTTGATTGATTAGTATATTATGAATATAGTAGCATTATATTTATTATATGATCACACATAATCGAAAACACTAAATATAGTCTCCATGTTATAACATCAACAATATAGTAACCTGATGATCATCAGGCTAACCATATTGTGAATACCTATGGCCGAGACTATCAAATTACTAAGCCGGATACCATAATCACAATATGATAATTCATCAAATGATATCTTTAATTGCTGTTTGATTGATTATCATATTGTGACACAATAGCCTTATATTTTTTATTTAGCTATCAATAATACTTTTTCTTAAGCTGCAATTATTAATTTTTTAATAAAATTAGAGATCCGCTTTAGGGATGTTTTTAACAATAAAATCTGCTAAACTAGAAATGGTTCTATTGCCATCAAACTTGAACTCTTTGTTTTTATAGTATAAAATAACAGTTGGGAAGCCATTAACACCTTTTTGGTTGCAGATGGCTTCATTACCTCCTTCACATTTCATTTTAGAGACTTTAACACTGGGGAAATTTCTTTTAACATAGTTATCAAATTGTTCCCATATAGGGCTAAAATTTTTGCAATGTGGGCACCAATCGGCATAGTATAATACAATTTCGCCATTATACTTATTTATTTTTCCATCTGGCATTTGATGAGTTTCAGGATTGACAAATCCTTCTTTTGAACGCACACAATAACTACCTGTGAAAAGCAAAAATAGTATAATAAAAAACAAACTAACTATAACTATATGATACCATTTTACCAATTTCAGAACTTCCATATAATAATATATATATAATAAGAAATTTTTCCAAAATATAAAAATAAATAAAATTATAAGAAAACTAATAATATTTTTTTCTATCAATATAAATATATACTTTTAAATGTCCTCAGAACAAATTGATGATAGAAAATGGCTTTTCACTAGTGATGCTAGTGACATTAGAGGTGATACTATTGGTAAAATTTTGTTCGCGAACAATGGTGCTTCATCAGTCAATGAATACAAATCGGAGAAAATCATGGATACACCCCTTTATGACTTGATGGTTGCTAAATTTTATGATAATAGGTTGCCCAATGAATCGTTCAACGATATTCATTTCGAGTTTACTGATTTTATTATTAACACTGCCTTGTTTCATCGTGAAATTGATATGCCTAGTTCAGCAGAGGCAGGATATAAAACATTGAAAGATGATAATGCTTATATGGTTTATCAACATGTTTTTAAAAATTGGAATCAATTGAATGAAGATGCCAAAGCTTTTTATCGTAATTTTATTCAACTCATAAAAGTTGGATTGGGAAAAGAAAGTGGCCCAATTCATGAAGCAGAATACGGGAACTTGATCCAAGATGATTATCGTCAATTTTATCGCCTTAATTTAATTAAAGATAGAATGTACGGTAAAATCAAAATCATTGAATTTGGAAAAAAATTGCCCAAGTTTAACAAATCTATTTTTGGAAATATTTGGTACACTAGTAAGACAGGAGATAAATTATATATTAATAGGGATAAAGTGGATGATAATTTTTTTAGAGATTTGTATCATGCTGTTTACCACAACAAGAATGAGAAATTTTTTGAAGGGGCTGAAAAAAGTTATGAAGAACAACAAAAAGAAATAAAAGAATTACAAAGACAATTAGCATTTACTCAAGGTGAAGTCGCTACATATCAAAAAACACAAGAAGTACAACAACAAACTGGCCAAACACAACATACCACAAGTCTTCTTGGAGGAGGTGGACAATTCATTGATGTCTCCGTCTTCGATAGTTTTCCCATTTCTTTCCCATCGACTGATGCAAAAAGATTCTCCACCAACGTTGCCAGTATCGTTAAAGAGAAAATCTGTGCCATCCAAAATGCTTCCGTTGTTGAAGCAGAGCCTGAATCTGAAATGCCAGAAACTGTTTTGGATATGATGAATAAAGGCATCTGGTCCAGAGATCCCGAAAACCCAAAAGTGTTTGTCAGAACTATCAATGGTAAGAAAGTTAAAATGGGTTGTGAGGATGATGAATTGATCAAATTCCTTAAAGAGCCTCATGAATGCTACGGTACATATGTCAATGGCAATCAAGAACAATGCAACAAATTCATTTTTGAATGTCTTATGTCCAAAGATCCTGATTCATTGGTCAAATGTCTCAATATCACTAAATTTAAAGACTTTTATCAAGTGGCTAAAACTGACATTTCTAACCTCCATCCAGTTTTGGCCTTGAGAATTCTTCAACAATTTGGCTTCCGTAAATACAAAGAGTTTGATGAGACAGCAGGTATGGATTTGTGGAAAGTTGAGTGTGCTAGCCACTGGCTTGAACATTATGTCTATAAAAAATACAGCAAAGAAACATTTGCTAGTATGCTTCACGATAATAATCAAAAACAAATTTTATCTTATCTTAACTTAGTCAGCCAATATGTTAATTCTAACCCTTCTATCCTCAACAAGGATTATCAAGGAGCATGTGACGAAGCTACAGGGGTATTCAAAGTTTCTGAATATGCCAAGAAATTGTCTCTTCAACCCAGGAGAGATCCTTACCCTGAAGCGCCTTCCAGATACGACCTTATGAGATTGAGATCTAATATCCCATTCATTAGACCTACAACTCCATTTGTATTAACTAGTACAAGCGGTCGCGTATCCACACCTTTTGGTATGGACATAACTCCCGGTGTTGGTCTCCTTAGAGCACAAGTTGGTGGTGGAAGCAAATGTGAATATATCATCAAAAAGATATCTGAAGGCAAACATGTTGTTGGTGCCAATTTGATCAGCAAATATTTCAATGTTCTCAACAAACAATTGCAATCAAAAGGTAAAAAACTATCTGATAATGATTACAAAAATATCATGGGTAGAATTGAAAAACTCAATAAAATCGAGGATGAGGTTTTGAAATCGATGTGTTATATTGAAGAGTACAACAAACTCCTTGATGTCTTCAAAGATTATAAGGCTGAAGTTCTCACTGAAGACAATTTGAAGAAGTTTGTCCAACACCAAGATAAACTCTTTGAAAAACAAAACATGAATGAAGGAACTCTTTTGGAAATCTTAATCAAGATTAGCAATCTCCTTGATAAAGATGCTAAAGATTCCAAAGATTACGTACCAATTAAAATTGGTAACTAAATTTAATCTTTTTAATTTTTAAGTTTATTAAATTTAAAAATTTTTATTGTGGATCAATTGAGAATAATATCCCACAAATTCCGTTAGATACCCTAAATATATTGTATCCGATACCATAAATCCTTAAAAGAGCATTATTACAAAAGTTTATATTTTCTCTAATATCCACCTTCAAGTACCCATTATCTATTTTTCCAAAATTGGCAGTTCCCGAAGGTTGAAAATTTTCTGGGTCCAAAGCAAATGAGTATACATTGATCGTCGCAGAAGATGGGTTATGTGTATGGTATTGATAAGGCTGAACCCATGTAAAATATTTACTGGATCTCATCGACAATCTCTCTAATCCATTAAACAACACAGTCTCTTTCTTAATAATATTTTTCCCTTTATAGACACCATCATCGATAATCAAACTATCTGTATAGTTAAATGTTTGATTAATTTTAATAGCAGCAGATAGTTGAGTTACCCAGATTAACTCTTTCACTGGCTGAGAGAATCCTATCTTAAAAGATTCATGTAGACCATCTATAACCTCTTCCCCATTATAACAAAGTTGTTCTATTAAATATTCATGTCTAGCTTTAACAAATCTTGTTCTTTCTTCATCATCCAAAAACATATATTCAACCAATAAAAAACATTTTTTCAGACATAAATGTTCGAAATTAACAGTCTTATTTTTGTGCATTCTTTCGAGTGAATTTAATTTAGGTGTTGCTTCAAATTTAGATTTACATCCTCTGATTATAAATTTATTTACTTTACTCATATTTTTTGGTGCAACAAATCCCATAGTGGTAATTTTTTCATAGTATAATTTTTTCTCAATAATATCAAAATGACAAAATCTCCCAACCGCTTCACCTTGAAAAATATATTCATTGTGTTTAAAATTAACAAAAGGTTCATTAATAGTTATATAATGTGTTGGGGAAATTCTATGACATTTATTAAATGTATTCAATTCGATGTTTAATTTAATGTAGTTATATTGCAAACAAATAACTGGTAAAGCTAATCCTGCTATTCTATTAAACCAAAACTGTAATGGGATAAATAATTTATAAGAAGGTTTACCATTTGTGAAACTTGTTAACTCTTTGACATCACCCAATATTTTTTTGAAATTATGTTCTTTTCTAATAGTTAATTCATACCATATATTTAACCAATCACCATAATGCCTATCTATTAACTCATCACCTATTTCTATCTCCACAGTTTTGATAATAGCATAACCAACCCTTCTGACCCACGCAAATTTAGTCATCATGTCAAGTTGATTATTTTTATCTCTAAATTCTGGAATTCTAGGCAATTCAACCACAACATGAATTCCTCTAATCAAATCACCATTTCTAGAAATAATTGCAGTTACTCTTTTCCCAAAATCCAGAGGATGTAAAAAGTTTTGTGGGATAACTTCGATAGAGAAGTTAGTGTGTCTCCTATAAACCATTTTAAAGAAAGTTATTTGTGGTTCATGTGTTAAAAAAAGGTCTTGTTTTCCATATGCAACAAGCTGAATTAAGCCTCCACTCATTATATATAATATCACAAATATTTATCAAAATAATAAACCAAAGAAAATGATGTTACACCATAATTATTATTTTTGGCCAGAGTCCACAATATAGTAACCTTATGATCAATACAGTACTATATTGCAGCACATGGCCGAAACTTATTAGATCACCGATCTTGCTGTTGTATTCCTAAATATTATTTTTTTGTCAAATAGTATATTTAGCTACCATTTGTTGATTATTGTATTATAATCAATGCTAGTGAAATAAGAAATTATTTGTTGTATATACACTTTTTTGATCTATACCATAAAAAGTTATAAGATAATTATTTTATTTAAATGTTTAGCTCATTCCCTTGTATCATTAAATAATATGGATAAAAAGTCATAAGGTGAATATTTTATTGAAATATTTGGCTCATTTCCTTGTATCATTAAATAATATGGATAAAAAGTCATAAGGTGAATATTTTATTGAAATATTTGGCTCATTCCCTTGTATCATTAAATAATATGGATAAAAAGTCATAAGGTGACTATTTTATTGAAATGTTTAGATCATTCCCTTGTATCATTAAATAATATGGATAAAAAGTCATAAGGTGACTATTTTATTGAAATGTTTAGATCATTCCCTTGTATCATTAAATAATATGGATAAAAAGTCATAATGTGACTATTTTATTGAAATGTTTAGCTCATTCCCTTGTATCATTAAATAATATGGATAAAAAGTCATAAGGCGACTATTTTATTGAAATGTTTAGCTCATTCCCTTGTATCATTAAATAATATGGATAAAAAGTCATAAGGCGAATATTTTATTGAAATGTTTAGCTCATTCTCTTGTATCATTTAGTAGTATAACTTTTTGTAATTATATCAGACACAAAATATTTTCCCAATTATTCTGCTATATTACTTTTTAGTATATTCAGTAAAAATATATAAGCATCAAAAATAGATAAATAAAAAGAAATAAATAAAATAATTATATTTTTAATGATATTTTTTATAAAAGTAATTTACTGGCAATGACTATATAATGGGACCACGCAGGAGTTTCCACAATAAAATAACCTATAAAATAGATTATAATTTACCATTTTATAGGTTATTTTATTGTGGAAACTCCTGCGTGGATCTATTATATAGTTATTGTTGCTATGTTACTTTCATAAAAAATAGTATTAAAAATATAATTATTCAGATTGTCACTTTTTATTTATCTATTTTGACTGTTCTCCACTTTTATATTTACTTATAAAAAGCAATAGATATGGCTAACCGGGATTGGGTGAAGTTATACTTCACCCAATCGCGCGACTTTACAAAAATACTTTTTGTAAAGTCCCGGAAAAAATATTTTGTAATGGGTATATTAAAAGTATTTTTTAATTTGGAAAAACTCTTATTTCCTTGGTATTGATGTTATAATAGCAGCAGGTATTACTATGTAATAAATACCAATCCACCGAGGCCACTAAAAACTCTTAAAATATTAATTGTCAATCCGTATACTCCCCACCGATAAACTGTATTATGTTTTATAATGTCATCAACTACAATTTTTTTTAAATACATCAGTAGATCGGTATCGTCAATTCTGCTCATATTAACAGCGCCGGTTGGTTGTAAAGATTCTGGTTCCAAAGAAAAACTATATATATTGACACCTGTATCTGGATCGGAATTATGTCTTTCGTAAGATTGAATATAGTTATAAAACATCGAGTCTTTGAATTTCTCTCTATATCTATCGTTAAACTTGATCTTAAATATTTTCATCGGATTAATTTTTCCTTCGAGATCGTAACTATACAAGTCCCATCTCCTTTCTCCATATCTCAAACTTCCATCAATGAATTTTTTATTCTGCACAACCCAAAAGAGTTCCTTACATGAATTTTTAAATCTAATAGTTGTTTTCAGTAAATTTGAACATTGGAAGTTAGATTTGGAGATCAAAATATCGTCATTATATTGAAGTGTATCGATTATATATTCAAGTTTGGAACTTGACAATTTACACCTTTCATCTTTCTCAAGATAGATATACTCCGATAACAGATGACATTTCAATTTTGGTTTTTTTTTGAAAACTGTAAAAGGTTCATAATAACACACCTCATCAAAACTTTTTAATTTAACATAAATTTTAATTTCTGTATTATGTAAAGCGATTAGTGGCAACGAGGCACCTATTTCCCTACAAAACCAAAATTGCAGTGGTATAATCAATTCATATTCCCTTTTTGGTTTATTATTGAAAGTATACAACTCATGAACATCCCCTATTAATCTTTTATATCCTTTTTCTTTATTAACACTTTTAGTTAAAGAGTGCCATATTTCCATCCATTCGCCATACTGTTTATCGATCAATTGGTCATCAAATTTAATATAGACCTTATCAATAAGGTAATGTCCTATCTTTCTGATCCATGCAAATTTAGCATGTGATCCGCAGTTAAAAGCTCTTTTGATGGTATTAATCAACGACAATCCTCCATTTTCTCCAGTAATAACATGAAGTAATTTTTTTAATTTTTCATATTTTTGATGGCAAAATGTTTGGACATAAGTGAATGTTTGGTTAATTGTGTGACCTGATAAAGAAACCAGCTCATGACCAGATGTATTTTCAACAATAAAATCGGTTATATAGTCATAAACATCTTTTTCAAGATTGAAAGAGTTATACATAACATCTATTTTTGATTTTTGATTAAATAGTAATTTAAAGTCGTTATAGAGCCATCCGAATAACTTATTAAATCTATCTAATTCTTTTTGTCCATCAATATCTTCTTGATTTATCTCTTCCCACAATTCATATTTATGCGGTTCTTGATCTGAACTATAAGGATTTTCTATACCAAGATTGGAAATAAATTTAACAAGATTACTTTTAATTTTAATTAAGATATCGTTAGGACAATACTGCTGACCTATTTCGTTTAAATAAATTTCTTTTTCGTGGTTAAGAGCGAGGGAATTTAAGATAAGTGTTACGATATCATTAAACTCTTTAAAATATAACTCTGGTTTGTACAATGGTAATTTTTTAATCTCCAATAAACTTTTTTTATGGTCGTATTCGGAAAACATTTGTTGAAGTGTTACAATTTTAGAATCTAAAAAATCTAATATTTCATTATTGGGTATATATAACCTAAAAAAATCTGTTTTGCAAAAATATTGTGTTTTTATATATTTTAAATAATTTGTTGTCTCACTCCCTACTTCATTTTCAAAAAAAGTGAGATCCAATAAATCAGAGTAAAAAAGATTATAACTATTTATAAACTGATCAAGAATCCAACAAAAAATAGATGTTTTCAGGTGTGTGGAACATGGTATATTTTGGTAGTTATCATGAGGTGGTATTTGATCGATAGGTGTTTTAAATTGGTTAATTATTTGAACGAGTTCGCGATGGTTGGGTATATTTTTGAGGTATTGTGCAATAATATAGTCATAAATTAAGGTATTATCAACAAGTAATTTTTCTGGTGTTATGAAATTAGTATTTTTAGATATTTTTTTGATAATATCATCTTCAATTTGATCTAGATCAACAACAATCTCTTGGTGACACTTTACATATTCATTAATTGCATATTTTATATCTTGTGTCATTTTGATCCATAATTTGTCTAGGCCATCTTGAATATCTAAAGATTCCAAATATTGTAAAACGACATTATTTTCTAATATTTTACTATTTCTGTAATTATAATTATTAATACATTTTTCAATATATGTTTGATAACAAGTTTTTGGTAAGTTTTGTAGATTGATTAATTTATGGGTAATACTGAAAGATGGATATTTATTGTAAATTGATATTTCTTGTTTTTCATTAATGTGTCTATAAATTTTTTTAATTATTTTAATATTATTTATCATATCTTCTTTCATACTTTGCATTAAAAATAGTTTATATTTTTGGGCTTCTGTGACATTAGTAATTTTTGCGTTTGTTTTATGCAGAGTATAGTTAAATATTTTATAAGTGTCGAATGTTTCATATTCGGAGTAATCGTTTGTGAATATATTATCTGTATTTAGGTCTGAAGTGTAAATTTCGTTATAAAATTTTAGATTATTATTTTTGACTATTGAATTTAAGATATTTTCATAGAGTAAATTTTTAATTTTTGTTGAGTTAAATAGTTCAACTTGATTACTTATAATATCATATTTATCAGCTCGGATAATTTTGTAAAGATTAGATAATTTATGATCTTTAATAAAATCTGAGATGATAGAGTCTATGTATTTGTTATTACTGGATGATGATAATTTCCATATTTTTTTGGTATATTTATTATTGAGGGTGTCTTTGAATTGATTAAATTTATCAATTTCCTTTTTCAATTCAGTTATCTTATTTTCAATTATATTTTTAATTTCTTCGAAAGATTCATGTGTGAATTCTGTGTGATTACAATTCCAAACAATATCATATTTTTTGAGAAGGAGTTTAATTTCATCAATAGAAAATTTTTTGTATTTGAGATCTATTTTGGGTAATCTAACAACGAGGTATAATCTGAAGAGCAAATCACCGTAATGTTCAATTCTGCAGTATCCTTCTTTATCGAAATCCAGACTATTAGTAAAGTGGAGGTCTTGTTCTCCAATAGAAAAGTTAGTATGTCTTCGATAAATAGTTTTGAAGAATGTTATATTTGGGTTTTGTGTTAAATATATATCTTCAAATCCTTTGGCGACTAAATCTAGAATGCCAGCTGTCATATTTACCATTTGATGATATAAAAAAAAATGGTTTTGAATCACAGATAAATAATTTTTTGGTGGACATTGTAATAATAATTATTTGCGATAACTATTATTTTCAATTAAATGTTTAATAATTTAGTTTAAGATCTGGGTAAAATTCCCATTGTAGTACTAATATCTTCATTGACACCGATATCGAAAGCATTGGGGGAAGTCAATAGTACTCTATCTCCTTTGTAAAGAGGTAATATACTTGGTAAGTTAAGGTTTTGTTTGGAGTTAGCTGTGATACTTGTGACAATAGATGATAATGGGAAGAACATAATATTTCCAAGTCCATACCATGTATTTGTATTTCCGGATTGACTGTACATAAATGTATTGGGTCCAGATGTAGATGCTCCACAAATGACTCTTGTTCCTGTCCATGCTAGTGTATTTGGTTGTGTCGCGGATGGTGTGGTTACTGTTGTCCAAGTAACACCAGTTGGACTTGTAGCAATAGCATTTGGAACATTGCCACAAACTACAAATTGTGTTTCTGTCCAAGTTACACCTCTAGCTGCTAGAGAATATAGTCCAGCGGCCGTTCTGGTCCAAGTTGTACCACCGTTAGTACTATATATTATAGAAGTAGTATCTGTATTTGTAGCACCTACAGCCACAATGGTATTACCATTCCATATAATACTATTACAAATAGCATCAAAAGTGGTTATTGTGCTAAGTGTTGTCCATGTAGTACCATTTGTACTGTAAGCCATCGATGGAGCTGCACCAGGTGTTGCATTAAATGCTCCAACAATCCAAATATTACCACACCAAGCGACGCAATTTCCGCGGCTTCCGGATGCAGTAAAACCGGAGAAACCAGAGTCGGCCCAATTGACTCCATCATAACTGATTGCGATCGTATTTCCGGATGTTAATAAACCGACACCAACCCACAATGATCCATTATACGCTATACCATAGCAAGATTGGAAGACCCCGTCAGCAATAGTTGACCAATCAAGACCATTTGTACTGACAGCTAAAGCGCGTTGGCCAAGTGGGTTACCTTCACCACCAGCAATCCATCGATCACCTCCCCATGCAGAACAATAACCACCATTATAGAACATACTGGTTCCTAATCCAGACCATTTGATACCATCCAAACTGTATGCCATAAAGTTAACAGATTGGTTACCCGAAGCAGTAGCTATAATAGGTAAATTGATATTAGCATAACCTTTTTGAGGGAAATTCCAAGCGATTGCCAATCCCACAGTACCGAACACAGTGCCACTGGCTATACCTGTCCAAGTAATGCCATCCGAACTGTATGCCACAGTATTAGTTGATGCACCAACAGCAACCCAACGTTCACCATTCCATGCAACACCATTACCAGATGTTGTGAAAACGGCTGAAGCTGATGTGGTCCAACTAATTCCATCATTACTATATGCAATTACTCCAGCACCGCCGCTTGTGGAACCAACTGCGACCCATTTAGTACCATTCCATGCGACACCATTACCTGAAGATGTAATTACTGTTGTTCCTGCAGGCCACCAGTCTACACCATTATTACTATACGAAATAGTATTAGTGCCAGAACCTACAGCAACAACAAGTCCATTGCCACAAGTAACACTATTACCGGACGTTGAGAAAATTGTTGTGCCTATTCCTGTCCAAGTTTTACCATCATAACTGTAAGCAATTGTATTAGTGCCAGAACCTACAGCGATCCAGACCCCTTTGTCGCACCACGCGACACCTCTGCCTGCGGTTGAGAAAATCGAAGTTCCCAAACCAATCCAATACAAGCCATCGTAACTGTAAGCGATCGTATTAGTGCCTGTACCAACAGCTATATACATATTACCATTCCAAGCGATGCCATTACCACTGGTTGAGAAAATAGTTGTTCCAAGTCCTGTCCACGTTGTACCATTAAAACTATAACCAATCGTGTGTGTTCCTGCAGCACCAACAGCCACCCATTTATTACCGCCCCAGACAATGCCTCCCAAAGTTCCTGTTGTTGAAAACAATAATGCACCAGCATTCGTCCAAGTTATTCCATTTATAGATGTAGCAATTGTATTTGTTCCAGCGCCGATTGCGACCATTTGATTGGCGGGATAGGTGATAGTATTTTCCAGTTCGTTATTAAATTTAGCACATCTTCCCACACCTGCGAAAGGTATAGTATTTACAGTAGACCAATTAATACCATTTGTACTTATTGCAATCACACCAATAGTGCCATTACTCGTTCCCATAGCCATCCATTTGGTTCCATTCCAGCTAACAGAATTAAATACTGTTCCCCATGTTTGTCCAAGACCAACTAATGCTAAATTACTGGCGAGACCGGGACCTGCCAATGGATCATTTGCATAAGCAAGAGCATTTGTACTACCACTACCCGCAAGAACCCATTTATCACCATTCCAAGCAACGCCATTACCCGAAGTTGAGAAAATGCCTATTCCCAAAGATACCCAAGCGATGCCATTTAGACTGAATGCAATAGTATTGGTTCCTGAACCTACAGCTACAAATCTAAATCCATTCCAAGCTACTTTATTGCCGACAGTTGAGAAAATTGTTGTTGAACTTGTTGCATTTGTCCAATTAATACCATCATCACTATACCTAATTGTGGCAGTTGCAGCTCCAACAGCAACGAATCTATTCCCATTCCATGTAATACCATTACCCGTTGTTGAAAAGATAGCTCCTAATCCAATCCAGTTGATACCATCGTAACTATATGCGACCGTATTTGTACCACTACCCACCGCAACCCAGATAGATCCATTCCAACAAATATCATTACATCGTGATGTGAATGGTGATCCGATCGCGGGTGTTCCGGATGAAGAAGTGCCTAATCCAATCCAAGTGATACCATCGTAACTATAAGCTAAAGTATTAGTACCTTCACCACCTGCAACCCACATATAACCATTCCAAGCAACGGCATAACATGCGCCACTAAAGATTGTTAATCCCAAACCTGTCCAAGTAATACCATTTGTACTATAAGCCAGTGTATTTGATCCTGCACTACCCGTTGCCCCAGCAACCCACCTTCTAACCCTATCTCTGCCAAATGTGTAAGTCATTGTATTATTTGTGTAACCTGAGGCAATTCCAAATGTGGTTTCATATTGATCTGGAATATATGCATCCATAGCAACACCAGCTGAAGTTAATTTCCTAGTATTATTAAAAGTATTATCAGTGAAGTTTAATGTTTGTGCAGTGAAATCGCCTTGTGCACCTGTAGCTCCTGTAACTCCTGCAACAGGTCCTGTAATACTTACCCAATTAATACCATCGTAAGTTTGGAAAATATATGTACTTTGTCCTGGAACATTAACACCATTTGCAGGACCATTACATGAGATATTTATTTTATTTGGGGAGCTTGCGATATTAGAATTGAAAACACTTACCCATTTACCAAAGTAAACTGGTTCATTGGTGTAAGGTTCCGTAGGCAAATTTAATGTTCTTGTTATTGTAGGTCCCCATGATATAATAGTATCGATATCGGATACTGTATACGATACAGCACTTGGGTCAACAATTTTAGCGCCTGTTTGGAAACCGCCTTGTGTGATAACAGACCCATTGGTTGTTGTACCATTAACCGCTGTTGTTGTACTTGAAGGAGCTAAAGCGGGGAAGTAGGGCCATCCCATAACATTAACACCCACTAATTTAAGAATTTCACTGTAGGAATTATTATCATAAGCGGAGTATATTGTAGTTGTTCCTGGAGTGAAACCTTTGAAATCAAAACTACAATCGAATAATTCGCACATTGTATTGTTTGATGGAACATACCCACTCCATCCAAAATCATATGTAATGAGCGTGATTGCTTTGCTTGGAGGTAATGCTCCCATTGTAATAGTATGAATATTGTTACTGATGACAAGATTTAAATCACCAGAATTGAATAATGGGTCAATTTCATAGATTCCCAAATATGTTGTGGCAACAGGAGCGTTTTCCATGAGAAGATCAAATTTAGAATCAGAAATTCTTATATCTGTTTGTGCATTAATTTGGGTTAATCCCAATACTCTAGCGGATCCTCCTGCGATCGAGACCGAAACACTATCAATTACAACATTATATGGAGTATTTGTATTTCCACTATCAAACCAAAATATCGATACTGGAAGATTAGATGATGATGCTCCGGGAATTATAATATCACACTCGTACATTTCAAAAGTGTAAGCTTGTGTAACGGAAGAGCTCGAACCGGAAACACTTATAATTATTGCAGTATACATAGTGTATGATGGGATTAAGTTAAGTTGTGATAATGGGGAGTCAAAAATAATTTTACAATTTTTGATGATTGTTTGATCACTTGATCCAATTCCTCCACTTGTCATTTGTATTGTCATATTTGATATTGTCCTCAATCCTGATATATAGACAGATCCTGGATTGTTATTTGTGACATCAAATCCTAATCCACCAGTTTGCAAAATGGTTGAGTAACCAGATCCCACAAAGTCCATGAATGCGTCTGTTTGAAGGGAGGTAACAGTATAAATACCGGGTCTCAAGAATATAGTATAGCGGTTTGTGGCTGATAAAGTCAATGTTGATTGAATTGCAAACATTGCTGCTGGGATTGTCTTGAAAGGCCATTTTTCATCTTCTAATAATCCGGTTGTATCATTTCCAAAATCGACATCTACAAATACAGTGTTGTTAACTTTTATCGAAGATGGTCCTGTTGGGCCTGTTTCACCTGTTGAACCAATAGTTCCAGTTGGACCTGTTTCACCCAATCCAGTAGGTCCTGTTGGACCAGTTTCACCAGTTGGACCAATAGCTCCTGTTGAACCTGTTTCACCCAATCCTGTAGGTCCTGTTGGACCAGTTTCACCAGTTGAACCAATGGCTCCAGTTGGACCTGTTTCACCCAATCCGGTGGGTCCTGTTGGGCCTGTTTCACCAGTTGGACCAATAGCACCAGTTGGACCTGTTTCACCCAATCCTGTGGGTCCTGTTGAGCCTGTTTCACCAGTTGGACCAATAGCACCAGTTGGACCTGTTTCACCTAATCCTGTGGGTCCTGTTGGACCTGTTTCACCAGTTGGACCAATAGCACCAGTTGGACCTGTTTCACCTAATCCTGTGGGTCCTGTTGGTCCAGTTTCACCAGTAGCTCCAGTAGCACCAATCTCGCCTGTAGGTCCAGTTTCACCAGTAGCTCCAGTAGCACCAGTTTCTCCTGTGGATCCAGTTTCTCCAGGAGCTCCCGTTTCTCCTGTAGCTCCTGTAGGTCCGGTAGATCCAGTTTCTCCAATGGGTCCTGTAGCTCCAGTAGGCCCAGTAGCACCAGTTTCGCCTGTGGATCCAGTTTCTCCAATTGGTCCAGTAGCTCCAGTAGGCCCAGACTCTCCAGTAGGTCCAGTTTCTCCAGTAGCGCCAGTCTCTCCTGTAGGTCCAGTAGATCCGGTCTCCCCTGTAGCTCCAGTAGCACCAGTCTCTCCTGTAGGTCCGGTAGATCCGGTCTCTCCTGTAGCTCCAGTAGGTCCAGTAGGACCAGTCTCTCCAGTAGGACCAGTAGGACCAGTCTCTCCAGTAGGTCCAGTAGACCCAGTCTCTCCAGTAGGTCCTGTAGGCCCAGTTTCTCCAGTAGCGCCAGTCTCTCCTGTAGGTCCAGTTTCTCCAGGAGCTCCCGTTTCTCCTGTAGCTCCTATAGGTCCGGTAGATCCAGTAGCTCCAATAGGCCCAGTAGCACCAGTTTCGCCTGTGGATCCAGTTTCTCCAATGGGTCCAGTAGCTCCAGTAGGCCCAGTAGATCCAATTTCTCCAGTAGGTCCAGTAGGCCCAGTTTCTCCAGTAGCGCCAGTCTCTCCTATAGGTCCAGTAGATCCGGTCTCTCCTGTAGCTCCAGTAGCACCAGTCTCTCCAGTAGGTCCAGTAGGTCCAGTAGCACCAGTTTCGCCTGTGGATCCAGTTTCTCCAATGGGTCCAGTAGCTCCAGTAGGCCCAATGGCACCAGTCTCCCCTGTAGGTCCAGTAGATCCGGTTTCTCCTGTAGCTCCAGTAGGCCCAGTCTCTCCAGTAGCACCGATCTCTCCTGTAGGTCCAGTTTCTCCAGTAGCGCCAGTCTCTCCTATAGGTCCGGTAGATCCGGTGTCTCCAGTAGGTCCAGTAGATCCGGTGTCTCCAGTAGGTCCAGTTGGACCCATAGGACCAGTCTCACCGGTTGGACCAACTTCTCCAGTAGCTCCAGTTTCACCAATGGGTCCCGTTTCGCCTGTTGGACCAATAGGACCAGTTTCACCAGTTGGGCCTATAGGACCAGTCTCACCGGTTGAACCAATTTCTCCAGTAGCTCCAGTTTGACCAATGGGCCCAGTTTCACCAATTGGACCTGTTTCTCCTGTGGGCCCAGTTTCTCCAGTTGGACCAGTTGGACCAGTTGCACCAGTTTCACCAATAGAACCAGTTTCACCGGTTGAACCAATGGGACCAGTCTCTCCGGTTGGACCAACTTCGCCAGTAGCTCCAGTTTCACCAATAGAACCAGTTTCACCTGTTGGACCCATAGGGCCAGTAGCTCCAGTTTCACCAATAGGACCAGTTTCACCGGTTGGACCAATGGGACCAGTCTCTCCAGTTGGACCAACTTCACCAGTAGCTCCAGTTTCACCAATAGGACCAGTTTCACCGGTTGGACCTATGGGACCGGTTTCTCCAGTTGCACCAGTTTCGCCAATAGAGCCAGTTTCACCAGTTGGTCCTATAGGACCAGTCTCACCGGTTGAACCAACTTTTCCAGTAGCTCCAGTTTCACCAATGGGTCCAGTTTCACCTGTTGGACCAATAGGACCAGTTTCCCCGGTTGGACCAACTTCTCCAGTTGGTCCAGTTTCACCAGTTGGACCAGTTGGACCCATAGGACCAGTTTCTCCTGTTGGACCAGTTTCGCCAATAGAGCCAGTTTCACCAGTTGGACCTATAGGACCAGTCTCTCCGGTTGGACCAACTTCGCCAGTAGCTCCAGTTTCACCAATGGAACCAGTTTCACCTGTTGAACCCATAGGGCCAGTAGCTCCAGTTTCGCCAATAGGACCAGTTTCACCGGTTGGACCAATGGAACCAGTCTCTCCGGTTGGACCAACTTCACCAGTAGCTCCAGTTTCACCAATGGGTCCCGTTTCACCTGTTGGACCTATAGAACCAGTTTCTCCAGTTGCACCAGTTGCACCAGTTTCACCGGTTGGACCAATGGGGCCAGTCTCTCCGGTTGGACCAACTTCTCCAGTAGCTCCAGTTTCGCCAATGGAACCAGTTTCACCTGTTGGACCCATAGGGCCAGTAGCTCCAGTTTCGCCAATAGGACCAGTTTCACCGGTTGGACCAATGGGACCAGTCCCACCGGTTGGACCAACTTCTCCAGTTGCTCCAGTTTCACCTGTTGGACCAATAGGACCGGTTTCACCAATAGGACCAGTTTCACCTGTTGGACCAATAGGACCGGTTTCTCCAGTTGCACCAGTTTCACCAATGGGACCAGTTTCACCGGTTGGACCAATAGGTCCGGTCTCACCTGTTGAACCAACTTCTCCAGTTGCTCCGGTTTCACCAATAGGACCAGTTTCACCGGTTGG
>Ga0315900_10005309_pt1 | contig 17748 bp, 18 predicted proteins | sample LakEriMetagenome_FD_203521 | JGI IMG/M metagenome (GOLD analysis project Ga0315900, IMG submission 203521) | Freshwater fungal communities from buoy surface, Lake Erie, Ohio, United States - Buoy 12 MA114 | ecosystem: Environmental > Aquatic > Freshwater > Lake > Lake biofilm | place: USA: Lake... | reverse complement strand
TGGGATGCTACGGGCACGCTCGCGACGAACGCGGTCAATCGCTTGTTCGTCGGCGGTAATGGCTACTATGGCGCGTCTGCTCTTGAGTGGTCGGAGCTCTGGGCGCTGAATGAAACGGTCCTGGCTGGGGGGACGGCGTCGGTCCCTTTGGGGTTCACGGACCTGGTCTTCGCGGTCAATCGCGGCTCCGGTGACATTCCGGTTATCGTCCGCAATGGTGCTGCCGCGACAGTATGGACGCGCCTCGCGATCGGCGGTGGCGATCCAGTCCATATCAATGTGGGACTTCGTACTTTCCAGTGGCCGCAACGCACTGACGGTGTTGACTACTTCGACTTTCACGTCGACGCGAGCCACCTGGGAATTGAGTTCGATGCCAAGGCGGGCGATACCTGCAAGTTTGTGAACTGTGTGTTCACGTCCCCGTCGCCGTATTACTGGCGCATCGGGGGCACCGCCTCCGCCTCCGCCACGTGGTCATTCGCCGGTACCTCCGTGGTCGGTGCCACGGTGACCCTGCAGCCGGTGACGACGTTCTCGAACATGGCGTTTACCGACTGCGCCACGATGACGCAAAACGGCGCGACAATTTCGAACTGCACGTTCAGCAATACGACGGTTACGGCAAGCAATCCAAACGTTATCTCAAGCTGTTCTTTCACGAGCGGTGGTACCGGGCACGCGATGATCATCCCGTCGGCAGGTACCTATACCTTCAGTAATCTGACGTTTACGGGGTACGCGGCTAGCAACGGCTCTACTGGAAACGAGACGGTGTATGTCACGGCTACGAGTGGAGCGGTGGTTATCAACGTTACTGGGGGCACCATTCCGACATATCGTACGGCAGGTGCTACTGTTACCGTCAACGCGTCTGCCCTCGTGACGCTCACGGGACTTAAGGCCGGATCCGAGGTGCGCGCGTATGTAGGTACTGATCCTGCTACGGCTACCGAGATTGCTGGCGTTGAGTCCAGCAGTACAAGCTTTGAGTTTAGTCAGTCGGTATCTGGTCAGGACGGCTACATCGTGATCTTCGCGGTTGGCTACAAAGACATTGTTCTGCCACTTACGTATTCCGCGTCTAACCGGGAGCTTCCGATTCAGCAGGTATTGGATCGGGTGTATCTCAACCCGCCAAATTAACCTCTCGAACGGGTATGTGTGCGTATGTATAGGATCACCCAGACCACCGACAATCAGCATCTCGGGGAGGTGCTGCTGAGCGCGGAGCCCGGTCAGATTATCACGTTCGCAGACGGAGATGTGGTCGCCGTCGAAAAGACCTTTAGCAACCCCGACGGTACCGAACTGGTCGTCATCAGCACCAATTACCAAATGACGTTAGTCAAGGAGTAGCGCCATGCCTATCATTTCTGATCCGGATCAGTTGGTCGACGGTACTGACGTTGTTGTCAATACCACAGCAAAGACCATCGAAATTCGCCCATATAACGCCTCGACCAATGCAAGCGGCGTTGTCGCTGACGAGGGGGCGACTGGTGGGGTTACCGGCCAGACGCTGTATTCGTGGCTGAAGGAGGAGTGGAAGTCTAATACGACGTACATCAAGTTTCCGTTCCCCATGGAAGCGATTACGCCGGAATCGTTCGAGTTCATCAATGGCTGGAAGCCTGCGAATGATGCAACCCGTAAGCTGATTCGTACGGCCGGTTGGGCTGAGCGATCGGCGGCAGGTGCCGTTGAGCGGCAGTATCTTGGCGTCGTGTCCCTTGGATCGCTTGGCGCCGTGGACCAGCCCTATTACCAGTTTGGTACGGGTGCGGCGACGAACTTTGCCTATCCCGGTCCGGTAAACGAGGCCGTACAGATTTTCGGCGATTCGTCCAATGGCAACTTCAACTTTACGGATGGGGATAGCTTCAAGCTGTTCTGCCGTGAGCAGGGGAAGCTATACGCCAGCTCGAACAACACCGCGATCGGTGCCTCGACGCTCACGTATATTACTTACCGGTTCCCGCTGTCGAACGCCACGGACCTCAAGATTAGCTCCAGCGACGCGTTCATCACCAAGAATGTCGCGGTGACCTCGGCTTCCTGGTCCAGCGGTGTCGCTACGATCAATACGACGGCGGCGCACGGCTTCTCTACGGGTCAGTATGCCACGATTACGGGTGTGACGCCCTCGGGGTATAATGTTGGTGGTGTTGTGACGGCAGTTGACACCGACACCTTCACGATCAATATCGCGTCAGATCCTGGTTCGTATACCTCAGGTGGAACGGTTGGGTCGATTCACAGCACCATTTCTGTGGAGTATTTTGGCACGGATCAGCTGTTCGATGTTGATGGTGACTCCAATGATGAGCCATACCGGTATGTGATTACCGATGGTAGTGGCGCTGCTACGACTCAGCAGATCTATGAGAAGATCCAGTATCTGCTGCGTCAGAATAGCGACATCGATTCGGGTGCTGGCAGTGTTACGGGTAAGACGGCGGACGCCCTTCTGCAGTTCGTTGGTGACACACTCGTCGGCTCGAATGGCGTGTTCATTAGCGGTCTGAGCGCCAACTTCCTGAATGCCGTTGATTTCTATGACTTTAACGCGGTGGTTCGGCGCTATCCGTTCGTGTCGGCTGGAACGATCAACTTTGGCTCGTTTGCCGGGAGCGGCGATTTCATCTACCGCATGTTCTTCACGACGACGCCGAACAGCAGCAATTACGGCACGGCCAACGCCCTGCTGGTCAACGACAAGGATGGCAGCCCGATCAGTGGCACGTATACCGGCTCGCCCATCAACTGGACGTTCAACTACGACTCAAACACGCAGGGTGGTCGTACGGTGTCTCCGGCAGGAAACGTGACTGTCAAGGTCATCGGGATCGGCCTCTCCGGCGGTCAATTTGCTTCCGTTGATCATGTGATCACGCGTACGGCAGGACAGTCTATTCTTCTCGCGCCTGCGCAGGAACGTAACTACAGCAACCCCGTGTAAGGAGCCTAGTTCATGCCAGGCGAACGTAACTTCACGCGGATTCCTCCAGCATCCACCGGACCGCGCATCAATCTAAAGCACACGGCGTCGGTTCCGTATACAAATCGGACTGGAACGTTTGCCTTGGGCTCCCGCGTGCATCTGGGAACCTCCGGGTTCTCGATGCACGTGCACGGGGTGTACGAGCTAACCAGCACTACCGGGTATATTGAGGTCCATTACTCGCGGAGTGCGACGTTCAACAATCTGACGCCGCAGCCGGGTGAGAATATCACCCTCGATGGGGTAACCATTGCCCAGGTCCACCCAACGTTGGAAGTGCGGGACGTCTGGGTCAACACGAATCATATCACGAGCTACGATAATCCGGAATATGGGATGTGGGTCGACAAGTTTGGGTCGGCCCAGATCACCTTCGCGGAAGGGCAGCCGCAGCTGGATGCGTTTGGCAAGCTCCGTGTCAGTCAGGGTACCATCCTCGGCGAGTACGTCTTTGCCAACGGTACCATGCCCGATGCCTTCAGTACTCGCCTGGTAGGCGGGGCGACGCTCGCTTGGGACCAGAACAAGCGGGCGGCGCTGCTTAGCTCGACGACCGTGAGCGGTGACATCGTCGCGCATACGTCGAATACGTACCACCATTATACGCCGGGGTCGAGCCAGCTCTTTATGGCGACCTTGGCGTTGGGCGATAGCGGAAAAGTGGGACTCGGCCGTTCCTGGGGCATGTTCGACTTTCAGAACGGGGTCCACTTCGTCCATCGGGAGGACCCGGCGAATCCGGGGCAGGTGAAGCTGGGCTTCGTCATCAAGTCCGATGTGACTGGGTCGGTGGTGGACACCTACATCTGGCAGGAAGACTGGAACAGGGATCGTATCGACGGGACGGGACCGTCGCAGATGTTGATTGATGTGACGAAGGACAATCTGTACTGGATCGACATGCAGTGGCTGGGGGCGGGACGCGTTCGGTTCGGTGTGTACCACGAGGGGCAGCGCGTGGTCTGTCATGAGTATCACCATGGAAATACCGCGCCGTATCCTTTCTGTGCAACCGGCTCGCTGCCCATTTGCTTTGCCCAGCGGAACTTCGCGTCGACTGGAAGTAGCAGTGAAATGCGGGTCTTCTGTTCCTCCGTTTGGACGGAGACAGCCCTTGATCCGCTGCGATCTGGGCGCTCTGGGTTGCAGAGTATGAATTACACTATCACTGCAAATAACAGCTACGAGTATATTGGAACCCTGGCACCGGTGGAGCTGCTTGACAACGGGCGCACCAATCGGACGCTGTACTTTCCGAACCAGCTCGAGGTGTTGGCGTTTGATACGGTCACGGGAGCGCCCGCTTTGGTGGAGGTCGAGGTTATTGCGGAGCCGATTGTGGCCGGGCTCAACTGGCAGGCAACCGATTCGCCGACTGTGTCTATGGACACGGATGCGACGTTCTACGGTGGCGGTCGGCCTACGGTCAAGACGCTGGCGAATGGGCATTCGGCGCAGGATCTTACATCGCTGGCAAATAACCTCCAAGCTTCGATTAAGAATTACGCGGAGAACGGTGGTACGCGGCAATGTGTGGTCGCCGGTATCACCAACGCGTCCTCGGCAGTGCTGACCGTCGATATGCCGCATATGCTACGGGATGGGACGGCCGTAACGTTCGCGGGTGTTGGTGGCATGACCGAGGTGAACGGGCAGACCTACTACATGAAGATCACGGGTCTCACCACCGCCGAGTTGTATACGAACGCGGCGATGACGACGCCGCTGAATACGACCGGCTTCGGCACGTACACCAGTGGTGGCACCATTCGGGGCATGTTTGGCTCTCGCTTCTTGTGGTCGATCATCTGTAAGAAGTACTTCGGTACCAATCCGGTGCACCTCGTGATTAAGACTGCGTGGAAGGAGATTGCGCAGTGACGACGCTGATCCAGAACTACGCCTTTCATGAGTTCTGGGGACCCTACACTCCTAGTGCTGGGGTGTGGGGTGAGCAGCGGTGTACGTTTGATGGCCTTAATCGTCAGATCATCGTTAATCCGTTGGAGACGAATATTGATGTGCGTCGCGATATCTACTCGGCCTGGAAGGAATGGGTTCAGGTTCGTGACAACGCCAAGTTCTTACCCGCGGTTCGCGTCATTGGTGGGGATCCGGTGGGCGGGGGCTTGCTTGCCGGAGATATCTATTTTTTGATGAATGGCTGGCGGGTGGTTGTTGACCACGAGGTGTCTGTCACGGGGACACTTTATAATGACCAGGAGGGGCAGAGTCCGTTTCTGATTCTGCCAGGTGGCGGGGTTACGTCGACGGTGTCCAACTTGTCCTACGCGGTAAATCAGGCGTCACCGTCCGAAATTGCAGACGCGGTGCATTCCAAAGCTGTGGATTCGGGCTTGGATCTGACAGGAGCGATGCGGCTGATTCTGTCTGCCCTAGTCGGTAAGGTGTCCGGCGCGGAAGGCACGACGATTACCTTCCGAAGTGTTGCGGATGACAAGAACCGCATTGTTGCAACGGTAGATGCTAACGGTAATCGAACGGCTATTCTATTTGACGCAACGTAGGCATGGCTAGCCTGTTTCCGCGGGGGTTCTTTGCTGAGCGGTATTTTCCACCCGGCTACTTTGGTAGTCGGGTGGCGTTGCTTGTACTCTATCCTGCGGGAATTCCGAGTTCTTCCGCGGTCGGAGATCCGGCGCTGTCTGCGTTGGCGTTGGTGCTTGACCTCGATGGGTTGCCTTCGGCTTCTGATTTTGGAAACACGGAAATTCAACCGGGCTCTGTTCTTGTACTTCCGGACGGTTTGATTCCGGATGCTGCGTTCGGGGACACCATGGTTATCCCTGGGACGTGGACTGTTTATCCGGAGGGGCTCTCAGGGCAGGTTGGGATTAGCCAGCCAGTTGTCGTAGTCCGGTATGGGGATCTGCAGGCGTCGTTCTTCCTACTATTCTAGGGGTTTATCCGGTGGTTGTGGGGCGAATGTAAGGAGTTCGCGTAAGTCGTCAATCAGGCAGGACCCTCACCACCTGATCGCCCTGTGAACACCCTTCTGGAAGCAACAACGCGACTATTTCGTGGTCGCGGCGACGTCTACGCCAAGGCGTTTGTCAAGGATGGACAGCCTGGAAAAGTCGGATATGCCCTTGTAAAAGAACCACTTACGGACGATCTGCTGCAGGATCACCTGGCAGGGCGCATCCTGCTTGGTCAGTACCAGCTTCTCGCCGATTCCACGGTCTGCTGGTTCGCGTTGGATTTCGACGCAGAGGACGATGCTACCTCCGTCCTAAACCAGGCGCTGAACCAGCTCGAGGTATTCCAGGAGGCCGGACTTCAAGTCTACTTGGAGAAGTCCCGATCCGGTGAAGGTTGCCATGTCTGGGGCTTTTTCGAATCTCCGGTCCCTGCGGCTGACGTTCGAAAAGCCCTAAAGCCGCTTCTGGTTGACGCCAGCAGCTTCGATCGCCTGTACCCGGTCCAGACCACGGTCAGCGAGTCTAGACCCTACGGCAACCTGATTGCGCTGCCGTTCTTCGGTGCGGAGGCACCGGCTGGTTGGTCGAGTCAATTGGGTCCTGGAGTGCCCGGCGGCGCCAGTGTGTTCTTGAATACCACCACGCTGGATCCGGTTGGTCCTGCGGAGTTTGTCAAGATTGTCCGGTACAACAACAGATACGTCATTCAGGAGCTGGCGGATAATGCTCCTGTGGAAGCTGCGCCTGTCCCGAGTGTCAGGACCGAGATGTATGAGCCTGCCCCCTATGGAGAGACTCATCCAGGCGGACGGCCGGAAAAACCCCTAAATGGGGTCCTAAAGCTGATCTCGGACTATGGGTGCCAGTTTATGGCCCATGCGTTCGAGAACCGCGAACGGCTACCGGAGCCGCAGTGGTACGCCGCTATTCAGCAGCTGACCTGCTTCGCCAACGGTCGTGAGGCGGCCCATCTGATCAGCCGCGACTATAAGGGATACTCCGAGTCAGAGACGGACGCCAAGTACACTCAGGCACTTCGTCATCCGCCGGTGGGTTGCCGCTACATCCGCGAGCATTTCCCGCATCTGGCCTGTAAGGGATGCAAGGGCGGGGCGCCGTACCACGTCGGTGATGCGCCGATAGCCACGCTGGTCAAGGAAACCACCGAACCAATGCTTCGGTCGGATTTTAAGCGTTCCTTGGACCGTATGCGGCGTCGCAATCGAGGGGAGGTTCCGACAGGTGCGACGTGGGGCACGGCCAGTCTTGATCAGTATACACGCCTTCGCCCGAAGGAGCTCACGATCGTAGGCGCTCTTCCAAGCATTGGAAAGACGGCGCTCATGGTTGATGCCATGGTGTCCATGGCCGAGCGAGGCATTCCGGTGTTGGGATTCAGCGCCGAGACCGGCCAGGAAGGGCTTGAGGAGCGCATGTTGGCCCGCATGTCTGGTGTGGATTCACGGGCCATACGGGGCGAGCGTCTTTGGAACGGCAGCCCCTATCCGCTCAACAGCGAAGAGGAGCGTGAGGTCACGCTGGCGGCTGAACGACTATATCAGCTGCCGATTTACCTGCATTACTCCGCTAGCCAACCGGATCTCATTTTCAACCTGCTCGAAGACACCATTCTGCGGGAGAAGTTGTCCATCGGCAAACCGATGGTCGTGTTTATGGATTACCTGCAGTTCGGCTCCATCGATGTGAACGGGCACCAGTCGGAATACGAGAAGTTGTCGCGGTTGTCCATGGAGTTTAAGTACATGGCCAAGGTTCTGAGGCAGCCTGTCGTGGTGTTTTCACAACTGCAGCGGAAGGTTGAGGCGGACGACGAGCCGCAGATCAACTGGTTTAAGGGCACCGGTCGCATCGAGGCCGACGCCGACGTAGCCATGATTCTGACCGGTGAACGTACGCCAGGTGCCATTTCCAAGCGGAAGATCACGATCGTCAAGCAGCGTGAGGGTGAAGCGGGTGTCGCCGTCGAGCTCTTACTGCATCAAACAGTTTCGAAATTTGTTCCCGCTCCAAGTATGACCGAGCAGACGGTCGCCAAAGATATCTTCTCACTCGATCCCAATGCTTTCGTTGACTGAGCCGTTGCGCCTGCAGCGTGAAGAGCTAATCCGGTACGGGCATAAGCTCCAGGTTTTGGATATGCCGCAGGACGGTCGTCCGCTGCAATTCACCATCGACCTGCCACTGAGTGAAGACACCAGTAAGCTCGTACGATATTGGTATGTGACACAGCCGCAGGAATTGCCCCTGGTTGTGGAGTGGCTTGCGACACTCAATATGGTCGGCCTGGACCTTGAGACGTCTGGTCTGAACCCGTTCGACTCGAAGATCGCCACCCTGCAGCTTGGCAATATGGAGGTGGCCGACCCCCGGTTTCCCAACGCCGTGGTGATAGACGTCCGTGCGTTCTCCAAAGAACAGCTGCGGCCGGTATTCGACGTACTCGAGAATCGCCAGGTGACCAAGCTGGGTCAGAACGTCCGGTTTGAATACCGGTTTCTCCGCGCACAGTACGACGTCCGATGCCGTAATCTCGCCGACACGCAGATTGCCGAGATGATCATCCGCGCTGGTCTGCTATCGCCGAAGGGGGAGGCTCGCGGAAAGAACGAGGATCGTAGTGCCTACAAGTTGTGCTCCATGGCTGCCCTCATGGAGCGGTACTCCAAGGTGGAAATCGACAAGGAAGAGTCCCTCCGAACCGGGTTCTTCAAGACTCCCGTTGGACAGCATACGTTGCGCCAGATCGTGTATGCCGCGAGCGACGTCATTTACCCGTTCGTCATTGCGAAGAAGCAACGCACTTTGATCGAGGAACGTGGGCTGCGGGGCATCATTAAGGTCGAGATGGAGCTGATCCCGGTTCTAGGTGAGCTTGAGCACCACGGGATGCGGGTGGATCGGTCCCAGTGGCGAGCCCTGTGGCAGGAGGCGCTGGCCAAGCGGGCTGAGGCACAGGCGGCCCTGGACGATCTGGTTCGGCAGTACACCATGCAGCCAGACCTGTTCGACACCGATACGTTCAAGCAGAGACCAATCTACCCGAAGCTTAACAAGCCGCTGAACTACTCCAGTTCGGAACAGGTCAAGTGGGCGATCAAGAAGATCTGTGAGGGTCGTCAATGGAGTTACGAGGTAGTGACGTCTGTGGACCGGCTCAACGAGCTCAAGCAGCTATTCGGTCGTGACTGGCGGCAGCAGCAGGAGGAGCGCGGGCGATCGGTCGACGTTCGTGACATTCCGGACTGGGTGGTATCCGAGTATCAGTATTGCCTGCTAACCGAATCGGACAAAAACACCTTGACGCTCCGGAAGTGCCGTGGGCAGCTGCCTTCGGATATTGTTGATTTGTTGATGGAGTATTCCAAGTACGATATTCGCTGTGACACCTTTGGTAATGACTGGCTGCTGAAGAACGTCCGAACGGATACTGGCCGTGTACATACCGAAGTGCATCAGGCGGTAACGAATACCGGGCGTTTGAGCACTACTCCCAACCTGCAGAACGTTCCCGGAGACGCTCGGTACCGGCATTGTTTCATCCCTGCCGACGAGTATTCCTTTGTTATTGCAGACTACTCGCAGCAGGAGCCTCGGCTTCTGGCCCAGGTGTCGAAGGATCCGGTGTATATCGGAACCTATGAACGGAATGACGACCTGTATCTGTCAGTCGCCGAGGCAATGCTGGGCCACAGGCCAGACAAGCACACGCCGGAAGGCAAGCTCGAGCGGAAGATTTTCAAGGCCGTCGTGCTGGCGATGGCCTATCGGTCCGGTGCCAGAAAGCTCCGCGATCAGCTAACCCTAGGACTGGCCGATGCCATCATGACCGGTCAGGTTGAGGCCCCCAGCTTCGAATATGCCCAGGGGCTACATCGCCGGTTCTTTGAGGTCCACGAGAAGGTCTTGGAGTACCAGGACCTCTGCTCTCAGCGTGCGGATCCCAATAATCCACACGCGCCGAAAATCTGGGATGAGGTCGCTGGGGACATGGTGACCTACGTCCGAGCGCCCTGCGGTCGGATCAGATTCTTCCCGCCCGACTCTAAAAACACCTATACCGAAGGATCCAACGCCCCGATTCAAGGCGGATCCGCGACTATGACGAAAGCCGCGGCGTGTTTAATTCAACGACTGATTGACGATCGCGGCTGGCAGGACAAGGCCTTCGTGGTGAATCTCGTTCATGACGAGATTGTGTGTGAGGTACATGATTCCATCGCCCAGGAGTTCGCGCCGTTGATGAGAGAGCTTATGGAACAGGCAGGACGCTTCTACTGCCCCGATGTGCCGGTTGCGGCAGAGTTTCCAGAGGGTTCTGAGGGTGTAGTGCCGTATTGGACCAAGGAAATGGCGGCGTGAGTCGGTTTGATCCAAAACGCCCGGTTGTCGCTACCACGATGCTGTGGCAGCGGTCTGAAGATGGCCAATGGTCACGATTCATGATTCGTGAACAGACCAACCGTCCACCGGTAGTGAGCGCACTGCACCGGGTCCCGCAAGACGTACCGGTATGCATGGCGTGTTTAAGCACGAATGTCGTCTTGCTGGATTCCGATCGCTACGAAGACGGCGAGCTGTATTGCAACGATTGCGGGACGCAATACGGCTTTGTTGTGTAAGATCGGCCGCCTCGCCGTCAACCACTACAGAGTCCATATGAAGAAATCACTGGCTGATGACTTGAAGGTTCGGGTTAATCCGGAGTACGATCATGACATCGACCCGGACGCTAACGATTTCGCCTATTGGAACCCTGTCAGCGCCACGAACGACCTGATTAAGCTGGCAAATTCCGCACTTCAGATTACTCAGGCCATTACGGATGCGATGCAGGACCGGATGCGCTTAAATATCGAACTGCGGAATATCGAGCGGGATTTGGAGACGTTGGAGCGAGCGGTTATGGTCGCCGATCCGCTGACGCCGACCGAGGCCAAAAGCAATAAGACGATATCCGGGGCCCTGCAGAGGCGGTTTGAGGATCAGGGATATGCCGACTCTGTGTCCGAGCTTCGGTCCAAGCGGGATAAGCTGGAGGACCGGATTGATAAGCTGCAGGAGCTCATTGACGCTGGGCACACCTGGAACAAGACGAATGAGCGGGTGAGCGACAATCTCAAAACCGCGCTGGCATTCTTCAAGGATGAGAGGCGGCGTGCGTATCAGTACTAGGGACGATATCGAATGTCCCTATTGTGGCAGTCAGGATCTTCAGCTCCTGGGTACGGCGTTCCCGCTGTTTCGGTGTCTGGAGTGTGATGCCCATTTCGAAGAGGAGGAGAACCGCCAGTCGGCGCCTCCTTCTATAAAGAGTCACAACCGTCGCAAGTTGCGGCACAACAAATTCTCAGAGGACGACTGATGGCTACTCTACTCATGTTTCTCGCCCTGGTCGCGGCGTTCGCGTTTGCGGTGAAGCACTACCTCTCGGAGACCGCGACGCCGTCGTCGGGACTGTTTCCCGCAAGTGGGATTGGCGGGGGTGCAATCTCGGATAGTCCCAATCCGGACGAGTCGGTGACCGCCATGGCCTCAGTTGCCCCGGCAGCGAAGCTCTCAGCGAAGAAGACTCCAGCGAAGAAGACCGCAGCGAAGAAGGCGCCTGCGAAAACGCCTGCTCGTAAGGCTCCAGCGAAGAAGACCACCAAAGCGCAGCGTCGTACGAAGTGATTGAGGATTTGGCGAGCCATAGGGCTCGTGAAGATCCCACGCGTATTTCACAGCACGTCCGACGTGCCGTTCTTGATCGAGACAACGACCAATGCCAACTGTGTGGAGTTGGGGGCGAGAACCGCCTCCAACTTCATCACATACAGTACCGGAGTCAGGGCGGCACGCATGAACCGGCCAACTTGATCACCGTGTGTTTTTCATGTCACGAAAACATTCACCGTGGAGAGGCGGATCTCCGTCTCCTCGAAATCTCGCCAGGCGTTTGGGCATCGTTTCCACGTACACGCCCCCACAAGAGAGCTACTTCATGAAGTTACAGCAGCTGATTTTCAAGGTTGAAGAGTTGAAAGCTATTGCATCGCTGTATGAGCAGACGCAACAGGGGGTTGCCCAGGCCCAGGTCCTCATTGCATCCGTGGATTCGGACACGGATGCGGACACCCGCGCCAAAGTTGAGGAGAGTCTGGCCACGCTGACTAGCCGGTTTCAGAGTCTGGAGCGTCTGTTTCTTGAGCGTACCGGGTGTGCGGATGTGGACGCCGCGGTGGAGTATGTCCAGGCCCACATCGCTCGACTGCAGCACTTTCAGCAGGTCCGGTCGGAGCAGCTTCAGCTGCGGACCCAGCTGGACCTAGAGCTCGCCATGGGCGCACTGCCGCCAGAGACCCGGCAGGGGGCCGAGGATAGTCTCCAGAATCTCCAGTTGCGGCTCGAAACGCTGGTTCGCCAGGGGCACGAGGCCCTGCCGTCTTCTCGAATTCTCACGCTGTCATGAAGGTGGTGGCTCTTGCCGGACGTGCTGGGGTCGGCAAGAACACCATCGCAGATCGCTATTTGAGGCCACTCGGCTACTTGGATGTCAGCCTAGCCGAAGACATCAAGATTCGAGCGATCGCAACCGGAGTGGCGAGTTACGAGGAGGTGTTCCTTGGACCCAAGCCGGTTGCGATCAGGACGTGGCTTCAGCAGGAAGGCACGGAGCGCGGCAGACACGTTCATGGAGAAGACGTGTGGGCGCGCGCCCTGTTTGCGCGGATTCGCCGCATTGAAGAGTCGTGGGGCTTCGACAAGTTCGTAATCACCGATGTCCGTTTTATCAATGAGATCCGGTTTATTCGCGATCACGGCGGCCTGGTCTATCGGGTGGACGCGCCGCAGCGCCACGTAGCCAACAACATGACCTCCGAACAGCGCGCGCACGAATCAGAGACGAATATCGATATGTGCCCGCTGAGTTTGTTTAACGGTGTCATCTATAACGATCCTGGCTACGCGGACACGCTTCAATGGCAGGTTGATGCCCATTTGTATCTGGCAGGCCATTTAGGGCGTAAGCCCAGCGTCTTGGCCGTCACCACGTCGGAGAAGGTGTCTCTGCTCCGAAAGATGCTCCCTGTCGGAGTAGATCGTGCCGCGCGCTAAGCTCGGTCGTTCGCGAAAGCAGCGCACCCCCAGACCAACGAAGCACCGGACGCGTGGTCCCGCTCGGCGAAAGGCGCAGCCCGTCGCGCCGGTAGGCGGCGTGACTCGCGTGCTCGCCCTTGACTCTAGCTCTCGTGCGTGCGGCTGGTCCATTTTCGATAATGGTGCCCTGCTGGTACACGGGTGTTATCGCCAGACGGGAACAGGTCACGGCGAGCGTTTGATGAACTTCCGCGCGTGGTTGCTGGGCATGCTCCAGGAATGGGCGCCGCATGTCGTAATCTATGAGGCGCCGTATCAGGGCCGGATGAAGAACACCTATGGCATTCTGTCACGATATGTAGGCATCATCGAATCGGCCCACTTCGAGCATTATGGGCGGGAGTTTGACAAGGACGAGGCTGTCGCGGCCCATCTGGTTAAGCGGGCGATTGGGGCGAAGAAGGGAACCGACCATGAGGCCAACAAGAAGATCGTTCTGTTGATGGTCAACCAGCAGTTTGGACTGAATCTGAAGTTCAAGGCGAACGATACAACCAAGAAGATTACGCAGGATGATGAAGCCGATGCGATTGCGCTGAATTGGGCCTGGCATCTGATGCGTGAACGTCAGGCCGACACTGTAGATGAGGCGGCCTGATGGAAGACGATCTAATCAACCGCATTGCGGTCGAGCAGCTGTTGATCACGTTGTCCGACGAACATCGCCTGGTCGTCGAATTGGTCTTTGGGCTTCGACATCCGCCGGATTGGCCGTGGCCAAATGCTTCGTGGCCGCCGACCTATGCCGCGATTGGCTGGTATGTAGGACAAAAGATGCGGGGAAAGCCGCTGTCCGAGGCTGCCATACGATATATCCGCACCGCCGCCATTCGAAGACTCTCAGAATCAGTCAAATAACGCGTAGAATCGACGAAAACAGCTCCCCAGCCCCCGATTTTCGTCTGAAATCACAAAAGTACGACCTAGTATCGGGCTTAACTGTTGTCCGAGGGAGCTGGTATGACCAATGAGGAGTTCGAAACCTACTTCCTGCCAAAGTACGATCTGGTAATTCGTGCCATATCTCGGAAGTTGGCCCAGACAAACGACACCTTGGCCGAGGATCTGTACCAGGAGGGGCTGATTGCCCTCTGGAACTGTAATCCTGGTCGGGCCAAGGACAATCCGGATGCTTACATTCGCCAAGCGCTCAAGTTCCGAATGATTGACTATTTACGGCGCGAGCGGATCTACAACACTGAATCTCTCGACGCCAGACTCGAGCGGGGGGAGCAGTTGGTCCGCGACGTCGCTGGCGATTTTGACCTGGTTATGCCGCCGGTATCGCTCCAAAGCAGTCGCAACGATGTGTCAAAGCACTTCAAGCGGAATCTCGAAGAGGAGGAGGAGTAATGCCACGTGGCGGCAAAACGCTGCGGGAGCCTTTGATCTATGAGGTCGGTTCGGACATTGCGCCGGAACGATATCAGGAGGCGATCGAAAAAATCGCCGATTGGTTTGCCCAGACGCGCAATACGAAGGAGCCGGTTGCAGCGGCCAAGTACTATTTGGATTGTTGTTTGAAGGGTGTGCTGCCTTCGGATGGCAAATCGCCGTGGTTTGCCATGGCGACTTCAACGCTCACGGCCCGTGTACGTTCTGCGTGTCGGTTTGACCTAGATGCGATGGCGCCCCTTGTCACGGCCGATGAGAAGCGGAGAGCCAGGAAGACTCGTGAAAAGGAAGTAGCTAAAGCCAAGAAGGAGGCGCAGGCCACAGACAAGAATCTTCCGGATGAATATCGGAAGAAGGTGGCGGGGGAAGCAACGTATGGTGACGACCCGCTGGTGTTCTTCACCTCCGCCGAGCTCGAGCGACGTGAGCGGCTGAAGGACGCCTACCTCAAGGACTTCCCGCAACTTCGCTCCGTCGCGTCGGAGTCTAAGCTGGACATGCTCCTGGATCTCACGCTGCTTCTTGACCGCATCCGCTTCCGGCAGGCCAAGGACCAGAAGGGTAAGACCGAGGAGTTTCAGATCCAGCAGCTGACGAAGCAGATCGTTGAGCTGGAAAAGGCGCTGAACATCCACCCGGACCAGCTGGCTAAGCAGCAGAAGGAGAAGGAAGGCGGGACTATCGGGGAGGCGGTACGGCGCCTGGAGGAGACCAATGCGATTGAGCTCCGTGAGCGCTGGCTTGCCGAGGAGCTGCTGGTCCTGTTTCAGATGTACCACACGCCGAGCCCGCGGTCAAACATGGGCGGTTATCAGCTCGACGACGTCGGGCTGTTTGGTGCGACCCGGTGTCGGACCTGTGAGTGTGCGAAATGTGGCACCAGGAATTATGCTGGGCTCCAGATCGACGAAATTGAGTCGTGGTTGGCAAAGAAGGGATTCCTTAAGGAAGTACCGATCGACGATACGCAGGTACAAGAGCCGGTAGAGGACGACGCGATTGCTCACGATTAGACCCTGGACGAGGTCCTTGGCGGACACACTGAGGACGCCGCAAACGGCAGAGCAGGCGATCGAGGCCGATCGTCTGTACAAGCCGCTTATGCGGTGGCGTCACTGGCCGGATATCGCCTTGCGATCCTTGACGGGGATCTTCATTCCTCCGCATCAGCGGCTCATGCTCTATGCTGCGCACCTCGGCGCACCAACGACGGTATATGTCTGCAGTCGTGGTACGTCCAAGTCGGCCGTCGTAGACGTGTTGTACGCTAGCTATCGGGCGCTGTTCTTTCCCAAGCGGAAAGGAGTCACACTCTCGGCAGGTGGTTTTCGCGGTGGTCAGCTGCTTTACGACGATGCGGAGAAGTGGATCAACGGGGCCTGGTTCGACCAGGAGTCTGGTCTTGATTTCGTCAAGAACTCGGTTGTGTACGAAAAGGTTGTACTGAGGCAACAGAACTACTGGCGCATCGATTTTACATCGGCATCTCACTTGCTGACGGTTCCGACCAACGACCCTGAAAAGATCCGAGGTATTCGCGGCAACGACCTATATGTAGACGAGGCGAATTTCACCGACCTCGAACTCATGTCCAAGGTCGCGGATTCCTTCTTGAACGTTCTTGGGGACTTCAAGACGGGCGGCGATAACGCTGCGATTAACAACGTCTTCTACACGACCACCATTGACTACGGGTGGCGCGACTTCCAGAAAACGGCGACGGCAGCGTATGAGGGCATGGCTCGCGACCTGGCCGCCCTGGACGCTGCGAAGTTGGGCAACTGGCCGCTGTATGATGAGTATCGCCGAAAAGGCATTTTGCAGACGCAGTATGTGTCTTTCGACTATACGGACACCATTATCCGCCGTCACCTAGACACGCGCGATGGTCGGCGACTGGAGATCACGTGGCCGGATGCCACTCGCCGGTTTAAGCGCGATATCCGCGGACTGCCGTTCACGGTTCGCGGCGAAAACAATCGATTTCAGGTTCAGGGCGTACCGGTCGAAATCATCACTACGTACCCAATCAATCGTAACGTCGAGGACAAGCTGCTCTCCGGGGAAACCCCAGAGGCCATCTGGTTGGCCGAGCAGCGGAATGTCGTGGATACGTCCACGGGTGATGTGTACCCGCACCAGGTAGTGGATGCGGCCTCTTGCAAGGGCAACCGGTACATCCTCGCCCATGAGGATTGTGGGGCGGAGTGGAAGCGCAAGTATCCCGATCCAGATAGTCATTTTATCCCGCCGGTCATGTGGTCGTGCTCCGATCCCTGTGTGCTCGGTGTCGACTATGCCCCTGGCAGTCGGGACTTTTCCGCATTTGTCGTTATGCGCGTTGGCCCGCTGGCCGATGGGGAGTTCAACCCGGTCACCGGCTTGGGCAAGTCGTCCTGGTCGAATGTGGTGTGGGCGGAACAGCACCGGATGACGAGTCACGCGGACGTTGCGAACAAGATCCGGGAGTTCAAGGATCGGTACAACCTCGTGTACTTCCATGATGCGCACGAGACGGACACGTGGAAGTTGTGCCGGGCGGTCGGCCTGGATATGCGCGGTGGTGGCTCGGGCGTTCGAGATGAGCTTGTACATATCAACAAGCAGGATCTCGGACCGGAAGAGTACCGGATCTACGATCCGCTTGATCCGGACGAACGCGTCCAGGCGTTTGCTTCGGACCTGCGGTCGTTGCCCATGCTGGACGCCATTTTCCCGTCCGATCAGCTGAATGACCGATTGGTGGAGTTTACGCTCGGACAGATGACGCAGAAGCTGCTGTACCTACCAAAGGATATTCCGGAATCCGAGCGACCGTTTGATGTCAAGATTGACATTGGCTACAACGGGGCAAAGATCCTGGCCCATCAGCTTCGGGCGCTCCAGCAGAAGCCTACCAAGAACTTTCGGCAGTTCTTCATGAAGGGTGATACGGAACAGGCCGGTAACAAGAAGGACTTGTGGGCAGCGTTCATTTACGCCGCCAAGCAGTTGCGCGCCCATGTGATTCGTCAGCGCATGATCGAAGATACGCCACCGCCCCTGGGCGCGGTGGTTACCCGCATAGGAGGGGGACATGGAAGATCACGGTTCAGACTTTTCTAAGACGTGCGAGGTGTGCGGCAAGACGTTGCCCGCCGAGTGCGATACGCCTGGGTGCCAGGCCGTCTCGAGTGCCGCGGTGTGTGCCTGCGGTTCAACTACGCCTTGTGAGAAGGACCCCTGCCTGCTGTCGCACGCGGCACAGAC
>Ga0315900_10005308_pt1 | contig 17750 bp, 12 predicted proteins | sample LakEriMetagenome_FD_203521 | JGI IMG/M metagenome (GOLD analysis project Ga0315900, IMG submission 203521) | Freshwater fungal communities from buoy surface, Lake Erie, Ohio, United States - Buoy 12 MA114 | ecosystem: Environmental > Aquatic > Freshwater > Lake > Lake biofilm | place: USA: Lake... | reverse complement strand
CTTATAGGCATCTGCAATAACGGAGAGAGCATCGCCATCTTTAGGTAGAGCAAGACCAAAACTTTGAAGTTTTTCAGCCTGTTTTTGAATAGCTATTGCCTTTCTTCCAGAAACCACCATCCTAACAGCAGCCTCATCTAAGTCTGGGTTCTGTTTCTTTACCTCCTTCTCTATTTCATAAGTCGGAAGCTGGAAGTCTCTATAAATAGACTGATCTACATTCTGCCTAAACTCCCCAGCCTTCTCTTTAGGGAGAACTCCCAAACTTATCTGAGATGGAGAAGCCTCAACGTACATACGGCTTGGCTCAGTATAATTAGGAACCTCTGGAAGCTTAGATGGCTTTTTTGGTCTTTCTCCAAAGGATGTAGAGCCGCCCAGGGAGAATACAGATCCGTCTCCACTTTTTTTTTCAATGGCAGCCATTTCTTCTTGAGCCTTCTCAGCTTCAAATGAGAACTCAGGGAATTTTGAATTTACTTCTTCAAGCGAATTATACTTACCGCTGTTATAAGTGGAAGCATACGTTGCGTACAGATCAAATAACTCAAAATTACCTTTTAGCTCTGGAAAATCTTCCTCGGCCATCTCAAAAGTATACGCATCAGGATTCGCCTGCACGGTAGCTGCGAAGTCCGTTAATGACGCCTGATTTACAGAATATTTCTTGGGTTCGTCAGGGGTTTGTTCCTCATCGACAAGAGCCTGAATCTCATCATCTAAAACAACTTCAGAAGAAGCTTCTGGAGTTACAAAATCTTGATTCTCAGTAGGTTCTGTGATTGGAGATAAAGCGTTTTCCATAGTAGGGTTCTTGAAACAAATATAAGAACTCAACCATGAAAAACGCCATGTTTTTTAAACTAGCTATCGAGACTCTCGCGTTGAGGTTCTCCTCGGTTTTCCTTGAGGCAATCCCGCTGGCTTTGCAGGCGCTGCTGCTTTATTAGCTGCTGCCTTTGGTGCTGGATTAGTCGCAGGCTTAGATCCATCTTTTTTCGTCTGAGTCGCAGGCTTCTTTGTTTGAACTCCAGGACCCGGTCCTTTTCGACCCATCTCTTGAGGCGGAACAAAGTTATTACCCTTTTTATACCTATCGATGTAACCCTTGTCGTAAGCAAGTTTCACCAATCTCGTCTGAAGGTTTTGATCCGTGTCGTTAGCCATCGCCTGCTTAAACAACTGAACCGCCTCTGGGACTTTATCATTAAGCATGTCCCTAACGCTTGATAGCTCTGCCATTGTCTTCAACTCTGCCTCGCCTACAGACACCTGCGCCTTAGTTGCGGCAGCTTGGTTGCTTGCCCAGAAATTCTGTGCTGGATAAAATAGCTCAGCCCCTTTTGTAGTTATACCGCTTGCGTTTGTGAATTCTTTCGTAGATGTTCCCTGAACAAAAATCTCAAACACAACATTGTCGTTATTGAATTCGCTATTTATAGCGCCAGTATCTACAAGCTTACCCTGAACATCATAACTTTTATTAGCTCGTTCTGCTCTTGCATAAACAGGAGCAATTACTATCTGAGATGGCTTAAAGTCAAAGCTTCCAGAGGCACTAAACGCTTCATTGGTATTTGCATCGATAGTTCCTTCCACAACAGATAATGTCGATGCTTCTCCAGCTGATATTGAATTACCGAAAGTAAACACAGATGCAAACTCCGTATTGCGATCTTGCAGTGTTTGCTTGATTTTAGTCTTAGATAAAAACGGACTCCCCGAAGCCGGCCTGCTCTTATCATCGCCGCCAACAGTCACATTAACAGAAGTAGGCTTTGAACCAGAGATTTCATCTCCTTTGTACACTCCTTTGCGATGAATCTGATCGGTACGCCAATCAACAATTTCCTCAAAAACCGGATCGGAGCCATCAAGAACATTCAATCGTTTTTCCTGAAGACTCTGCTTGAAATTAGGAGACTTTCGATTTGATTGATAATATTCAAAAGACAGATTTGCTAAATAATCAGGATCTTCTCTCGTAGCCATTAAAACTTGCTGCCTAATAGCGTCCCGACTAAGTTTATAGTCAGTAACCTCAAATGTTCTCCCTTCTATTGTCTTTTTAGAAACCGTAGGACTCCCTTCTGAATTCGACTTAAAGAAAGACACGGGCTGAGATTGCAAGATCTTAACATCCATTCCAGAAATATCTTTCTTCTTCGGAAGGTCCATTCCAGCCCAGCCAAGACTAGGGTTAGCAACAACACGCTCTCCCCATCCAGGAAGCTCAAACAACCCATCATCTGCAATTTCAGGCTCTTTATTATTTAGATACTCTGTAACAGCAGGCGGCACCAATACATTCTGATTTATCTTCGACCTAATGGTCTTTAACAAAGCAGAGCGACCTCCAATATTAGATTGCTTAACAGAAAGATCCGCAAACGCTCGCTGGATCGTCGGATAAGCTGCTTCTGGAGAAGAAGCCTCAGACAAAGCCTTGTCTGTCTGATCGAAGAAACTATAAAGAGCATCCCTACTTTCATCTACTACTTTAGGATCAACATCCCTGATAGACTTAGCCGCTTCAATCTTTAACTTATCAATATCATCTTTTGCTGCAAGACCAGCCTTCGCTTCTGCGGCTCGTTTCTTTTGAGCCATCGCCAAGCCTTCAATAAGACCATATTTGCTTCTAGGTACCTTTACCGTCAACGCCTTAGCGAACTCTGTACCGATGTTATCGCTTGATAAAAGATTTCCGAATGACATATCTTACAATGGCTTAAAAATAGAACTGTTTTGATAGTCAATAAGACTGATATTACCGAAACCTCCTGTTGTAGATTTTCCAGCCCATGAGGGTGCGCTTCCATAGCCACCAGATCGGTTCCCATAACCGCCAGCCATACCTTTAGATGCTCCTTTATCAAAAGCGCCCATACCATAAAGCTGCAGTGCCGTTCCTTCAATATCACTACCAGCCTGCGCAAGATTAAAGGCGCCCGTCCTAAACAACTCCGAGGCAGCATTTCTGCGATCTTGATCTCTTTCAATAGCAAGCTTCTGCTGCATCATTCTAACAGAATCAATCTGACCCATTAATCGATCTGCATACTGAATGTTCTGCCGTCTCATTTGTTGATCCATCTTGCCGAGCCCAAGGGTAAAATCATTTAAAGAAGAACCACTGATAACACCCAACGCTCCAGCCATACTGCCTCCGGTTCTCGCGTATCCTGTCCTCAACTGAGCAGCCTGATTCCTTTGAGCATCAGCTTCCATAGAAGCTCGCTCTTGAGGAGACAAGCCATACTGAGCCATAGACTCTGCGCGATTATAGCTTTTCTGAAGCTCTGGCGAAACAGAAAGCTCTGGGCGCTTAATCTTGTTGAGTTCCTTCATTTGCTTGTACCCCATAACCATCTGAGGCACTCCCATTAACAATTCACTTATCATGTGTTATAATTTCTTGAAACTGGTTTGAACTTAAGAACCATATTGACAAGCCTTTGGCTTTGCTGTGGAGCAAAGATAAACTTTACCCGGATATAGGTGCCAAAGATGGCTCCATTATCATCAAATCTACCGGCAATATCTGGAGTGTCGTTAGGAATCGGAGCGTCCCACTGATTCAATCTAGCAGTAAAATCTGAAGCTATAATAAAGGTTTGATTATCCTCAGATCGAACCTCTATTTGATGAGGCACTAATTCTGAGTATACCCTTAATGCAGAAGCTTTCTTTTGGATGTTTGGATCTAAATTGAAGACACTCTCAACAGCCCCGTAAACTTGCTTATTGTCTCCCAAATAATCAAAAAACACCAGCGGATCGCCTGCATTTCTTTTATAAACAGCCCCAATAGGAGACTTTACCCGTGGATAATACACTTCCCCATTATTGAGCAAGTAAATCTTCGGGTATATATCATCGACAGAAATAAACCTGTTTTGAGCTTCGCTAAAGACAAGAGCAAAAAACTTCATATATCGCTCGTCTCCATACTCAACAACTTCCCAAGCTGGGTCGTCTGAATCAATATCATTGCCTACTGAACTAACATGGTCGTACAACGCCCTGTACATCACAGGAATCTCCTCGAAAACACCATCATAAAACTGACCAGGAAGAGAGTACAAATCTCCAGCGGAGATTTTCATACCTCTACGCAAAACACCCTTATAGCCTTTCGCGAGCCTGAAAGTCCAAACAACCTCTGACAAAAACTCATCCCAAACTCCAGAAATACCAAAACAATCGGCTGGGGTGTAGCTGTAAATAGCCAATTCTGTAAGCTCACGGAGCTTTGCTCTAAATTTAGCCCTGATCGATAATGGAACTATCCCATCAGCCCCAAAACGAATAATAGCTCTGTTGACCGCATCATACCAATACCAAACATCGTTCCCGCCAAAAGAGCGACCGGGAACAACCGACCATTTATGCATGCATCCATAAGAGCTAACAGTAGATCCATCTCTGTAAAACGCTGCACCGTCTCCAATGAGGGCAGTTGCGCCATCAGAAGTAGATAGAACACCGCGAGTATTAAAGAACTGTCGCTGTACCCTTCTGTGCTGAATGGTGAATAATTCACCGTTCATTGGCTTCATAAATGTAATTGGCCCATATGTGGTATCTAAAGATGTAAAATCAGCATAAGAAAAGGTTCTGTAAGAATCCTGAACAGCGCCTCTGGTTTTTACATTGGAATACACAATACCTGTTGGCTGGTAGGAATCATCAGGCAGATTAGGGTTATATGCCAACTTAGCTTGAGCTTCTTGGCGAGGAGAATAAGATCGCGAGTAAGCTAATTCATCAAAGAACGGTGCAAGAATCCAAGCATCGTAATCATCAAACTCCATTGGATAAGCTCCGTCAATATTTTCATCACTACCTCGCATCTGAACATTTATACGATTGTGACTATAGAAATCAAGACAAACAGGAAGTAAATTGGAAGAAACCATTAGCTTAATTGTCGTTCGCTGAACGAAGCAGTCTCCTCCAAAAACAACAACAGAATCTTCCGACGGAGAAATACTAGAAAGAGTATAGACAAAGCTAGACAAATCGACATCATTATACTGATCTGGATTCGGCCTATAAATCTGGACATAGCGCAAGCCTCGGTCTCCGACGTTATAGATATTAGGTCCGCCTGGGAAATCAGGCTCCAAAGGGTCTATATATGTTGTCGTTGGCTCTGGTGGGATTGATGAAGATAGCTTAAACGTGTAATTACGAAGCCACCTGTTCTCATCAGGAGAAATAAAATGGGAATTCCTAAATACGAAAGATGGTGCTGAATTCTGGTTAAATGTACGAGAACCGTTATCAGATACAAATCCAGCTTCTTCAATAGAATATTCAACAGGGGAAAATCCATCTCCAGTCCATCCAGAATTGCCTCCATAATGAATATAGCCTCCAATTTTTGAAGACGCTTCCGCCTGCACATATGCATCCTTAACAAAATTGTATTGGTGACTACCCAAAACTATTATTTTATTAGACGCAGAAGATACATTAAGCAAATCATTGCCTCTATATAGAGCGTCTGGTATATAAACAGAGATAACATCTGACCTTTGAGATACACCAGATATATTAAACGGCGATGATGGAGATGCTATTTCATAACCAGGGTCTACGTTTGATGGAGCTATTGTTGATATTGGAGCAATGTACGGATTAGGCCTAACAACGGGCAAAGTATCAGCTCCTATCACTTCAGTTCCAGACTGTATACCCAAGACTCCAATACCACAACCAAGAACAGTAGGACGAGTAACCTCTGCTCTCATTATATCAATACGTTCAATAAGATCCCTTGCAGGAACTCCATCAACGATGGCGTTGAAATTAAAATTAGAGAACTCAATGTTATTAACAAGAATACTCCCCGGATTCCAGAAAATACCAGGGCCCGATGGGTCATATTCGTGCCCCTGAATAGTATCATAAGACGGTAATCCTGAAAGCCGTCTACCATCTTCAGAAATAGGATTGGTATCAAACTTAACAGTACAAAAAACAACTGGCTTTGTTTTAAATCCATTTTTAAATACAAAACGAGCCGCAAACAGATATGTTTCATTTGTCATGTAACCTATCTTAGAACTCACATTGATCGGGAGCTGGTACTCGGCAGCATTTAAACCCTCTTCGGTAGCAGACCTAAGACCAGGTTCTAAACCTTGCTTAGGCAACATTTCTTGCTTTAGTTCATACTTAACAGTGTCAAGTACCGCAGACAGCCCTGCCTCTGTTCTGTATTGAAAATTAGAAAGCAACAGGCGGTTATCAAGAATCGAAATATTAAGAGGCTTGGTTACTGATCGATCATCAATATTTAATTCTTGAGAATTTAATATTTGACGCTCTTCCTCGTTGCCATCATGTTCAAATCGAAGAACCTCTCTTCCATTCAAGGCAATCCTATCAAGCAATGCCACCTGATAGCCAGAATCTAAGTATTCAACAACAGCGATCTCAATAAAAGAGAACAAAGAAGTATCGATGCCAGTGATCTCTAAAACATTCACCTTGGTAGTCTGAGCGCCTGTAGTATTCCCCTTGATTTTTCGGGTTTCACTTACAGAAGACGCAGAAAATACATTTATCGGGCCTGTTGTATCACTCCAAAAACTAGGATTTAAAGCAGCTGACAAACCGCGAACAGCATAAGCCTTGTTTCCAGCAGATAAGTTTCCACCAGTCTCAAGCTGCTCTACGAATCTGATTCTCAAAGAATTAGACGAATTTACCAATCTGACTTGCTCAGCGATATTCCCATAAACGTATTGATTAGCCGGATTAACGAAAGACAGCGCACCGTCCTCAACGAAATCTCCTGAATAATAAAACACCCTCGCATCATTATTACCATCAGCAAAATAAAGACCGACACCGCCAACAGTAGATTCAGCCTCTACATCAATCTGGTGAATAGTCCTAAAATTAAACTCTCCAGATCGTAATAACTTCGTATAAACTCCTTGCCCATCTGAGTTTTTTCTGTACACCCCTATTTCTCCAAGAGCAATCGGGTTGTATGTAACAACGCACGACTGAGAGACAAAAACCACAGGGGAAGCCGTTGAAACAACATATGGATAACCGTTGAGCAAAAAAGTATTCTCATCAACGACCGTAACGGTATATATCCCTGAATAAAAGTTGTTATCAGGAATCGAAATACTAATAGCCTCGCCTGTCTGCAAGCCATGGTCAACCATGCTAACAGTTGTTACAGAGGCTATCAGGTTGGGTCCTGCATAGTATGCAGAAACGTGCCGAATTTCAGAAGCATCCACAGAAAAAGGGCGCTTACTCTCTACTGCGGATAAACAGAATGTATTTCCCAAGAAATCTGTCCTGCCAATTATTGATAGCTCACCCGCCATTGACGGCAAGATTGAATCACTAACGCACACAATGTTGTAATCTTCATCGTTACCCGCTACAACGTCGTAATCATAATATCGATTAGGATTAGGAACAGAAATACCTCCTGAGCCAATAAAAGCTGGGATACTAATTCTTATGTAAGCCCCTTGGTCGTCCGTCAAATACTGAGAGTTGAAAAAGACGTAAGAAGCAGATCCAATAAGACTTGGGTATTGATTTAAAACAAAATCAAGTTCGTTTGCTGCAATCAATAGGGCATCTGGGCCAGTTCCAAAAGCCTCGCCTAGAACAAACCTTTGCCCTTTTGTTACAATTTTTATGTGGATGTTCTCAGATGAAGAACGAATTTCAAATACTTTAGAACTAGGCTCTGCTGGAGGTATTTCAAATTCAAAAAGATCCCCCCTCCTCGGCTTTACGCTCTGAGATTGATGAAGATCAACAGACTGCATGACAATATTCTCCCCAAGCACAGTATCTGGCTGAGGTACAGAAACATACTCATCGTCAGAGTTTATCCCAATAAATCCCTGTAATTTAACTTCTGGCATATTAAATTTCTTGATTCATGTCAATCAACAGAGCATTGTAAATCGCTCCAATCTCAGCCTTTTGCTGCTCAAACTGATTAGTAAACTCAAAACCTCTTACATAAGCTTTTTGGTTAACATACTCAGTTTGATACCCTTGGCGAATATCTCTGGGATATTGCATAAAATACTTGGTCGAAAACTTCCAGCACATATATGCAACCACAGCAAGCTCCTGATGATCGTACATCGCCATCATGCAATCCTCATCAAGGTTGTACCCTTTGTAAGTGATTGTCGCTTTTGAGGCTTGAATATTGGAACTGAAGACAATAAAATCTCCAACAATTTCAATATTGTTGCGAATAGGCTTCATCCGAAGAGCCATGTCGTCAGCGCACTCAAAGCCCTCGATAAAGTCCGAATCAACATACAAGGCCCGATTATCAAGACGGTCATTAGCCACAGCAACAGCAAGGAGCCTGCTAAAACCGTCAGGAAGGCGAACCATGTTATTTTCAATGTCATAACAAGTAGTTTGCTTTACAAGCATTTTTTGACCAGAGATTCTGCGAATAGCTTCATCTGCAAGCTTTAGTAAATAAGTATCGTGAACGGTCACGTCCTCAATACCCAAAGCCTCTTTTGCGGAAGATACAGCATTGGAAAGCTTTATGGTCTTATACGGTCCTCTTCCCTGGCTCATGAGTTATTGTTTTGAAGATTAGAAGGATTCATACCTGAATCCTGAATACCATTAGGCACAGACTCCGCAGGAGCTGACATCAATGGCCTCAAGAATGTTTCCTGAGCAAGTCTTACAACCAAGCTAAATATCTCATCTGTGATAGGATATTCGTCCTTGTCGATATTGAATTCAGGAAGATCGGTTGGACGAACAAAAATCGCACGAACAACCAATGCTTTAGTTGGCCCCCCAAACGGCTTGTGAAACATCATTTCAGAAAAATCAGGCTGATACAGCACCCAAGGCTCTTCAGTAATCCTGCTCTTTGTGATATAGTGTTTCCTGTAATTGTCAAGAGCCGCTGCGCTTTTTATCCTATTAAGGTTCTCTCCATTTCGGACACCTACGAAAGATATTCCATCATGAACTGAAGAAACCGGAACAGTCGAGGGCATCGGGTATACATAAATGCACTTAGCTGTATCGTCAGCGTTTTGAAACTCATCGAGGTAAATAAGAGATGTTGTTTGATATACTTGCTCTGGAACAATTTGTTTCTGTTTTGCATATTCTACAATAGCAGAAGCTCTTAATTCATCCAAAACCCTTATAGCATAAGGCAAGGACACTCTGTTCTCAGAAGAGACAACACCTCCAGATCCAAGAATGGTCTGTATTTGCTGGGCGTATGGGTATACTGTTGGCATTATGGATTTGTGATTACTTGATTATTCTCAGCGCCCAAGGCATTATAATCTCTTACACTTCGATTAAAGTCACTAACAGCCTCATCAATAACACGCTGAATAAACTTCAATCCATAAATAGACTCGTAATCAAACGAGTTATTTTCGAGATCAAAAAACACTATATCGGACTTGATGAAGCTTAAATAAGCCTTTAGCGGCCTCCTTTGATTAGGTCGGAATATAATCCGATTAGAATCAATTAGGTAGCCAGGAAATTTAGGATGAGTACCAATAAACCGGCTAACTAACTCGTGAGCAGCCATTGGCTCGGCATAGTCTCCTGTTATCACACGAACTCCATATTTGGTTCCTGCGGGAATCGAAGACAACGTAGCTGGCAAGGTCATTTCCTCATCAAAGAACAACTTAAAGTCGGTCAGGTTTAACTTTTCAATGTAGTATTCAGTCTGGTATGCCTGAAGAGCTGGCGTAGTATCTATCTTTATAAGATCGCCAGTCCTTAAGTTATTCTGCCTTTGGAAGCGAATCCTGTTTCCAGACACGTTGGTTATAATATCGAAGCCTGTCTTAACAGGTTCAAAGTACAATGGCTTTACTGCAAGGGTATGCATGTAATTATTAACCATTGACCGATTAGAACTAACAGATACTGAGCCTGAAAGGTAAGAGCCCGTCACTACTGCAGGGATAATACCAGTCAACGAAGTACCGCTGGCGATAGACCAAGAGACTCCTGTAAATGGACTACTTAAACCAGACGAAGATTCATTATTAAAGACCAAATCAGCAAGATCATCAGCGGTAAAAGTATGACCTCCTCCAATGATGATAGTGACATTTGTGATACCCAATGCAGTATCAACCACATAAGAAACGGATGTGATAGGATATGGCGCGATTGGAAGGACTCCTGAGTTGAGGTAGAATAAACGATCGACAACGATTAAACTTCTAATGTCGTCATTGTCTTTCTGCGTATCAAGCCCTCGGTAGATCTTCTCTATGGTATTAATCATAGCGACCTTCATTCGACTTGTTTTCTGAGCCGTACTCTCAAAATCAGAGTAAGCTTGATCGATGTCTCGGTCAAATATTTTACGTATGTCTACCCCTGTTGTCATAAAACAAAAGTAAAAATAAAAGCCCCTACAAACGAGGGGCTTTATCAAAATGTAAAAAGATGCTTACAGGTTGTTAATGAGCTTACTCAGTAAGCTCAAGAGAACCATTTACAGGGGAGGTTTTAGCCTCTGTGATGGGAGTTACAATCTTAGCTCGGCCCTGAAGAGGTGCTGATTTCTTCTTTGAAGCCTTTGAAGACAGGGTGTCTTTTATGACTTCAGCGATTCTTTCGCATCCCGCTTGGTATCTCACGATGTCAGAATCATAATCCTCAGTAGCCTTGATAATCATCATATTGACGGTCTTATCCTTAGAGATAAACTCCATGGCTTCCGCAATAGTTCGTCCCAAAGGCGTATCGAGGAACATATACTGTTCTCTATCCTTAAAGATAACGCCAAGAGCAAGGGCTTTTTGGCAGACAACTCTCGGAGTCGTTGAGTCAAAAGACTGAATGAACTCCATGAATTCCTCTGCAGATTCGCGAGTTGCAACAATAGCTCCTTTTTCAGGAGATGCCATAATACTTGCAAGCTCATCCGGCTCTTTTCCGATCGGATTAACGCCAAAGAAGAACGCCATTTCTCTCCAGACCATAGGATCTTCCTGAAAGAATCGATTTATAGCCTGCATCTTCAACAGGACAGTTTTAAAGTCGCCATTCAATCGCTCCTTACGAAGCTCGATGATCCACTTTTTAGATGAAGTGTTGTGATTATAAGACTGCTCCCCAGTTGTATTAAACACATCAGGATGTCTCATGATGGCGATTGCCTCTCGGATCTCAGGAGAAAGACCGTACATCATTTTTCGATCAAGGCTTCCGTCGAGGATCTTTTGAATCTCATCAAATTCAAATTCAAGATGATACTCGAAGTTGTCTTTGTCGAAGAATATCTTTTTCTCATCTAAAGGACGCTGGTCTCTAGCCACCAATGCTCCTTCATAGAAAGAGCCATCAGAAAGTAGTGAGAACTGCTTTCTCGTTCTCTTGTCTAAGAATGAGAAGCTGAATACTGTTCTGCGAGTTGAGGTCATATTATACGGCCTCAGGATAAGTGTTTCTTTAGTCATGTTAAGTGCGTTTATGCAAAAGTAGTCAATACGATCAACTAAGCAAATCAATCACCATTTTACCTTGTCAGCCCAGTAGGCTGCCGACATCTTACCCTTCTTAATATTGCGAGCGTGACGAGACTTAAATGAAGCTCGCTTCTTTTTCATTTTATCACTTTCTCCAGCCTTGGGCTTCCCTGCGGTCGAAGCGCCTTGCTCTCCAAAGCGAATGGTCTTTACTTTACTTCCCTCCTTAGCCACTACAATATGGCTTTTCTTAGGGTGTGTAGGAGTTGCTTTAGGTTTATTAAAGCCTGCTACTCCAGCTCTCTTTAACACAGAGGCTTTTGATGAGGTGGTTGTCTTTTTCATTTTTACGGTATAAAAAAAGCCCGGAGTGACCGGGCTTTCAGAATAAGAAAAATCAAATTAGTTAGATGCAAGTGGAGCTGATAAAAGCTCTGCATTAACAGTAGTAGAAGCACTTCCGCTGTTAACTGTAAAGCCAGCAACAAGGTTGGCAACACCAGTGTTAAACGCGATAAAGTTAGTCGGAGATGTGCTGTCGAACAAGTCGTCTACAAAAAGAATGTGCGTACCTGTTTGGTTACGAGCGATGCTGTTCAATGATGAAACAGGGTTAGCATATTCAAAGATGTACTTTGTATATTGACGACCCGACACAGGAGCTAAAGTAGCACCTTGTTCTGCTGTTTCAGCAAGAACTTTAGCATACGAACCTGAAGCCTCAGAAGGCTGAACAGTGATTACGATTGTACCAGAGTTTGTTCCAGAACCAACTACACCGATAAGGGTGAAGGTAGTAGCACCTGTAACGTGGATACGAGCCTTATCAATAGCGGCTACAGTTGCAACACCATCACGAGTGAAGGTGAAACCTGTCGCTGTTGAAATGCTTACTATCGCACCAGTTGTAAGGTTGTGCGCTGCTACTGTTGTCACAGTGATAACACCAGACGACTGAGAAAGCGCTGTTCCTGCAGTTGCATTTGGAGCCTTAGTAGTAAAGGTTTCTGCAACAGTACCCCCCACAGGAGTAATCATATTGAAGAGAGGGAATCCTGAGGCACCTGTTACAACTACGGTAGAAGATCCAGATCCAACAACCTCAACACGGTTGTTCTGAACATACTTCGCCAACACTGTGCGAAGTGCATCACAAACAACAGTAGCGGAGCCAGGTGCAGTTGCGCCTGAAGTGTAGCGAATCACAGAATTCTTAACAACGCCATCAATAATCTGAGTAATGGTAAAACCATAATCAGTATTAGCAGCGAGGGTGCCTGGAGTATACGCAAACACTTGAGGAGTTTCTACTACAGAGTAGATTCGGGTCAATTTGCAATTCTGAGACAAGTTGATCTTTGGGCTTGCGTTTGCAGAAGGCCCGATCACAAGATTCTTGTCGGAGAAGACTAAATCCCCTGCTGATGCAGCAAGGGAGTTAATGATTTGATATGTGGGTTTCAATGAGTCCATTTGGTTGACTGTATTAAAGGGTTTTTACGCAGTTAGTTCAAACATACCAGAGAACTGACCGATCATGTCGTGCGCACAGTCTGTAAGAACGTGGTAAGAGCTGTTATCTACATCCGTAGCAGTACGCATTGCAGAAAGCTCAACGATACGATCGTCGCTAATTCCTGAGCTAGGTGAGCTGTCGATACCGGCAACGAAACACTCGTAGTATTCGCTGTCACCCCAGTAAATCTTCTCGATAGCTGGTGCTGAACCAGAACCACCACGTACAGGGATTGGATCAAGGTCTAAACAGTAAATGTTATACTGCTTACGACGGTAAATCGCTCCAGGAGCAGTTGTAGCCTCTGGGAAATAGAATGGGTCATTAAGCAACGGAAGTTCCATGAAGTAATACTCCATTCCAGCTACCATGTACTGCATGATATTCAAACCAGAAACATCTTCACCGCCAAAAGTGTTCAACTTACCAGCAGACTCTACGAATCCTGAAGTGAATGTGTTTTGGATGTGAGACAATGCACCTTTACCCATTGCCAAGAACTTTGGACCTTTACGAACACGACGGTCGTCTACGTCTGCTAAGAAACGCTCAAAAGTACCAAGAGAAGGCAAGGTTGGTTGACCATAATAAACACCCTGACCGATTGGACGCTCCTTGATAGCCCACTCGATACCGCCAGCCTGATTTACAAGCTCGCCGTTAACAGTAGACTGACCACGACGGCCAATTAGAGCCATATGCTCCATGTTCTTAAGAAGGCGGTCTACCGCTTCTTTTTGCTGACCAGCAGACCACATGTCGCCATCATAAGCAACGCGAGTCTTTACTTTATCTCTACGAGATGCAAAGTAAGATTCACGAACAACTTGAGTGTAGTTGTAGTCTACATCTGGGAAGATGTAAAGAGGCTTACGACCAGTAGAGTTGCGCAACGGGTGTGCAGAACCGTAAACCTTGATGTAGGTGTTAGCTACAAACTCAGCAGCAAGCTGAGCAACAGTTGTACCGCCCGGAGCAGCTTCAAGGGTTACAGAACCAGGGGCGCTTGAAACAACGATACCCTGAATTTCAGTGTTTGCACCTGTCACCAAATCCCACTCACGGAAGTTGTTGTATGCAGGATCTGCAAGAGATACGATTACGGTGTTGCCAGACACTGCAGGAGCAGAGCCGACCATCGCAATCACATAGTCATTTACAATAAATGACTTTTCATAACGCTCGGTATTGATGCTCTTTGGCCCTGTCCCCTTATTCAACACGTTGATAAGAGACATCAGCTTAGAATATCCACCCGACAAATCATGAACAGCCGAAAAGTCGTTTCGGTCTGTCAATCTGCGAGAGATCAAATTGGTCTCTAGCGACAAGGGAGAAATGTTACTTGGCATTTGTTTTTTTGGTTAAAAGTTAGCGAGCTTGACCTGTTTTACTTCGCTTCCATTTTTCATAAGGATCATTCTCTGGATTGACCGGAGCTACTTGTCTTGTGACTACAGTCCGGTTAGAACCATTGGAACCCTTATTAAGATTTCCGCCCTCCTCAAGACCACGGTCACGCCCGTAACGAATGTTGGCCTTTAGGATGTCTTCTAGGTACAGGAAAGGGATGGCGAATTGAATAGTCGCATCAACATCCGGAAGACCTGTTTTCGGATTACGAATAGTATAAACAGAGGCAAGTTGCTTAACCTCTTCAGCCTTATCTTTGGTGAAGGGCATACGGTGCCATGTTTTACCTACTAATGAATCCAGTGTTTCCACAAACACTTTAGCTGTATCACGCTCTTGACGCTGAAACTCTTCGGAATTCTGCAGCGATTGTGCAGCCTGACCTGAAAGCTCAGAGTTTACTTTGTGAAGGTGATTCGCTCTTGCATCCGCCAATCTCTTCTTTGCATCTTTCGTTTGAGCAATCTGCTCATACTTAGGCTTATCAGAGAAATAACGAATAGCTTCATCTATTTCATCCTCATCCATCTTTGCATCTTTCGCGATATTGTTGCGAAGATCATATTCAAAGATCTCCAGAGGAGTCATTTTTTCTGGATCTGGAACCGAACCTGAAACCTTTTCAATGAAAACATTGATGTCATTTCCTCCAGACTTCTTGTAAGACTCTACAGCAGAGAATAATACGTCGCTAGTTAGCTCGACATATTTCCGCTCAATGTCTCGAAGTCGATTCAGCTCTTGCTGAATATCATCCGGAAGAGATGTTGGCTCAGTCGGTTTATTGGTTAAACTGTCAAGGAACGAAGGACGGACAATCTTGCCGTCTAATTCAATACCATCATCAGTCGGAGCTGGTGGATTCCCATCCGTAGGCTCGGTGCTGGCAGCTGGTGTTGGTGGCGTAGCAGGCGTTTCATCTGCTACAACCGGAATCGGTGTTTCTGTCATTTTGCAAATCTATTTGGTTATTACGTTGTTAATGTTACTGTTTTTTGTCATTTGCGTGTAAATTCTATTCCTGAATACCCTGCTGAACAAGCGTATTGGCGATTCTACCCTCGGCTTCTACTTGCTTGGCTTGAACCGCACCTTCGTTTTTCAACTGCTGCTGCTGATTCATATTGTCGCCCTGCTGAGCCAAAGCTGCGGCCTGCATCATTGCCTGCTGTTGCTGTTGCTGCTGCTGTTCCTTAAGCTTGCGCTCTGCAAAATACTCAAGCTCATTTATGACATCAGTCTTCGTTGATGCATTCTGGATCTTAACGAGAGCCATTAGAGCCTCGATGTTTCCTGTCGGAAGAACCGTCTGAGCAATACCCACAATTTGCTGGCGCTCTATGTCAGACATATTATCACGCATATCCACGAAAGTAGATAAATTCTCAAAAGGAAGATTCTCTGTAACCTTCAACAAGTGAAGAGACCTCGGAGATAAAAACAACTCCGCCTCCCTCTGCCCCTGTTCTGTCAAAAAGTAATTCTTCAAGTAATTGAGCAAGTGCTGAAGAAAGTTCGTCACGAACTGCATATGATTTTCATAATCATTCGCCAACGACAATGTAGCCTGATTAATACTCTGTTGCTGAGTGTTATAACCAACATATGTTTTATTAGTCCCCATCACAACAGGAGACGTATTAAACATCTCATTTATAAGTCGTTCTTCTTCATTCTTTAGATTTAACAGCTGCTGAACATCGCTATCGAATGTAAAGTCAAGATATTCAGCCATATTCCCTCTTCGATTCATAGTAGGATCGAATTCCTCCCCATTGGAACCGTTAGCAACGGTGAAACCAAGGGTTACAATGTCCTGCATAAAGGACTTAGGGGTTTTGGTGCTGTCAAATCGAGTTCCATCGATCACAGGTATCTTTCCGTGGGCTCTGGCTAGGCGCTGGCGGATTCTCAAGGAAATAGCATCGTGCATATCCTGATGATCCCTGATCCTATCTACGGCACTCTTCACGATTCCGTTTGTCACCCCAGGCAAAATCACATGGAGAGGAAACAGAGGGCGATCTGGGTCCAATGGATCATACATGGTCTCATCCGCTGGGCCGTAGTCAACTAAAAATCTATCGGCAATAAGAGTCCCGTGATAAAGAATAGGCTTCATGATCTCCCCTGATCGGGTATCTGAATCCTTTAATTTCTTATATGAGTAAGGAATCTTGATGTTCCCATTTTTATCTCTTCGATAAACCAATCTTGTGTCGTTGAGGTAAATGAAATACCCTGTCACACAAGCGATTTCGCGAGTTTGTGGCTTAGACCACATAAAGTTAATCGTGGTACCAAGCAAAGAAGCACTACCTACCGCCTCTGTGGCAACCATTTCAAAAAGAGCATCGCGCTCTTCCCTACCAATTCCAGAATAGCCCCTCTCCATAATTTCTTCAGGAGTCAAGAACTCCACAAAGCCTCTAAAGCGAGCATCTCTATTAAATTCATCATCGACCCTGTTATCAACAATCAAGTGAGTTGGAGGGATAACCTGAACATCCACACGAGTTCCATACCGACGGAAAAGCATACCTGACGGCCCAGCAATTCTGGTATCCGTCCATGAACGAATAGCCTTACTAAGGATGTTGTACTTATGGATAACTCTGGAAATGATCTCATTGCCGAGAATCTCAGCTCTCTCAATAGGAGTTTCCTGAGCCTTACGGAGCAAGTCCTTTTTGTCTTTAACCTCCAAGCCATCAAAAGGGGTCTGAATATCGACACCTTGTTTGGCCATTTCATTAAAAGACTCAAGGTTGTCATACCTCAACAGCGCGAGAGCTACCATGCGCTCTCGATATGTCTGAGAATCACGACTTGAAGATTGGCAACGAACCTTTGCATTTCTGACAACAGAAGCATAAGATCCCTTGAGGAACTCAATAACCTGGAAAACTCTCTGGCCGGGGATAAATGGAGCGGGAATCGTTGAGCCATCTGGAGCGCTTTCCAAAAACGAATACTTATAATTGAACTGCTCACCAAGATAATATCGATAGTTCTCTTGCATCCTCGTCACTGGGGCTACCCCAGGAGTAAAACGCATCGTATTGTAATCGGTAGGGCGAGCTTGACCGAAGAAAGAATTGTTGTAATTGTACCTCTGGTTGTAAAACGTAGAGATATATCGGATATTCTTCGCGATCCACGCCTCAACAGAACCATAAGCTTTCTCTATCTCAGCCAAAGGAATGTCATTCCTTGGCGCTGAGTAAGAAGAAGTGGTTATCCCGTCTTTAAATAAGTCCATTTTCCAGTTTTATCGAGCAAAGTTATCACGTAATGCAAAAAATGCATCTAATTGATTAGAC
>Ga0315900_10005304_pt1 | contig 17755 bp, 13 predicted proteins | sample LakEriMetagenome_FD_203521 | JGI IMG/M metagenome (GOLD analysis project Ga0315900, IMG submission 203521) | Freshwater fungal communities from buoy surface, Lake Erie, Ohio, United States - Buoy 12 MA114 | ecosystem: Environmental > Aquatic > Freshwater > Lake > Lake biofilm | place: USA: Lake... | reverse complement strand
AGCTATCAGGAGTTTGCTCTCGCATACCGAGCTGAGGCTTTTTCAGTTAGGAAAGCAGGCCAAGAAGTGAAAGAAAGGCTACTAGTTTACGAAGGATTAGTAGCTGAATCGGCATCGCGCAACATTAGGTATGCGGCTTGGAAGACATCCGAACCTACCGTTTCGAGAAAGCCGGTTACAATGGAAGAATTGACTATCGGTGGCAAGTTGTTTTCCAAGCAATATGGGACGATTGGAAACACCAGTGAGATTGAAGCAACCAGATGGGGAGTTCCATCTGACACAAACCCAACACCTAAGATCATTCCTTGTTTGCAACCGCATGGTCTCGCGCTGCTGCAAGATAGACAATTCGTAGGAAGGGAATCCGACCTGAGGAAATGTGTGCCGATGTTTCTGAGACACATGGAATTCGTAAAGCAAATCGACCTAGAAAAAGATGGCGTGAGAGGAGTTTGGATGAATACCAACAAAGCCTATCCCTATGGATGCACGATAGATTTCTCTCCAGACGAACATCACCTACCAATAAAGGTCAAATGGGAATTTGAAGGAAATCCAGCTTTGGGAAAGGCAAAAAGTACGACGATAACAAAGTGGAAAAAAGAGGGTGATTTGCATGTGCCTGAGAAGATAGAAATATCGAGTCAGCTAGGCGAAGGAACAACCGAGATGTCGCTGGAATTTGTCTTTTTGAAGAAAGAGCGATTCGAGAAAGAGATTAAAGAAATACCAACCGACTTTGCAGAGGCGAAGGGTACCGCATGGATTGATCGGTTTAAAGGTTGGTTTGAAAACGAGCGATAGCCAACATGAACGCTGGCGTCCGGGTGGGTGCAGTATGCGTGTCGTGTGTATCTAGTAGAACCCCAAAGCTGCGGACGGTAGGGGCAAGCCCTAACCGTCCTTCTGCTCCTTCTGGATGAGGCTTATCCCGATAAATTACGGCTTTGTGCCTCGATGAGATTCAGCCTGAAATCGATCAAGCCAGTTGGCTGTGATCGCGGCACCGATGTCGTTTGGTTTGTTCTCGCGAAGTTCCTTCGACGTTTTTCCCCAGTAGAAACTAATCCAACCATCAACGTATCCACTGGATCCCTCGACGAACTCCATCAACTCCTCTGGAGTGCATGCCAGTGGAAACATCTCTTCCACCACAAGCGGCTTGCCAACTTCGTAGGCTTTCAATGCCACGAGCGCCTTCTCGACTTCGCCCTTCTTGGGATAGAAATGCACAGAGTTGAAATCGAGCCGATCGCCAACAGGTGAGCCACCGAAGAGCGGTTTGCCTCCACCGAATACAAACACCCAAGGGATCTCGCCGACGGTAATGAGATGAGACGGGTCTTCGGATTTGATGGCGGTCACCATTTTATTGACCCATTGCGTTGCAACTTCTTCGCGCGATCGTCCTTTCAAGTCCAGTGTTAATCGTTGAACGAAATGCTTGCCCGCAAGTTCTCCTGCGAGCCATTCTTTCTCCGGTTCTTTACCTGCCAAGATCGGCTCATTCATGAGGTCGTAGCAAAACACAGCGTTACTCTCTTTGCATGTTTTCGCGATCTCGCTCCAGATTGTTGCTTGGACATTCCAGCGTTCTTGTTCTTCGAGCGCGTCGAACCACGCTGGCACGTTTGCTTTGTGGTAGCACGCCAGTCCTGTGATGTCGAGATAAAGTCCAAACTCTTCGGCTAACACGAGCAACTTTCGAAGGTGTTCGAGATATGAGGCTCGAACGGACTTGTCATCGTTGATTGCGAGGCCGAGCTGGAGATGGATCCGCACACAATTCGCACCGAGTGCCTTGATCTCGGCAAAGTCTTCGCGGACCGTGTTCCATTCGTTTTCCCAATACTCATCGAGTAGTCGTCCGCGATCGTCGTGATCGTAGTTCACACCCCACGCAACGAATTTTGTCCCGGACTCCGCTTTGACGAAATGACTCCCGTCGTCGCTTATGCGAATCCGTTCCATGGCATTCACTGGTGCGATGGAGGAAAAACAGCCGCTGATTGCGAAAAAGAACAACACAATACGCGATATGCGGCGAGCCAAGCTGGTGGTCATCAGATTTATCTCTCTACATGCTCAAGCGAAATGCGGTCGAGCGAACGCTTGAAGTTTGGCGATATCCAAGCTGTTTCGATCCATCGCGTTCATCCATACAATTGCGATGCAGTTTGAGTATAATCGATTTCCTTAACTGCCCACCCAGGGTGACGATCGCCGCTGGATGGAGCTCGTCGCCTTCCAATCTTCCCTTACCTCTCCTTGCTACTGCTGCCATGAAAAACAAGTTGATGCTACTAGGTCTTCTCTTCCTGGGCTGGATGCCCATGCTGCAGGCGGCCGACACATTAGTGTTTGAACCCGCCAACAAGTCGAACAGCGCCAAGCATGTTGTTTTGGTCGCTGGCGACGAAGAGTATCGGACGGAAGAGTCTATGCCGATGTTGGGAAAGATTCTCAGTCAAAAGCATAACTTCAAATGCACCGTCGTCTTCTCGCTTGGACCGGACGGTGCGGACTACATCGACGCCAACAACCAACAAGGTCTCCGAGGATTGAGCGCGTTGTCGAGTGCAGATCTCATGATCATCGGCACTAGGTTTCGGCAGCCTGTCGCGGAAGAAGCCAAGCATATCGCGAGCTACTTGAACGCAGGCAAGCCTGTGATTGGAATCCGAACGGCAACGCACGCCTTTCGCGGCAATGGCACTTTCGATGCGTTGAAGTTTGATGACTTTGGACTCAAGATCTTGGGTGAAACCTGGGTAAGCCATCATGGAAAACACAAAGTGCAAGGCGCGCGGGGTGTAGCAGTCGCGGACAAACAATCCCATCCTATCTTGAAAGGCGTTAAGGATGTGTTTTGTCCCTCGGACGTTTACGGCGTGATCCATCTTGCGGATTCTGACGAGATCTTGTTGCGAGCTGCGGTTACCGAGTCGATGGACCCATCGTCCGCGAATGTCGTTGGCAAACTCAATGAGCCTATGCAGCCCTTTGCATGGATTCGCGAGTACAAGACACCGAACGGCAATGGCAAAGGCAAAGCGTTCTGCACCACAGGCGGCGCTTCCGTCGATTTTATGAGCGAAGGGTTGCGACGCATGGTCGTGAACGCGGCTCTTCATTTGACTGGTCAATCTGTACCAGAGAACGCAGATGTGTCATTCGTGGATCCGTTTTATCCAAGCTTCTTTGGCTTTATCAACGACAAGACTTATTGGAAAACACAAAACAAGAAGCCAGAAGACTTTGGATTAGGCAAGACACCGAGCATGCCAGATCCAAAGGGAACACCTGTTTGGAATTTCCGTCCGAAACCAGTCTCGACGACTAGCGTCGTTGCACCGATGGAGTTCCGTCAAGGGGAGCGAATCGCCTTGGTGGGTGGCTCTCTTGCTGAGCGTATGAATCTGTTTGGCTACTTTGAAACGCTATTGCACACACGATTTCCAAACAAACAGTTAATTGTTCGGAATTTTGGTTGGCCTGCAGACGAAGTTGGCAACCAACAACGACCGGACAACTACACGAAGATCGATGATCCACTAGAGGTATTCGGTCCAGAAACGTTCATCTGTTTCTTTGGATTCAATGAGCACTTTGCCGGAGATTCACCGGAGCAACTCAAGGCGTTTCGGGATCAATACGCGAAATGGATCGAGACCAAGAAGGCCAAGTTCTCGAAAGTAGGACGCGAAGCACGATTTGTTCTGGTATCGCCGGTCGCTATGGAATCGGCAAACAATCGACATCTTCCTGATGGCGCAAAGGGCAATGCGATACTTACCAAGTATGTGAATGCGATCCAAGGGTTAGCCGCGGAGCTTCAAGTTCCGTTTGTTGACCTGTTTACTCCGACAGCGAAAGCTTTCGCAGCCGATAGCAAATTGCAATTCACGATCAATGGCATTCACTTGAATGAGCCAGGTGATCGCATGGTATCGATCGAGCTCGATCGACAATTGTTCCAATCGAAACATCCGACCGGTACGGACGTCTCTACCTTTCACAACACACGCCAGTGGGTGAACGATAAGTCCTGGTTGCATTTGCAAGACTACCGCATGCTCAACGGCTGGTACGTCTACGGTGGGCGTCGAACTTGGGACACAGAGACGTTCCCTGGTGAGTACCAAAAGATCCGGAAAATGGTTGCCGTACGTGATCAATACATATGGGACATCGTTGTTGGGAAAAAGGTTGCCGAGAAACCCGACGATTCCAAAACGGGAGAGGTCTTTATTCCAGAGACGATGTTCGGTACGCGAGATGAAGCCTTTCGACGTGGGCGCGAGCCAAAGACGTTGGTCTACCCAACACCTGCGGAATCGATTGCGCAGATGAAGGTCCCTGAGGGCTTTGAAGTACAACTCTTTGCTTCCGAGAAAGATTTTCCGGAACTAGCAAATCCGACGCAGATGGCTTTCGACAAGAAGGGCCGACTGTGGGTTTCTTGTATGATCAACTATCCGCAGTGGCTTCCAGGAGCTGCAAAGCCCGGAGATAAGTTGTTGATTTTCGAAGATACCAATAACGATGGAAAAGCGGATGTCTGCAAAACATTCTACGACAAATTGATTTGCCCGACCGGTTTTGAGTTTCATGAAGATGGAGTGCTCGTGGTGGATGAGCCTCGCATTCTGTTCTTGAAGGACAACGACGGAAATGATGTCGCGGACGAAGTCATTCACATGATCGATGGCATCGCTACCGACGACACGCACCATACCATGGGTGCATGGGAATGGTCGCATGGTGGATCGCTTTACATGCTCGAAGGCGTTTCCATGTCGACAACGCTCGAAACTCCGTGGGGACCGTTCCGAAGCAACGGACCTTCTGGCTGTTACGTGTTCGACCCGAAGACATGGAAATTTCGACACTTTAGGACTCCAGGCTATGGTAATCCGTGGTGCATGGTCTTTGACAAGTGGGGGATGGGAATCATTGGTGATGGTACCAATGCGCAGCAGCATTGGACCAGTCCGTTGGCAGGTTATGCGGTTTCCACTCGAAAGACACTGCGGCCGAACTTTGATAATCAAGGGATGCGACCTGCGATCGGAAACGACTTTCTGTATAGTCGCCAATTCCCAGACAGTGTGCAGGGGCAGTTCGTCTATGCGTGCGTGATCAACATGCACGGCATGCCTCGCTTTACCTTGAAAGACGAACCCGGCACTGCAGGCTTTACGGGCGAGCGAATCGAAGATCTACTCAGCTCGACGGATAATTTTTTCCGGCCTATCGATCCTCAGATCGGTCCCGATGGTGCGTTGTGGTTTGGTGATTGGTGCAATGCACTGATCGGCCATATGCAATACTCGCAACGAGATCCGAATCGGGATCACGAGCACGGCAGATTGTATCGATTGGTCTACAAAGACAAGCCTTTGCTAAAGCCAGTGCTTCAGGCCGATGCGACGATCGAACAACTGCTTGCCCAACTGGAAGAGTATGAACCGAGGACGCGATACCGTGCACGACGTGAGTTGCGAGCTCGCGATGAGGCTCAGGTTCTTGCGGCCGTTGATAAGTGGATCGCTGGTGATGTTGCTGAAACGCGGCTTTGCGAAGCGTTGTGGTTACAGGAGAGTTTTGGCCTGGTAAATCCAGCGTTGGTGAAACGATTGATGTCAGCCAAAGATTTCCATGCACGAGCAGCAGTCGTTCACACTTTAGGGAACGAAGTCGAACGCTATCCAGACGCGTTCGCCATTTTCAAGACGGCCATCCAGGATGAGCACCCACGCGTTCGGCTGGAAGCCGTGCGTGGTTTGAGCTACATCCGTACTCCCGAGGCCGCCGAGGTGGTGTTGCAAGTTGCGCTCAAGCCGATGGATTATTGGATCGAGTACACGTTGGAACACACGTTGCATGCTCTTCAACCAATCGTCGATCCTGCTATACAAGCAGGTAAGTTCCTTGCGAATACGAACGATGGACGAATGAAGTATTACGAAGACTACAAGATTGCTTCTGGTCCTGGAGGAAGGGTGCTCAAGCCGTTGAAGGATGCCGAGAACACGGAGCTCCCACTACGAAAACGGGAAGAAGCATTGCGCACATTGGCAGGCATCCAAGGAGGAAACGCTAACAAAGGAAACGTCGTCTATAGTCGCGTCTGCTCCGCGTGTCACCAAATCGGAAGCGAAGGCAAAGCCTTTGGACCGCGATTGGATGATGTGGGTAGTCGGTACTCGAAAGAGAACATCATTCGTCACATCCTGTGGCCCAATGATACGATTGCCAAGGGGTATGAGACGTTGCAGATTGTGACGACAGACGATGAGGTGGTTACGGGCTTTGTGCTTAAGGAAACAGCCGACGCAGTTACGCTCGGGGTTGCTACCAACGATGGCAAAGGGAAAGAGCGGATGATCGCCAAGTCCGATATCGAGCTTCGCAAAGAAATGAAAGCCAGTTCGATGCCAGAAGGTCTAGCCAAAACGATCGGACCAGGCGAGTTTCTGGATTTGATCGAATATCTCGCGAAGCAGAATCTGTTTGTGATTCGAGAAGAGGGTTGGATCGAGACCGGATTAGCTTCGGAGGGGGCCATCCGAAAGCACGGAGAATTCGCGGAAATCTCGCGCGATGCTCAATTGCAAATACCTTCAAGTTTTCCAACGAATTGGTCTGAACAAGCAAACTTGGTTTTGAGCGCGGTTGATCCTACACAACGTGAGTTTGCATTCCATTCACCCGATGGAGGCAGTGCGTCACCAGCGGTCGGAGTTCGATTGGCATCAGAATCGGAGATCCGACATGTTTACTTGCAAAACCGTCGCAACGGTCAGTTTTATGATCGAGCGAAGAACTTAGCGGTTTGGGTTTCTATGGATGGAAAAGATTGGAAGCAAGTTTGGAAGTCCGAAAAGCCAGCCGCAGATTACAAGATTGATTTGCCCGCTGGTACACGTGGTCGCTATCTCAAGATTGGGATCGATGGCAGCGGAATCCTTCACCTCAACCAGGTTGTGGTGTACGGCAATCGCAAGTAGATTCGATCGGTTTGGTAATTGACGTTGAATCGAAGGTTTTTATTTACTTTCGATTCAACGTCCTGTCGCTGATGTCTGAACTCCGTGTTTCCAGGCAGCCTTCTCCTTTTTCCTCTCCCTCCATCCAGGAATCCGTTAGGTAAACCTATGTCTAAAGCGCAATCCAGTTCGCAATTGATGTCACAAACTTCGCGTCGTCGTTTTCTATGTACTGCGGGTGCGACTTCTGCATGCATCGCGGGAGCTCCGAGTATTTTGACTGCGAGTAGAACCAATAACGAGATCGTCGTAGGAACAGCTCCCTACACGTTTCGTGTCGTTCATAACTGTGTCGAGTTGCCCTCGCAGTACACATGGCAGACAACACACAATGTGGCCGTCGACTCGGATAACAACCTGTACGTGATTCACGAGGGTTTGAGAGACAAAAAGGATCACCCTTCTATCTTTGTTTTTGACGAGAAAGGGAAGTTTATACGAGCTTTCGGTCAGCAGTTTCAGGGAGGAGGGCACGGCATCGAGGTTCGGAAAGAAGGAAGCGAACAGTTCTTGTATGTGGCTGGGTATCAGCAAGTGAAAACCTTTGCCAAGATGACTTTGAAGGGAGATGTGTTGTGGGAACGACGCGCACCGAAAGAGTCTGGAGTCTATCACCCAGACGAAGCAGAGAATCCCAAGGGTGATTGGGGCCGCGATCGATTTATGCCCACCAATTTTGCCTTCCTTCCTGACGGCGGCTTTTTCTTAGCAGACGGTTACGGGGCTTTTCATATTCACCGCTATGACAAAGATGGAAAGTGGCTCAAGTCGTTTGGCGGAGCAGGAAAAGGAGAAGGAACCTTTAACACGCCACACGGTTTATGGATCGACGATCGAAACTCGGCCGCTCCAAAATTGGTAGTGACCGATCGTGCACACAACACTCTACAGATCTTCGATCTCGAGGGTAAATATGAGAAAACGATCGCCGGATTCGGCTTGCCAGCAAACGTGGATCGACAAGGCGATTTGCTCCTCGTACCCGAACTCAAGGCGCGAGTTTCCTTATTGGACAAAGATTACAAGACAGTCAGTCAGTTGGGTAGCGATGTCGAGCGTATCACCGCTGATAGCAAGAATACGATTCGGCAAGACGAATCCAAGTGGCTAGATGGCAAATTCGTGCACCCTCACGATGCCTGTTTTGATCTTAGGGGAAACATCTACGTTGCAGAATGGGTGAAAACAGGCCGAATTACCAAACTTGTAAAGGTTTAGAATTGATTTAGACTTGGATATCCAACTTTGGTAGTTCAGTTTTCGCAACGATAGGTTTTAAGAATGAGTGCGGCAACAATGGCAGCAACGGCGGCTGCGGCTGCTGCGATGCAAGCGTTAAAGGCTAGCGGTGTGATCGTACACGTCGAGCCACAAGAGATTTTGCGAGTCGTTTCGCAGCAATCCGGTGCATTGGTTGTACGATCCACGTTTGGGATACTGAGCACGCACTATAGCTATATCACGAGCTACAAGGGGCTGGCATTTTATGCGAAGAGCCCTACGCCTCTCGAGTTTCCGGCTGGGACCGAATTGATCGATGCGAAATCTATCTGGGTACCTGGGTAGCATCCGATTGTGTTCGTTTGAAAGATTTTCTGTGCTCTTTACTCGGTAGATAACTATTCCATCCACGAACACCGGCTCTACGATAGCACTAGAACCATGTTTGGTGCCAAAGCCTAGTGTGGTGCCACCTACGAACTGGTGCGCCAGAGGCATTTTGTTCATTTGCACAACCTTGGTGGGCTTGGCGTGGATTCCGATGTTCGGATCAATGTTTAGTTCGTGGCATGCGGTCTTCGATCTTTTTTGTCACACGTCTTGGCACTGCTTTTTTGGTCTGACCGCGCTTGGAACGGTCATCGTTCTAGGAAAAGTTCTGAATACCAGCATGGCAGGGCGTTGGATGGTCCGACTGTGGCTGTGCGCTGTGCCATGGACTTACTTTCTTGTTGTGGTCCAACCGTGGGCTACCCTTCCTTTGCTCCGAAATGACCCTTCGGCCAATGGGTTGAAAATCTACTCCTGGAACTTCCTGATCAGCAACGACGATTTGGAAGACGTGGTCCGTCATGTGAGGAAGCAAAACGCAGATGTCGTTGCTCTCCTTGAAATTGGAGAGCACCAAGTAGACGCTTTGAAGGGGCTCACTGAGGACTATGCTTTCCATGTATGGATACCAGACGGTGCAGCAGGGGTGGCCGTGCTGAGCAAAGTTCAAAATACATCATTCGAAATTCTCGATCTAGGAGGTGCAGGGATGCCCGCTGTCGAGGTAAATCTGCCGGCGAATGATCGGTCCAAAGCGATGCATCTCCTTGCCGTGCATACCCGATCGCCTCGAGTGCATCCGTTGAGAACCAAGCAACGGGATCGACAACTGGCAGCAATTGGCGAGTGGGCTGCTGCCAAGGTTGGGATCTCGTATGCTGTTGTTGGCGATCTCAACATCACCCCGTGGTCTAGACCGTTTCATCAATTGCTTCGATCCGGCAACCTGCGCGACAGTCGATGGTATCGAGGATACTACGGTTCATGGCCAGCTCCGTTCCGGTTTTTTGGCATTCCGATTGATCACTTTCTCGCCAGCGATCAGTGTGAGGTTTTGTATCGCGATGTCGACCCTTATTTCGGGCTCTCGGACCATCGCCCCATTGTCGCTATCGTCAAGTGATCATGAAGTTGCGACTGCAAGAACTTGTCTTATTGTGCCAAGTGTGCTTTGACGATCACTCGACTGACACACTACAATTCAGAGGTTATTCGAACTAGGAGATTGTGTGTGATTGTATTGTTGACAAATGATTTGATGTTTCAGTCCCGTATCAGTGGTGCAGTGAAAAGCGCTGGCAAGGTGCTTGTCGTCGATCGGACAGTGGAACGTGTGGTGCAGCGTTCTGAGCAACCGAGTGAAGTCACGTTGGTTCTCATCGATTTGACACTCGACTCCTTGCAGCTCGCAGAATCGATCCCGCAATTGAAGCTGGCGTTCGCATCAGCAAAGGTGCTTGCCTTCGGGCCGCACGTCGATGTCGATCGGTTGTCCGAGGCTCATGAGTCGGGCGCAGATGCAGTGCTGACTCGCGGTCAGTTCGATCGCGATCTCGCCAAAATCGTTGGGGAATGAGCCTTATTCATGAGTTGTTCCTCTGGAATCGCATCTGCGAATTCAATTCTTGTGGCGATAAGAACCGCATTCGAGCGAGCTGCTTCAGGACTTTCCTCGCCGGCTGATCTGGCAATCCTATTTATCAGCGGTGAATCGTTGGCGGATCGCAGTGCCGAGATTCTCGAATTATGGAAAGATCTCGCTCCCGAAGTCCCTTTCTTCGGTGGATCTGCCGAGAGCCTGGTTGGTCTGCGAACCGAAGTGGAAGGTGGTTGTGGCGCATCGATCTTGCTCGTCAGCGGGCTACACGATCGACCCTTCATCCATGAACTAGAGTGTATCAAGACTCCAGATGGACCGTCGGTGATGGGTGTAACGGAGGAGCTATTGGAGAAAAGCAAACTGGGTTTGATGCTAGTCGCATGTCCCGTTTCATTTTCGATGGAACTCTTGGCCGACGTGTTGGATTTAGAGCGTAGTAATCCAAAAGACCCGATTTGTCCGATCATGGGCGGATACACGAGCAGTCAAAACTGGAGTTCTCCCAATCTAATTTTTTGTGGTGATCGTATTCTTGAGAAGGGGGCCTCAGCGCTCGTGCTTCCCGAAGGGTGGGAATGGAAGACCATTGTGAGCCAGGGTTGTCGGCCGATCGGCGAACCGATGGTCATCACGCAAATGGATGATCAAGCGATTATCGGTTTGGGAGGCAAACCTGCGATGCAACAGCTTCGCGAACTGTTCGCATCCTTACCAACCAACGAGCAGCAGATGATGTCCAACAGCCTCATGGTAGGCCGAGCGATTAACGAATACAGCGAGACCTTTTCTCATGGCGAATTTTTGATTCGCGCCGTCCAAGGGATCGATTCATCGACGCAGGGTTTGCTCGTTACCGATCGATTTCAGGTTGGGCAAACCATTCGCTTTCATTTGCGCGATGCGGGAGCGGCATCAGCAGATCTTCAAAATCTTTTGTCGCGATCACAGTCGGCAGTCTCCCAAGCGGAAGGCGGGTTGCTATTCACCTGCAACGGTCGGGGGACTCGAATGTTTGACAAACCGAATCACGATGCCAGAACCATCGATCACTATTATCCCAATCTTCCGATAGCAGGCATCTTCGCAGCGGGTGAGTTTGGTCCCGTCGCAAATCAGAATCTTGTTCATGGATTTACAGCAATCTTGCACTTGCTGGTTCAGTCGAATTCCAGCGACTAAACAAATTCATTGTGTTCTGTCGAGTATATTTCATGAGCTCGCTGACAGGAATCGATTTGGCATCCGCCAAGACGCGCGCTGTATGCACCACCCAAGCTGGTTCGTTCGGGCGTTTCGATCGATGCGGTTCCGGAGACAAATAGGGGCAATCGGTCTCTACCAACAATCGTTCCAACGGTATCTGCTTGGCAACCTCGCGCAGTTCCGTCGATCTTTTATAAGTCAGCATGCCCGCAAAGCTGATATACATTCCAAAGTCGAGACACCGTAGTGCCGTCTCGAGACTGCCTGAGAAAGAATGCATGACTCCGCGCAAAGTGCCATGAGCGAATTCTTGTTGGAGTGCATTTCGCATTTCAGCTTCGCACTCTCGCATGTGCACGATCACCGGTAAATTTGTTGTGCGACTCAAGGTCCAATGCTTGCGAAAGAACTCAAGCTGTAGTTCGAAGGGACAATCGTCCCAATACTTATCCAGCCCAGTTTCTCCCAACGCAACCACTCGCGGATGTTCGGCGAGTTCCTCAACGGTTCGCCATGCGTGAGGGGAAGCCAACTGACCATAATTTGGATGAATACCTACCGACGCGCGAAGCATTTCGGATCGCGATGTAAGCTCGACACACTGCTGAGAGGTCTCTTCATCGACCGCGACGCATAGCACTCCGTCCAGGTTGGCAGATCGTGCGCGAACCAAGACGTCGTCCAACTGGATCTCCAAATGCGGGTCGGCTAGATGTGCATGTGTATCGATCCACCCCATGTCTACCAACTTACCTATACATCAAGCGACGAAAAAGAACCGAGTCAGGTGGTAGAAGATTGGTGCAGAAAAGCAAATCGTATCGATTCGGTCCAATACACCAGCATGCCCAATCACCAGCGAGCCGTAATCGTGGACACCTCGATCCCGTTTAATCGCGCTCATCGTCATGCTACCTGCAAAGCCTAAGAACGCGACCACCACCGACATCCCGGCAGCTTCCCACGGTTGAAATGGGGTTACCCAATACAGCAACGCACCGACGATCCCTGTCGTCAACGCACCGCCAATCAGTCCTTCCCACGTTCGCGAGCTACTGACATCCTTGGCAATAATGCGACGTCCCTTGATGCGACTCCATACCCAATGCAGTACGTCGGATACCTGTGATATCACGACAAAGAAAAAGAGCAGACCAGAGTTACTACCTGTCCATAAGCTTCCGTCGAATCGATGCAGTTCGAGATCGAGGAGGGCAGGAGCGTGGGACAAGCAATACACGCAAACGAGCAACCCCGATTGAATCTGAGCAGAGCGCTCCAAGAATCGCTTGTGGTCTCCCGCCATCGCGATACGCGCGGGGATAAACAACGACGCATAAACAGGAATCATGATACTGTAGAACGTGTAGAAATCGATCAGCTCGCCGCTCGGGTACTTGAGCCCCCATTGCGACATGGCGATGAGCAGGTACTGCAGAGGAGTGAAGACCACCAAACTCCAAAACAAAGCGCGATGGTCTCCTCGCCGTGTGGGAGTCATCGTGATGAATTCGCGAAATGCCCAAAAAGAAACCAGTCCAAAGAGGACGATGGTCCCAATCCGATGGAAAAAAATTCCAGCGGTAAGAATGCCGAACATTAACCACCAGGCCCACAATCGATGAACGAATCGTTGAACCAATGCAGGGTTGACGGCCGGATTGGGCGTTTTGGTCAAATAGTGCGCAACCGATGATGCGATACCAAGGGTGATGAGAACGACCGTTGCAAGCATAATCGTAGGGAAGTCGAACCCCTGTGCTTTGACAGCTTTCGCAGCCTGGTCAGCGAGCGGAGCCACCATGTCTGCGGCAGCTTTCGCGATCTCATCGGTCTGGGCGAAGAGCAAGAAAGGAATTTGCATCGATCTCCAACGGGTCTAAAAGAGGAACATTCTGCTATATTAACAGGAATTTCCTAACTGCCGAGTCATAATGCAACTTTCTGTCAGCAAAGCACTTGCGATTGGACGCAACCTGGAAACACGCTTCGCAAATGAAACAAAAACGAGCGTTGCAATTTGGAATTGGTCATTTGCTCATGGCCATGGTTCTAGCCGCCGCGTTGATCACGATGGTGGTTGCATGGCTTGTGCTTTGCTGGAAGTTCCCTGCTTGGAATGGATGGCTAACCCCGGACCGAATTCTCGGAGTATTGCTTCTAGTTCCGATCGCAGCCTGTGGTGCAGTCACATCGGCTGTCACGTTGCTGATTTTGGATCGCGAAGCGATAGAGTCTTGATTCGAGAAGTCCTGCGTGAGCGAGTGGTGGAATATCGATGCTTTTCTACTGCCTTCTTTCTCCTGCCAGTTCCTCGAACGAGAAAGAACGTACCCGCTGAACCACATGCTATCGGACGCGAACTCTCCGGGTTCAAATCAGGCTGGCGACGAAACATTGGATCGCTTGTCGGTGTTCGGCGACATCGTGAATGCGAAGGACTTGGATGCGTTGCAATGCCAACGCCATCGATACACCAACGGTTCCCATCGTTCGTGGCAAGTCTTTGTTTCCAAGGATCTTTGCAATGAAACCTTTACGCGAATGGCCAATCAAAAGAGGAGACTCCGTTTCGTGGAATCGGACGGCATGTTGTAGCAACTGCAAGTTGTGTTCGTGCGTTTTGCCAAACCCGATTCCCGGATCCAAGCAAATTTTTTCTGGCAAAATTCCACATTCGATCAATCGTGTCTTTGTCGATCGAAGATAAGACAAAATCTCTTCGACAACATCGTCATAGTGCGGATTGTCCTGCATGGTTTGCGGAGTCCCCTTTCGGTGCATTGCGCAAACACCTGCACCGAAGCGGACCGCAACCTCAACCATTTGAGGATCGGCTTCCAGCCCAGATACGTCGTTGATGATCGACGCTCCCAACTCGAGTGCAGCAGTCGCGACCTCACTTTTCGTTGTATCGATCGATATCGGTATCGCGATCTTCCCTTGTAGTTTCTCTAGGATAGGAACCACCCTTTTCAGTTCTTCCTCGGTGTCGACAGGTAGGCTGTAGGGACGCGTACTTTCTCCACCGAGGTCGAGTATGCCGGCTCCTTCGTCTTCGATCTGTTTTGCACGATCGACGGCAGACTGCACGGTATAGAAATTACCACCGTCGGAAAAGCTGTCCGGCGTTACATTCAGAATTCCCATTAATAGAGGCTCTTTGCCAAACGAAAGCGTACGGTCTCGAAGCGACCACGTTGTGGACGGCTCACAAATGGCAGACGGTTTGTTCGACGAGAGAATACTCATGGATCTTGGTAGGATGGAGAACGGAAAACGCGTTGCAGCAATACAATGTCCCATCTTCGCGAGACACAACCTTGTAAATCGTATCCTAACCTAAATTGTTAGCGAGGGACCAATCCGTAGTTTTCAACCACAGGGTCGCTTACTAACCGCAGGGTCGCTTACAATGGCACTTGTTCTGCACGTTCAGCCAACCCTCTCCAAGCTCTGTCGCGAAAAGAGAATCATCATGCTCCGTTTTGGATTGTTCCTCTTGGCCCTCGCCGTTCTTTCGACAAGGGCATCCGCCGACACCGACGGTCTGAAGAAATCGCTGGTTCAGCAGTTGAATCAGTTGGCGGAAAAGGAAGTGTCTCTTCGTGGTGGTATCGAGTCCGAAGAGACCCCAAGTAGCGAAGGTGGGATAATCGGCGGGATCCAAGCAGGACTCGTGAAGCAAGCTACATCCTCCGTCTTGAACCAAGGGCAAGAGTACTTCGGTGAGTTCGAAATTCATATCACGCCCAACAAGGATATTGCGTTCGTTTCGGAGCAAGGTGAAACGTCGTTGGAGTTCTATTCGACGGAGACCAAGTTTACTTGTACGCAAACTCACGGAGATACGCCCTTTACTCCGAACCTGATGGTGTTTCAATTGGCAAAGCTACTCGACTGGAAAGCCCTGGCGAAGGGTGTCGAAGAATCGACTAAAGTTCGCGACTCTTCGAAAGGGGAATCGACCGACCTGAGAGTGGTGATGGATCGAGATGATCTTGCTCCGCCAGGATTGCAGAGCATGGTAGGAAACGCGATGCTCGGAATCGGGGGCAGGCAACGAATCAACGTGAGCGTGAATCCACTCGCACCCAGTGTGGTTGATTTCACGGCCATCTTCACGATGAACTCGAAACAAGAGTTGGTAGGGATCACCTACGAATTGCAAATGGATGACCCTATGAAGGAGATGATGAATCGCGGGAACAAACAACAGCCTTTCGTCCCACGAGCACTTAGACGCGGAAAGCAAGACAAAGAAAACGATGAGGATATCGTGCTAGGCAAGTTGGTGAGATATGAGTTCGATCTCGTCAAGGATTCCTCGGAACGACTGGCCACGTACGTCGAAGACGCAAAGTCCAGAGTTGAAGCGAAGAGTAAGAAAAAGTCGAAGAAGGAAGAGTAGTCTACACGAGATCGAGCAATTGCGGCAGCCACATGGTGATGGCTGGCCAATACGTAGTCATCAACAATGCGACAAGCATGGCAAGGAAAAATGGAATCATGCTTCTGGTGACTGCTGCGATCGAAGTTTTACCCACGCTGCACCCCACGAATAGACATGTACCCACTGGCGGCGTGCACAACCCGATACATAGATTGGCAACCATCATGACACCGAATTGAACGGGATGCATACCCAGTTTCTCCACCACCGGTAGGAATATCGGCGTGAAGATCAATACCGCCGGAGTCATGTCCATAAACGTCCCAACGAAAAGCAATGCAATATTGATCAATAATAGGATAACGATCGGATTGTCGGAGATTCCGAGCATCAAACTGGCCAACGTTTGCGGAATCTGCTGGGATGCTAGTGCCCAACTCATCGCTTGGCTTGTACTAATCAACAAGAATACAACCGAGGTCATCACCCCTGTTCGCAAACAGATCGATGGCAGACTGCTAAGCTTGACTTCGCGATAGAAAAGGACCGACATCACAAAGGCATAGAGAACTGCGATCGCCGATGCCTCCGTCGCAGAAAAGAGGCCACCAAGGATTCCCGCAAGCACGATCACAATTAGTAGCATGCTCGGTAGCGCCCCCAAGACAATTTGTAGTGGCGATGCACTGTTCGCTTGCGCGGTACTCTTGTTTTGGTTCGCAGTTTCGACTGTGGAAGATGGTGCACTGGTTCCCGCCGAGGGCGAATGTTCGGTTGAGTCAGAAACTCCAGGCCTTAAAGCACCTCGAATAGTCAGCCAGCATGCAACCATGATCAACACCCCAACGAGAACCCCCGGCAAGACTCCGGCCATAAACATGGCAGCCACCGAGACGTTACCCGACACGACTGCGTAGACGATCATCACGTTGCTCGGAGGAATCAGCAGACCCGTCGTTGCAGCGGTGGTTGTCACGGCTACGCTATAGTCTCGATCGAATCCGCGGCGTTGCATGGCTGGAATCATGATCCCTCCAATGCTAGAGACGGCAGCCGTTGCGGAGCCTGAGATCGCTCCGAACATCATGCAAGTGAGCGTGCTCACATAGGCCAAACCTCCTTCAAAACGCCCGACCATCAAGGTGGCAAAATCGATCAAGCGTCTCGACATCCCCCCTTCCCCCATCAAAATTCCAGCTGCGATGAAGAAAGGAATTGCCAATAATGTAAAGCTGGAATTGGCGCTGCTCATCCGTTGTGCCATCACCAATGTCGTATCAACTCCCGACATGCTCATCATCAGCATCAACGTACACAAACCGATCGCGATCGCCACTGGAACATTCAGCAGCAATAACGCCAGAAAACTGGCTGCGAGTATGAGTATTTGAACTTCCATCTTGCGGATAACCTTACGATTGCTGCGTTACGCTTTTCGAGTGCTGCCTTTAAGTCTTAGTTCGACCTGCGATCCATTCGGCCATTTCCTCTACCGCGAAAAGTACGATAGCGGCACCGCTCAATGGCACTGCCATATACGTGTATCCAACTCGAATGCCTAACGCCGCAGTGATCTGGCCAGTAGCCAGTGTCTTGAAGACCAAGTTACTTCCTCCCCAGAGCAATACACAAGCTGCGAAGAGGATTATCAAAAAATGAACGACGATTGCATTGAGTCGCTTGGCGTCCAAGTCTAGTTTCTGGAAGACATAGTCAACGCCTAAATGTTGTCGATTCCTGAAGCCGATAGCTGCTCCTAGCAATGCGGTCCAAGTGAGGAGTATGATGGCAAGTTCTTCCGTCCAGCGACTGGGGACGGCAACGATGAACCGACTCAATACGCCCCATAACACGACCAAGATGGAACCGGCTACGCATCCGATCACGATCCATTCTAGTAACTTGTTGAGCCAATAATTGAAGGTCTTCATTTCTATTTCAGTTCCGACAGTT
>Ga0315900_10005298_pt1 | contig 17763 bp, 15 predicted proteins | sample LakEriMetagenome_FD_203521 | JGI IMG/M metagenome (GOLD analysis project Ga0315900, IMG submission 203521) | Freshwater fungal communities from buoy surface, Lake Erie, Ohio, United States - Buoy 12 MA114 | ecosystem: Environmental > Aquatic > Freshwater > Lake > Lake biofilm | place: USA: Lake... | reverse complement strand
CCCGATCGAATCCGTGCGTTGTCGATTGTCCCGGCCGGTGGAATTGTAGAAACGATCGATTTCGGTGGACTCAACGATCAGAGCTTAAGTCGCATCGCCGTTGCGAGCATCGACCAAGCCGGTGTAGACCGATTGGTCGATGGGCTTCGAACCGCCGAGCTGAGTATCCTGCGGATGGAGCGAGCCCGTCCTAGTCTCGAACAGGTCTTTATGAACATCGTCGGAGCAGCCAAGTCATGAAGCCCTACATTGCCGTTCTCTACGATAGCTTGATCGAATCGGTCCGATCGCGTGTGCTCTGGATTCTCATGGCCGGTTGGCTATTGATCCTCATCGCGTTATTTCCACTTTCGATCTCCGAAGAGGAAACGTATCGGATCAGCTCCTCAGACCTTACCAACGCCCGAGCAATGCTCGATCAGCTAGCCCAAGCTACCGCAGGGCGGGGGAGCCGAGCCCAACGCGCCGTGTACGAGAAGCTCGACGAAGACCTCCAAGGCACCTTGAAAGATCGTTTGCGAACGCAAAAACGAGTCCCCGTCGGGCAACTTGTCGCTTCGCTCAACGAATTGCTCGGCCGAGAGGATCTGTACGAAAAAGAAGCTTGGCCTACGGCCGAGCGTCGCGAGGAACTCAAGGAACTCATCGAGGACAAATCAAAGAACCCGGCGGAACTCGAAAAACTCAACCGCAGGCTCATCGACTTGGCTTTCCCAGGCTCGATCCGATCGGCGAGCGGACAAGCCACCTGGATCACGTACGCGGGCATGAAGTTCATGGATCCCTTGCCTTTTACCTTGAGGCAAATACGCCCCTTCATCGAAGCGACTTTGTTTCCGTTCATCATGTGGCTCGGCCTAGGCCAAATCGCCATGATGGTCGCCATCGTCGTGACCGCACCGATGATCCCCGATATGTTCCAAACCGGTTCGCTCCATTTGCTCTTGAGCAAGCCGCTGTCTCGAAGCTTGCTGTTTTTGAGCAAGTACCTCGGCGGCTGTATCTTTGTCGCGATGAACGTCGGGGTCTTTTTGGTCGGCCTGTACTTCTACGCGGGAATTCAACTGGGAATCTGGAACCGAGGGATCCTCTGGTGCATCCCGCTCTTTATTTTTTCCTTCATGATCTTCTATTCGGTCTCTGCCTTGGTAGGACTCATCTGGAAAAACCCCATCATCTGCGTGGTGCTCACAGCCCTGTTCTGGGGACTTTGCTTTACCATCGGTGTCGTCCGCGGATTTGCAGAAGGCTTCCTCAAAGGCCCACCGACAATCCAATCGATCGTCGCCGTGGGCGATACCCCCATCGCGGCCAACCAACAAGGTCGATTGCTGTTCTGGAACGCACCGCTCAATACGTGGCAAGTCGGCTTCGGTGAAGTCAACGGCGATCGGGTCATCGGACCGATCATCAATACCCAGCAAGGCGTCCTCTACTTCGGACGCACTCGCTTTGTCCCCTTCGGCTTAGGCGGTAACGACTCGCCTCGACTCTACATCGTTAAACTTCCCGAGCTGAAGCTTCCGGAACCATCGAGCCAAGCGTCCGAAGCGATCGACAAAAGCCTCGATATCCCCGCGACGGATATCCCAGCGACGGAAATCCCAGCGACGGAAATCCCAGCGACTAGCGAGACCGAAACGGCCAAGAAAAAAACTCGCAACCTTTGGGATGATTCCAGACTCGATACGGCCCCGGAGTTGCCTAATGGCACCTCCGAAATCCTCCCCTGGCGAGACTCGTTTTTATCTCTGACGCCTGATGGACTTTTTTGGTTCGATCGAGAGTCGGCCTCGAAAGCCGAGCAACAAAAGATCTCGGTGTTGGGATTCGATCTGAAACTGCCTCAAGCGACCGAAGCGCATAAGAAAATCACCGATGCGGATTGGGACTACCGCCGACCGATCGCTGCGAACATCGTCCCGGGGAGCGACTCGGTCGTTCTGGTTTCCAAAGGGAAATTGGTGCGATTTGATTTCGACGGCAAGAAACTGCAAAAACAAAACAGCGCCGATCTGGATATCCCCGCCGAGACCGTCGTGAACCTTGTCGTATGCGGTCGCATCGCGATCGTATGCCCCGATACGATGCCCCCTGTATTGGTCGACATCGATCGGATGGAAAAGGTCGGTACCCTCGAGGCCATCGGCCAAAAGACGATCAAGCGCACCGCCCAATGCGACGACGGCAGAGTCGCACTCTTGGAACGCGACGGCCGCCTGTGGGTCCTGAGCAGCAACCCAAATGGTCCGCTGCCTCTAAACATCACCTCACCGAACCTCGTTGGCCAAGGAAACATCTCTTCGATGGCTTTCGACGAAACGGGCCGATTGTGGGTAGCTCACCATGTCAAACAACTCGATGTTTGGGACAACCAAATGGCGAGGTCCGAAAAAGCCTATCGCCCGAGCCGAACGACTCCTGAGTTCCTCTACGACTACCTGATCAATCCGTTCTACTTGGTCAATCCCAAGCCCTCGGCGATCCAAGAGACGATCCAATACGTTCTGAAAAACCCTGAAAACAAAATCAGCGCCATCGATCGCGCCGACTTGGATATGCCCCAGGTCGTCTCGGACCCTTGGCAGCCCATCTGGAGCAACGGCATTTTTATCGCTGTGATGCTTTCGATAAGCTGCTGGTTGCTCTACCGCCAGGACTTGTAGAGCCCACTTGGCTGGCACACAATGGACAGCGAATCGATCGCGCGACATTTGCTCGCCCGATGCTTGCTCGCCCGATGCTTGCTCGCCCGAGATCCAAACTTATCCACTCCAATCCCCTCTCGAAAGCACACTGATTCCATGAGCAAATTCAGCATCACACCCGACGCCCAATCGCTTCAAGCCATGGGACGGGACCTGAACTTCTATCCGGTCGAGAACAACGCCCCGAAGACCTTAACGAGCCAGCAGATCGATCACTACAATACCCAGGGATTCATCGCTCCGCTGGACGTCTACTCCCCGAGCGAGATCCAATCGATCCGCAAGTACTTTGACGAACTGCTTGAGAAGGTTGTGGCCGAGGGTGGCAACAGCTACTCGATTTCTTCGGCTCACCTCAAGTACGGACCGGTCTACGATATCCTCACCGACCGCAGAATCGTCGATTATGTCTCGGATCTTTTGGGCCAAGACGTCATCGCTTGGGGCTCGCACTTCTTTTGCAAAATGCCTCACGATGGAAAAATGGTCGCTTGGCACCAGGACGCCAGCTACTGGCCTTTGTCTCCCTCCAAAGCCGCCACCGTGTGGCTAGCCGTCGACGATGCCGACGAGGAAAACGCCTGCATGAAGTTCATCGCGGGTTCCCATCATTTCGGACACATGACCTACCGCGAAAGCGACAGTGCCGAACACAACGTGTTGAACCAATCGATCGACAACGCCGAGCAATACGGCCAAGTCGTCTACGATGTGCTCAAGGCCGGCCAGGTCTCGATCCACAGCGATCTGCTGCTCCACGGATCCGAAGCGAACCTCTCGCCGCGCAGAAGATGTGGTTTGACCCTGCGGTTCTGTGCTGCGAGCGTTCGAGCCGGGATGCAATGGAACGAGAAGGGGATCCACGTGCGGGGCAGCGACCCGAGCCAACACTGGTCGAACAACGCGCGACCCGATCGGGTCTTCTAGGGATTTGACGCAATTCGTTACGCGATCCTAGCGAGAAAAAGCGAGCAACCACCGAACACACGGAAGCAAGGCATAACCGTGCGACGATTCCTTTCCGTGTGTTCCGTGTATTCCGTGGTTAAGAAAAACGGGATAGCGACTCAGCCCCAAGATGACATAACAAAACCCCGGGGACAGTCCTTGGGATTTTAGACGAATCGCTCTCGGTCGGGGCGGACGACCAGGGATTCGACCCCCACAGCAGCCATCGCTTCGAGCAAGGGTTGCATCCCGTTGGCTTTTTCGAACTCGCGTTCTTCGGTGTAGAGCGGAACGACGTGATAGAAATGTATCTTCTCGTTCTCGCCAACCTCCACGGGGAAGCACTGGTAGAAGTCGGCGATGAGGAGCAAGCAGGTTTGCTCCGTTCCAGGCCCCAGTGGCACGGGCGGTTCATCGTTGCTGATGATTACATGCGTACCAGGAAGTGGAATTGAGCCTTCGCAAATTGATTGAGCAAGTGTTCGCAACCATTCCTCTGGCCATCGATACTCGGCAAATTGCAATCGCTTTCCGCCTGCAGGCCACGAAAGTGGTAAGTGCATGAGCAATTCAATGCGGTTGAAAGCGGACGCACTTCCGAGCGTTTCCATTTGTTTGTTCGACAGTCCAACAGAAAAGATCGTTTGGAATGGATGCTCCATGGTCATGGCATCCATCCAAAGGAACTCTATTTTCTCTTGCTTATCTCCCAATTCGAAACAGCCTCTTGAAATGATCTCATTTGAGTGAAACCATTTCTGAAACGTCGATAGGATCGACGTTCTTGCCGACGAGGCGAAATCGGTTGAATGTGATCGAATCATCGTAATAACCCGTCAAGGCCACCTGGAATACGGAACGCAATCTACTTTGCCGGTGGCAAAACGGCACCCTGCTCTCGCAGATACTTCGCAATATCGGTACAGCCTTCCTCCTCTGCGAATGCAAGTGCGTTTTTATGCCGATGGCCTAGATCATATACCTTGTGAATGTCGATGCCTGCATCGACGAGCAGCTTGACGCAGTCGAGACTTCGTGCATGGATCGCGGAGAACAACGCATTGTCGACGATATCGTCTACGGTGACGCTCGCGCCCTCTTTCAGCAATAAAGCTGTTGCATCCACCTTAGCTTCCGAACAGGCTGCTGCTAGTGCAGGTTGCTTGATTGAACCGCGACTCCTTTCATTAACGTCACATTTTAACTGTAGCAAGAATTGAATTATCCGAGTGTTGCCCCCCGACGCAGCCGAGTTAAGCCAAGGGCGCGCCGTACGCAATTGCTCAAACGAATTATAGAGCTCGATGAACCTGTCTGCATCTTTTCCATTCAATGCGCACGCAGACATTTCATTTCGTAGTTTTATGAAGTTCTCATCCATATTTTATCTCCTTGCTGCTGCGACATCTGCATGTCGTTTGAGTATTCGCACATATTCACTTCGGTCCAACTGATCATTCGCCGCCTCCCTCAGATCTTCGAGCAACGACAGCAATGTAGTTCCGCTGTGTTGATCCTTAACACCGTTGGGTGCCCAATAAAGGACTTCTTCGCCGAAAAGCGGGTCTATTCCAACTTTACGAAGTAGGTCTTGCCCCTCGCGCACGAGCAGTTGTTGTGCTTCGCCCAGCCCCTTTTCAAACAAGATATGGTGAGCGTGGGGATTGGGCATGTCCACCGGAGCCGCTCCCTTAATACCGGTGAGGTAGTCTTTCCAAGCGGTTCGGCCTCTATCAGATTGGAACTGGCCAACGACCAGTTGCTCAAGATCCCAATAATGCTTCCGATACATCGCTGGACCAACATCGGTTGCATCGACCAGTGTATCGAGGTGATTTCGTGCAGCCTTGGCAGCTTCGATTGGGTTGTCCGTGTCGCGGAACTTCTTGGCGAAGATCTCGAAAGCTTCGTCACACGGATTACCGGTGTTGTGGACCCAGACGCCGGACTCGCTCACGAAGTACGTGTGGTCGCCTTCGACCGCGAAATTATACGTTGTGAAAGTCTCGCCTTCGGCGGCGCTCTGCTCTTCAATGCTGATGATTGTTGCTTCGTTACCGTCTGCGAGAACCAGCGTGTCGCCGACTTCCAACCCATCAGCTGGAATGAAACTGCGGTGACGCAATTCATTAACAGCCACCTCTGGTTGGGTGAGTAAAGCAATTTCAGCGTCGAGATGTGCCTGTCCTGAACCGGTTTCGCGTGACAGTTCTTCTCGACCGGAAACAAAGAATGGGTGCTCGCCGGTGCATGTTACTGACTCTTCGACGCCCGTGACGTCATTGCGATAAGCAATGGTCAGCAGACGCGATGGACTTGTCTGGAACAGTTCCGTGACGCGACGATAGCGGTTTTCAGAAGTCGGGTTTTCCTCATCGCGAGTGAGTACCCAATCATCTCGCTGGATGTCTTCGATGTTCTTGAGGCCACTGAGTGTGTGGACTTTTGTCCCCGCCACGAAGCACATCGGATACTTGATCATCCAGACGACCATCTCGTTGAGTCGATCAATCGCCTTGGCTATCTTCGGGAAGTCCAGCAAGTCTGCCCTCTCACTCAATCGGTTCACTAGCTTCGAGAACGCTGCCGCTTTTGCGGCAACAATCGCGGCCGTTCCACCGGCCGTTGCCGGGGTTGCTCCGCCAGCGGTGCCCACAGTGGCTGCTGCCAAACCTGCTTCGATTGCGACCAGCACCGCCGTTTCAACCGCCTCGTAGGCAACGGTGCCGACGATGTAGCCAGCTTGCTTCGGCTCCATTTCAACGATCGCATGGCCGATTTCGACCATCGCTAAGCGAACCAAGTGCATCGCTTCGCGCGAGATTACCGATCCCTTGCTATCGAGAGAATCAAGAACGGCATCAAGCTTTTCGGTATCGCCCGTCATCAACGCTTCGAGCAGGACTTGCCCACCCTCGTTGATCTGAGCCTGGACCTGCGTCAGCACCTGAGCGGCATAATCGAGGTTCTGCTTCGTCCAAACAGCAGCGCGAACAGCCGTGACGGCTGCCTTACCGGTAAACTCCCGTACGGCTTGCTCTTCGTTGGCTCCGATGTCATATCCCTTCCACCATGTACCGACGTATCGGACCGCCGGATGCAATTGCAAGCCATGGTAGACGGCACTCACTCCGGTCTTGGCAACATAGACACCCGCACCGATGGCATCACCTACGCCATCGGTAAAGACGTAGTAGACGCCATCGACCAGCATGCCTCCCAACCCGTTTTTCACGCCATCAACGAAACCATCCTTGACACCGACAAAGAAGTCGTCGACGTTCTGCCCGTTGACTCCACCTTGAAATAGCTTGTTGAACTTATCGAGTAGTTCTTTTTCCCGGGCATCGAGCTTCTCGTCCCGCGTGACGATTTCTGTACCGGCAGCTAATGCGGCGGTCACCGACGAGTCGTCGCGCGTGACCGTAAGCGATACACCACTTTGGGCCGCAGTTCGATCGGCTGGACCAAGCGAGCTTTCTGAACTGGAGGAATACGACGATGATGAGCTATGAAGCTCTGAACCCGTAAGCTCGGATGCCAAGTCGGCCAAGAACGCCGACGGACGGCGGTTGATGACCGTTTGCGTCACCGATCCTGCCAGTGTCCACAAATCACCACGCTCTTGACTGATGCCACTGAGAATTTTCATGACTTCATGGTTGCTCGAAGCAAATCCATCCGACACTTTTGCATTTACAGTTGGCAGTGAAATCGAACCGCCGTCTGCACCACCGAAACCACTATCACCTGCTCTACTTCCCACGCCACCTGCATCTCCATCACCGTCGTCTTCGGCAACACCACCAACTCCGGCAAAGATAGCCTGCTGGGGTATTACCAACTCCAGAACCTTTGCATCGCCATATCGGACTTCGATTGTACCATCTTGCATTTGATCAGCGATCTGGTCGGCATCGATCTGCCAGAAGGAATCCGGGAATTGCATCTGTGGCTCGGCAAGCGAGACACCTGCGGCCGAGGAGACTTGGCTGCCGTAGAGATAGCCACCGTAACCACCGTAACCACCGTAACCGCTGTACCAATAGCCGCTGCCGTAGTAGCCCCATGCGCCCCACCAATATCCACCCCACCATCCATAATAGTAGTTGGTACTCGACACCGAGGAGATCGATGCGCGGTAGGTGTTGCCCGGACCCGGAACCTTGTACTTGCCAGCCAAGTCGGTCGGATGCGAAACGGTGGGCAGTTGCAGATTGCTGCCCCCCATGGAGGAATAAATCAACGATTGCGCCGTGGCAAACCCAAGATTTGCGCTAGCGATGCCAGTGCTCGAAGCCAATGAACTGGCTGCCGTTGCGAACGAGTTTGCTTCGTATTGGTTTTTGGCTGAAGCTAGGTTTGTGGACCTCATCTTTGGGATTTTACACGAATCGCTCTCGGTCGGGGCGGACGACCAGGGATTCGAGCCCCACAGCAGCCATCGCTTCGAGCAGTGGTTGGATCCCGTTGGCTTTTTCGAACTCGCGTTCTTCGGTGTAGAGCGGAACGACGTGATAGAAGTGCGATAGCCCAGGACTGGCGGACACCATCGCAAGGGGTTGGCTCACCGACAGGCGGCTGCTGAATCCCGAAGGAACTATTTATGGGGCGAAGGATTCGTAAGGCGGTCTACTGGCAGGACGCACCCATTGTCCGAGAGCAGGGAACCACGGAACACACCGAACACACGGAAGCAAGGCATAACCGTGCGACGATTCCTTTCCGTGTGTTCCGTGTATTCCGTGGTTCAGAAAAACGGGATAGCGGCTCGAGCCCCAGGATCACTTGCCAAGCGGGGTTGACTTTCTCGACTCATGCCATGAACTCTGGTAACATGAGCACTGAGAGTTAGCCCATGTCGGTTGAATCGGTGAAAACACTATGACCGCACATCCATTGAACGCTGAAGGCGACTTCTATGTCGAGCACGGATGTTGCACTGCTTGCGACATGCCGATGCGTTCCGCACCGTCCTTGTTCGCATACGATGAGACATCGCACTGCTTCGTAAAACGTCAGCCGTCAACCCAAACTGAGTGCGACATGATGTTTGAGGCAATTCGAGGCGCAGAGTTGCGATGCATCCGCTATCGAGGGAGAGACATCGATTGGTATCGACGTCTGGTGTCATCGGGCGATTTCGACGTATGCGATTACCCACCAAATGAACCTGTCGAACCACGGATTCGCTCGATTGTCGAATGCGATACTAAATACGAATCCCTTGACGCTCTGGCTGATGCTTTTGAACAGTATCTAAAATCGACCGAAACGGATCATTTCTACTTCGACTTCAAGCGAAGCGAATCAAGCGATAGCCTCTTGCACTTTCATCGATGTTCGGTGACTGCCGGTTCCTATCGCCACGTCGGAGCATTCGAGGAGATTGCGATAAAGTTCGTTGACGACAAAAGAGTCCGGATTGTCCATCAGCACGATATGGCGCTTGGCCCGACTCCAATCATCGCGAAATGGATAATTTCAGATGATAAAATGCATTCGCCGATGTGGTTCACGCGCGAACGCGAAACTCGGCCCGATGTTCCGGGCTTTGACCATCCGTGGTAAAGCCGATTAGCCCGCACGGCAGAGAACCACCGAACACCCCGAACACACGAAAAGATGACATCACGGTGGGATTCCTTTCCGTGTGTTCGGTGTATTCTGTGGTTAAGAAAAACGGGATAGCGACCAATCTAGCAGTCGGTATCGGAACAACCGGCCGAGGCACATTTCCGCCCCCGGAGATTCAACCGGAGATTCAATCCGTGGGCAAACATCAAAAACACGCCCCCTAGGGGCGTCATCCAAGGCTGAAAGGATCCAATCCCTGCGAGTTGCATCGTTGGGCTCTGCCCGTGGTCGTGCCCGTGCTCATGCTCGTGCTCGTGCTCAAGTCCGTGCTCGTGCTCGTGTCCGTGTTCGTGCTCGTGTTCATGCTCGTGCTTCAAGGCGACTTGGACCTCTTTCTTGCAGCAACTTTCACTGCAACAATCAGCCGAATCGCCGGTCTCGGAGACACTTGCAGCGGATGCAAGGGCTAAAGGCTGGCCGCTTGGAAGTTCCTTCGAGCAGCACTCGTCAGGAAGCACGAACGCTGCGCTGAGGATAAGCCCTAGCCCCAAGCTCGAGAGGGACAGGATCCGGTAGTCGCGGAACTTGACAAACGATGGCCAAATCGCAACCGCGACGATACTGCAGCAAGCCACTGCGGCAAGCTGATGAAAAAGCGGGCTTGCCATCCACTCGGTGAATTTCAAAGCAGGAAGGGTCGCAAGCAGCACCGGTGTCGCAGCGCAGTGGACGGCACAAGTTGCCGAAGCGAAAATTCCCAATCGATCCTTCCAATTACCCATCGACCTTGGTCCAATGCACTCTAGGGGTATCTCTCGCGGTATTCTATGGCCTTCTCGATCCTTGGATCGACGTTTGGATTGTACACAAACCAGTTCTATTTGCAATCGGATTGCGGAAAGATCCTCTTCGAGGAACCAACATGGCCTTAAATCCGGACTTTGAGGAATCTTTAGACCCCGATCGCCTTGCAAAAAACCTGGAAATGGTTCGCCAGCAGATCGATCAGGCTTGCCAAAAAGCTGGCCGTGAGTCGACCGACGTGACGCTCGTGGCCGTGACCAAAACGGTCGGAGTCCAGACCTGCAACGAGCTGATTCGGCTCGGATGCTCGGATTTGGCCGAAAATCGACCACAGGTTATTTGGGAGAAATCTACCAAGGTCGCCCCTGGCGTGCGTTGGCACATGATCGGCCATCTGCAGCGGAACAAATCACCTCGGACAATCCCGTTGCTCTGGATGATGCACGCGATGGACTCCGAGCGGCTCGGCGAGCAGATGGCCAAGGATGTGGTTTTCGAATCCGAAGGGCAGGGCCAACGACTTCGGATCCTCCTGGAACTCAACGTGACCGAGGACAGCACCAAGACCGGTTTGAGCCCCGAGGAGGCTCAGCAGGTGTTGCACAAATACCTATCGACTCCGCTTTGGCAGCAGCGGCTGGATCTCTGCGGTCTTATGGGGATGAGTTCCCTGCAAGGAGACGTCGACCAGACGCATCGGGAGTTCGAGCGGCTGAGGCAACTGCGGGACCGTTGGCAGGTGGACTTTGGTGTTCCGTTGCCAGTTTTATCGATGGGGATGAGTGACGATTTTCAGATCGCCATCGAGCAGGGGTCGACGATAGTCCGAATCGGTTCGTTGCTCTACCGATGATGGGTTGTTTTGGGTCTCGAAACGGGTCATTCGTTTGAGCCGATCGGAGACTTGGTGGCTGGCCAGGGCATTGTTCGGCGCAAGCTCCAGCGCTTTTTGAGAGGCTCGATACGACTGCCTCAACGCTTCGATGGCCTCCGGATCGTCGTCGCGTCGCAGGGCATTTTTCCAAGCTTGCAAGTAAGCCTCGCTTCTGGCCAAGTAGAGACTTGGGTGGTCGGGGTAGAGATCCAAGCAGATATCGCAGACGGCTTGGTAGCCGCGTTGAATGCGTTCGGCTCTATCCAATTGATTCTTGAGTCGATGGTGGGTGCTGACCCCGGCGACGAAGCGGATCAGATCCTCTTGAAAGACCAGAGGGAGGATTGCATTGCCGCCCGGAACATCGGCAAGTCGATCGCTTAGGCCGACGATCCGTTTGCGAGGATCCTGTGGCGAGTCACCATGGAATTCGAAAACATGGCCCCCGAGCTCTGCGGCGATCAGCTCGCGTGTAAGCTTTGGAATGTCCTCGGCGAACACCCAGGCCCTCGTTGCGTCGCTGTGGCGAAGTTGTTCGAGAACTTGCGGTTCCTCTTCGGGAGCCATGGCCAGTCTCAGGCGTACCTGAAGGTCTTGAGCTTGAAGTGGCCTGTTCGACACGAGGAGCTTTTCGAGGAGTGCCACACAGATTTTCTCTGAGGTGACGACCAACTCCATACTGCTTGTTTGGCCTCCCCAACGAGCCGTCCGTCTGGAACCCCGCAATTCATCGAGGACCCGTGTGGACCAGAAGATTTGCTGAACAGGATCCTTTAATTCAGCCACCAGACGGCATGTTTCTTCAAGGGCTTCGAGACGACTTTGAAAGTACTCGTCGTAATGGGGAATGTCTTGGCTATGGTAACGCAAGAGTCCTGACGCATATCGTGTCGCGATCGACTCTTTGAGAAAACTGGAGTCCTCGGGATGGTGTGCTCGCAGAGAATCGAGCAATGAGATTGCATTCGAGAGCAGATCGCGTGCCAAGGGCATCCGCTGGGTGTCTAATTTACCTGCCATCCGTTCCGCGGCGGTGCGTTGCAGGACCGCATAGCGAAGGGCTTGCTCGGGCTCCTCAGAGACCATTCCGTTGGCGATAAACGTATTGGTCCAACGCGAGCTCGATTCGGTGAGTTCCACGGCAATCGAATCGGTGATCGCCTCAGGGGCCGTGTCGAGCGTCTCGAGCCAACGGACAAGCCCCATCGCTTTGGGGGTGCTTTTCGATTGCCCCAAAGGGATCCACTGGCTCAGCGAAATGAGCATCGTCATCAAGAGGAATGCCCACCCGATCGTCTGCAATACTGCAATCGGCTTGCGATGGTTTTTACTAGGCCGATCGAGCCAAGTTTCGATCGCCGCAATAAACTCGGCAGTCGACCCAAAGCGCCGTAGTGGATCGATTTCCAAGCAGCCCTCGCAGATCGCTTGCAAGCCATGCGGCGGGTCCGATTCGGGCTGTTGATCGAGCCATTGTTGAAGGATTCGGCCAAGTGCGAACAGATCGGCCTTGGGGGTCAGAAGTTCGGCCAGCCCGAGCGATTGCTCCGGGGCCATGTACCCAAGGGTTCCGAACCCGTGGAATTCCTCAGACTTCTGAGACTCAAGAGCGCTCGGACCTGCCTTCAATCGGATGGCCCTTGAGATCCCGAAATCGGAGATTTTCGGGACCCAGCTATCGGGCGAATCGCCGGCCGAACGGTCGATCAAGATATTCGAAGGTTTGAGGTCCAAGTGCAAAAAACCCATCGAGTGGATTTTGGAGAGCCCATGAGCGATCTGGACCATCAGTTTGGCGATTTCCTTGGGGTTGCAGTCCCATGAAAAAACACTCTGCAGGGTGCCACCGGCGATGTACTCGAAGACCAGGATGAAGGCATTTTGGCTCTCCTGAACGCTATAGAGTCGAACGAGATTGACGTGGTCCATCCGGGCAGCGACGAGAATCTCCCGGCGCCAGGCATCGACTTGAAAAGCCCCGTCGCAGGATGGCTTGGGGATGACCTTCAAAGCGACATGCCGTCGTGTCGATTGCTCAAGGGCTAGATAGACGCAAGCTTGGCCACCGCGACCGAGGAGCTTCAAGATTCGGTAACCGGGGATCGGTTCGACCAAAGACTTATCGAGCTGCTGCTGTTGGTCGGCCAAAATTTCCTCGAGTTGCCGTTGGCACGGTTGGCAAACTTCGACATGCTCTTCGATCGACTGAAGGTCGTGTCGATTGGAGATATCCTGGGGAAAAATCTCCAGGCTCTTAAGGATTTCAATCGAGGGGCAATTCATGGCCCAGCCCCAGAGTCGGTTCCAGTTTCAGCCACATCTTGGTTGGATTTCGACTGGCCAGATTCTGCGCGAAGCATTTTGTTGACGCGTGAGACGGCCGCAAAGACCGAGGCGTATCGCATCGAGTGCGCACGCGCGACATCTCCGACGGATTGGTTCTCGATCGTCACTTGCCAAAAAAGCTCCCATGTCTGTGCCGAGACCCGGTCCTGGACTCGGTTTTGAATCTCCAAAATTCGATCGATCGACAACTCGGTGGGATTGGATTGAGGCAACTTCGATCCATGGGAGTTCGGTGTCGGGGTCGCTGTTGGTGTCGATGTCGGTTTGGCAAACCCGATTGCGAACGATTCGGAAGCTTGTTCTGCGAAACGAACCAGGTGACTTCGATAGCGGCGCTGTTGCTTGAGGTAGTCGAGAACACGGCTTTTGTGCAAGGACTTCAGCCAAGCTCGAAAGGAACGTTTCGAGTCGTAGTTGAAACCTGGGAGGCGATGGACCAGTTCGCACCAAATGCGTTGAGATACCTCATCGACATCGACTCGGTTGCCGAAGTGGGCTCGGGTCCAGCGTTCGAGCATCGGGCTGTAGCGGTCTACCAGTTCGGACCAAGCCGCTTGGTCATCCCTGCGCTGCACGCGTCTCAAAAGGGTGCCGCTGGTCCGAGGTTCTCTTGCCGTCATGATGGCTGTGGGCTCCGCTCGGGTCGTTAGGATGCTTGTGGCTGTGTGTAGATATCCGTCGTATCGATCCTGGGAGGGAGAGACTTCCTCGGTATCGCCCCTGTGAGAATAAACCTTTTATGGATAGGACGCAACTTTTTTGTCGAAGGATAGCCAGCAAGAGGCATCTTGGAGAAAAGCTGGCCCAGTGCCCCGCTTAAGTTTGCACTGCTTAATTTTGCCCCGCTTAATTTTGCACTGCGCGGTGTTGGCGAAAAGCAGCCGGAATCGCATCGATCAGGTCGGTGCCCAGGGTGCTCGGGGTACCGAGTTGTCGATGCGCAATATCTCCTGCCAATCCATGAAGGTACACGCCCAGCACGGACGCATCGTAGGCCGTAAGTCCTTGGCAGACCAACGCGACGATCATCCCGGTAAGCACATCGCCGCTACCGCCGACGGCAAGACTTGGGTTGCCAGTGGTGTTGCGATATTGGCGTTGCCCGTCGGTCACAAGGGTTTGGTGTCCCTTCAAAACGACGATCGATTGAGATTTGTTGGCCAGCTCGACGGCCGCGCGGTGTTGCTCAACGGGCTCATCGGCCGGGATGTTCGACAGGCGAGCCCATTCGCCAGGGTGTGGAGTAAGGATCCGAGAGCCGGGGGGAGTCACAGTCGAGCTCCACCCGAGGGTGCTCGCGGAGATCGCATTGAGGGCATCGGCATCGAGAACAGCAGTTCCAGGCCAGCTCTTGAACAGTTCCAAGACCATTCGATCCTGGCTTGATTCACGCCCCAAGCCCGGACCGATGCCCAGGACGGTCCCTGGCGAATATTTGCCAAGCAATATTTTCGCTGAAGATTCGGCTAGGTATCCTTGGGAAACCTCCTCCAGGGGCATGGTCATGGCACAGGGGGTGGTCGTTTGAACGATTTGGCGTGTGTGAGAACGGGCAGCTACCGTGGTCCGTCCTGCGCCGCATCGCAGAGAGGCTAGGGTTGCAAGGCAGATCGCGCCGGACATTCCAGGCCCACCCCCGACGAGTAGGGCGTGGCCGAAGTCCCCTTTGTGGGCATGTGCCTGGCGAGGTGTCAGGCGGGGCAGGGGGGCGATCGAGGCTGTCATGCACGGCACTTGGGTACGGGGAAATGCAACGAATGTTTTCCAAGCTAATTGCGTTCACGGACCTGTTGACGAAGTTCGGCCGTGATCGCTTGCAACTGATCAAGCGATCGGTCTTGGAACGTCGATGCATCGCTCAGCGGTAACCCTAGAATCTCCTGCAGGGTTTGGATCAGTTGGATCTGGCCCTCCTTGAGTCCCTCCTGCTTGCCTTCCTGCTTGCCCTCTTGGCGACCTTTCTTCATATACTCATCAGCGATCGAACCTGGCTCGATTTGCGTTGGAAATATCTTTTGGATCGTCATCGCAAGGGTCTCCATGGGAATCGAAGGACTCACAGTCGTAATATAGACCAACACCGCATCCAAATGCTCTGTCTGCAACTCCACCGTGCCGATTTCAAGCAAACACCGCAAAATGAACTCAAGCTTATCCTCAAAGTCTCTTGTTCGACTGTATTTTAGCAGACCAAGCACACTTTGCAAAAAGGGGTCGGTCGCTAGCAATTCATCCGGGATCTGTCCGATATCCAAGATCTTAAAAGCCATTCGAACGCCATACTCAAAGAGTACACCCGGTCCACCGATCAACTCTTCGAGACCAACGGGTGCCGACCAAGCCTCCTGGCCATGATAGATCACAAGCGGGAACACAGGGCACAACGACTGGCCCTTGCGCAGTCGCTGCTCCCATATCCGGACGATGTAACGTAGCATCTGAAAACAGGTCATCGGATCCGACTGGCTCTTGTGCTCCAAAAGCAAATAAACCTGTCCCTCGATCGGCTCACCGTCCTGGCCCGAGAGCCGGCCCGAGAGCCGGATCGAATAGAGCATATCCGAGTAGCTATCCCGCAATTCGTCATCGATAAACGAATCTTTTTGAAGTTCAAGCGAATCAAGATCCAGGATCTGGACCAAATCGGCAGGCAGGTGCAATTCGATCAGATTCCTGGCCGCCGCAGGATGCGAAAGCGCATACTGGAAAAAATTGTTGTGCGGCGTGGGTAGCTTGGATTGGTCCATAACCCCCAATTTTAAGACCAAGCGGGATTTGCACCCGATTTTGGTCGGATTTTTTATTCAGGTGTCCTCTAGTGTTCCTCGTTCGGATCGTTCCAGAGATCGCTCTAAAGCCTTACAATACCGAAGACAGGTTCGGTTCCCGATGCCAAAATTTGTACCCCCAGAGACCAACTCGCTGTGTCTGACTCCTCGACCAAAGGTAAAATCGTACTCGTCGCCCTGACTTGGCTGGTCCTGCTTGCCTTAGGTGCCGGGATTTGGCGATGGATCATCGTTCCGAAAAAGAACCAGCAGCAGGAGCAAGCGACCAAGCAGCAGGCCGACCAGACCCTGGCGGCCACCTCGGGCACGAGCCGCTATCGCTACGAGCTAAACCTCGGACTCGACAATTTCTCGGGCTATGCGGTCCTTCGGTCCGATGAGTTCCGCAAGCAGCTTGCCGATCGAGGCATCCGGATCAACAACGTCGACGACGGTGCCAACTACAACCAGCGAGCCGCGGAACTCGAAAACGGCAAACTCCAACTCGCGGCCTTCCCGGCCGATGCGCTGTTAAAACAGTTCTCCGGCAAAGAATATCCAGCCGGAACGATCGTCGGAATCATCGATGAGACACGCGGTGCCGATGCGATGCTGGCTTACAAAACCAAATTTCCCGACGTCGATAAACTCAACCGGCCCGAGGTCCGTTTCGTCCTCGTCGGGGACTCTCCGAGTGAGACCCTCGCCCGCGTCGTGATGCAAGACTTTGGCCTCGATCAATCGAACACTACAAGCATTCAAAACGTGGCCTCACCCGAAGCCGTCTTGGCCAAGTACCGGGCAGCAACCCCTCAGACCGACGAGGTCTATGTGACCTGGGAACCTTACGTTTCCCAGATCCTGGCCAACGACCAACTCCACGTGCTGGTCGACTCGTCACGATTTACCGGTTACATCGTCGATACATTGGTCGTCAGTCGCGACTTCCTCCTGAAAAACGGCCCGGCCGTCGAGTCGATTCTCGAAGCCTACTTCACCGCGCTTTATACCTTCCGCGAAGAAGAGGCCATGATCAAGCTCCTGCTTAAGGATGCCAAAGAGACCAAACAGGAACTGACCGAGGCACAGGCCAAGCGGCTCGTTCAAGGGATCCAGTGGAAAAATACCCAGGAGAACCTCGCTCACTTTGGAAAACGCGCAGGGGCCCTTGTACACATCGAAGACATCCTCGGGCGAATCTCGAATGTACTGGTCAAAGCCGGTACGATCGACGAACCGAACAACGCCAACCGATTCACCAAGTACTTTTACGATCGCCCCCTGGAGAGCTTGCTCAACAAGAGCTTCCACCCAGGGCTTGCCAACGAGACGATCCGCGAAGAAAACAAACTCAATGCTCTTACGGATGCCCAATGGGGAAAACTAACCACCGTCGGAACCTTAAGCGTCCCGGAATTGGTTTTTGTACGGGGAAGCCCAAACCTGACCGATGCGAGCAAACGCACCTTGGATGATCTTGGCCAAAAACTGCAAGCTTGGCCGCAGTATTACCTGATCATCCGAGGCAATGCTTCCCAGGCCGGAGACATGCAAGCGAACCTCAAGCTAGCCGCTCAACGCGGCGATGCAGCCATGAAGTATCTGCTCGGACTCGGGATCCCAACCGAGAGAATGCAAGTCAGCACCGAGGGCATCACCGGCCAGACGCGCGTGACGTTCGTCGTAGGACAAGTCCCTTACTGAGATGCCGTGGAAGCGTTAAGAAAAAGAATTCTCC
>Ga0315900_10005296_pt1 | contig 17766 bp, 6 predicted proteins | sample LakEriMetagenome_FD_203521 | JGI IMG/M metagenome (GOLD analysis project Ga0315900, IMG submission 203521) | Freshwater fungal communities from buoy surface, Lake Erie, Ohio, United States - Buoy 12 MA114 | ecosystem: Environmental > Aquatic > Freshwater > Lake > Lake biofilm | place: USA: Lake... | reverse complement strand
GGGTGCACACAAGGCAATGGGCTTCAAGCGGCGGTGTTTTCAAGTTGCGGAGAGGTTCTCAGCTGCCAACCAGGCCAATCGGGAGGCGGTAATCTACCAATTCAGATCAGCTACAACGGCTTTACCCCTGGTGAATCGTACCTGCTGCTAATTAATGGATACGAAGGTGATGTCTGTGGCTACAGTGTTGCAACTCTCCTTGGAACCTGCGATTTGCCTGGCCTGAGTCCAGTGGGTCAGCTAAATGGACCTACTCAGGTATGCCCTGGAGGGGTTTATTCTTTCACCCTACCGTCCAACCCCGGTGCTACTGGTTATGAATGGGTGGCGCCTCCTGGTAGCTCAATCAACGCTACCGGTCAGAACACCTTAATTACTACTGAAAACACCGTTGAGGTCGTATTTAGCGGTCAAGGGAGTCTTCAGATGAAAGCTAGAGCCTTGGGATATTGCGGCTCCAGCACCCCATTTTCTACTAAAAACTTCGTTTCGCAGCCCATTCCTCCGACCGTTCTTCCAACCTTAATGGTAGATCCCTCCGAACTACCATTTACCTGGTCGGTCAACACCAACACTACTCTCTCCACGACCGGCTCCTTTCAATTGGCACATCCCTTATCCTCTTGGACTGGCTGCGATAGCATTGTCCGACAGTTGGTGATCGTGGCACCCAAGCCCTCCGGAATTGTATTTTGGGATATCAATGGTAACAACCAGTACAATGAAGGAATTGACCTGCCGGCGGAGGGGGAGATCATCAACACCTCGATTGGAATCAGTACCCTGACTGACGCAGACGGCCGATTTGAGCTCCCCTTTTTACAACAGGGCACGGTGATTTCCATAGCCAGCCTTCCAGCCTTTGCGCTGCAAGTGGTTCCTCAACAGTACCAATACCAACCCTTGTCAAGCGGATATTATCCTTTCAGCCTCCTCCCTCAGAAAGGCCCTGCATCTGGGCGGGTGTACACAGATGTAGATCAAAATATGCAATTCAACGCAGGCGACCTCCCGATTGCGCAATTACTGATTCGAACCAGCTCTGGTAAAACCGCCCTCACCAACACGGATGGAACGTACCAATTTGCTGAAGTAGCCTTCCCGGAAGAAATCACCCCCATCTTGACGGCAGGTATGCAAGTGACCGGATCCAGCAGCCTATTTTATCAGCCCAACCTTCCGAGTGGGTATGATTTTACAGTGACCCAAGCAGCGGTATTTGGTGCAGTGTATTGGGATCTGAACCAAGACGGAGGGCTCAGCCCCGGCGATTTGCCAGCTCCCATGGTTCCTCTTGTGAGTACCACTGGAGCACAGCGTACGACTAATCAACAAGGAATTTATTCTTTTTCTAACCTCTCTCCGAATGATACGATAAAGGTTGACTTACCAGGAATAACCTCGATGCCAGCAGTACAAGTCGTCCAAACCTTCACTCCAGCGGGAGGATATTCTTTTTTACTGCCCATCGGAACCCTTCCAGTGGACATGAACGTAGATGCGACCCATCTAACTGCATTTAGACCAGGGTTTACGACGAAAGTAACCCTCACCGTCACCAACGAAAGTCCCTATCCCATCCCCTATTCCAGCTTGGGCATTCGGTTTCCGGGCGGCTTGCAGTTTAGTCAGGCACAGCCCTTTACGCCCTTAATTGGAACTGATAGTCTACATTGGGAGCTCCCTGTGATGGCACCTTTTGCTAGTAGACAGTATCATTTTTGGTTACATACGCCGGTACAGACTCCTTTGGGGACCCCAGTACAGATCAAAGCAAGCCTACAAAACGCGTGGCCCGATACAAACCCTACGAACGATTCTGATATTATCCTTGCTATGGTGGTGGGCGCTTATGATCCAAACGACAAACAAGTTGATCCCGCATTTATAACTCCAGCAGAGCTAGCAGCAGACCCTGGATTAGAGTACACCATTCGATTTCAGAATACTGGAAATTTCCCAGCGGAATGGGTTGAGTTATTAGATACCTTAAGTCCGCTACTTGATTGGTCCCACTTTCGGTTTATTTCGAGCAGCCACCCTTGTACTTGGGAGGTCGGCGAAACGGGCCTGCTACGTTTTTTCTTTGCCGATATTCAACTACCTGATTCACTTAGTGATCCGGAGGGCAGTCAAGGATTTGTGAAATTCTGGATACCCGTCTTGGGAGCTCCGGAGATCGGAACGGTGGTTTCAAATTTTTGCGATATTTATTTCGATTTTAACCCACCGATCCGGACGAACACCGCTGAGCTGAAAGTAGTGCTTTTTGCACCAGGGGGTAATCCACCAGAAGAGAGTATTGGCTGGTCGGTCCGACCCAACCCAGCCTCCTTTGCGGTTTATTTTAGTTGGTCTGATCCACTACCCATGGAAGGCAGCCTGCGATTGTTCAATCCAATGGGACTTTTGGAGCAAAGCATCCCGGTAGGTCAAGGGGCCACTTCCGCCCGGATGGACCTAGGTTTTATTCCGAATGGATGGTACTTTGCTCGTTTAGAGGCAGGAATTATTCAGTTAAACAAAGTAATGGTAGTCCAAAAGACAGGAACGATTCGTAGGGGGTAAAGGCCAATTCTTGATATATGCGCTCGATGATCTGACAACTCATTGCTCTTTTTCTTAAATATAATAGGAACAAAGTAGCTTAATAAGATTGGATTCGACACTTATGCCTAGTCAGGTTGAAGGCTTTTTTGCTCATTAACAAAAATGCCTTCAAACTTTTTTTCAAACCATCCTAAATGAATCAATCCATCAACAATAAAATGACCAAAATCCCCCCTAAAAACGAATTAAAAAGTCCGTCAAGTTGGTATCGGTATCCAAGCCTAAGCGTTTTCGGAGCCTGTACCGACTGGCCTCTACCCCTCTAACTGAAATATTCAGAAGCGCGGCAATTTCTTTGCTACTCAAATTCATCCGTAAATACGCGCATAATTTGTACTCATTCGGACTTAAATGACCATATCGCTCCCCAAGTCGCTTTAAAAAATCACTGTGCACATGGTCAAAATTGCGGGAAAAATGCTCCCAATCCGCATCAAAATTAGCATCAACTTCCACCATTTTTAGGATGCGCCCCACTTCTTTCTCTAATTCAGGTTGCTGTTGAATGCGGGACTTTAACTTTCCAAGCGCCGTGGAGATGGTATTCAGAATTTCATTTTTTTGAACCAAATGCATGGTGGCAGAAGCGAGTTCCAGGCTTTTATGAGTCACCTCCGCCTCCAGTTTTTCTTGTTGCAAGCGGTTGATTGCTTCCTCTGATTGACGAACCTTCAATTGATGCTCTGCTTCGCGAAGCTCATGCCGGTTGTGTAGCTGCGCCTTCTCCTGTTCAAATCGTTTTTTCTGCCGAGTCAAATACGCCAACAGCAATCCAACAAACAACAACAGGTACAACCCATACGCCCAAACCGTACTATACCAGGGAGGCAACACCGTAAACTGAAAGGTTAACACATTGCTTTCTTGACCTGACAAGGTTCTAGCTTTTACATATAAACTGTAATCACCAGATCTCAAACTATTAAAGGTCAGGACAGCATTTGGCTCCCATTTAGACCAATTTTTATCTTTCCCTTCTAAAAAATAAGAAAATTGAACTTGCTTCGAGCCTGCATTAGCTGGGACCCCAAAAGAAAACGTCAATGTACTATAAAGATTGGCCACGGAGAATTGAAGTGCCTCCTGGGATAAATTTCCGCAAAAAAGCAAACTATCGGCTTCACCGGAGGCGCGTATTTCATTTAACACCAGCTCGATTGTTTTCTTTTGATTAAAAAAGGCAATCGGGTTAAAGTGAATAAATCCCTGAGCCGCCGCAATAAAAACATTTTCAGCATCAACCGTGTACACAAAAGGGAAACCATCCGTTAATCGACCGGTCAGTTGAGGAAGGCTAATGCGCTCTACTTGTTTTTCCAAGCCTCTGTCCTGAACGCGGAGCAATCCAAACGAATCTTGAGTCATGTACCAAATAGAACCAACCGGATCTTGGTAGAGGTATCGATAAGAGGCACCTTGATCAAGGTACCGATCCAACAAGGGAGAGGAAACCATCTTATCCTCTGCAGCATCATAGGAGTAAAGTCCTTTCCTGCTCGTAATTAAAAGATCACCCTGCACTGAATATAAATGGTTACCCAAATCGGAGGGCAATCCTTGAGCTTTTCCAAAAAATCGGCTTCTAACTTGCTTTTGATCTAAGTCGGGCTGTACCAGGTACACCCCTCGGTAGGGATGGGCCATCCACAATCTCCCTACCTGATCGGTAGCCAAAAGCCGGCTACTCTCCTTAAAACCGTCTAAGACGGACTCAAACTGCCATTTTCCTTGTATTCGATGAAATGCAGCAAATCCGTTGTAATGCCCTGCTATGGCTTTCCCAGGTCCGATAGATTGAAATTGCCAGACCCCGGGTAAGCTGGTTAACTTTCTAGCCTCCCAGCCTCTTACCTCAAACGCTCCATCATGATGCCCCATCAACAAAGAACCTTCCAATTCCGTCAAGCTCCAAACCTGTCCGGAAGTATGTTCAATAGACCGAAAACGGGTGCGCTCTTCTGGACGGTAGTAAGACTTCCATTCTAAGCCATACAAACCTGTATTCATTCCAAAATAGAGTTTGCCGTCCTGTTTACGGGCAGTGTATCCGGCTCCCTGCAACTCACCATCCGGAAATAAGTAAGTAAAGGGCGAGGGCACATCCACCAAAGCCGTTCCGTTATCCAGCCCCAACCAAATTTGGCCTTCTGCATTCACCGTTAAGCAAAGCACCGTGTTGTTTCGAAGACCATTTTTTTTGTTAAAATGGTAAAAAAAGCGCCGCTTTCGATCCATGATGACCAATCCATTTAAAGCGGTTCCAATGGCCAGTTGTCCATTGGGCAAAAGGCTCGCGCAAAAAATGGTGTGGCGCTTTAAAAACGCATCATCAGAAGTTGACCAAGGATGGAAACTACCTTTGGAATAAGAAAAAATACCATCTCGAATAGTGGTTACCAATAAGGTGTCATGGGTCCAGGGTAGAATTCCAGAAATACGCCCGGAAGAGAAAGAGCCAGGCTGCTGCATGGGCTGAAATTGGCCCTCCACCAATCTCCACAATGAAAAATCACTTAACTGTACCAAAAGCTCTTCCCCCCAGAACCCCATAAAAAAAAGCCCAGTTCCAGCTGGGAACATCGGAGTAACTTTTTCTTCCCAATATCGAAATACTTGGTTGTCTGTTCGGAAAAATACCCCTTGAGGAGTGACTTCGATGTCCCATACATCGGCAAATTGACGCTCCGATGCTGGTAGTTGATCAGAAAGGTTCGTAAATTGAAGTTGCCCATTGGGAGCGGGAGAGAAGTACCCAAAAATACCTTGTCCACCAACATAAATTTCCTGACGCCCCCCAATTCCAACCGACCGAACAATGGTCTGGTTTTCCAGCGGATGCAATTTCCAGTGGATTCCGTCGAATCGCAACAAGCCGCTGCTGTTTCCCATCCAGGCGATCCCTTTAGCATCCAGCCTAAGATCCCAAAACTGAGCACCCGCGTGGTATTGTTCTTTTGAAAAATTATAGACAGGGGGGAGACCCAAGTTCATCCCTTGGGATATTAGGGCAGTTGGGATGGCCCAAGTTAATGCCAACACAAAAACTAAGCTTGATTTACCTGACATACTACCTTATGTTGATCCGTAAATGTACAATTTTCTGGGCTTGCGTAGTGCTTCCAAGCAAATGCAGTAGAAATGCAGTAGTAAAAAAGGAGACAGCGCGTAGTTTAGCTGTATAACAATATTCCGAAAGAAGCCATTTAAGCCGCACTTTTGCCCAAGTTATTTCACTAAAACTCTCTAATTATTTTATTTCCCTCTCTTGTAGGGGCAAATGCGTTCACTATGAAAAATTTTAAACACGTACAGCTGGTGCTGGTTGCTCTTTTTGCCTCCGCGCTGGTATGGTCTTGTAAAGACAAGAATGAGGTGGAAGTTCTATCGGGCTTCTCCTATGCTGTTGACCAAGCTGATTTCCGCAAGGTAACTTTCACCAACACCTCTTCTGGCTACACGTCAGTAAGCTGGGACTTTGGGGACGGCTCTGCCACTTCTACTGAAGAAAACCCAGTGCATGTTTACCAAACAATTGGAACCTACACCGTGACACTTACTGCTACGGGATCTGACAATTCTACCAATGTTTCTAGCCAAGAAATTACGATCTCAGATCCAGATGCTGAGTTGACTAAACTCGCGGGTGTAGATTCAAAAACGTGGAAGCTAATCCGTACGGTATCTCCTGGAGTATGGCCCCTGGAAGTCGGCCCGATCAGCCGTGACCAAGTTTGGTGGGCAATGGGTCGTGACAACGATGAAATCGCTAAACGTCCTTGTATCATGAACGATGAGTATACGTTCACTCGCTCTGGACAGTACATTTACAACTCTAATGGCGATTTTTGGGCAGAAGGGGGCGTATTTAGTCCGGCGAATCTTTGCCAGGAAACCAATGCCACTAATTTGAAGGGGGAAAACGGAGAAGATCTTTCCGCTTTTGGAGATGGTACACATAGCTTTGTGATGACCAGCACTCCAACACCTAAGTTGGAGGTAAAAGGCTTGGGCGCCTTCATTGGTCTACCCAAAATTGGAACTGACTCGGAGGTGAAAGTCCCTCAAACCTCTGTTGTGTACGACATTTTGAAGTTGACCGACGGCGTGGTGGATACCCTGATCTTGGAAGTGAGCTGGAAATTTGGTGGAAATACCTCCGGTGCAGATGACGCATACTGGAAAATGGTTTTGGTGCACTATGACAATCCTGCGGATGAGCCAGGCATACCCGCTCCAAAGCCAGTTGCTGGATATACAGGAGCCGTAGATGGCTTGCGCATCGATTTCACCAATACCTCTACCAACGCACTTAGCTACAACTGGGACTTTGGAGATGGCAGCTCTTCAACGCAAGCCAATCCTTCCCACACCTACGCAGCAGCAGGAGCCTACACAGTGGTATTAACGGCTACGAACGATGCTGGTTCCAGCACTTACTCCCAGGAATTTACCGTTACCTCTGGATCTATTACGGAGGCAGACCTGATTGGAGGTGCTTGGAAAGTGCGTAATGCAGCTAACTCCATCTTCGTGGGACCCGCCTTGGGTAGCAATGCCTGGTGGGGAGTACCTGCCAACTTCCTGGATGGTTCCTCTGCAGGAGCGGAAGATTGGTCTTGCATGACCAATGATGAGTTTATTTTTAGTTCGGGAGGTGTGTACGAATACAAAACCAATGGAGACGCCCGGAATGACGGGTATATGGGCAGTCCAAACGGATGCTGGTCAGATGCTCAAGTAGCAGCCAGCGGCAACGGTGCAGCATTTGGCTCAGCCGTTCACTCCTTCACCTTTACACCAGCGGATGGAACCAACCGCCCCATTATTACCTTGACAAATGGTTCCTTTGGTGCCGCGTTTGTAGGTTTTTATAAAGGTTACTATGGAGGCGAGAACTCCAATAGCGCAAACCCGCCAAATGGCGGTGCTACCACTAACCGCTATGAAGTAATGAGTTACCTGAAGGCCGGAGGAGTTGAAACCCTTACCCTTTCTGTGGATATTTCTGCGGATAAAAACGGTTCAGCTGCCTGGACGGTGGTGTTAACTAGATAGTTTTAGTGATAACAGTAGATGATTGACTGTGGGAGCGCTCAGTCCAATGGGCGCTCCCTTTTTGTACCCTTTTTATTCGAAACACCTTTTCAACCCTATCCTTAAAGCCGTTGATTTAAGAGCTATCCATCCTTTTTATGATGCCCATTTTTATACGCCTGCTCGTTTTTTCCTCCTTGCTTACAGCCCCTACCTTCTTATTGGCTCAAGTAGCCGGCAAGGTGATCGATACCCAAGGTAACCCCTTGGTGGGAGTTACCATTCAACACTCCCCCAGCAACACAGGAACTACCACCGACTTAGAGGGGTTCTATCAACTTCCAGCTTCAACAGGCCTGCTTCGTTTCCGTTACGTGGGCTATGAGGAACAAGAAGTAACCCTTAATGGTCCAGGTATTCTGAACATCACCCTGTTAGAAAGTGCACAAGAACTCAATACTGTCGTCGTAATAGGCTACGGAACACAAAAGAAAAAAGACCTAACGACCTCCGTTGTGGTGGTCGATGAACAGGCGATAAAAGACCGCCCAATGGTCTCCGCCGCAGAGGCCTTGCAAGGAAAAGCAGCAGGGGTTCAAGTTGTCCAACCCTCCGGCAAACCAGGTGGCGATATCGCCGTACGTGTGCGCGGGGCAACCTCCGTACTAGCAGGGAATGAACCACTTTATGTAGTAGATGGAGTGCCGACCACCGATATCCGTGGACTGAATCCAACCGATATTGCGACCATGACCGTACTCAAAGATGCCGCTTCAGCAGCCATTTATGGCGCACGCGCTTCCAATGGGGTCGTTTTAATCACCACCAAACGCGGAACAGCCAATGCACCTTCCGTCCGATTCAACTCCTACTATGGTATCTCCACCCTCCGAAAAAACATTGAGGTCCTTACGACCAAAAAATACCGCGACCTGATTCAGGAAATTATCCCGGGCGGACTAGACCCTTCTGCCACCAGCTATACCGACTGGACGGATGAGGTATTTGGCGTAGGGAAAAACCAAAGCTACCAACTCGCCTTTTCAGGTGGAGACGACCAATCGAGGTATATGGTGTCCGCTAACTACCTTCTCAATAAAGGGATTGTCCGCCCAGCCAGCTTTGATCGCTACTCCATGCGCGTTAACTTGGACAATCAGTTAAAACCCTGGTTAAAAGTTAGCACCAGCCTGAACGCACTCAGCGCCAAAACAAAAGACACGCCCGACAATGCTAGTTCTGGCCGAGGTGGGGTAATCATGAGTGCCCTCAACACGCCACCCTTCCTAACCATCTATAACCGTGCTAACCCAAGTATCTACGACCCTAATCCCTTCCAGCCCTCTTGGGAGAACCCCGTAGCCTACATGGAAGGACCCGACCAAGAACGATTAGATCGACGCCTGTTCGGTAATTTTACCGCAGAGGCGAAAGTAATACGGGGGCTTTCCCTAAAGTCCAACCTCGGAATTGATGCGAACAGCGCCCAATGGGATTATTACCTGGATCCGTTCAAAACCAATTATGGAAGAGATCAAAACGGCCTTGGGCGTTCGCTGAAATCCAATACCAATTCCTGGCTCTGGGAAAACACCGCCAATTACCTTCGGGCTTTTAAAAACAGCAACCTGAGCATAATGGCCGGTAGCAGCCTCCAGCACTTGGAGTACAACGAATCTTATATTCAAGGAAACGACTTCCCTTCCGACCCAACGGTCACCACCCTCAATGCAGCAAACAATGTATTTGGGGATACCAGACGGGAAGCATGGTCCATCGCCTCCTTCTTTAGTCGCGCCACCTACGATTTTAAGGGTAAATACTTACTGACCGCCAGCCTTCGGCGGGATGGATCTTCCAAACTAGCTCAACATTGGGGAACCATGCCCTCCTTCTCAGCAGGATGGCGTATTTCCTCCGAACCCTTCATGGAACAGCTTGAGCAAATCAATGACCTGAAAATTAGAGCAGGTTGGGGAAAAAATGGCAACCAGGAGGGGATTCCAAACTACGCTCGATACGGGCTAATCTCCTACTACCGACGCCAACTAACCAATCCACTTTCCGGGCCAGCAGCCGTCCAAGTAACCTATGGAAATCCCGACCTTCGTTGGGAAACTACTGCCCAAACGAATATTGGATTTGACCTGACTGCGTTCCAATCAAGGGTTTCATTGACCGTAGATGCCTATCTGAAAAAAACGGAGGATGTTATCCTCAACGTCCAACTTTCCAGTTCACTGCCCATCACAAGTATCCAAACCAATGCTGGAAGTATCGAAAATAAAGGATTGGATATCTCTTTATCGACGCTCAACATAGACAAAGCGGTTAAATGGTCCACCGACCTGAATATCTCCTTTAACCGAAACAAAATCACCTCGCTTGAGTACACTGATGTGTATTATTTCGGACGAATTTACTCCAACAACCAGGACGTGGTGATCCTTAAAGAAGGTCTTCCACTAGGAAGCTTTTTTGGTTATGTATCAGAAGGCGTGGATCCGGAAACAGGTGATTTGAAGTATAAAGACCTGAATAACAATGGTATTTTTGATACCGGCGATCGAACCGTCATAGGAAATGCACAACCCAAATTCACCTATGGTTTTACCAACAACCTAAGCTGGAAACGCTTTGATCTGTCAGTTTTCTTTCAAGGAAGCTACGGCAATGATGTTTATAACGCCACCCGTATTGACCTGGAAGGAATGTTTGATAGCAAAAACCAAAGCACTGCTGTATTACGCCGTTGGACACCCGAGAACCGCTATACGGACATCCCTAGAGCAGTTGGAGGAGGAAACGTTGACAATGTACGCAACTCTAGTCGTTTTGTAGAAGACGGCTCCTATTTGCGCCTAAAAGCAATTACGCTGTCTTACCAAGCCATTCGTGCAGGCGCAAACCGCTTGGGTGTGCAGCGATTGACCGTGTATTGCACCGCGCAAAACCTGCTTACCTTTACCAAATATAGTGGGTTCGACCCTGAGGTGAATGCTTTTGGTACCAGTGCAACCGAACTGGGAATTGACTACGGAACCTACCCACAGGCAAGAACTGCCACCGTGGGCATCAACGTTGAATTTTAACTACTACAAACATGAAACGCAGTTATATCTTTATTGCAGGACTGGCCCTTGCCTTAAGCAACCAATCTTGCCAAAAATTCCTCGACCTGGCACCCGAATCTCAAAGTATTGCGGTCTCCAACACCAATGCGGATTCTTTGGTCTATCACTCTGCAGCCGAAGTAGAAGCTGCCTTGGCGGGGGTTTATGCCGATTTCAAAAATGAATATTTCCAACTGGACTACTTCGTTAACGGGGATGCCCAATCAGATGACGCGTATGCAGGTGGGGATAATCCCGCCAATTTCCAGATCGATGACTATAGAATAGATGCAACCAATACCAATGTAAGCCGGGATTGGGCGTATCTCTTCGCCACCATCGGTAAAGCTAATAGTGTGATTAACAATGTAAATGCTGTTCAGGATCCTGGCCTTATTGAGTTAAGAAAAAAGGAAATTCTTGGGGAGGCGGCTTTTATCCGGGCCTTCATGTACTTTCAACTAGTACAACTCTGGGGCGATGTCCCCCTCCAATTGACCGATGTCAAAACCATTAGCATTGACCTTCTGGAAGAAATTTACCCGATCCTCTTCCCGGCTCGAAGCCCGAAGGAGGCTGTTTACCAGCAAATAATTGCTGACCTCGAACTCGCAGAAGGTTCTGTTCGAACTACCGCCCCCCATAAGGGATATGTCACCAAAGGCGCCGTTCAAGCCCTATTAGCAAAGGTATATGCTACTCAGGAGCCCCACAACTGGGAAAAAGTAAACTCCTACTGCGACGCCGTACTGACAGGGGGCTATAGCTTATTGCCCAATTACGACGACTTGTGGAATAACAACAACGAGAACTCTTCAGAAGCGATCTTTGAAATCAACTACAACGGAGGCATATCAGATGGCAACTGGGGAACCAAAATATTCAGAGGACTGGATTGGAAAAAATTCAACACCCCTTCCAATGACTTGCTGAGGGCTTTTGAAGCTGAAAACGACCAAATCCGCAAAAATGCCTCTGTGGTCTTTCTGGATGTTTCGGGAAAATGGTCGGACCAGCACTGGCCTCAAACGCAATTCCCTTTCATCAATAAATACCGCATTTTCACAGAGGGAAGCTCACAGAACTATATTTTCCTTCGCTTGGCCGATATCCTGCTCCTGAAAGCGGAGGCACTTAATGAACTAGGTGACCTAGCTGGAGCGGCTACTCTGTTAAATCAAGTCCGAAACAGAGTAAACTTGCCCAATTCCACAGCAAACAACCAGTCTTCCATGCGCCTTGCGATTGCAAAGGAGCGAAGGCTTGAGCTCGCCTTCGAAGGCCATCGTTGGTATGATTTGAAGCGTACCGGACGGGCAATGGAGGTAATGAATGCTGCTACGGGTGCCAACAACACATCACTCGGCTACAACCTGAGTGAAAATCGACTGGTTTGGCCAATTCCACAAGCAGAATTGGATAAGAATACCAAGCTCACCCAAAATCCAGGATACTAAAATGCTCACTGATTTTCTTCCAAAAATCGGATTCCTCGCGCTCGCCCTGACTAGTTCGGCCCTCAGTTGCTCCGACTTGCAACATCCAGTGGAACCGTCCGGACCCATCGGAACCCAAGTCTGGATTACGAACCCTGGCAAAACAGCCTTACTCTGGAAAACCAACGCCGAAACTGTCAGCGACCTTAGTGGACTACCCATTATTACAGTTGACCCTGCAACGCGGTTCCAATCCGTGACAGGCTTTGGCTACACCCTCACGGGGGGGAGCGCTCAGCTACTGTACCAAATGGACCCCGAACCGAGGCGGAAAATGCTTGAGGAATTATTTGGTACTGGCGACCCATCCATTCGGGTGAGCTACCTGCGTATTAGCCTGGGAGCCTCTGATTTAAGTGAGTCCGTTTTTACCTACAACGACTTACCCAATGGCCAAACCGATGAATCCCTCCAGCAATTCAGTCTTTCCAAGGATACCTTGGCGTTAATTCCCTTGCTGAAAGAAATACGGGCGATTAATCCTTCGATCCCCATAATGGCCTCTCCTTGGACTGCTCCAGTTTGGATGAAATCCAATCAACAGTCTGTAGGAGGGTACCTACTGCCACAGTATTACCCCGTATATGCTCAGTATTTTGTGAAATACCTTCAGGCCATGCAAGCAGCTGGTATTCCCGTCCAAGCAGTTACACCACAAAACGAGCCGAACCATGGTGGAAACAATCCAAGTATGGTCATGACGGCAACGCAGCAGGCTGATTTTATCAAAAACCACCTTGGACCAGCCTTTCAAGCAGCTGGACTCCCCGTAAAAATTGTTATTTGGGACCATAACTGTGATCAACCAGAATTCCCACTACAGATTCTTGCGGACCCACAAGCGAAATCCTTCGTGGAAGGCAGTGCATTTCACTTGTACGCCGGCGACATAAGTGCCCTTTCCCAAGTGCATCAAGCGCATCCTGATAAAAAGGTGTATTTCACCGAACAATGGACGTCCAGTACCGGTGATTTTGGACAAGATCTTCAGTGGCACGTCAAAAATGTCATGATCGGCTCCATGCGAAATTGGAGCACCGTTGCCCTTGAGTGGAACCTGGCCAATGATCCCCAGTTCAAACCTCATACGCCGGGTGGTTGCTCTCAATGCAAAGGAGCCCTGACGATTCAAGGAAACGAAGTGGAACGCAATGTCAGCTATTACATCATTGCACAATTCTCCAAATTCATTCCACCAGGATCTACCCGCATCGCAAGTAACCTGATTACTCAACTACCCAATGTCGCTTTCGAGACACCTGAGGGAAAAATCGTCTTGGTGGTTCTTAACGAAAGCAGCAAAACAGAAAAGTTTTCTGTACAACTTCCGGATAAAACCATTGGAACCGCTCTCTCTCCCGGGTCTGTAGGGGCATTTGTTTTTTAGCCAATACCCACTGCTGATTTTTTTTGACAAACACCTAATGCTCTTGAGTCCTGCCTTAGAAAGAAATTTTCCTAAGTAGGGCTCTTTTTTTTAAAAAAAATAACAGAATGAATAAGTACGCCATTCTTATCGGGCTCTCCGCCCTCTCTGCCTGCTCGACCGCCCAAAAGTCCGCCTCGAGCTCGTCTGCACCCAAAAACGTCCAGGTCATCACCACTGCCAAGGATACCGAATTGCGGCTCAGCCCCAGCCAAACCACCTCGTTTGTAGCCCTACCGCAACCCACCGAAAACCAAATCTGCGTCTTCGTGGATCCAGCTAAGACCTTCCAAACCTTTGAAGGTATCGGAGCAGCCCTTACCGATGCATCCGCTGAAACATTTGCCAAAATGCCCATAAAACAGCAGGAAGCTTTTTTACAAGCGCATTATGATCCTAAGCAAGGGATCGGATACACACTTGGGCGGACCAATATCAATAGTTGTGATTTTTCAAGCGCCAGTTATACCTACGTTCAAGACAACGATGCCCAACTAAATTCCTTCAATATCGCTCCCGACCTGAGGTATAAAATCCCCTTCATCAAAGCAGCCCAAAACGCCGCAGGAGGAAAACTTCAACTCCTCGCCAGTCCCTGGAGCCCACCCGCCTGGATGAAAACCAATCAAAATATGCTCCAAGGAGGGCATCTCCTCCCTGAATTTTACCCCAGCTGGGCCCGGTATTATACCAAGTTCATCCAGGCCTACGAGCAAGCAGGAATTCCTATTTGGGCGATCTCCATCCAAAATGAACCTATGGCCACTCAACGCTGGGAAAGCTGCCTTTACACTGCAGAAGAAGAGCGGGATTTTTTGAAAAACCATCTTGGCCCCACCCTTCATAAAGCTGGTTTGAAAAACACCAAAATCGTAGTTTGGGACCACAACCGCGATCTAATCTACCAGCGCGCGCAGACCTACTTCAAGGATCCGGTAGCCAGCCAGTACATTTGGGGAATCGGTTTTCACTGGTATGAAGACTGGAGTGGTGGCAGTCCTATGTTTGACAACCTCCGTCGGGTACAAGAAGCTTTTCCCGATAAGAAAATACTCTTTACAGAAGGCTGTGCTGAGAGTTTTGATGCTTCCCGTTACCAAGCCTGGGCCTTGGGAGAAGAATATGCCCGCTCCATGATCCATGATTTCAACAACGGAATGGTTGGCTTCATCGATTGGAATATCCTACTGGATGAAACAGGGGGCCCCAACCATGTCCAAAACTTTTGTTTCGCGCCTGTCCATTACGACACTCAAACGAAAGAATTGATCTATACCAACGCTTACTACTACATCGGCCATTTTTCAAAATACATCCAACCTGGAGCTAAAAGGATTATCAGTTCCGCCAGTAGAAGCCAGTTATTGACCACTGCCTTCCTTAACCCGGACGGAACTACAACCGTAATTGTAATGAATCAAAGCAACACCCCAACTCCTTATTTCTTGTGGGTAAACGGAAATGCCGCTGAACTGAACATTCCGGCCAATAGCATTCAGACGTTGATTTATTAACTGGGACCGGTCGAGGCATCTCTGCTTTTTCATAAGTGCAGTTCGAGACTTCTTTTCTCCGAAATCAGCGCTTAAAAAGCCACCAGCTTTCCTTAACTTTGCTTGAATGAATAAAAGTTGGGATGCCTCCTCCTTCTGGCAATACCAACCGGAAGAGATCATCCGGTTCACAGGCACTTCGGCAACAGAGGGCTTAACACAAGCGATTGCCCGTAAAAGGGCTCTTCAACTCAAAAAAAGGCACACTGCCCACCTAGAAATATGGACCTATATGCTTCTTTTTTGGAGGCAATTTAACTCTCCCTTGGTCCTTTTATTGGTATTTGCTGTTTCCCTATCGTTCTATTTTGGAGAATACAAGGATGCAACCATTCTCCTCACCATCTTATTACTGACCAGCTTCGTGGGCTTCGCACAGGAGTTTAGAGCTAGTAGAGCAGTAAAAAAACTACAATCATCCCTCCATCTAAAGGCTCGAGTCATCCGATCCTCTGTGGTTCATCTACTCCCCTTTGACCAGTTGGTTCCTGGTGACCTCCTCGAACTAAAGGCGGGTGATATTTTACCAGCCGACAGTTATTTACTGGAGGAAAAAGACTTGCATGTCAACGAGTCAGCCCTCACCGGCGAGTCCTTTGCCAGTGAAAAATCAGTCGGAGCCCTACCCCTTTCTACCGCACTAGCTGAACGAAAAAATGTATTGTACGCTGGAACCAGCGTCCTAAGTGGCCGTGGGAAAGCAGTGGTAATTCTTCCGCACGACCAATCCATTCTAGGTCAACTCAGTACCCGCCTAAGGCAAGAAGATCCAGAATCAGCCTTTCAAAAGGGAGTCAGGACCTTTGGTTATTTATTAATGAAAATGACCTTTGTCCTATCAACCGCCATTCTGATATTTAGCTTGGTAAGCGGGAAGCCCATGCTTTCCAGTGTCTTATTTGCCATTGCACTGGCTGTTGGGCTTACTCCAGAGCTGCTTCCTGCCATTTTGATCACTAATTTGTCCATTGGGGCCCTTCGAATGGCAAAAAAGAAGGTATTGGTCAAAAAACTAGCAGCCATCCAAGACTTAGGCGCCATCTCTATCCTTTGTTCAGACAAAACTGGCACCTTGACAACCGGAGATGTCATCCTAGCGTCTACCGTTGACTATAAAGGAGCTCCCTCACAGAAGGTAAAACAACTCGCTTGCTGGAATGCCTATTTTGAAAGTGGTTTTACTAACCCAATCGATGAAACACTTCGAAAAGAGACGAAAGAGTTAGCTATAGGGGTACAGAAACTAGATGAAGTGCCTTATGACTTTAGCCGAAAGCGACTCAGTGTGCTGATAGAAGATCCCGAAAAACGAGTTCGTATGGTAACCAAAGGCTCTTTTGATGCCCTCTTATCGGTTTGTTCTACCGTCGAACTACAGCCAATTCAGCAGAATCTGGATTCACTAAAAGAGCGATATGCCCAATATTGCTCCCAAGGCTATCGAGTGCTTGCTGTTGCAACTAAGTGGCTGGAAAACAGCAGGAGTATCCAACAGAGGGAGGAGCGAGATATGAATTTTGAGGGTTTCCTCTTGTTTGAAGATCCACCCAAACCTGCGGTTGCCTCTAATATTCAGAAACTAAGGGAGCTGGGGGTCCAGCTAAAAATAATAACAGGCGATCATCGGCTAGCCGCACGACACTTAGCAGAACAAGTCGGTACCGTTTCCTCTGCTTTCCTGACAGGTGCCGAAGTAAATCAACTAGAGGATGCCGCGCTCCAAGCGAAAGTCAACGAAATAGACCTCTTCGTCGAAATAGAACCATTTCAAAAAGAGCGAATTATCAAAGCACTCAAGAAAAACGAAACAGTCGTTGGGTACCTTGGAGATGGGATAAACGACGCCAGCGCTCTAAAGGCTGCTGATGTTGGAATATCGGTTGAATCCGCCGTGGATATCGCAAAAGAATCAGCTGATATTGTTCTATTGGAAAAAGACCTTCAAGTACTTTGCTCCGGAATCCTAGACGGTCGAAGAATTCATTCCAACACCCTGAAATACCTATTTATCACCACCAGCGCGAATTTTGGAAACATGTTTAGCCTTGCTGGAATCTCTACCTTTCTGCCTTGGTTACCCTTACTTCCGAAACAAATTCTTGCCCTCAATTTTTTATCCGACCTACCCGCTCTCACCATATCAACGGATCGGGTAGACCAATCGCAACTACAAAAGCCCCAGAAATGGGATATCCAGTTGATAAAACGGTTCATGATTATATTCGGGATTCAAAGCTCCCTCTTCGATTTTTTCACCTTCGGCCTACTTCTTTGGGTCTTTAAAACTGGAGCAGGCCAGTTTCAAACTAGTTGGTTCCTAGAGTCCGTACTCACCGAGATCGGGGTGCTTTTCCTTCTCCGTACCCGTGGTAGCGTATTTCAAAGTAAACCTTCTAGGGCATTAATGCTGGCAGGCTTGCTTACCTTGTGCCTAGCGCTTGCACTACCCTATTGTTGGTTGGGCAGTCTTGTTGGACTCCAACCTTTACCCTTACCTTTGTTGCTTTCTATGATTGGAATTGCTTTGTTGTATG
>Ga0315900_10005294_pt1 | contig 17768 bp, 35 predicted proteins | sample LakEriMetagenome_FD_203521 | JGI IMG/M metagenome (GOLD analysis project Ga0315900, IMG submission 203521) | Freshwater fungal communities from buoy surface, Lake Erie, Ohio, United States - Buoy 12 MA114 | ecosystem: Environmental > Aquatic > Freshwater > Lake > Lake biofilm | place: USA: Lake... | reverse complement strand
TGGAATACCCGGAATTGAATCTTCTAGGATAATTCCAAAAACATTAAATGAAATAAATACAGCAATAGCTAATCTTGCTCCAAATACTATTAGCCCTACAGTTGCAAGCGCATTAATAAATGCGGAAAGACAAGCTGTAGCTGCGCTTATAACTAAACAAGATGTTGCACAAAACGCTCTTGCTGGAGCAGTAGGTGGAACAATTGCTGATATTGCAAAACTTGGTTTTGATGATCCGCTAACTCAAAAAGCAATAGGTGAGTACGCAAAATATAATGCGTTAGGAATGTCTCCAGTGGATGCGGCTTTAATGGCTGGTGTAGATTACGCTGGAGACGTTGCTACTCAAACAGGACAAAATACAACAGACACACTTACAGACGAACAAGCAAATTCTTATTACAAACAATTTGAAGAAGCTTTTAGTCAACCAAGAACTCCGGGTATTGGTAGTCAACTTGGAGAGGCAACAGCAGAATTATCATCTATTGGTGGAGAAAGATTAACGTCTGCTGTTCCCGGAGGAATAGGTACAGATCAACCATTGTTTGACGGTAGCGAATTTAGTGTAGGAGTAAATCAACAAGCTGGCCCTGTAAAAAATATTATTGTTGAAGGTAAAACTTACCAAACAAGAGACATTACAGACGCGTCTGGAACTACAACTTACTATTTTGATCCTATTGATAAAAAAGTAACTGCTCGTCCAGTTACTAGTGTTGGTGATACTGCTGGTGGAACAGAATCTAAAGCTTCTTTTGAAGTTACTGGCGGTAAAACATTTACTCCTATTGACGGTTCTTCTGGTTCTTTTAATAAGTTTTCTCCTACAGACCTTACTACTAAACAACCAATAATAATAGGTGGAGGTGGAAGTGGTGGGTCAAATGTTCCTATAAAACCCGGTATTAGTAATCTTTCTGGTGTTGCTGGTGCTGGCACTCCTACCGGCACTCCTACTGGAACTCCTACTGGAACTCCTACTGGAACTCCTACTGGCACTCCTACTGGAGCTATTGCTGATACTACTAAAGTAACTTCGCCAACAACATCAACACTTACACCAGCAGAACAAGATGGTTTATCTTTGTTGCAAAGAGTAAATAATGGTCTTAGAACTGACGCTAGTTCAACTGGCGATAAAAAATTACCTCCGGTGCCTGACGTTACATACGAAGATGAAATTATATTAAATCCACCAAAGTTACCTCCGGTAGAAGTTACATACGAAGATGAAACCATTTTAAAGCCACCAAAAATTATAGAAGACACAGAAACAACAAAAAAAACAGAAGATACAACCGTAACAAAACCTCCTATAGAACCAGTAATACTTGATTTGATTTCTGGTAATAATTTTACAAAAACACGAACACGAACTCGAATTCCTACCACGGCAGAACGAGCGAGTATGCAAGCATTATCACAGGCGTTAAGTGTTGGTGATCCGGGTGAGGCTTTGTTTGGTAGCAGGTTAGGCAGACGCAAGAATGTTTGGAACGTAGAATCCTTGAGACTTAAAGACGAATTGGGTGGCTAAAATGGCAAAACAAATTGCTCGACTGTTAAAAACCGACATCATGGCTGACATAGATATACCAGCTATAGCGCAATTTTTACAATCGCAAGGAAGACGCGGTGACACTATCCTAGCGCATATCAATGCTAAAGAAGCTGAGATGCTAAGAAAGATGGGTGGCGCAGAAGAACGCAACCCTGTTACTGGTTTGCCTGAATATTTTAGTATTACTGATTACGGCACTGGTTACGGCGCTGACTACGATAAAACAGTTGCAAATTATATCCCGCCTCGGCAAGGAGGAGATTCATATGAAGGGGCAACTTTTGATTTGGATGCAAGGAAAAGTCCATTTTACGGAGAATATGGTGGAACTTTAACGCCAAATGCTCCAGCAACATTGACACCATCAGATATAAATCCAGAAGAATATTATTCTACTCAAGGCGCTGCTAGACAATATGAAGGATCAGCGTTTCCGTATTACCCTGCAACTCAAGATATGGATTCTGATGTATATAGGTTTCAAGCAGAAAGAGAATTTCCTAGAGGAATGAGCGCAAGATTGCCAACAGAAGCAGAAAGAGCTTCTGCTGTACGTGACGCAACGATTGCTCAAGCAACTACATTAAGACCTCAAGATATAGCTCTTGGTCAAGATCGTTCACAAAGAGAAATAGATAGAGCCACAGCCGCAAAAGTAGCAAGAGATGCTGGTTTAGGTGACGAAGTTCCACTTATGAAAAGAGCATCTGCTGCTACAGGTTTAAGCGAACAAGCTCTTACTCGGTTAGGTTTGGCTGGATTAGGAACCCTTCAGGGTGTAATGGCTTCTAGGAGAGCGTCAGAGCAAGGTCGTGAAGCTCGTAGTGAGACAGAAGCGTTAGCTCGTCCATATCAACAGCGTGGTCGGGAATTGACGCAACAAGCACAAGAAGGTCAACTAACAGCGCAAGGCCAGCAACAACTGCAAGCGTTACGCGCTAGGTTGGCACAGGGTGCTGAAGCTAGAGGCGGTGTAGGTGCTGCACAAACGGCTGCCCAAGTAGAGGCTTTCCGTCAAAACCTATTGCAGAACCAGTTTGATTACGGACAGAAAATCAGCAATATTGGCGACCAGTTAATGTTAGGTGCTATCCGTACAGGATTAGAAGCTGATCGCTATGCAGCTAATCTCTCTAACACGTACTTTACTAACATGGCGAGCATTGCTGCTGGTATGCCGCCTAGTATGCCTATTCAAACAGGATTTTAATTATGGCTCGACTAGACGCAGCAATAGGAAGTGATGTACGTACTTTGCCTATAAACAATAGGAGAAGTAAAGAGGCTATTCCTAAAGAGACAATAACTCCACAGACAACTCCTGTAAATATTGATGATGTTGCTTCTGAATTGGAGCAAAGTCGAGTTGCTCAAACTGGTTTGCGTGGACAAGCATTGCAAGCAGAATCAGAAATATTACAAGCAGAACAAGCACAAAAAGTTGCTGGACTAGAAAGTAAGCAAGCAAGTTTACAAAAAGAAGCAACAGAGCTTTCTGCCATGCCAGAACGTCAAACCTTAAAACAAGCGCAAGAAGGTTTGAAAAATTCTGCATTTATTCCTACCAAAGATAACGCTGAAGACATTGCAACATTCTTTAGTTTGATGGGTATTGTTGGTATGGCTATAGGTGGCGGTGGCAAAGATAATGCTTATGCTGCTATGGCTGGCATGAATGGAATGCTGGAAGGTTACAAAAGAGGTCGTGCTGACATTTACAAACGTGAGCGCGATATATTTGAGAAAAACTTTAAAGCAATGCAAACAAAGGTTCAAATTGCTAGAGATGAGTTAGCAGACGCAGTTATGCTAAAAACCAAGAACTTTGAAGCTGGTCGTGTAGCAGAAGAAATTGCTATTGCAAAAACAGGGTCACCAGTTCTTGAAGCAAAGCTTAGAAAACAGGGTGCGTTAGAAGCATTAAAAATGTTAGACGAGTTAAATGCTGACAATAAAACTTTAAGAGATTTAAGAAATAATTTATACAAGGAAGAAGAAAAACGTAAAGCAGATCAAGAAAGATTAAATATTGATCGCGCTCGTCTTGGTTTAGAAGGTCAGCGTGTTGAGATAGAGCGTCAAAAAGCTATGTCGGCAGATGAAAAGCGTAAAGCTGCTGTTGACAAGATGCCTAAAGAAGATCGTGCTGCATACCAATTGCGTGAAACGCTTATTCCGCAATTAGAAAAAGCTTTGCCAGTTCTTGATAGGATTAACAAACAAGGAAAATGGACAAATATGACTATTGCTTTAGGTCTTGATCCTAGACTTGCTGAAAACGAGTTTAAAAATGATCCTGAAGCTCTTGATCTCATTAGGACATTTGCATTATTCCGTAGTAAAGAATTTGAAACTGCTGGTAAAGCCCTGACAAAAGTGGAAAACAAGATTCTTGCTCCGCTGTATCAGTCTGAGTTTAGAGTTTATGAGGGTATTAGAAATGCAATGAATTCTGGCTTAGAAGAAATGAAGCGCCAAAAAGGATTTATTGAAAATCAATACCCAAGTTTAAAAGCCAGACAAGAAGGCGCTGCAAGTGGTGGTGAAACGCAACGCCCATCATTTGCAAGTGAGGCTGAAGCAGATGCAGCGTTTGCTTCTGGAGCTATTCAAGATAAAACGCCAATTAGTGTTGGCGGTAGAAACGCTATTTATAGGGCAAGATAATGGCTATTGAATACGAAGAAACTCAACAGCCCGTTCGTGGTCGTATTGAGTACGAAACCGAACCTGCCGCACCTAAAGCCGAAAAAGGACTTATGGATCGCGCCAAAGATGTGGCTACTTCTGCTGGATTTGGTGCGGTTGCGGGTGCTTTTAGTCCAGAAATTGCTAGTCTTTCTGGTCAGGTACTAGAGAAAGTTCCTTACAAGCCTGTGCAGATGGCTGGTCGTGCCATGAAATCCGCTTCTATTGGAATGGATACTGGTAAACAACGCGCTTTAGGATTTCTTGCTGGCGGTTTTAGTGGCGCTACTGGCGAGACTGCTGGTCAAGTAGCTGAGTTAGCTGGCGCTCCGGGTTATGTGTCTGAGTCAGCAAGGATATTAGGTAGTCTTGCTCCTGTAGAGATATTGTCTAGTACGGCTAGAGGCGTATCTGGTTTGCTGCGTTCCGTTTCACCAACCGCTGCTAATACTCGTATGCTATTGCAAAGTGTGATGGATGATGTTGGAGCTGCTAATCTTGCTGGTGCTAAGCGTGAAGAAGTCATGCGGCGTATTAACGAACTACGTCAAGCTCCATTTACCACTGACGCACAGAAAAAGCTGTATGACGTTATAGCTAAAGATGTGCAGACCATGACAGGTACAGCGGCACAAGAAGCACAGGCACTAGAACGATCAGGAACCCGTGAAGGATTAGAAGCGCAGCGTAGAGCAAAAGGTTTTGCTAGTTTAGGTGGTGAGGTATCGGAAACAAAAGCAACCATCCTTCAACGCGCTAAAGATTCGTTACGCAATCTAGGTGACGCTACACGCGAACTATCAGACGTTGGAAGAACCTTGAGAGATAGTATTGTTGCTAGGTTTGATGAACAATCACTAAACAAGTCTAAAGCTTATCTGGATCAGAAAAAAATACGTGATGCAGAGGTAGAAAAGAAAGAAGGCGCTGGCGTTCTTGTTAATTCATTGCCTGAATTTAAAACAATGATTAGTGATCTACGCAGCAAGTTGTTAATAGGTCAGGAAGCTAGAAAACAAGCTACTGCGCCAGTAACAGAGAAGGGATTGCTAAACGCTTACAACAATATCTATGAAGCTGTGAGTGGTCGCAGAGTATTGGCTGGAGTAAATGAGCAAGGTAATCCTGTTTACAAGACTTACCCAAGTTCGTTTGAGGCGTTGGATGCTGTGCGTCGTAAGCTTGGTGATGTTGCGTTTGGTAAAGAAGTTGCTGGCTATGAAGGTTTGACTCGCAAGGTTGCGGAGGACTACTACATAATGCTAAGCAACATTCAGTCTAAGTATGCTGGTGAAGCTCAAGATATATTGCAAAGAGATTATGAAATTGCTTCTCGCTTGATAGATAAGTTCAAAACCAAGGCAGGTGCTAAAGCTACTGCGATGGATCGCATAGATGCAACCAAGTTTGCTGCTGACGATAAGGCATTGCCTAGTACATTCTTTAATAGCAGACAGTCTGTTGCTGATGCTATAGAGCTAGTAGGTGATGCGGCTCTAGTTGAGCGTCAAGCAGCCGACTTTGTGGCTAAGAACTTGAATGGCAAGGATGCTTCTGCTGCTAGAAATTGGCTTACCAGTAAGCAGAACTCTGACTTTCTAAGTGCATTGCCTAACGTGCGTAGATCGGCAGAGTCTTACATAACTAACTTGGAACGTGCTGAAGCTAGAGCTGCTGGTGCTACCAAGGTAGAGAAGCGACTAGGAGTAGAACAAAAGCAAGCTGTGCGTGAGGCTGAGAAAGCTCCTGAACTTGGCGCTAGAGAAGCTGGTAATGTAACTCAGCAAGCAAATGAAGAAGCGGCAAAGATTCTAGGTACGGCTGAACCTGCTGCCCGTGTAAGCGAGATTATCTTGTCTGGTGATCGAACTCTGTGGGATCGTGTAGCTCCTGCTATTGCTGCTGCCCCTAAAGGCAGAGAGATACTAGGTGAGTCTGTGCGTCAGGTATTGGCTGACAAAGCTACTCAGGGCGTGTTTGGCGCTATGCGCTTTTATGATACAAGCTTAAAAGATTCTTTGCTTAGAACTGGCTTAATAGGTAGGAAAGAAGCGGATCAAATTAGCCGCCAGCTACAAGAAATTGCTAGTGTTTCAATTTCTGAGGCTGAAAAGTTGACGTTTATGGGTAGACTAATTAAAAATGCAATTGTTGGTTATGCAATTCCTAGAGCTGGAACTGGCACAATCAATAGTATCGGGGATGTAATAAACCAGCGTGGTCAAATTAACTCTGCTGCACCCAACTTAGGAGCAAGATAATGATGTACGGTAAAGATTATTCAAAAGCAGAAATGCGTAAGATGGAAGACGATACTCGTCGTGCTGGCGAGAATGAGGTTCGTGGCTCTGCGGAGGCTCAGAAGAATCTAGGACGCACTCTAAAACCTTCTATGCCTATGCGTATGGGCAACCGTAAGATGAAACGCTAGGAGACTGCTATGCCTTTAGTAAAAGGATTTAGTAAGCAGTCTATGAGCAAGAACATTTCTAAGGAAATGAAGCGCGGCAAGCCTCAAAAGCAAGCCGTAGCCATTGCTTACAGTGTTGCTCGTAAAGCCAAGACAGAAACTAGAAGTCGTATACGATGAGCAGGAAAAAGGATAAGGGGATAAATCCTGAACTGGAAGAAGCAATCAGCAAGTCTTTGAAGGAAGTGATGGCAGATGCTACCGCCAGCATTACGGAGAAGATGAAAGTCATAGACCGAGCTTTGAAGCTGGAGGCTATTAAACTAAAGCTAACAGATGATGAGTGGGGAAGCGGGTTTGCAAATGATGAAGATGAGTAGTATTATTTGAATACCATTGTTATAAGGGGATATTCATGGATGCTACTTCTATTATCAGAATTGCACTTAGCGTACTAGCTGGCAGGTTAGTAGTATTTTTAGCTTTAAGCATGGTTTGCGGAATGACTGCGTGGGCAATGTGGGGGCCGCAGTGGGAGAGATTAGCTGCGCTATCTATCTTTTCCATATTTACCTTTTTGGTTTTGCGTAAAGACAGGAGTTTAAGTGATGAAAAAGTATCAAACGAATAACCAACAAAACGGTGTGGCAATGCGTCCTCAGATGCCTTCTGATATGAGTGCTGGTGGTGATCCATATTACAAGTCTGGTTCTTTGCCTAAAGGTGGCTTTCAATCTATGTGGTGTTTTAGCGGTTCCGATGACCGTAAGAACAGCCCGACTGATATGGTGAAAGGCCAGAAAAAGGTTTATTGATGGCTAATAATATTGCGTTTCAACCGATGGGTAATTGCGTTGTGGCTATTGCTGCTACCGCAAATACTCAGGGTAATGTTGTTGCTATCACTGCGGTTAGCCCGGTCAATCAATACTTTGTCTCTAATCCAGACAAGAATGATCCTGTGTTTGTGGCTTATGGTCAAACAGTCGATATAACTGCAAGCATTCCAGATGGCAATAGTGCTGCTGTAGTGGCTATTCCTCCTTACAGTTCTCGAACATTTACTGGCCCACAGTGCAGCTCTACTAAAACAGTATATTTAAGGATTATTGCTCCGCATAACAATGCGAAGCTTTACGTTACTCCAGGAGAGGGACTATGAAATATTACTTCTTAGCTAGAGCAAAAGAACCATCTACTTGGCGTGGTGCTATTCTGTTTCTGACTGCAATCGGTGTTCCTATTGCTCCGGCAATGACTGAGGCTATTGTTACCGCTGGTCTTGGTCTTGCTGGTTTGATCGGCATGATTACATCTGACAATCGTGACTAAAATAGATTGGTCTAAGTACCCTAACTTTACCGCTGCGGAGTTTTCTTGCAGTCATTGTGGCGCAAACGAAATAAACGAAAGCTTACTCGACAAGCTTCAACTACTGCGGAACAAGTACGGGAAACCAATGAAGATAACGTCAGGTTATCGTTGCCCGAAACATCCTATAGAGGCGAAGAAAGCATCTCCGGGGGCGCACTCTACAGGTTTAGCTTGCGACATAGGCGTTAGTGGTTCAGAAGCGCATCAGGTTTTGTCGCTTGCTATGGAGTTAGAATTTACAGGGATAGGTGTACAGCAGAAAGGCGCAGGAAGATTTATTCATGTTGATCTAACTACTAGCCCTAACCGTCCTACTGTGTGGAGTTACTAATGCCTAAGAATCCTAGTTTAGCTGTAGGCCGTGGTGAGAAGCTACCAGCAAGCAAAGGTGCTGGCTTAACTGCCAAGGGTAGGGCTAAGTACAATCGTGAGACAGGAAGCAATCTCAAGCCTCCAGTGACTACCAGCAAGCCTAGCAAGTCTGAGGCTGGCAGACGAGCATCCTTCTGTGCAAGGATGGGTGGGATTGTTAAGACAGCTAAGAATTCAGAACGCGCTAGAGCATCTATGCGTAGATGGAAATGCCGATAGAAATAAGGAATAGCAATGAGTAAAAGTCAAACTCACTATCTACCTGACGGTAAGGTTTACACTGGCGCAACACACAAGGCTGGCAAAACCTTGATGACAGGTGAGAAGCATACAAAGACAAGTAAGGTTTTAAAACACACCAAACCTAAACAAAAAGGTGCAAAATGAAACCCGGACTCTATGCCAACATCAATGCTAAACGTCAACGTATCAAGGCAGGTAGCGGTGAGAGAATGAGAAAGCCGGGGAGCAAAGGCGCCCCCACGGCTCAGTCATTTATTCGCTCCGCGAAAACAGCCAAAAGAAAAAGCCGAAGATAACTGCTGTAGCAATACCAGCCCCAACTAGGAAGCCACCAATAAACGTAATGATGGTGAAGACTTCCATAGTTACTCCTGCTCTAAAAAACTACGTATGTCAGCAACAGGCATACCTAATTTCTCATGTATCAATAGAATGTGACCAGCTCCCATTTTCTTTCTGCGATGACGAAACTTAGATATGTCTGGCCTACTCATCTTTTTATCAAAGAATTCATAAAGTCTCGCATCGTTCTTTAGATTATGCTTTTCCATAATGTGATCGAACAAAGCAAAGAATGGTCTTTGTGTGGGTGTACCTTCAATCATGTTATCTCCTTATGGTGCTGGTAGTAGTTTGCCATCGAATGCGTAGGTTCCTATATGCGTCAGACCTGCCCACGGTGCTCCCCATATCTCACCACCGTTATCACGCCATGTCTTACAGAAATGATAGTCTTCAGACAGAAGCCGTTTAGTTTCTGGCTCTATACTTTCAGTAAAATACTGGCTGATTTGTTCTGCTCCCATAGTTCCAGACAGATCAAGAACATCGTTGACGTACCACGGCACTAGCGGCTTTAGCTTTTCAAACACTTCACGTTTAATCAACATGAATCCAGTGCCGCCATTCCATATCTCTACAGGCTTATCAACAGGCACAGTGGCAGAACCTTCATAATTTTTAAGGTTGACCACAAAAGCGCCCGTAAAGTATTTCAGATGTTCTACAGGTACTCCAGCATCTACTGCATTCTTGATACCATTCCAATCAATTTCTTTTTTAGGATAGATTCCACAGATTACATCCTTGTCTTCTTCAATCATTTGCAGAACATCAGGAGCATGGAACTGTATGTCTGCATCAATAAAGAATAGATGTGTGCAATCTGTCTTCATAAAGCCATGTGCTAGTGCATTCCTGCCGCGAGTAATCAAGCTCTCGTTAAACATGAATGACATCATGCTTTCTATATTGTTATCTCGTAACAGATTATTAAGCTGTAGCAAGCTCTGTGCGTAGAAGCCGTAACACTGGCCTCCGTACATAGGTGTCGAAATGAAAACTTTTATGTTAGACATGATTCCAAGCCTTTCCGTTTCTAATATTGTTTATTGTTTGGCGAGACACCGAATAATTTATAGCTATATCTGAATTTGAAAGACCATAATCAATTTCGGCTTTAATCTTTTGTACGTCTTCTTCTTTCAATTTAGCCATTGGATTCCGTTCTCCAATCGTGCTGCGTCCTTTTCTTGCCATATCCTCAAGGTTTTGCTTTTGAGTGCCTAAAAAAAGGTGGGCTGGATTAACACAATAAACATTGTCACAAGCATGACAAACATACATAACTTTTGGTATCTCACCAATGAAGGCTTCATAGCTTGCTCTGTGAGCATAAAACTTTCTGTTGTTGCTTAGAAGTTGACCGTATCCTCTGACCGTAGTTGCCCCCATCCAAATCCAACAGCCACTTTCAGTGATGCGCTCAATCTTTTCTTCGATACGATCTTTAGTAATTGGCTTCATTTGTTCATCCTGTAAAACCATTTGTCTGCTCTACGCTGACAGTCAATGCTGTAACCGTTAGCTCTGAGTTCTGAAATAATGCTATTAACTGCACACACTCCCGCCTTCTGGATAATGTCTAGGGTTGTGTATTCCCCTCCCCGCCCCAAAAGATTTGCTACTTTCTGCAACCGTTCAGATTTATCAAAATTTGCAGCATTCACGATATATCCTCCACTCTAATGACGTATCTGCCTTTACTGTTCTTACGCCAGCCATGTACTTCAATCCTAATTCCAGCATCTCTGACTAGCGCAACCGTGGTTGAATCTTGAATTTTCTTTATGCGGTCAGCAACAGCAGAAGCCGTTACCTGTACCGCTAACACTTCATCCTTGCGGATAGCGAGAATGTCGCACCATGTCCAAAGATCGCGCCTTTGTTTTGTCCACGGATTCCATCTTTCAACTACCTCACAGTGGTACCCAAGCTCTCGCAAGTATTCCAAGCTGCGTTGTGTGGGTGAGCGACTAGATGCCATATTTATTTGTAGATTGGTTCATTTTGACTATGCCACTCTGCATGACATTTCTTGCATAACTCTCTAACGTCCAATGGTTTTGTATAGTCATCATGATGAGCCTCTACTAATTTATTGCTTCCACAAACAGAGCAAATTTTTTTAACAATCAATCTGCCATCACGTATAGCGTTACCAACGATTACTTGTGCAGCTCTAGCCATTGGGAACTTTTCAACATACTTCTTATGCGCTCTAGCATGAGCCTCTTTTCCTCTAGGGCTTTGTGAATACTGCTTTCTTGCCTGAATCCTATGAGGTAAGTTTGCCCTTTGTTTGTCGTATTCCTTTATCTTTTCTATGTTTTCATCCCTGTGTTTTTTTACACGGGACTTAACACATTCTTTGCACTTGTTTAAATATCCATCAAGCATTGCTTTATGAACATAAAACTCCGATAAAGGTTTGTCCTGTTTGCACTCGCCACAAGTTTTCATAGTTACCCTCCCACAACAAGAAAGGTAACTATATCACATACCGTTCTAGAATGGGATTTCTTCATCCCTGTTAGGACTGTACTCACGTACTGTGCTGCCCTCAGAAGGTTTCTTGTAGTTTGGATCAGGCATGAAGTTATCCACTGCCAGTGATATAAGCTCCCCTACTGGAGTAGGTTTACGCCATCCTGCAAGCTTTACCCATTCACCAGCCTTAATGTCTCTGTCAGCAGTGAAGCCACCTTTTAAATGTGGTTGTGTGTCTGTCTTACGTTTGTCGTTAGTGAATAACACTCCCTTACCGGGACGTTCGTTGTGATTCTTCATACTTCCTCCAGAGAGTTTGCAGCCGCCATGACTTTCATTTTTGCAGGTGCTTCCAATTTATCTATTACTTCGGTATTTGCGTCTTTAAGCATCTTTAGTTTGTCGCGTTTGGTATCACCGCTAAGCTTTTGGCTTGCCTTTATTTTGTGAACCATGTCGTGAAAAGAAATCTCCCACTCTGCTAAATCCGTTGATTCGCTGAATGGTTCCTCTATCCCCGGAACGAACAGTGGCAAAAAAATCTCACCTTCTTTCCTATCTTTAGCTTTCTTTATTTCTTCGACCACGACTTCCGCTTTGCCCATGTTGACTTCCTGATGGTGCTTTGGCGGCTCCATGTCCGATACTTCCTCTGGCGTGTAAACACCTGCGACACAGCCGGGATATACGGATCGAATACCTTCTGATATGCAGCGCGCTCTGAGCATAGCTCTAGGATATTTGTGCCATCCACTACCCGGTTTAACCAGCCCGATATTCTTTCCCATCTCGATAGTCCAAGTAATAGCAAGACTCCCGCCAGCGGGGTGACTAAAAACACCAGTAACTCGATCATCTGTGTACTCCGTCCATTCAACTTTGCCCCCTGCTTGCTGGAACCTAGCCATCATTGCGTCTGCTTTTAATGCTGGCCTACCCTGAATAACGTGATAGTCACGCGCAGCTATAGCAGGGTGTGATCCTTCTGCCTGTGCTACTAGCATTAAGGCCATAGCTTCCTCTGCTGTCTTAACATTGAACAGTCCAGACTTAGCAACTGCTATTGCCATTTTTTCTATGTCTTGATACGGAACTAAGTTACTCATTTATATCCCCTTTCATATCCAACTTTGCTTGTGCATATCCAGCACTAAAACATGACTTGATTAAAGAACCATAAAAAGAATCTGGATGTATTTGATTAGATTTTTCTTCACCGGGCCAATCCCAATAAAAATACCTAGCAAAAACCTTACAAGCTTCTACGTGCATACGATCATAATTTTTGTATTTCATAAAATGATTATGAAAGTCGGGCCAAATGTATGGGCTAAAACCCCTTTCCCATAAATAATCTAAATGGTCATATTTTTTCTTTCTCATGGCAGCCTCATTTCAGTAAGAACCTACGTGAACCCGGCATCTCAATTACAAATTTCTGATAAACATCAGGCATAGCTTGTTGAAACAAATCAGATGCAAACTTCTTGCTAGGTTTGGAGTTACGCCACGTTACAAGCGTCTTTCCATCCACAGTAACCAGCGAACCTTTCGCACCCATGTATTCCCGTATCGCAACCTCGACTTTCTCTGCTTCTGTCTCAAGCTGTTTGATACGTGCCTTGTATTCACTAAGGACAGAACAAGCCTGTTCCACCGCGCCAGTTGCAGTTGCCGTTTCCTCACTCGAAATAGGCCAGATAAGCTTGGTTGATTCAACATCACTAGCTTGCGGCTCGGCATTAGATACGACAATGCCCCAAAACTTTGCCATCTCTTTGACAAGCTCATCCTTCATCTCCTGCGTGATGGTGAAGTGGAATGTTCTGAACTTTTGTCCACCAAACAAGACTGCAAGATAAATCTCATCCACGTTATGACAGGCCGCTTCGTGGACGAGTTGCGCCATATCTGGAGCAGGAACCATGTTTGTTTCTTCGTCGAACTTAGACAGAACGCCAGCGTTGTAGTTTTTACATTCAACGAGTATTCGTCCATCTGCACTGAGGTAGTCAAAATGAGATTTAAACCACGGCTCAGTCTTATGCGATAGAACATAGTCTGCATCCTTCAGTTCAATCCTATGCTTGTCTTGGAATAGTCTGGCAATGGTTGGCTCCATCACCTTGCCCATTTGTACTTCTTCCACTTCAGATAGATCAGGCGGCTGCTTCTTTCCTTGCTTAACTAGGATTGCATCTGCTGCGCGTCCATTAGCGGCTAGGCGGCTGTCTCCTGACCACCATGCGGCATTTCTAACCTCTGGTAAAAAATCATCTGTGTTCACACTCGTCATGTGTTCTTCTCCTTTAGCTTGGCTTCTATTTCTTTTATGGTATTCCTAATTCTTTTTGCGCTTTGTGTATGAGGATTGTGGTTTTTAAAAACAATCCACTTAAACTCCTCATCTGTCAGCCCTTGCCATTCCTTCTCAGGCTGTGTCAGTTCTCCTGCCGCAAAGGTCATAGCCTGTCCAATTTTTTTGACAAGAACCCCCTCTATTAAAGGGATAATTGCTTCTTGCAAATATTCCCTAAGTGCTTGCTCTTGTGTTGTATTCATTGCAAATCCCTTTTAACAGTTGGTTGCAATATGTGATTGGCAATCTCTTGTCTATCCACACCTGTCATATCAACTATTGTTGACAGTAGTATTAGAGTAGCTGCTCCCCATCCAGCTAGGTCATCACCGAATTCATCCTCCAAGACTGCTGTAAGCCTGTCTATCGTGCGATCAAGGTCATGGGGGCTATAGGGTAGGGGCTTCACGCATAGCCTCCTCAAACTCTTTACTGCGCTCCAATCTGTCGCGTAGTGCCTCTGCGTCTGCCACGTATAACAAAGCTTGCTCGCCACAATGATTCGGCAAAGGGGTTTTACGTTCTGCGTAGCAATAGGGGAACTCAGCGTTGCCAGTTACTAAATCAACTGTGGTTAGTTTGGGATGTATGCAGCGGTCACGTTGACCGTGAGGTGTACCGAAAAAGGTGCAATCTCGGCACAGTTTAATGTCTTTCAAATATGTCATGCCTAATCTCCCGAAAGGGTTGTCTAGTTAGTTTAGTAACAAGTAGTGTTGCAGTTGTTTCCGTAGCAGCAAGTAGAACAGTTAGTGCAGCGTCCAGATGCGTCGCAATAGGTGTGATATGTGCATGATGCGTACACAAGTGGGGCAGTAACAGCCAGCCATAACGCGAATAGATATTTCATAATCTCTCCAGTTGTTGATTAAAAATATGGTGCAATGGAAATGTAATTGATTATCAGATTATTGTCTATGAATAATAATTATGGGTTTGTAGATAGTAATAGTTGCTTTCTATCTGTGGATAAGTCTGTGGATAACCTGTGGATAACTTTAGCTGGCATGGTTCTTGATATATATAAAGGCTATGAATAGTTACTTATACAAGTAACTATCGACTATTCTCTTTATCTCTATATAAAAACATATAATAGGTGCTTAAAAATTAGGCAGTAACAATTACCTAACTCTTTTTACCTTTGGGGTTTTGAATCCCATAGCTTTAAACTTGGCTCGCAAGTCTGTACCTGCTGCTGACGTGTAAGCGAAGTTCTGATCTAGGATTGATACGGGCTTGGGAGTCTCGGCCTTGCCAAGCCTTTTGGGTCTCGCACTCGGCTGCGTGGCCGGATGTGCCAGCGGAGTGACAGCGTAGAGTTTCTTAGGAGTGGACATAGTTCCTCCAGATAGGGTTTAAACGCGCATACGGGCGCGTAGGACTGATAAATCAGGCATGGGAAGGGAAAGATACCATCCCATCCTGAAAACGGCTTAGAGAGGCTTTAAAGCAGTGATGTTAAAACAGCAGCAGAATTAGTCAATTGATCGCGTTTATTTAAAAAGTAATGCTTTTCATCACTTGGGCAATGCTTTGAAAGCATAGTGAAAGCGGTAGCCCCTTCAATTAAACAATCTATTATTTGCTGTAAATCAATAGTTGGGTCAATGACAAAATCGTTATGTTCATCCGCAACTATGATGCTTTCTTTAAGTTTACCCATAATAATCCCCTTTAAATTGATTTAAAGCCCGTCTAGGGCGATAAAAAAGGCTAGCCAATACCTGACTAGCCTGATTAGAAAAAACGTCTCATACGGGCTTTAAGCCCATAATTTATTTGTGCCCCATGCGAGTATCGGTAAACGACTTGAATTGTCTTTAATCCATTGCCAGTAATATGAAAAAGCAACATTGCACTTTAAACCTGCACCAGTAGCAAGAATGTACCCTTCAGGTTCTTTTTTAGAATCGGGAACCATTAACAGGTGCCCATGTTCCCATTCGGTTGAAGGTTTATAGTACAAATACAATGCTTCCAAATTGCCATTATTGGCATTTTCTTGCGCAAGCTTTTTCGCTTGATCTGCACAATTGGTAACTAAATTATTTATTGTTTGAATGTAATCCATCATAATCCCCTATGTTATAAAGAAAGTAATACAACAAAATAAGCATACATAACGATAAAGCATATAAAACCTGCAATTATTTCAAGCAATGTTTTCAACATGGTTAGCCTCAATTTCAAGAATAGTTTTTATTGCATCATGGTAAGTTTGATAATCCAATTCATTTTGTATTTGATCTAATCCGTTTTCATGTTCATCACAAAAATATCGCGCTAAAACTAATGCGTATTTAATTTTTGATAATTGGCTATCAGTAATCAGCATGGTTATCCCCTTATTGATTCATTGGTAAAGTGTAATTTCACGTTATAACAATCTGAAAATAGTTCAGTAATGTCACAATCTATAAAACGACTATCTTGACTTTCTATAGAATCAACGTCCCATGTAGCATTATCTAATTTGCTATATTTGTTTAAAAAATCATCAAGTAAATTCACCTCAAAATCATTTAATCCAGAATAGTCACCATTGATAATTGCAGGTAAAAAGTGGCCTGATATATTGAAATCATAGTAATCATTTAACATTATCTAATCCCCTAAAGTGTAGGAAAGCAGGGGAGTTATCCCCTTGCCTTTGTTTATGCTGCTATTTAATTAAACCCTCGCCAACGTCACAAAATTTGCATCGACGAATCCAAAAGTAAATTTTTATTTCTTTACATTCGACACAATTTATTTTTAGTAATTTTTTAAAATTAGTCATAATTACCCTCAAGCTGCTAGTAATTCATCATCAATCAAAACCTGCTTATCAGTGCCGCAAGCTAACAAGAAATCACTTGCTTGCTGCGCTAATGCACTTGCTTTGAATATTGCTCTGGAATCGCTTTTAAGGCACTTCAACCATGAATCTATATATCCGGCATGACGTAAATCGCCTTTGATGCCTATTTGCTGACACATAAATGCTGCCCCTAGTTCTGCTACTAGTTCCTCGAAAGCATAATCAGCATTGCCGAATCTACCCTTAGACAAGTCTCTATCGCAACGTGTCTTTTCGCTTGTCCAGTGCGTTAATTCGTGAAAAAACGTTGCATAGTAGTGTTCAGCACTTTGGAATGTATTCAGTGCTGGCATACGAATAGAATCTATTGAGGGGATATAGCAAGCGGTATCGCCGCCGATACTGTATTTGGCTTGAGTAGCAATGATTCTTTGCTCGCACGCTTCAATCTTTTGATTGTCGGATACTGGCGTATCCTCACTTGCAATAATGTCAATGCCATCTACTTGAGCAACATTAAAGATATAAAAAGCTTTTGCAAACTGATAAAACTTATCTTCTCCGGCTTGCTCCGCTTTTCTATCTTTTGCTTGCGACCAGTAAACTATTTTTGTTGCTTTCTCATCTTTGCGAACCCTTGCACCTAGTTCATTCCACTGTTTTAGACTAGCCCAAGCTGGACAATCGTATCCTTTGACGCCAGATACCATAGCAGTGATAAAACGATTGATGCCTCTGTAAGGCTTTCCACTGACTAGATTCTTATCTGCTGATTGTGGTGCATTCCAAGGTTTGACCCAAGGCGTAGCCCCTTTCTCTAATTCATTGATAATCGAATCGGTAATTTCCTGATAGATAGTCGTCATATCGAATCCCCTATTTAATTGACTATTAAAAACAGTGTTGCTGTAAAGCATTATATATAGGTTATACGATTATGCAATAGGTTATATTCATTGTATTTAACAATGTATTGTTTATAGACAATAGTCATAGGCTATATATACCTATATAATATATATAGAGGGTTTATATAATTGTTATATAAGTTTGTTAATATAAATATATAGCAGTTGTCTATTGTGTAATAGGGGTTGTGGCTGGGAGAATGTGTCTCATCATCCCC
>Ga0315900_10005292_pt1 | contig 17770 bp, 23 predicted proteins | sample LakEriMetagenome_FD_203521 | JGI IMG/M metagenome (GOLD analysis project Ga0315900, IMG submission 203521) | Freshwater fungal communities from buoy surface, Lake Erie, Ohio, United States - Buoy 12 MA114 | ecosystem: Environmental > Aquatic > Freshwater > Lake > Lake biofilm | place: USA: Lake... | reverse complement strand
AGAGCAGCCCCTCGCGATAGGCGCGCAGCCCGAAACGCGCGAGCACCCCGATCGCCGCCGCCACCGGCACCGCCACCATCATCCCGACAAAGCCGAAGAGCGCCCCGAACACCGAGAGCGAGAACAGAAGCCACACCGGATGCAGCCCGACCGACCCCCCGACGAGCCGCGGCACGAGGATGTTGCCCTCGATGAACTGCCCGGCCGCGAAGATCGCGAGGATGACGAGGATCCACAGCGGCGTGTCCCAGAACTGAAACAGCGCGAGCCCGATCGAGAGCACCCCGCCGATGATCGCGCCGACATAGGGAATGAACGAGATGAGCCCCGTCACCACCCCCACGACCAGCCCGAACTGCAGCCCCGCCGCCATCAGCGCCGCCGCGTAGAACACCGCGAGGATCAGGCAGACCGACAGCTGCCCGCGCACGAACCCCGCGAGTACCGCGTCGATCTCGTGCGCGAGCTGGCGGATCGCCGGCGCATGGTCGCGCGGCAGATGCGCGTCGATCACCCCGATCATCCGGTCCCAGTCGAGCAGCAGGTAGAAGGCCACGACCGGCACCACGAGGATGAAGACGAAAAAGCCCACCACCCCCATCGCCGAGCTGACCGCGACATCGAGGAGCGCGAGCGACCGCTCGCGCAGCGTGTCGCCAACGCCCTCGAGCGAGCGGCGCAGCGGCCCGTCGGCATCGGCGAGGTCGGGCACGCGCTCCTGCACGAAGGCCGCGAGGCGGGCGAGGATCTGCGGCATCGCCTCGGCCAGCGCCGCCGCCTGCCCGATCACCACCGGCAACAGCACGAGCCCCGCCAGCACCACGACAGTCCCCGCCCCGAAGATGATGGTCGAGGTCGCCGCCACCCGGCTCAGGCCCGCCCGCTCCAGCCGGTCGGCGACGGGGTCGAGGAAATAGGCGATGGCGCCGCCCACGACGAAGGGCAGGATCACCTGCCCGAGCCCCCAGAGCGCGCCCGCGAACACCGCCGCGGCGACACCCCACCAGACCACCTGATCGCGCACCGGCAACGCCATGCCACCCCCTCGCGGACGCCTCCCGCCCCTTCCCCGACATGGCAGGACAGCACCCGCCAATCAAGGGGCGGAGCGCCCCTCGGCCGCTTGCCGGCAGGATGGCGATGGCGTAACCATCCGGCAACCCGAAATCCCCGCCCCGCGAGGTGCCATGCGTCTGTCCCGCTATTTCCTGCCCGTCCTGCGCGAGAACCCCGCCGAGGCGCAGATCGTGAGCCACCGCCTGATGCTGCGGGCGGGCATGATCCGCCAGCAGGCGGCCGGCATCTATTCCTGGCTGCCGCTCGGGTATCGCGTGCTGCGCCGGATCGAGGAGATCGTCCACCAGGAGCAGGTGCGCGCGGGCCACATCCCGATGCTGATGCCGACGCTGCAACCGGCCGATCTGTGGCGCGAATCCGGCCGCTACGACGATTACGGCGAGGAGATGCTGCGCATCCGCGACCGCCAGAAGCGCGACCTGCTCTATGGTCCGACGAACGAGGAGATGATCACCGACATCTTCCGCGCCCATGTCGGGAGTTACCGCGACCTGCCGCTCACGCTCTATCACATCCAGTGGAAGTTCCGCGACGAGATCCGGCCGCGCTTCGGCGTGATGCGCGGGCGCGAGTTCCTGATGAAGGACGGCTACAACTTCGACATCGACAAGGAGGCGTCGCTGCACGCCTACAACCGCCACATGGTGAGCTATCTGCGCACCTATGAGCGGATGGGGCTGACGGCCATTCCGATGCGCGCGGCCTCGGGGCCGATCGGGGGCGACAACACGCACGAGTTCCTCGTCCTCGCCGCGACGGGGGAGTCGGAGGTCTACTACGACGACCGCGTGCAGGATCTGCGGCTCGGGAACCGCGCGATCGATTACGACGACCGCGCGGCCGTCGCGGCCGTCTGCGATGAGTTCACGACGCTTTACGCCCGCACCGAAGAGACGCATGACGCCGCCCTCTTCGCCGCCGTTCCCGAGGGGCACCGCAAGGTCGGGCGCGGGATCGAGGTCGGGCAGATCTTCTATTTCTCGACCAAGTATTCCGAGCCGATGGGGGCCGTCGTCGTCAACGACAAGGGCGAGCGGGTGCCCGTCCACATGGGCAGCCACGGCATCGGCGTGAGCCGCCTCGTCGGCGCCATCATCGAGGCCAGCCATGATGAGCGCGGCATCGTCTGGCCCGAGGGGGTGACGCCCTTCCCCGTCGGGCTCGTCAACCTCAAGCAGGGCGACGGCGCGACCGATGCGGCCTGCGCCACCATCGAGGCGGGGCTTGCCGCGCGGGGGCTCGAGGTTCTCTATGACGACCGCGACGAACGCGCGGGCGCCAAGTTCGCGACGATGGACCTGATCGGGCTGCCGTGGCGGATCACGGTCGGGCCGCGCGGCCTTGCGGCGGGGAAGGTCGAGCTGACCTCGCGCCGCACGGGCGAGGCCGAAGAGATGACGCCCGAGGCCGCGGTCGCGCGCATCGCCCAGATCTACGCGGGGCTCTGATGGCGGGGCCGGTGATGACGCCGGCCACGCTCGCGTCGGTGGACTGGTCGACCCTGCCCGCCCCGGTCGATGACGGGGCGGCGGCGCATCTGGCCGGCATGCGGCTGCCTGCGGTGGCGCTGCCCGCGACGGACGGGCGGGTGGTCGACCTCTCGGCGCTTCGCGGTCTTGTCGTCGTCTACGCCTATCCCAAGACGGGCCGCCCCGGCGAGGCGCTGCCCGATGGCTGGGACGCCATCCCCGGCGCGCGCGGCTGCACCCCGCAATCTTGCGCCTTTCGCGACCATTTCGCGGAATTGCGGGGGCTTGGCGTCGATCACCTCTTCGGCCTCTCGACCCAGTCAACCGACTGGCAGGCCGAGATGGCCGCGCGCACCCATCTGCCCTTCGCCATCCTCTCGGACGCGGGGCTGCGCCTGGCCGATGCGCTCGGCCTGCCGCGCCTTGAGGTCGCGGGCGAGGTGCTGCTGAGGCGCCTCACCCTCATCTGCCGCGACGGGGTGATCGAAGAGGCGATCTATCCCGTCTTTCCGCCCGACGCCAACGCCGCCGAGGTGGTGGTGCGGCTGCGCGCGCGCTGAAGGCGCGGCTTGCGCCGGGCGGGGGGCCGTGTATAAGGCGGCGTCCTTCCGCAGGTTCCTTGACCGGCGCATCCCTCGTGGACGGGGGCGGAAGGAAGCCCGTCCGGTGAAATGCGCCTTGCAGATCGGAGATCGCATGCCTCTCTATGAGCATGTTCTGATCGCCCGCCAGGACCTGACGAATGCGCAGGCCGAAGGGCTGATCGAACATTTTTCCGCCGTCATCACCGACAACGGCGGGTCGGTCACGGGCCAAGAATACTGGGGCCTCAAGACTATGGCCTACAAGATCAACAAGAACCGCAAGGGGCATTACGCCTTCCTGCGCACCGACGCCCCCGCGGGTGCCGTGCAGGAGATGGAGCGTCTGGCCCGCCTGCACGACGACGTGATGCGCGTCCTCTCGATCCGCGTCGATGCCCATGACGAGGGCCCGAGCGTTCAGATGCAGAAGCGCGATGATCGCGAGCGGGGCGACCGCGACCGCGGCGACCGTGGCGATCGGGATCGTGGCGACCGGGGCGACCGGGGCGACCGCGACCGCGGCCGGGATTGAGGGAGAGCGACACCATGGCAACCAAACCGTTCTTCCGCCGCCGCAAGGTCTGCCCGTTCTCGGGCGCCAACGCTCCGGCCATCGACTACAAGGACGTGCGCCTTCTGCAGCGCTACATCTCGGAGCGCGGCAAGATCGTGCCGGCGCGCATCACGGCCGTTTCGGCCAAGAAACAGCGCGAACTCGCGCGGGCAATCAAGCGGGCGCGGTTCCTTGCGCTGCTGCCCTATGCGGTGAAGTGAGGGGGGCGAGATGCAGGTCATTCTTCTTCAGCGCGTCGCGAAACTCGGCCACATGGGCGAGGTCGTGAAGGTGCGCGACGGCTATGCGCGCAACTTCCTGTTGCCGCAGGGCAAGGCGCTGCGCGCCACCGAGGCCAACATCGCGAACTTCGCGAGCCGCAAGGCCGACCTCGAAGTGCGAAACAGCGAATCGCGTGCTGCGGCACAGGCCGTGGCGGCATCGCTCGACGGGCAGATCTTCGTCGTCATTCGCCAGGCTTCCGACAGCGGGGCGCTCTATGGTTCGGTGACGGCGCGCGATGCGGCCGAAGCTGCGCACGCGGCGGGCTTTGCCGTCGATCGCGCTCAGATTGAACTCGACCGTCCGATCAAGGAGCTGGGGCTGCATGGCGTGACCGTCGTGCTGCATCCGGAGGTGAGCGCCAAGGTCTCGATCAACGTCGCGCGCTCGGCCGAGGAGGCGCAACTGCAGGCCTCGGGCAAGTCGATCCAGGAACTCGCGGCCGCGGCCGAGGCTGCGGCTGAATCCGAGATGGCCGAGCTGCTGGGCGACATCGGCGGCGCGGCGACCGACGAGGCGTGATTCAGCGCGGGGCGGCCCCGTCAGGGGCCGCCTCGGGACGGCGCGCGCCGGTCTGATCGCGGGGGGCGGCATGTTCGATCTTTCTGGCAAGGTGGCGCTGGTCACCGGGGCCTCGGGCGGAATCGGTGCCGCGATCGCGCGGACGCTGCATGGCGCCGGCGCGACCGTGGTGCTGTCGGGCACGCGCGAGGGGCCGCTGGCGGCACTGGCGGCCGAACTTGGCGGGCGGGCGCATGTGGTGCCCTGCGATCTGTCCGACCCGGTGGCGGTCGATGCGCTGATCGGTAAGGCGGCCGAGGCGGCGGGGGCGGTCGACATCCTCGTGAACAACGCAGGCATCACGCGCGATGGGCTGGCCATGCGGATGTCCGATGCCGACTGGCAGGCGGTGGTCGACGTCAACCTGACCGCAAGCTTCAGGCTGTGCCGGGCGGCGATCAGGGGCATGATGAAGGCGCGCTGGGGCCGCATCGTCGGCATTTCCTCAATCGTCGGGGCGACGGGCAATCCGGGGCAGGCGAACTATGCCGCGGCAAAGGCCGGTTTGGTGGGCATGTCGAAGGCGCTTGCGGCTGAGGTCGCCAGCCGGGGCATCACCGTGAACGTGGTGGCGCCGGGCTTCATCGACACTGCCATGACGGTTGGCCTGAACGAGGCGCAGCGGGGCGCGATGATGGGGCGGATCCCGATGGGCAGGATGGGCACGCCCGAGGAGGTCGCGGCGGCCGTTCTCTATCTGTCGAGCACCGAGGCGGGGTATGTCACGGGTGCCACGATCCATGTCAACGGCGGCATGGCGATGATCTGAGCCGTCCGGTCCCGTGCGGGCGGCGAAAGCGTTTGCGACCGGCAGTGACTGTGCTATAGGCCGCACCGAACGTCGGGGGAGCCCCGGCTGGGAATTAAAGGCGGGGGGCGCCCGCCGCCATCAGAGGGAGAGATCATGAGCGATATCGCGGATCGGGTGAAGAAGATCGTCGTGGAGCATCTGGGCGTCGATGCCGAGAAGGTCACGGAAAGCGCATCTTTCATCGACGACCTCGGGGCCGACAGCCTCGACACGGTCGAGCTGGTGATGGCCTTCGAGGAAGAGTTCGGGATCGAGATCCCCGACGACGCCGCCGAGACGATCCAGACCTTTGGCGATGCGGTCAAATTCATCACCGAGGCGCAGGGCTGAGCGGCCCGTTCCATCGGCCCCGCCCATCGATGACGGCAGGCGAAGGCACCCCTTGCGGGTGCCTTCGGCATTTCGGGCCTTCGGGTTCCGGGTGGCGCGTTCCGGCCTGCGCGTTCCGGGCGGCGATGTTGCGGGCGCGCGGTCGGGCGTGTATCTGCAAAAGAGGGGGATGCGCGCGGCAAGGGGGATGGCGATGCGGCGGGTGGTGGTGACGGGGCTCGGGCTGGTGACGCCGCTTGCGTCGGGGGTCGAGGCGACATGGTCGCGGCTGATCGCCGGCCAGTCGGGCGCGGGGCCGATCACGCGCTTCGATGCCTCGCGCGTCGCCACGAGCTATGCCTGCGAGGTGCCGCTCGGCGATGGCACGGACGGCACCTTCAACGCCGACGACTGGATGGACGCCAAGGACCGGCGCAAGGTCGATGACTTCATCCTCTATGGCATGGCCGCCGCGACGCAGGCGGTGCGCGATTCCGGCTGGGAGCCGCGCACGACCGAGGAGGCCGAGCGCACGGGCGTGCTGATCGGATCGGGGATCGGGGGGCTCGGCACGATCGCCGAGACGGCGCTGCTCATTGCCGAGAAGGGCCCGCGGCGGGTGAGCCCGTTCTTCATCCCCGGCGCGCTCATCAACCTCATCTCGGGGCAGGTGTCGATCCGCTTTGGCTTCAAGGGGCCCAACCATGCGGTGGTGACGGCGTGCTCGACGGGGGCGCATGCGATCGGGGACGCGGCGCGGTTGATCCAGTGGGGCGATGCCGACGTGATGGTGGCGGGCGGGGCCGAGGCCGCGATCTGCGAGATCGGGATCGCGGGCTTCAACGCGTGCAAGGCGCTCTCGACCAAGCGCGCCGACCAGCCGCAGGCGGCCTCGCGCCCCTATGACGCCGACCGCGACGGCTTCGTGATGGGCGAGGGGGCGGGGGTCGTGGTGCTCGAGGAGCTCGAGCACGCCAAGGCGCGCGGCGCGCGGATCTATGCCGAGGTGCTGGGCTATGGCCTGTCGGGCGATGCCTATCACATCACCGCGCCCTCCGAGGACGGCGAGGGGGGGTATCGGTCGATGCAGGCGGCGCTGCGGCGGGCGGGGATCGGGCCCGAGCGGGTCGATTACATCAACGCGCACGGCACCTCGACCATGGCCGACGTGATCGAGCTTGCCGCCGTCGAGCGGCTTCTGGGCGATGCGGCCGGGCGCGCGACGATGAGTTCGACGAAATCCTCGATCGGGCATCTTCTGGGCGCGGCGGGGGCGGTCGAGGCGATCTTCTGCGTGCTCGCGATCCGCGATCAGGTGGCGCCGCCGACGATCAACCTCGATCAGCCGGCGGTCGAGGCGCGGCTCGATCTGGCGCCGAACCGGGCGGTGCGGCGCGACATCGGGATCGCGCTGTCGAATTCCTTCGGTTTCGGCGGCACCAACGCGAGCCTCGTGCTCGGGCGGGTCTAGGGGATGTGGCGCGCGATCGCCTCGAACGCGCTCACGCTTTTCATCGTCGTGCTGGTGGCGCTGGCGGTCGGGCTCGGCTGGGCGCGCATGGCCTTCGAGGCGCCGGGGCCTCTGGCGCAGGCGATCTGCCTGCGGGTCGATCGCGGCGACCGGATCGGCGAGGTGAGCGCGCGGCTCGAGGCGGCGGGGGCGGTGAGCCATCCGTGGCTCTTTCGCGTCGGCGCCGATTACACGGGCAAGTCGGGCGATCTGCGCTTTGGCAGCTACCTCGTGCCGCCCGGGAGTTCGATGGAGGCGATCCTCGGGATCATCACGCGGGGCGGGCAATCGACCTGCGGCTCGGAGATCAACCTGCGGATCGGGGTGGTCGCGGCCGAGACGGTGGTGCGCACCCTCGACCCCGTGGCGGGGGCCTATGTGGAGGCGATGCGCTTCGAGGCCGGCGCGCCGGCGCCCGAGGGCTATGGCGCGATCCGGGCCGAGGACGGGGTGCGGCTGCGGGTGACGCTGGCCGAGGGGGTGACGAGCTGGCAGGTGGTCGAGGGGCTGAAGGCCGCGGACTTCCTTGCGGGCGAGGTGGCGGCCGTGCCGCCCGAGGGGAGCCTCGCGCCCGACAGCTACGAGGTGCCCGAGGGGACCGAGCGGGCGGCGGTCGTGCAGATGATGGCCGACCGGCAGGCGCGAATCATCGCCGAGCTGTGGGCGAATCGGGCCGAGGGGCTGCCCTATGCGACGCCGGAGGAGGCCCTCATCATGGCGTCGATCGTGGAGAAGGAGACGGGGCTTGCGGCCGAGCGGCCGATGGTGGCGGGGGTATTCGTGAACCGGATGCGGGCGGGCATGCCGCTGCAGACCGACCCCACGATCATCTACGGCATCACGCGGGGCGACATGAGCCAGCGGCGCGAGATCCGCCAATCGGACAAGGAGGGCGCGACGGAGGCGCGGCTGCATGGCAAGGTGGAATATAACACCTATGTCATCAATGGTTTGCCGCCCGGGCCGATCGCCAATCCGGGGCGCGCGAGCCTCGAGGCCGCGCTGAACCCCGCGACGACGGATGCGATCTTCTTCGTGGCCGACGGCACGGGGGGGCATCTCTTCGCGGCGACGCTCGAGGAGCACAACCGCAACGTGGCGGCCTGGCGCAAGATCGAGGCGGAGCGCGCGAAGGGGGCGCAGACACAACCCTGAAGATAGTGCTTGACTTTGCGTTCTCTCTGAGGTAGCAGATCAGGCAAGCTAGAAGAGGTGGGCGAGCGGCACGGGGCAACCCGGCGCCGCTTTTTCATTTCGCTCGTGCGGAGTGCATGAGAGGCAGGTCAGCGATCCATGACACTCAACACACCCGTCGACAGCAACGGGCCTTCGCGGGATGTCCTCGCGGAGGCGATGGAACTCTACACGCTCGCGGCGGAGATCTTCGCCGACGGGCTCAGGGATCTGAGGGCGGGCAAGCACCGCCCCGATCTGGCCAAGGACCTTGCGGGGCTGACGAAGGAATACAGGCAGAGCTTGCAATCGGTTCTGAACGAGAGGGCGGCCATTGACAGACTACGCCGAGAGATTGCCGGCCGAAGCGCCGGCGACAGCGGCCCCGGCGGCGGGGCCAGAGAGCTCGATTTCGGCGCGGCGCGCGATGAAATCGGGCGCAGGCTGGCTTGCCTCCGCGCCGCCGGAGGTGGTGGATGACTTCCTGCGGGGGCTGAGCGACGGGGCGCTGCTGGCGCTGCCGTGGCTGTTCGAGTTCTGGGCGCTGCCGCACCAGTTGCCGCCCGAGGGGGCCTGGAAGACCTGGGTCATCATGGGCGGGCGGGGTGCGGGCAAGACGCGGGCCGGGGCCGAATGGGTGCGCGCCGAGGTCGAGGGGGCGGGCCCCGCCGATCCCGGCCGGTCGCGGCGCATCGCGCTGGTGGGCGAGACGCTCGATCAGGTGCGCGAGGTGATGGTCTTTGGCGAGAGCGGGATCATCACCTGCTCGCCGCCCGACCGGCGGCCCGTCTGGGAGGCGGGGCGGCGGCGGCTCGTGTGGCCGAACGGGGCGGTGGCGCAGACCTTTTCGGCGCATGACCCCGACAGCCTGCGCGGGCCGCAGTTCGATGCGGCCTGGGCCGACGAGATCGCGAAATGGCCCAACGCCGAGGAGAGCTGGGACATGCTGCAGTTCGCGCTGCGGCTCGGAAGCTATCCCCGTCAGGTGGTGACGACGACGCCGCGCAACGTGGGCGTGCTGAAGGCGATCCTGCGCAACCCCTCGACGGTCGTGACGCATGCGCCGACCGAGGCCAACCGCGCCTATCTGGCGGCGTCGTTCTTCGAGGAGGTGCAGGCGCGCTATGGCGGCACGCGGCTTGGCCGGCAGGAATTGCAGGGCGAGCTGCTCGAGGAGGCGGAGGGGGCGCTCTGGACGCTCGGGCGCCTCGAGGCGGTGCGCGAGCGGGAGGCGCCCGCGCTCGACCGGATCGTGGTCGCGGTCGATCCGCCGGTGACGGGGCATGGCGGGTCGGACGCCTGCGGCATCGTCGTCGCGGGGGTCGAGATGACGGGCGAGCCGAAGGACTGGCGGGCCCATGTGCTCGAGGATGCCTCGGTTTCGGGCGCGAGCCCCGAGGGCTGGGCGCGCGCCGCGCTGGCGGCGATGGACCGCCACGGCGCCGACCGGCTGGTGGCCGAGGTCAACCAGGGGGGCGATCTGGTCGCGAGCGTGATCCGCCAGATCGATCCGCTGGTGCCCTATCGGGCGGTACGGGCGAGCCGGGGCAAGGTGGTGCGGGCCGAGCCGGTGGCGGCGCTCTATGAGCAGGGGCGGGTGCGGCATCTGCCGGGGCTCGACCGGCTCGAGGATCAGATGTGCCGCATGACGGTGCAGGGCTACGAGGGGCGCGGCAGCCCCGACCGCGTCGATGCGCTGGTCTGGGCGCTGCACGACCTGATGATCGACCCGGCGGCGGGATGGCGCCGGCCGCGGGTGCGGGTGCTCTGAGCGGGGTGCCCGGCCGGGGGGTGCCTCCGGCGGGGATATTTGGCGGCAGAAGATGGCGGGGTGCGGGGCGCAGGCCGGGGACTGGCCGGGCGCTGCGGCCGGTTGTCCGCGTGCGAGAGGAGTGCGGCGATGTTCGATTTCCTGCGGCGGGGGGGGCGCGCGGCGCCCGAGGGCAAGGCCTCGGCGGCCGGGGCGGTGGTGGCCTTTCATGGCGCCGGCCGGGCGGTGTGGAGCGCGCGCGACACCGGCACGCTGACGCGGGGCGGGTTTCTGGGCAATCCGGTCGGGTTCCGGGCGGTGAAGCTCATCGCGGAGGCGGCGGCGGCGCTGCCGCTGATCTTGCAGGATGCCGAGCGGCGCTATGAGGCGCATCCGGTGCTGACGCTGATCCGCCGGCCCAATCCGGCGCAGGGGAAGGCGGAGCTGTTCGAGGCGGTCTATGCGCAGATCCTCCTGTCGGGGAACGCCTATCTGGAGGCGGTGGCGGGGGTGGCGGGGGGCGGGGTGCCGGCCGAGTTGCATGTGCTGCGCTCGGACCGCATGAGCCTCGTGCCCGGGGCGGATGGCTGGCCGGTCGCCTATGACTACACCGTCGGGACGCGGCGGCATCGTTTCGACATGACGGGGGGGGCGGCGCCGGTCTGCCACATCCGCGCCTTTCATCCGCAGGACGATCATTACGGGCTTTCGCCCATGCAGGCGGCGGCGACGGCGATCGATGTGCACAATGCGGCCTCGCGCTGGTCGAAGGCGTTGCTCGACAATGCCGCGCGGCCCTCGGGCGCGATCGTCTATCGCGGCGAGGGGGGGGCGACGCTGACCTCGGACCAGTATGCGCGGCTGGTCGAGGAGATGGAGGCGCACCACCAGGGGGCGCGCAACGCCGGGCGGCCGATGCTGCTCGAGGGGGGGCTCGACTGGAAGCCGATGGGGTTCAGCCCCTCGGACATGGAGTTCCAGAAGACGAAGGAGGCGGCGGCGCGCGAGATCGCGATCGCGTTCGGGGTGCCGCCGATGCTGATCGGGATCCCGGGCGATGCGACCTATGCCAATTACCAGGAGGCCAACCGGGCCTTCTATCGGCTGACGGTGCTGCCGCTCGTGGCCAAGGTGACGGCGGCGGTCGGGCACTGGCTGTCGGGGTTCACGGGCGAGGCGGTGGAGTTGCGCCCCGATCTCGACCAGGTGCCGGCGCTGGCGGTTGAGCGCGACCAGCAATGGGCGCGGGTGGGGGCGGCGGACTTTCTGACCGAGGCCGAGAAGCGCGCGGCACTCGGCCTGCCGCGGATCGCGGAGGGGCCATGAGCGGGCGGCGCGAGGCGGGGGGATCGCGGTTTCTCTATGACAGCTTCGATGCCGCGCAGGCGCGGATCGAGGCCAACGAGCGCGTCGCGCAAGAGCGGTGGAGCGCGCTCGAATACCGCTTCGGGCAGATCGAGCGGATGCTCGAGCGGCTGGAGAAGCGGATCTGGGTCGGGGTCTATGGGGTGGCGGCCTTTCTGCTGGCGCAGGGGGTCGAGGTGCTCATCCGGGCGGCGGAAAGGTAGGGATGCGATGGTTGAGGGGATGGACGCGCTCGAGCGCAAGTTCCACCGGCCCGAGGCGGGGCTGGTCGTGGACGAGGGGGCGCGGATCGCGGGCTATGCGAGCCTCTTTGGCCTGCCCGACCAGGGCGGGGATGTCGTGATGCCGGGGGCTTACGCGCGCTCGCTCGCGCGGCTGCGGGCCGAGGGGCGGGCGGTCAAGATGCTCTGGCAGCACGATGCGACGCAGCCGATCGGGGTCTGGGACGAGGTCGTCGAGGACGAGCGGGGGCTGCGGGTCGCGGGGCGGCTGCTGCCCGAGGTGGCGCGGGCGCGCGAGGCGGCGGCGCTGATCGGGGCGGGGGCGGTTGACGGGCTGTCGATCGGGTTTCGCACGGTCCGCGCGGCGCATGATGCGTCGGGGCGGCGGGCGCTGATCGAGATCGATCTGTGGGAGGTGTCGCTCGTGACCTTTCCGATGCTGCCCGAGGCGCGGGTCGAGGGGAAGGCCGGGGTCCGGCTCGACCTGCTGAGGATGCTGACGGCGGCCCTTGCCGGGGCGCGCCGGGAGCTTGCGGGCCGCTGAGGCCCATCCACCCATCCACATCGAGGTGAACCATGACCGAGACGAGGGTCCGGGCGGCGGGCGCATGCCCCGCGCCCGAGGACGAGGCCGCGGGGGCGGATGCCGCCGTGGTGCAATTTCTGAACGAGTTCTCGGGCTTTCAGTCCGAGATCAAATCCCGTCTGTTTCAACAGGAAGAGCGACTGACCATGCTGGATCGCAAGACCACGGGCTTTGCCCGACCCGCCCTGTCGATGGCGGCCGATATCGAGGTGCCGCATCGCAAGGCGTTCGACGCCTATCTGCGCAACGGCGATGACGACGGGCTGCGGGGGCTTGTCCTCGAGGGCAAGGGCCTCAACACCCAGGTGGCGGCGGAGGGCGGCTATCTCGTCGATCCGCAGACGGCCGACACGATCCGGTCGGTGCTGACCTCGACGGCCTCGCTGCGCGCGATCGCCAATGTCGTGCAGGTCGAGGCGACGTCGTTCGATGTGCTCGTCGATCATGGCGATGTCGGTTCGGGCTGGGCGAGCGAGACGGGGGCGGTGGCCGAGACGGACGGGCCGCAGATCGAGCGCATCTCGATCGCGCTTCATGAGCTGTCGGCGATGCCGAAGGCGAGCCAGCGGCTTCTGGACGACAGCGCCTTCGACATCGAGGGGTGGCTTGCGGGGCGGATCGCGGACAAATTCGCGCGCGCCGAGGCGGCGGCCTTTGTCGCGGGCGATGGCGCCGACAAGCCGCGCGGGTTCCTCGACCATGCCAAGGTCGCCGAGAGCGGCTGGCAGTGGGGGCGGCTCGGCTATGTCGTGACCGGGGCTGCGGGCGATTTCGCGACGGCGAACGCGGCCGATGCGATCGTCGATCTCGTCTATGCGCTCGATGCGAGCTATCGGGCGAACGCGAACTTCGTGATGAATTCGAAGACCGCGGGTGCGGTGCGCAAGATGAAGGACGCGGACGGCCGCTTCCTGTGGTCGGACGGGTTGCAGGCGGGGGAACCCGCGCGCCTGATGGGCTATCCGGTGCTGATCGCCGAGGACATGCCCGACATCGGCGCCAATGCCTATGCGGTGGCCTTCGGCGATTTCCGCGCGGGCTACACCATCGCCGAGCGCCCGGACCTGCGCGTGCTGCGCGATCCGTTCTCGGCCAAGCCGCATGTGCTCTTCTACGCGACCAAGCGCGTCGGCGGCGACGTGAGCGATTTTGCGGCAATCAAGCTGCTGAAGTTCGCGACGAGCTGATCGCGACGGTCTTGTGCCCGTGCCCCTGGCACCGGGCGCAAGGGCGGGCGCGCGCCGGAACTGGGGCGTCGTCTAGCTGCTCCACCTCCGGACGAGCGGCGTCGGAGCGCGCGCCCGCACCCATTCATCCTGCGGAGAGAGGCGATGAGACTGACCGAACGGACGCCGGTCCCCGACGCGGCGCTGCCTATCGAGGCGATGAAGGCGCATCTGCGGCTGGGCTCGGGCTTTGGCGACGAGGGGCTGCAGGACGGGTTGATCGCGGGATATCTGCGGGCGGCCCTCGCGGCGATCGAGGGGCGCACGGGCAAGGCCCTGATCGCGCGGGGCTTCCGGCTGGAGCTTGAGGGCTGGCGCGACGCGGGCGGGCAGACCCTGCCGGTCGCGCCGGTCGGGCGGATCGAGGTGGTGCGGATCCTCGATGCGGCGGGGGGGGCGGTGACGGTCGATGCGGCGCGGCTGCGCCTCGTGCCCGATCCGCACCGGCCGCGGCTGGTGCCGGCCGGGACGGCGCTGCCGGCCGTGCCGACGGGCGGGCGGGCGGAAATCGACTTCGAGGCGGGCTTCGGCGCCGCCTGGGAGGCGGTGCCGCCCGATCTGCGGCAGGCGGTGCTGATGCTTGGCGCGCATTTCCACGAGTTCCGCCACGAGGCGGGGATCGAGCAGGGTGCGGCACCCTTCGGGGTGGCGGCGCTGATCGAGCGGTGGCGCAACGTGCGCGTGCTGGGCGGGGGGGCGCGATGAGGGCGCGGCGGCTCAACCGTCGGCTGGTGCTCGAGGCGGCGGCGCGGGTGCCGGACGGGGCGGGCGGCTATGCCGAGCGCTGGGAGGCGCGCGGGACGCTCTGGGCCGAGGTGGCCGCGGGCGCGGGGCGCGAGGTCGGGGTGGACCTGATCGCGCGCGAGCGGGTTTCGCTGCGGATCATGGTGCGGGGGGCGCCGGTCGGGGCGCCGTCGCGGCCCGTGGCGGGGCAGCGGTTTCGCGAGGGGGCGCGGATCTATCCGATCCTCGCGGTCGCCGAGGCCGACCCGGCGGGGCGGTATCTGGTCTGTCACGCCGAGGAAGGGGGCCGGGGATGAGCTATGCGGCGGCGGCGGCGGTGCAGGCCGCGATCTATGGCCGGCTTCGGGCCGATGCGGCGCTGGGCGCGCTGGTCGGCGAGGCGATCTTTGACGCGGTGCCGCCGGGGGCGCCGCCCGAGCTTTATGTCGTGCTGGGGCCCGAGGTCGTGCTCGATGCCTCGGACGCGAGCGGGCGGGGCGCGGAGCACCGGCTGACGGTGAGCGTCGTGAGCACGACGGGCTTTGCCCCGGCCAAGGCGGCGGCGGCGGCGGTGTCGGAGGCGCTCGAGGGTGCGGAGATGGCGCTCGGGCGCGGGCGGCTCGTGGGGATCTGGTTCCGGCGGGCCGAGGCGCGGCGGCGCGAGCAGGGCACGATGCGGCGGATCGATCTGTCGTTTCGCGCGCGGGTCGAGATCTGAGGCGGCCGGGCGGGGCCCGGCGCGCCAGTTTCGGAAAGGATGGACAGCATGGCGATTCAGCGCGGCAAGGACGTGCTCTTGAAGATCGACGTTTCGGGCGAGGGGCAGTTCGAGACGGTGGCGGGCCTTCGGGCGACGCGGATCAGCTTCAACGCCGAGACGGTCGAGGTCACGAGCCTCGAGAGCCCGGGGGGGTGGCGCGAGCTCTTGTCCGGGGCGGGGGTGCGGTCGGCGTCGATCTCGGGCTCGGGCGTCTTTCGCGACGCGAGCAGCGACGAGCGCGCGCGGCAGATCTTCTTCGACGGAGAGGTGGCGCGGTTCCAGGTGGTGATCCCGGCGTTCGGGATCGTCGAGGGGCCGTTCCAGATCACCGCGCTCGAATACGGCGGGCGGCACGACGGCGAGGCGACCTATGAGGTCGGCCTCGCCTCGGCCGGGGCGCTCGGGTTCACGGCGCTCTGATGGCCAATCCGCTGGCGGGCGAGGTCGAGGTTGAGATCGACGGCGTGCGGCATGTCTGCAAGCTGACGCTCGGGGCCATCGCCGAGATGGAGGCCGCGACGGGCGAGAGCGTGATCGAGATGGTCGAGCGGTTCGAGACTGGGCGGTGGCGGGCGCGCGACGTGCTGGCCGTGATCGTCGCGGGGCTGCGCGGCGGGGGCTGGCGGGGCGAGGCGGTGGCGCTGCGGAGCGCGCGCTTTGCCGGCGGGCCGGCGGGGGCCGCGCGGGCGGCGGCGGCGCTGATCGTCGCGGCCTTCGCCGTGCCGGGTGAGGGCGATGGCTGAGGCGCGGCGGATCGACTGGGGGGGCCTGATGCGGGCGGGGATGGCGGGGCTCGGCCTCGCGCCGGATGTGTTCTGGCGCCTCTCGCCCGCGGAATTGCGGATCATGCTCGGGCTCGGGCCGGCGGCGGCGCCGCTGACGCGGGAGCGGATCGAGGCGTTGATGCGGGCCTTTCCCGACCGGGTGACGAAGGAGGGCGAGGATGGCTGAGGTGGAACGGCTGGGGGCGGAGATCGCAGCCCTCGAGGAGAGCCTCGGGGGGGCGGCGGCGGCGGCTGCGGTTCTGGACGGCGAGGCGCGGCGGATGGGCGAGGGGCTGCTGTTCACCGGCCGCGAGGTCGGCACGCTGACCACGCGCTTCGGCGGGGCGCTGCGGGGGGCCTTCGATGGCCTGGTGTTCGAGGGCGAGCGGCTGTCGGACGTGCTGCGCGGCCTCGGGCGGAGCATGGCCGAGAGCGTCTATGGCGTGGCGCTGCGGCCGGTGCAGGCGGCGCTCGGGGGGGCGCTGGCCGAGGGGATCAACACCGTCGCGGGGGCGGTGCTGCCATTCGCGCGCGGCGGAGCCTTCACCGAGGGGCGGGTCATGCCCTTTGCCGAGGGCGGCGTGGTGAGCGGGCCGGTGAGCTTTCCCTTGCGGGGCGGGCGCGGGCTGATGGGCGAGGCGGGGCCCGAGGCGATCTTGCCGCTCGCGCGCGGGGCGGACGGGCGGCTCGGTGTGCGGGCGGGCGGCGGCGGCGGGCGGGTGGCGCCCGTCACGATCAACATCAGCACGCCCGATGTCGCGGGCTTCCGGCGCAGCCAGAGCCAGATCGCGGCCGAGGTCGGGCGGCTTCTGGCGCGCGGGCAGCGCAACGGCTGAAGGCGGAGGGGACGGGATGGCGTTTCACGAGGTGCGGTTTCCCGCATCGCTGAGCTTCGGCTCGGTCGGCGGGCCGGAGCGGCGCACGGAGATCGTCGCGCTCATCAACGGGCACGAGGAGCGGCGGACGAGCTGGGCGCATTCGCGCCGGCGCTACGATGCCGGCATGGGGCTGCGCAGCCTCGATGGCGTGGGCGTCCTCATCGCGTTTTTCGAGGCGCGCGGCGGGCAGTTGCACGGGTTTCGCTGGAAGGACTGGACCGACTACAAATCGAGCGCCGCGACCGCCGGGCCCGGCCCCGAGGATCAGCTGCTGGGGACAGGCGACGGGGAGCGGCGCAGCTTCGGGTTGCGCAAGGCCTATGCCTCGGGGGCGGAGGTCTATTGGCGGCCCATCGCCAAGCCCGTGGCGGGGAGCGTGCAGATCTCGATCGGGCGGCAGCCGGTCCTCGAGGGGATCGACTGGAGCGTCGACACCGCGAGCGGGATCGTGACCTTTGCCCAGCCGCCGGCCGTCGGGGCCGAGGTGCGCGCGGGGTTCGAGTTCGACGTGCCGGTCAGGTTCGACACCGACCGCATCCAGACGTCGGTCGCGAATTTCCAGGCGGGCGAGGTGCCGAGCGTGCCGGTCATCGAGGTGCGGCTGTGAGCGGGGTCGCCCTTTGCTGGACGCTCGCGCGGCGCGACGGGGTGGTACTGGGGTTCACCGACCATGACGCGGATCTGGTCGTGGGGGGCGTGCCGTGCCGGGCCGCGACGGGCTGGACGGCCTCGGCGCTCGACGAAAAGACGGGGCTGGCCGTCGGCAACACCGAGGTTGCGGGCGCGCTGAGCGATGCGGGCATCACCGAGGCCGACATCCTGGCGGGGCGGTTCGACGGCGCGCGGATCGAGGCCTTCGAGGTGGAATGGTCGGGGTCCGGCGCGGCGCGGCGCGTCTTTGCCGGGACGATGGGCGAGGTGACGCAGGCGGGCGGGGCCTTTCGCGCCGAGGTGCGGGGCCTGGCCGAGGGGCTGAACCGGCCGATCGGGCGGGTCTATCAGCGGCGCTGCTCGGCGGTGCTGGGGGACGGGCGCTGCAAGGCGGATCTGGCGCAGGCGGCGTTTTCGGCCGAGGCGGTGGTGATCTCGGCCGTCGAGGCGCGCGATTTCGTGGTCGATTCCGGGCGGGTCTTTGCGGCGGGCTGGTTCGAGGGGGGGCGGATCCTTG
>Ga0315900_10005291_pt1 | contig 17772 bp, 15 predicted proteins | sample LakEriMetagenome_FD_203521 | JGI IMG/M metagenome (GOLD analysis project Ga0315900, IMG submission 203521) | Freshwater fungal communities from buoy surface, Lake Erie, Ohio, United States - Buoy 12 MA114 | ecosystem: Environmental > Aquatic > Freshwater > Lake > Lake biofilm | place: USA: Lake... | reverse complement strand
TGCTCTCAGAGATGGAAAGCCAAAGACTGGACTTTAAGTCGAAGCGAATCGATCCCGCCAAGTTATCGCGTAGCCTTGTTGCTTTCGCCAATAGTGATGGCGGCGAGATATACGTTGGTATCGAGAATGATAAGAACTGGGACGGGTTTGGACAGCCGGAGGAAGCAAACGCTATTGCAGACATAATTTCAAATATTTTTCCTCTTGGTGATTTCGTAAAGCCAATTTTCATAGGCTGCGATGGCTACCAAGGTTTAGTCCTAAAGCTGGAGATTGCCCGAACGCCCGATGTGAAACGTGACACAAAAGGCGACGTATATGTTAGGTTCGGCGCACAGAATCTGGTGAAACGCGATCTGGCAAGCATTCGGCAACTAGAATATGCAAAGGGGGTGTTTTCGTATGAAGACGTCTCTGTGAAATCGAGCCTCGATGATCTGGAGAATTCCAAAGCAATAATCGAGTTTGCCCTGAACATTGTGCCTCACCCAAAGCCAAAAGACTGGCTCAGGAAGCAAAAGCTTGTGGTAGAAGAGCAAGCGACGGTAGCGGGAGCTATGCTGTTTCTGGATGAACCGCAAGTTTATTTGCCGAAGTCTGGAATAAAGATTTATCGGTATAGGACGATCCATACGGAAGGCACCCGCGATACGTTGGCGTTTGACCCCGTGACAATCGAAGGAAACGCATATGCTCTGATAGGGCAGGCTGTCCAAGAAACTATTGAACGCACTCAGGATATTCCGCGCCTTGTTAAAGGTGGACTTGAAGGAATCCTTTATCCAAAGGAGGCTATCCACGAGATCATAACGAATGCGGTAATCCATCGAGACTACAGCATCAACGATGAGACGCATGTTCGTATCTTTGACAATCGTATTGAGATATTCAGTCCCGGCAAGCTTCCCGGATACGTTACCGCTGATAATATACTTAAGGAACGGTTCGCTCGAAATCCGAAAACTGTACGCATTCTCAACAAATTCAAGAACGCTCCGAACAAGGATATTGGAGAGGGGCTGAATACAGCTTTTGAAAAGATGCGCGAATTAAAGCTGAAGGACCCAGTTATTGCTGAAACAGAGTATGGGGTAACAGTCTCATTGTTTCATGAGCTTCTTGCTTCGCCAGAGCAGTTGGTTAAGGAGTACTTGGACACCAATCCGGAAATCAACAACGGAAAGGCACGCGAGATATGCCGCGAAGGGTCGGAAAACAAGATAAAGCGCATGTTTGAGAGAATGATGGCTGCTGGGATTATTGAGCGCATTCCGGACAGGCGAGGTCGTGCGACTGCATATCGCAAGGTTTAGCGGACAACGTCTCACGCATTATACCGCGTCACCCCCCGCCGCTTCTCGCCCACCGGCTGCGTCAGGATCGCCGCGTGATGCGCCCGCTTCTCGAGCGCCTTCACCCATACACCCCACCCCTCACCCCCACCGCCACGACGACCACCACCAGCCGCAGCCCTTCGCTTGCGCTCCGGGCGCTCGTCGGTTCCATCGCTCCACCGGAGCGATGGATCGGGCCAGGGCCCGACCCCTCCTCACCCTCAATCACATAGACGATCCGCCAGTCCCCCACCCGGATGCGCCACTGGTCTTGCACGCCCTTCAGCTTCTTGACCCCCGGCGGGCGGGGGTTCTCTGCCAGCCGGTCCAGCGCCTTGCGCAGCGGGACCAGCACGCGCTTGTCGCGGATCGCACCGAGTTCCCTCTCGGCGCGCGGAGAGTAGATGATCTGATAGGCCATCAGGACGTGGTGTCCGCCTCAAGCCGCGCCCAGAGTTCCTCATGCGTCACAGCCTTCGACGGATCGGCCAGATACTCGGCATATGAAGCGTCCCCCATCCGGGCGAGCATCTCGTCTTCCATCCGTTCGAGGAAGGCATAGGCCTCCATCGAGATCATGACCCCCGCAGGCTTGCCATGCCGCAGGATCGTGACCTCCTCCTTCCCATGCTGCACCTTGCCCAGCAGGTCCGACAGTTCCGCCCGCGCCTCGGACACGGTCTTGACGATCATGGCGAACCTCTTGCTTTGTACAGAATGTCAGGTTTGTAACATAGGCCACCCCGCCCCGCGCGACAAGTCACGCATCATACCGCGTCACCCCCCGCCGCTTTTCGTCCACGGGCTGGGTCAGGATGGCGGCGTGGTGGGCGCGCTGGTCGCAGGTGGCGCGGGGGCAGATGCGGCAGTTGATCCCGATCGGCGTCATCCGGGTGCCGGGGACCGAGAACGCCTCGGCATAGCCGATCTCGCCGGCATGTTCGATCGCGCAGCCCATCGCCACGGCCAGGCGGTTGTCCTGCGCGTACCGCGCCCAGGTCGGCCGGTCCACGGTGCGTGAGAAGACGAAATACTGCGACCGGTCGGGCATTTCCACGAATTGCGGCACGATCCGCCCCGGCGTGCGGAATGAGGTATGCACATCGAGCCGCGGGCAGGCCCCGCCATATTCGGCCAGGTGGAACCCGGTCGCGTTGAAGCGCTTGGTCACGTTGCCGCCCTTGTCGATGCGCAGGAAGAAGAAGGGCACACCCTGCGCGCCGTCGCGCTGGAGCGTGGTGGCGCGGTGGCAGGCCTGTTCGAAGCTCACGCCAAAGCGCGTGGCGATATGGTCGAGGTCGTATTTCATCGCCCGCGCCTCGGCGAGGAAGGCATCATAGGGCATGAGCACGGCAGCGGCAAAGTAGTTGGCCAGTTCGACCCGCAGCCGCGCCGCGCCGCGCGGCTCCTCGATCCCGGCGCGGGCGATCAACCCTTCGATCACGGCGCGGCATTCGAGCAGGCCCGCCATGTGGCCCAGCTGGAAGACCCGGTTGATGTGGTCGAGCGCCTCGGAGAGCAGGATTTCACCGCGCCCCTCGTCATAGCGGCGCAGTGTGCCGGGCAGGTCCTCGACGCGCACCAGGCGGACGCGGACCCCCGAGCGGTCGAAGAGGCGGCGCTTGAGCGCGGCATAGACCTCGTCGCGTTCGGGGGCGGCGCCGCCCCAGAAGGCCTCTGCCGCCTCTTCGAGCGCGGGGAAATGGTTGCGGTTGCGGCGGAAGGCGCCGTGGACCGCGGCCTCGGGCGAGGTGGCGACCGTGGTCGGGTCGCCTTCGGAGAGGGACAAGAGCTGATCGGTGGCGGCCGACCAGGCGCGGTGGAGGCGCAGGAAGGACTGCACGAGCGCGGGGGAATGGACGAGCGCTGCGCGCATCTGCGCCAGATCCGGCGCGCCTTCGGTCAGGAGCGGATCCTGCATCACAGCGCGCAGATCGGCAAGAAGCGCGGGGGAATCGTCCTCGGCAATCGTGCGCCAGTCGACGCCATAGACTTCGAACAGCCGCAGCATGACCGCGACGGAGACCGATCTTTCGTTGTTTTCCAGAAGGTTGACATAAGAGGGCGAGATGCCGAGCGCGCGCGCCATCTGGCCCTGTGTTTCGCCCCGGTCAAGCCGCAGGCGGCGCAGGTGCGGGCCGATGAAGGTCTTCTGCATGAGGCACCCTGCGGATTGTCAACTTCACACTATTACAAATTGTCACCGCTGTAAATTCTCGCATTCACAGCAGAACCCGGTTTCGGTTTCCATCCCGAGGGCGCTGTGGCATCGGGCCGCATCCCAGCGGAGGACACGACATGCGCACCGGCATCACCCATCTTTTCATCCCCGGCCCCACCAACGTTCCCGATCCTGTGCGCATGGCGATGAACGTGCCCATGCAGGACCAGCGCGCACCCGATTTCGGCGCGTTGCAGCTGGGGCTGATCGCCGATCTGCGCCCGGTCTTCGGCACGCGTGATGCGGCGGTGATGCTGTTCCCCGGATCGGGCACGGCGGCCTGGGAGGCGGCGCTGACCAACACGCTGTCGCCCGGCGACCGGGTGCTGATGGCGCGGCATGGCCAGTTCTCGACCCTCTGGGTCGACATGGCGCAGCGCATGGGGCTCGATGTCGATGTGGTCGACCTCGACTGGGGCGAGGGCGTGCCGACCGAGGCCTTTGCCGCGCGGCTGGCCGCCGACCGCGAGCACAGGATCAAGGGCGTCTTCGTCACCCATAACGAGACGGCAACGGGCGTCACCTCGGACGTCGCCTCGGTGCGGGCGGCGATGGATGCGGTGCGCCATCCGGCGATGCTCTATGTGGACGGCGTGTCCTCGATCGGGTCGATCCCGTTCCGGATGGATGACTGGGGCGTCGACCTCGCCATCACCGGCAGCCAGAAGGGGCTGATGTGTCCCGCAGGGCTTGGCATCCTGGCGGCGAGCGCCCGTGCGCTCGAGGCGGCAAAGACCGCGACGGGGCGGCGCTGCTACCTCGATTTCGGCGACATGCTGCGGATGAATGCGGACGGCTACTTTCCCTACACCCCGCCGACGCAGATTCTGCACGGGATGCGCGTGGCACTTGACCGGATCAGGGCCGAGGGGATCGAGAACGTCTATGCCCGCCATGCGCGTCTGGCCGAGGGCGTGCGGCGCGGCGTCTTTGCCTGGGGGCTGAAGCCTGCGGCGGCGCGGCCGGACCTCTTCTCGGACACGGTGACCGCGATCCGCGTGCCCGAGACTGTGGATGCGCGCGAGGTGATCCGCGTGGGCTATGCCCGCTACAACACCTCCTTCGGGTCGGGGCTGGCGCGGTTGGCGGGCAAGGTGTTCCGGATCGGGCATCTGGGCGATCTGAACGAAGGCATGGTGCTGACCGCGCTGGCGGTGGCGGAACTGTCGCTGCATGCCGCAGGCGCGCGGGTGGAGTTCGGCGCGGGCGTGGCCGCCGCGCAGGCCCATTTCGCGGGTACGGCCGAAACCGCCCGCCTGGCCGCCGAGTGAGACGATGAGCCATACGCTTCATCCCCTGCGCAAGGCGCGCCTGCAGCGGTCCGAACTTGCCGTGCCGGGGTCGAACCCGGCGATGATCGACAAGGCGGCGAGCGGGGCGGCCGATTATGTCTTCCTCGACCTCGAGGATGCTGTCGCCCCGCCCGAGAAGGAGGCCGCGCGGCGCAACGTGATCCAGGCGCTGAACGACATCGACTGGGCCGCGCGGGGCAAGACGGTCTCGGTCCGGATCAACGGGCTTGATACGCATTACATGTACCGCGATGTGGTGGATGTGATGGAGCAGGCGGGCAACCGCCTGCACACGCTGCTTGTGCCCAAGGTCGGCGTGCCGGCCGACCTTTACATGGTCGAAGCGATGGTCAACCAGATCGAGCAGGCCAAGGGATTTGCCACGCGCGTCGGGCTCGAGGCGCTGATCGAGACCGCGCTCGGCATGGCCAATGTCGAGGCCATTGCCCAGTTCGGTGGCCGGCTCGAGGCGATGCATTTCGGGGTGGCGGATTATGCCGCCTCGATGCGGGCGCGCACGGTCAATATCGGCGGGCTGAACCCGCATTACCCCGGCGACCAGTGGCATGCGGCGATCAGCCGGATGGTCATAGCCTGCCGCGCCTATGGCCTGCGGGCGATCGACGGGCCCTTTGGCGATTTCAGCGACCCCGAGGGGTACAAGGACGGCGCCCGCCGGGCCGCGGCGCTGGGCTGCGAGGGGAAATGGGCGATCCACCCCAGCCAGGTGGCGCTGGCCAACGAGGTCTTCTCGCCGCCCGAGGCCGAGGTGACGCGGGCGCGGCGCATCATCGAGGAGCTGAAGAAGGCCGAGGCCGAGGGGCGCGGGGCAGCCGCGCTTGACGGCAAGATGATCGACGCGGCGAGCGAGCGGATGGCACGCAACGTACTGGTCCTGGCCGAGGCGATCGCGGGGAAGTAGGGCGCCCGTCCGCCGGGAGCACGGGTCACCAACCCGGAAGCGACCGCCCAGGCGGGTGCACAAACTGCGCCCGCCGCCCAATGGGCGGGCGCAGCCTGGTTTCGTCATGCCGCCGAAACCCGGCGGTCTGCGGCAGGGATGCTGCACCAGATTTGAAGCGGAGGAAGACGACATGGACATCCACGAACATCAGGCCAAGGAGATCCTTGCCCGCTTTGGCGTGCCCGTGCCGCGCGGCGGGCTGGCCTGGAGCCCGGAGCAGGCCGCCTACCGGGCGCGCGAACTGGGTGGGGACGGCTGGGTCGTCAAGGCGCAGATCCATGCCGGCGGCCGCGGTGCCGCGGGCGGCGTGAAACTTTGCCGGTCGCTGCACGACGTGACCGACACGGCAACGCGCCTGCTGGGCCAGCAGCTTGTGACCAAGCAGACCGACGCACAGGGCAAGTCGGTCTCGCGTCTCTGGATCGAGGCGGCGACCGAGATCGCGCGCGAACTCTACCTTGGCTTCGTGCTTGACCGGAAGACCGAGCGGATCATGATCGTGGCTTCGGCCCATGGCGGGATCGAGATCGAGGACCTCGCCGAGAGCGACCCCGACTCGCTGCGCCGCATGACAATCGACCCCGCCGTGGGGCTGGCCGAATACCAGGCGCGGGAACTGGCCTTCTCGCTTGGCCTTGCCGGGCCTCAGATCGGCCAGATGGTGACAATCCTCAAGGCCTGCTACCGCGCCTATCGCGACCTTGACGCCACCATGGTCGAGATCAATCCGCTCATCATCACCGCCCATGGCGAACTGGTGGCACTGGACGCCAAGATGAGCTTCGACACCAACGCGCTGTTCCGCCGGCCCGAGATCGCGGGACTGCGCGACCGCGAACAGGAGGACCCGCGCGAAAGCGCGGCGGGCGACCATGGCCTCGCCTATGTCGGGCTGACCGGGGACATCGGCTGCATCATCAACGGCGCGGGCCTCGCCATGGCCTCGATGGACATGATCAAGCTTGCGGGCGGGGAGCCTGCAAACTTCCTCGACATCGGGGGCGGCGCCAGCCCCGAACGGGTCGTGCGCGCCTTTCGCACCGTGCTGACCGACCCGGGGGTGAGCGTGATCCTTGTCAACATCTTTGCCGGCATCAACCGCTGCGACTGGGTCGCCGAAGGCGTGGTCCAGGCCTATCGCGAGGTCGGCCTGACGCTGCCGGTCGTCGTCCGTCTGGCGGGCACGAATGTCGAGGAAGGCAACCGCATCATCCGCGAGAGCGGTCTGCCGCTCATCACCGCCGACACGCTGGCCGATGCCGCCGCGAAGGCCGTCGCCGCCCGTCCCCCCCGCCTTGCCGCCTGAAAGGAACGCCGATGGCCATTCTCATCACCCGTGACACCCCCGTCATCGTCCAGGGCATGTCCGGCCGCATCGGACAGTTCCATGCCGCCGACATGATCCGCCACGGCACAAATGTCGTGGGTGGCGTCACCCCCGGCCGCGGCGGCGAGACGCTGCTTGACCGGCCGCTTTTCAACACCGTGCGCGCCGCGGTCGAGGCGACGGGGGCCGAGGCGAGCCTTGTCTTCGTCCCCCCGCCCTTTGCGGCGGATGCGATCATGGAGGCGGCGGATGCCGGCATCAAGACCGCCGTCTGCGTCACCGACGGCATCCCCGCGCAGGACATGATGAAGGTCAAGCGGTTCCTGCGCCGCTACGCCGAGGCACGCAAGATGCGGCTGATCGGCCCGAACTGCGCGGGCGTGATCTCGCCCGGACAGGGGTTCATGGGCATCATGCCGCCGCATATCTACATGCCCGGCCGCGTCGGGATCGTCGGCCGCTCCGGCACGCTCGGCTACGAGGCGGCCAGCCAGATGAAGGCGCTGGGCATCGGCGTCTCCACCTCGGTCGGGATCGGCGGGGACCCGATCAACGGGTCGTCCTTCCGCGACATCCTCGAACTTTTCGAGGCCGACCCCGAGACTGACGCGGTGATGATGATCGGAGAGATCGGCGGCCCGCAGGAGGCCGAGGCCGCCGCCTTTGCCCGCGACCACATGACCAAACCCGTGGTGGCCTATATCGCCGGCCTTTCCGCGCCCAAGGGGCGCAAGATGGGCCATGCCGGCGCGATCATCTCGGCCTTTGGCGAAAGCGCGCAGGAAAAGGTGGAAATCCTGTCGGCCGCCGGCATCACCGTGGCGCCGAACCCTTCGGCCATGGGCGAGACAATGGCAGCCGTTCTGGGCCGCCGCGCTGCCGCCTGACCCGCGGGGCCTCTGGCGGCGCGGTGCGGGGCATGGCATGGTCATCCCGCCTAAGGGTGACCATCATGCACGCAATCCTCCGCCTCTCGCTTCTGATCGTGCTGTTCGCTGCGACCGCCTGCGCGCCGCGCGGGCAGCTTGCCTTTCGTCCCGGTGCCACCGGCGGCGCGGCGACCGAGACGATCTACGTCGTCACATCGCGCGCCAAGGACGACCTGACCCGCACGCCCGGCGAGGATCGCACGCTCAACGAGAGCTATTCCCGCTATGACATCTCGATCCCGCCCAACCGTGTCGTGGGCGAGATCAACTGGCCCCCGTCCGATGCAGAACCCGACGCCGCGCGCGACTTCGTGACCACGGGAGCGGCGGAGTTTCCCGATGCCCGTACCTTCCGCACCGCACTCGGCCGCGACCTGCGCAACAACAGGGCGGCTCCGGGTGCCGCCGTCATCTTCGTGCACGGCTTCAACACCAACTTTGCGGAAGGTCTCTACCGGCTCGCCCAGATCAGCCACGACCTCGAGATCGAGGGTACGGTTGTGCATTATTCCTGGCCTTCGGCCGCCGCGGCCACGGGTTATCTCTACGACCGGGATTCCGCGCTCTTTGCCCGCGACGGGCTGGAAGAGGCCATACGCGACGTCGCAGCCGCAGGTGCGACACGCATTACGCTGGTTGCGCATTCGATGGGATCCTATCTGACGATGGAGACGCTGCGCCAGATGGCGCTGCGCGACCAGGCCGGACTGCCCCGGATCGTCGATGCAGTCGTGCTTCTTTCGCCCGATATCGATGTCGACGTCTTCATCGGCCAGGCCCGCGCGATCAAGAACCTGCCCGATCCCTTCCTCATCTTCACCGCGCAGGACGACCGCGCGCTCGGCCTATCCGCCCGGCTGTCGGGGGATGGCAAGCGGCTTGGCAACCTCGCCGATCCGACCCCGCTTGGCGATCTCGACGTCACGCTGATCGACATCACGAACTATACCGAAGGCACCGGCCATTTCGCTGCCGCGACCTCGCCCGAACTTGTCCGGATCATCAACCGGATCAAGGACATGGACGCCTTCTATACGATCGACGACCGCGCCCGCGTCGGGTTGGTCGAAGGGGCAGTCCTGACGGTGCAGAACGCGGCCCAGGTGATCGTTCCGGTGCTCGACCAGTAGCGAGCCGGCCGTCGTTCAGGTGTTGAAGAGGAAATGCATCACGTCGCCATCGCGCACGACATAGGTCTTGCCCTCGGCCCGCAACTTGCCCGCGTCGCGCGCTGCGGCCTCACCACCTAGGGCGACGTAATCCTCATAGGCGATGGTCTCGGCACGGATGAAACCGCGTTCGAAATCGCCATGTATCACGCCGGCCGCCTGGGGGGCGAGCGTGCCTTGCGCGATGGTCCAGGCCCGCGCTTCCTTGGGCCCCACGGTGAAGAAGGTCTGCAGATGCAGGAGCGCATACCCCGCGCGGATCAGCCGGTCGAGCCCGGCCTCTGTCAGCCCCATCTCCGAGAGGAACATCGCCTGTTCTTCGGGGTCGAGTTGGGCAATCTCCTCCTCGATCCGGGCCGAGATGACGACATGGGCATTGCCCTCGGCCGCCGCCATCGCGGCCACCTGGGCGGAAAAGGCGTTCCCGGTCGCGGCGGATGCTTCGTCCACGTTGCAGACATACAGCACGGGCTTGGCGGTCAAGAGCTGGAGCAGCCGCCAGGTCCGCCGGTCCTCTTCGGCCACCCTGACGCTGCGCGCGGGCCGACCGGCCGCCAGCGCCTCGCGCGCGGCCTCGAGCAGGCGCTGCTGGTCGAGCGCGTCCTTGTCGCCGCCCTTGATCTTGCGAGAAAGGTTGGCAAGCCGCCGTTCGACCGAATCGAGATCGGCCAGCATCAGTTCGGTCTCGATCGTGGCGGCATCGGCGACCGGGTCCACGCGGCCTTCGACATGGGTGATGTCGCCATCCTCGAAACAGCGCAGGACATGGGCGATGGCGTCGACTTCGCGGATATTGGCCAGGAACTGGTTGCCCAGCCCCTCGCCCTTTGACGCGCCCTTCACCAGCCCCGCGATGTCGACGAAGGTCATCCGCGCCGGGATCACCTGCCGCGATTTCGCGATGGCGGCCAGCGTTTCAAGCCGGGCGTCGGGCACGGCGACATCGCCGACGTTGGGCTCGATCGTGCAGAAGGGAAAATTCGCGGCCTGCGCGGCGGCGGTCCGCGTCAGCGCGTTGAAGAGCGTCGACTTGCCCACGTTCGGCAGGCCGACGATGCCCATGCGAAAGCCCATGCCCGATCCCCCGGTCAGCGTCCCGGCGCTCTTAGGGCCTGCCTGCCCGCCGCGCAAGCCGGCCCGTCCGCATGAGGCCGGGCATTGATTTTCCCCCGCCCTTGGCGCACACCCGCGCCAGACCGGGACGGGGGACGACCATGACGCGGATCGACGACACCTTTGCCCGCCTCCGGGCGGACGGAAAAAAGGCCTTTGTCGCCTATGTCATGGCCGGCGACCCCGATCACGCGACCTCGCGCGAGATCGTGCTGGGCCTGCCGGCGGCTGGCGTCGACATCATCGAACTGGGGCTGCCCTTCACCGATCCGATGGCGGACGGTCCGACGATCCAGCTGGCCGGCCAGCGCGCGCTGGCGGGCGGCCAGACTCTGGAGCGGACGCTGCAGATCGTGCGCGACCTGCGCGCGCAGGACCAGACCACGCCGGTGGTGCTGATGGGATATTACAATCCAATCTATTCGCGCGGCGTCGACCGGTTCCTGGCCGAGGCGCGGGCAGCCGGCATCGACGGGTTGATCATCGTCGACCTCCCGCCCGAGGAAGATTCCGAGCTTTGCCTGCCGGCGCAGGCCGCAGGTCTGAACTTCATCCGCCTGGCCACACCGACGACAGATGACCGCCGCCTGCCCCGCGTGCTGCAGAACACCTCGGGCTTTGTCTACTACGTCTCGATCACCGGGATCACCGGGGCTGCGGCCGCGCAGGCCGGCGATGTCGGCCCCGAGGTGGCGCGGATCAAGGCGGCGACCGATCTGCCCGTGGTCGTCGGCTTCGGCATCCGTACGCCCGAAGCGGCGCGCACCATCGCTTCGGTCGCCGATGGCTGTGTCGTGGGTTCGGCCATCGTGGCCGAGGTCGGCGCCGGCAAATCCCCGGCCGAGGTGCTGGCCTTCGTCCGGAGCCTCACCGCCGGCGCCCATTCCGCCTGAGCGGTCTCAGCCCCCGGGCGCGTCGCGCTGCGCGTCGAGAATGCGGCGCAGCGCGGTCAGCGCGGGCAGGATCGCCTCGACACGGTCTGGAGGGAAGCCCGGCGCGATGGCGGCGATGGCCGGTTCCATTGCTGCGATGACGCTGTCGCGCAAGGCGCGTCCCTCGGCGGTGATCCAGACCTGCTTGGACCGCCCGTCACCGGGGTTGGGCCGCAGCGCGACAAGCCCGCGCCGTTCCAGCCCCGCGAGCGTATGGGTGAGCGAAGTCTTGGGCACCTGAAAGGCGCGCGCAAGGTCAAGCGGCGTGCGCCCGTCACCCATCCGGATCAGGTGGTTCAGCACCGTGAAATGGGGCGCAAGAAGGCCCTCGGGCAGCCGCGCCTCCAGCAGCGTCCGGCTCAGCTGCCCGATGATCCCGATCTCGTTGAAGAGCGTGAAATACAGACCCGTTTCCTCAGGCGCCATTCACCACCTTCGCCTCGATGGGCCAGCGGGGGGACGGCGAAGGCCGGGCCCCGTAGCCCACACGTGCGAACATTTGCACGACTTCGCCACCAGGTACCAGCCGCTGGTGAATCTCGTCATAGGGCCCGGCCATTTCGGGGTATTCCTGCAAGGCCTGGCTCAGCGGCTGGATGCCGAGGTCCAGCGCGGTTGCGGCAAGATGCATGCGCAACCAGTCGCGCCCCGCCATGATCTGGTCTTCGCGCGTATTGCCTTGCGTGATCAGCCAGACATGGCCCATCGCGGTTTCGGCATTCTCGAGCACGGCGCCGATCCCCGCGGAATAGACCGTTGAGGACGGGTCGAGTGCGGCCTCGCGCGACATCAGGCCGGTCAGCGCCATCGCCTCGAACATCGGGCCAGAGAAGTCGATGCCGTCGGGGTTCGCCTCGACCTCTGCCCGGCCGATACGGAAGAGGTCCACGCTTTCCTTGTAGGTATGGGGCGTCTCGATCTCGATCATCAGCGCGCGGCGCGTCAGGTCGCGAAAGGCCGCGATATCGACCGGATCAACGGACCCGCCCGCCTGGGACCCCGCCGTGACGGCGGCGGCCAGTGCCGCGACCGCATCGGCCGCGACCGGGCGGGACAGGTCGAAGGGGTCCTTCAAGGTTCGCCGCAGCGCGGCCTGCGCGAAAAGCGGGTCGGGCGCGACATCCGCGTCGGCGACGAAGCGCACCACCGCCACCGCCCGGTCGTCCAGCCGCGCCGGGTCCCAGCCTTCCGGGAAAAGAGTCGTGTCGAGCCGGTAGCCATCCTCCGCCGCCGCCATCCGCATGAGATCGAGAAAGCAGCCGAGCCCGATCACGATCTGGCGCGAATAGGGGTCGGTATGGGGCAGGAGCCGGTCGAGGTCGACGCGCAGCGTGATCTGATCGGAGACCGAGAGGTCGACCAGCCAAGGCTGGCGGTTATGCGGGTTCGGCGCAAGGATCGCCCAGCTCAGCGCATTCATCCGGACGTCGTCGTATCGTCCGGCACGGTTCCAGGGTTCCAGAGCCAACACGGGCCTGCGGGTGACAACAAAGCCGGCCCCCGCCGTGGCTGCGAGGATCACGCCACCCCCGAGGACGGCCAGGGTCTTGCGACGGGACAGGGCCATTGCAACCTCCATCTGATACGATATCGCACTACTTAGTTCGATATCGTATCAGATGCAAGGCCGATTGCGGCAAAGGGCTCGTGCCGCTAGAACCCGCAGGTCAGCCCGGGGACCGCATCCATGACCGTCATCACCTGCATCGACGACCTCAAGCGCCTGCACCGGCGGCGCACGCCGAAGATGTTCTACGACTATTGCGAATCGGGCAGCTGGACCGAGCAGACCTTCCGCGAGAACACCTCGGATTTTGACCGGATCCGCTTCCGGCAGCGGGTTGCCGTCGACATGTCCGACCGCACGCTGAAGTCAAGGATGCTGGGCCAGGAGGTCGCGATGCCCGTGGGCCTGTCGCCCGTGGGGCTGTGCGGCATGCAGCGCGCGGATGGCGAGATCAAGGCCGCCCGCGCCGCGCTGAAATACGGGGTGCCGTTCACGCTTTCCACCATGTCGATCTGTTCGATCGAGGATGTGGCCGCCGCGACGAAGGCCCCCTTCTGGTTCCAGCTTTACGTGATGCGCGATGCGGACTTCACCGACGACATCATCCGCCGCGCGCGCAATGCCGGCGTCTCGGCGCTGGTGCTCACGCTCGATCTGCAAATCCTCGGGCAGCGGCACAAGGACCTCAAGAACGGACTTTCCGCCCCGCCCAAGCCCACCTTGCGCAACATCATCGACCTGTCCACGAAATGGGGTTGGGGGCTCGAGATGCTGGGCACGCACCGGCGCACTTTCCGCAACATCGTGGGCCATGCCAAATCGGTGACCAGCGTCACCTCGCTGTCATCCTGGACGAACGAACAGTTCGATCCGCGGCTTGACTGGGACAAGGTTGCAAAACTGAAAGAGAAATGGGGCGGACCCTTCATCCTGAAAGGGATTCTCGATGCCGAAGATGCGAAAAAGGCAGTCGAGATCGGGGCCGATGCGATTGTCGTGTCGAACCACGGCGGCCGCCAGCTGGACGGCGCGCTCTCCACGATCCGGGTCCTGCCCTCGATTGTGCGGGCGGTGAAGGGGCGGACCGAGATCTGGCTCGACAGCGGCATCCGTTCGGGCCAGGACGTGCTCAAGGCGCTTGCGCTGGGCGCCGATGCCACGATGATCGGGCGCGCCTATCTGCACGGGCTGGGCGCGATGGGCGAACAGGGGGTCACGACCGCGCTGCAGGTCATCGCCCGCGAGATGGACATCACCATGGCACTCTGCGGCCGGCGTGACGTGACCACGGTCGACCGCGACATCCTGCTTGTGCCAGAGGATTTCGAGGGCCGCTGGCAGGCCTGAGCTTGCCCCCCTGTCGGCCTTGTGCTTTCTGCCCGCCCGTGCAGGGACGTTTCACCGCGCGAGGGCAGGCATGGCGGATCAGGGCGCGATGGCAGCGGACCGGTTTTTCGACCTGCGCTGGCAGCGCGGCGCACGCGACCTGATCGGCCCGCTGACCCGGCTTTACGGCACAGCCCACGACATCCCCGCGCTGATGGCGCGGGTGCGGGCGGTCCTTTCCGCCCATGCCGCGCGCCGCCCGGATGATCTGCGCGCGCTCGACCTGGTCCGCGACGTCGACCCCGACTGGTTCCTGTCGCAGGACCAGGTGGGTTACGTCCTGTATGCCGACCGCTTTGCCGGCCGGCTGGCCGACCTCCCCGCCCATGTCGGCTATCTGCGCGACCTTGGCGTGACCTATGTCCACCTGATGCCCTGCCTGCGGCCCCGCCCGGGGCCGTCCGACGGCGGCTATGCGGTGATGGATTACGGCGCCATCGACCCCAGGCTGGGCACCATGGAGGATTTCGAGGCCCTGACCCGCGCCCTGCGCGCGGCCGGCATGGATACCTGCATCGACATGGTGCTGAACCATACGGCGCGAGAACATGCCTGGGCCGAGGCGGCCCGCGCGGGCGACCCGTTCCATCAGCGCTTCTACCACATCTTCGACGACGACCGCCTGCCGCGCGAGCATGAAAGGACGCTGGTCGAGATCTTCCCCGATCAGGCGCCGGGCAATTTCACCTTCGACCCCGACCTGGGCAAATGGGTCTGGACGACCTTCAACGACTATCAGTGGGACCTGAACTGGTCCAATCCCGAGGTCCTGCTGGCCATCCTCGACGCGATGCTGACGCTGGCCAACCGCGGCGTCACCGTCTTCCGGCTCGATGCCGTGGCCTTCATGTGGAAGCGGCTTGGCACCACCTGCCAGAACCTCCCCGAAGTGCACGACATCATCCAGGCGCTGACCCAGGCCACCCGCGTCGCCGCCCCGGCCGTGATCCACAAGTCCGAGGCCATCGTCGCGCCGCGCGACCTCGTCCCCTATCTCGGCACCGGGCGGCACGCGGGGCGGGTGGCCAACCTTGCCTATCACAACAGCCTGATGGTGCAGTTCTGGGCCTCGCTTGCCGCGCGCGACACCCGCCTCATGACCCATGTGCTCAAGACCCATTTCCCCGAAGGTTTCCGCCGCGCCTGCTTTGCCACCTATATCCGCTGCCATGACGATATCGGCTGGGCGATCACGCCCGAGGATACGGCCCGCTTTCCCCCGATGACCGACTGGGGCCATCGCGATTTCCTTGCCGATTTCTACAACGGCAGCTTCCCCGGCAGCTTTGCCCGCGGCGCCGATTTCCAGGCCAGCGCCGTGACCGGCGACCGGCGCACCAATGGCAGCTTCGCCTCGCTCGCCGGGCTCGAATCCGCCACGACGCCCGAGGAGGAAGGCCTTGCCATTGCCCGCATCCTGCTGGGCCATGGCCTGATCGCGAGTTTCGGGGGCATCCCGCTTCTCTACATGGGCGACGAGTTCGGGCTGCTGAACGACCACAGCTATCTCGAGGACCCCGACCGTGCCGGCGACGGGCGCTGGATGCATCGCCCGGCGATGGACTGGGCCGCCGTCCGGACGATCCCGCAGGGCCGGACGCGCGCAGCGCGCATCCATGCCGGCACCCGCGCCATCCTGGCCGCGCGCAAGGCCACGCCGCAACTGGCCTCGCATGTGCCGACCCGCATCCTCGACCCGGGCCATCCGCGCCTTTTCGTGGTGGAACGTCTGGCCGAGGACCGCGTCGTCACCTGCCTTTTCAACTTCAGCGAGGAGCCTCAGGCAATCAGCCCCTGGTCGCTTCGGCTCGATCCCGCCCGACGCTATGCCGACCGGCTGACCGGCGCGCCCCTGCGCCTGGAGGACGGCGCCGTCACCCTGCCCGCCTATGGCCAGATCTGGCTGATGCCGGGGTGAGCCTGTGAGCCGGACGGCCGCACCGGCAGGGCGCGCCCGGCGCGTCAGGTCGTATAGGACAATGCGGCATAGAACTGCTTGCCATAGCCCGCGATCAGATTCGCCTTATCCAGCCCGTTGATGATGCGGCGGGCCTGGACCCATTCATCCTTGGCGGGATTGAAGTAGTCGCCAAGCTTGCGTCCCGTATAGGTGCCCAGGGTCATGCCGACAAAGATGATCCGGACAGATATCCCGAGATCGAGCGCAAGCTCGGGATTGCCGACAAGGTCGACCCCAAGCCTCTGGCTCATATCAGCGTAATTCTTCTTTCCGGTCAGCTGCACAACCCCCCTGCCGTGATACTTGACGCCGTCGCCGGGGGAGAGATTGCCAAGCTCCCGCGCTTTGGCGGGTCTGCTGCCGTTGATATCGTACATCCGATGGAAATAGGCGTTGCCGCCGTATTCGTTGATCGGCTGCATCTTCGTGTCGACCTCATGATAGGCGGTCGCCAGGATGTAGGCGAGCCAGCGGTCATCGTTCGCGCTGTACCCGTTCTCCCAGGTGTCGAGTATCGCCGTCAGTCCCGTGACCTGGCTTTGCTTCAGAGCGCCGCCGAAAAGCGTCAGCCGAACCGTATCGAAAAAGAACTTCCGGTTGATCCTGGATGGCATTCTTTCGTCCTTCCCGCTGCTGCCATGGCTTCTTGATGCGGGACGTTGCACGGCCATGGTCATGCATCGTACCGCTCTGCCGGTCGATCAGGGCGGCCCACGCAGGACAGGCCGGTTCTGCCACCGGGGCCCACTGCGGTTCAGGTTCTCTCCTCGGCGGGTCGCGGGCGGAGGTGACGCCGCCAATTGCCGCGCCAACTGTCTTCACGCGACCGTAAGGCAGAGAAGTCACGGTGAACCTCGGTCGTGCCAGCGTCCGAGAGTTCAATTCCACACCCACCCGGGCGCCGGAAAATAATCCGATCAACCATGTTTCAGCCGACAAATGAACTGATCTGCCATAGCATGTTTTCCTGCCGCACCAAAACGAAATCGCGGTCTTTGGTCAGGGCTGACGGATTCAGGTCGAACCCGCGTCTGGATGCGAAAAACCCTTGCCTTCCGGCCCTGCCGCCCTTAGACGCCGCTCTTCGTGGGCCCTGCACCCTTGGAGGAGGGCCCGGTAACCTGAAGGAGTTCCAGATGGCTGGCGAGATTCCCGATCTCATCGCCACGGTACGCGCGGGGACAGGCAAGGGGGCCGCCCGCAGTGCTCGCCGCAACGGCGAGGTACCTGGCATCGTCTATGGCGGCGGACAGACGCCGCTGCCGATCAACATCCCCTACAACGCGCTGATGAAGCGGCTCAAGGCAGGCCGGTTCCTCTCCACGCTCTTCAACCTCAAGGTCGAGGGGCAGGAGGATGTGCGCGTGATCTGCCGCGGCGTTCAGCGTCATGTGGTCAAGGACCTGCCTACCCATGTCGACCTGCTGCGCCTGCGCCAGACCACCCGCGTGGATCTCTTTATCCACGTCGAATTCATCAATCACCACCTCTCGCCCGGTCTGAAGAAGGGTGGCGTGCTGACAGTGGTGCGCAACGACGTGGAGCTGAACGTGCTTGCCGGGGACATTCCCGATCACATCACCGTCGACCTGACGGGCAAGGAAATCGGCGACGTCATCCACATCCAGGACGTGACCC
>Ga0315900_10005289_pt1 | contig 17778 bp, 16 predicted proteins | sample LakEriMetagenome_FD_203521 | JGI IMG/M metagenome (GOLD analysis project Ga0315900, IMG submission 203521) | Freshwater fungal communities from buoy surface, Lake Erie, Ohio, United States - Buoy 12 MA114 | ecosystem: Environmental > Aquatic > Freshwater > Lake > Lake biofilm | place: USA: Lake... | reverse complement strand
CTGGCTCATTTTCGCCCGTCATGTGAGCGTCCGCGACCAGCATGACCTGGACCAGGATGTGAAGATGTACTTCCTCCTGACCACGACGGCCATGGACTGTTTCATCGCGTGCTGGGATGCTAAGTACTTCTACGACAACAGCCGCCCCTATCAGCAGGTGCATTACCTGATGGGGGAGGAGGACATCCTCGGATGGGGTGGGCCCCGCAAGGGGATGGTGCGCATGAAGGGACGCGACTGGCGGCCCTATTCCCCGGACAACTTCCTCTGTCCGCCCTTTCCGGCTTACCCAAGCGGCCATAGTACGGTCAGCGCAGGGTGTGCCGAGGCGCTCAGACTATTCACCGGCAGCGATGTTTATGGCGCGCACGTGACCTTGTTGCCTGGGTGGCTTACCGAGCCCGGCATCACCCAGGACAGCGTTACGCTCCACTTTCCCACGTTCTCGAACACGGCCGAACAAGCCGGGTTAAGCCGCGTGCTGGGGGGGTATCATATCATGACGGACAATGTGGAAGGCCTGTCCATGGGCCGTAAAGTGGCCGCCGTGGTATTCGCTAAATATCAAAATTTGGTCGGCGGAGTGAGAAGTGTCATCGACCAATAAGCCGGTCCTGTGTATCCTTGTTAGTGCAAAGCCGTATGAAAGCGGCCGATAACTACACAGGACATGGAGATCCGCAAGGTGGACGCCAGTGAGCTCACCCATGAGCAATTCATTGAAGAGCACTGGAAGCCTGGTATACCATTGGTGTTGAAGAACGCAACGCGGGCTTGGGGGGCGTTCAATACGTTCTCCCCCGATTGGTTCCGGCAGCGGTTCGGCGATCGCCGCACGGTGGTGGATGGCCGTTCCTACACGATGACAGAGATCATGGACTTGGTGGAGGGCCGGGATACCAGCCGCCCGGTGCCTTATCCCTGCAAGTATCACATACCGACGCAATTGCCAGAGGTGTTGCCCATGGTGATGCCCGTGAATCTCGGGTTCGCCAAACCCAATTGGCTCGAGAGCTCCTGGTTCAAGCGGGGGTATTGGGGCAGTGCCTTGGAGTTGTTCATCGGCGGGCCCGGCGGCAAGTTCCCATATGTGCACGTGGACTATTATCACCTGAGCGCCTGGGTGAACCAATTGTATGGGCGGAAGCAGTTCACCGTATGGCCCCGTGGTCAGGACGAGTTCCTTTATCCCGAGCCCGGAGACCCGTGGAAGAGCACCATTCCTGATATTGAGAACGTGGACCTTGAACGCTTCCCGAAGTACCGCCACGCCACCCCGATGACCTTCGTTGTGGGGCCCGGAGAAACGCTGTACATTCCGGTGGGCATCTGGCACACGGCCAAGAGCCTGGAGCCGACCATTTCCGTGGCGTTCGACCTGTTGAACGAGCGCAACTTCCCCGCGTTCATAAAGGATGTTTGGGATTTCAAGAAGCGCGATGGCGCGTTCAAGGCAGTGGCCGCCACGGGATATGCGGCCTTCTCCGGTGCCATGTGCCGCATAGGTGATCTGATGGGGGTGGAGCGTGTGAGCAGCCACAATTGACCGGTGGTACTTTTGGTTGCCGGTCCATTACCGCGCACGCCGATGTATCGTTCCGTGTCCCTCGGTCTATTCCTCCTGCCTTGGGCACTTCGGTGCCAACCGGTGGTCGTGCCCGATAGTGTGTATTTCCGCATGACCGATGCTGCGGCGATCCAGGCCATGCGCTTTGACATGAACGCCTACCGGGATACCCTGCGCGCTTATCGGGAAGCTTTGGATGTGGCCTCCATGGGCATTGACGCCAGCAACGCCTCCGGTGAAGCGCGGCGTTCGCGCTTGGGCCTGCTCCGCCAGGATCTTCAGGAATTGGATGATGACCGTGCGGTGTTGCGAAAACGGCTGAAGCGTCAAGGCCAGGACCGGAGCGAATGTGCGGCCCAATGCGGTCTGGTGATCGCCCGCATCCGTCAACTCCGAGCACGGATGGCCCAGGAGGACATTCGTCCGCGCAGGTGAGTCAAAACCGGGCCAGATACCGGTCCTCGAGCGCCGACATTGATCTGCGCTGAGCGGCTGTCTTGTCTGTGTGCCCCAGCAGGTGGAGCAACCCGTGCACCATCACCCGGCGCAATTCGTGCTGGACGGGCACTTGATAGGCCTTTGCGTTCTCACGGATGCGGTCCAGGCTCATGAGCACATCACCGCTGGCACCCGTTCCGGCCTGTCCATCGAAGGTGATGACGTCTGTGTAGTCGTTGTGCCCAAGGAAGGTCCTGTTGAACTTCAGCAGGGCCTTGTCGGTCATCAGCACATAGTTCAGGTCACCGACGCTGTGGCCGTGGTCCCGTGCCACGGCCATGAGCCATTTGCGCAGGCGTTGCCGTTCCCTGTAGATGGACGGGACCGCGCTTGCCAGGAAGCTGATCACTCCGTGACCGGCTGGGTGCCGAAGGCCAGGTAGACCGTGGCGCCGTTGTTGGAGAACTCCACGCTGTCGGCCAACGCCCGCATCAGGAACACACCCCGCCCGTGCGGCTTCTCGATGTTCTGCGGGTCCGTCGGGTCGGGCAGGTGGTCATGGTCGAAACCCGGGCCCTCATCGCCCACCATGAACACGATGCGATCTCCCTGAAGCGCATACCCCAGGCTCACGTTCTTGGCCGGGTCCAGCCGGTTGCCGTGATGGATTGCGTTGTTCACCGCCTCGGTGAGCGCGATGAGGATGTTCCCGTAGTGGCTTTCGTGCACACCATGTTTCTGGCAGGCCTCATCGATGAGCTTTTCGGCGAGCATGATGTTCTCCGCTTTCGCGGGGAACGCAATGCGTTGTGTGAAATGCACGTCCTCGGTCAAGGCTCCCATGCGGATGGCGCTCAGTGTCGGTCAAAAGTATCGAAATAGCGATCGACCCGGTCCTTATAGTACGGTTTGAGCCCTGGCGGCACCGTGCGGAGCAGTTCGGCCTGGCGTTGGCGCGAGCGCTGCTGCTCGAAGAAGCGGGCCGGGTCCGGATGCGGTGTTTCACGGCCCTCGTTGCTCTCGCGCTTGGTGTCCAGTTCGCGCTCGCGTTCGGCCTTCTCGGCCTCCAACAGCCGCACCATGATGTCCTGCTGGCGCCGGATCGTCTCCTGGGTGATGTTCCTGTTCACAATGTCCTTCTCCACCTTCTCCATCTCCTCAGCCAGTTTGTTGAGCCCGTTGCCGCTGCCCTTGCCATCCTTGTTCAGCTCCTGCGCTGCCCGCTGCATCTCCTTCCGGATGGCGGCTTGTTGAGCGGCCAGTTGGGCCAGCTGCTTGCTCATGCCGGGCATCCCCTCGCTACCGGGCTTGCCCTGGCCTCCGGGGTTCTCCTCGCCGGGTTTTTGCCCCTTCTGGCGGCCTTTCTCCAAGGCCTTCTTCATGTCCTCCAGCTGCTTTGAGAGGGCCTGCTGGTTGGCCCGGGTCTGGGCCATCTTCTTGCTGTCGCCGGGCTTGCTGCCCTTGCCTCCCGGCTTTTTGCAGTTGCCGCTGCCAGGCATGCTGCTCTTGCTCTGTTGCTGCATCTGCTGCAGGGCTTCGTCCAGCAGCAGTGCCAGGTTGTTAAGGCTGGTCATGGCCCGCTGTTGCTTGTCCGCTGCCTGTGGTTTGCCGCGTTGATCGGCGCGGCTGGTGGCCAGGTGGTCCATGGCCTGGTCCATATTGGCGTTCACGGCGTTCATCTCCCGGTTCACCGCGGCTTGCAACTGGGGCACACGTTTGCTCAAAGCGAAAAGCGAATCCTCCACCACGCGTGCATCATCGCGCAGCTTCTTCTGTTCCCGTCCGATGTCCACCAAGTGGGGGTCCCGCGGCGCCGTGCGACCCAGTTCGTCCAGGAGCGCCTCCTGGTCGAAGCTCAGCTGCACGATGTTCTCCAGCAGCTGGCGCAGCGCGTCCATGTCCTCCTCCTGTTGTTCCTGCTGGTCCTGCTGCATGGCGCTCTTCATCTGGAAGGCCATCTGCTCCATGCCCTCCCCGGCCTCCTGCTGCTTCTTGCCGGCACCCTTGTTGTCCTTCTTCTGCATGTCCTGTTGGCTGCCCTGCTGGTCCTTCTGGATCTCCTGTTCCTGCTCATCGGTCTTCGGCAGGTCCATGGGCTTTTCCAGCTCGCTGTTCTTCTTCTCCAGTTCGTCCATCTGCTTGCGCAGGTCCTCGAACGCCTTGTTCAGCTCCTCCTGCCCCCGCTGCTGGTCCGCATTATCGCCCTGTTGTTCCCGGGTCTCCTCGGCGAGCTTCTTCTGTTCACCCGCGAGCTTCTCCAACTGCTCCGCGATGTCCATGGCCTTCTGCTCCACCTCCAGCTGCTTGAACTGCTCCATGGCGCGGTCCAGCTCTTTTTCAATGTCCTCCTGGCTCAGCTTCATGTCCTCCACCTTCTGCTGCAGCGCATCCTTGTCCAGCTTTTCCATCAATTCCTGCACCTGTCGGTAGAGCTCCTTCATCTCTTCGCTCAGCACGTTCTCAAAGAGCTCCTGCACCTGGCGCTGCTTCTCCATCAGGCGCTCGTCCATCTCGCGGAAGCTTTGCTGTTGCTGATTGTTCTGCTGGAATTGCTCCGCAGTGCGCTCGATGCGCTGCTCCAGTTCGCGTTGTCGCTCCAGCATGTTCTCGAGCTTCTGGCGGTCCTGCCAGCCGATCTCCTTCTTCTCCTGCAGGTCGCGGCGCATGCGGTCCAGGTCCTTTCGCAATTCCTGCGCATCATTGATGCTCTGCCTGAGCTGGTCCTTGATGGCGCCGGACTGTGCTTCCTGCTGTTCCGCGAGGTCCTTGAGGGTGGGTGCCTCGAACACGCGCACCTCGCTGCGTGCGCTCTTGCTGCCGTTCACGCCATCATTGTCCCACACTTCGAACCAGTATTCCAGCTTGTCACCGGGCACCAGGCGCGTGTTGGCCAGGTCCCAGGCATGATAGAACTCCTGGCGCGTGGTGCGTGGGTCGATGGCGATCTCCACATCCCCCCGGCGCTGCGCCTCCGGCACGCTGTCCCCTCCGCTGGCGAAGGTGTAATGGAACAAGAGCCGCTCGAACCCATGGTCATCACCGATGTCGCCACGGAAATAGAGCTGCCGGGGTGATGCGCTATCGGTCCGTTGCTCTGCGATGATCGTGGGGTACAGGTCGGGTACCACCTCCACGCGGTAGCGTAAGGGGGTGCTTGATGACCGGCCGTTGTTGCGGGGTTCCACGGTGTAGGTGCGGCCCTGCAGGAAGCGACGCATGGCGGTGAAGCGCTGGTCACCGGCCGGCCGCAGCGCGTAGGTGGTATCGTCGAAGGCGAGCAGCAGTTCGTCCGCGCTGCGGGTCGTGGCCTTCCAGGTGATGCGCGTCCCGGCCGGGACGGTCACATCACCCTGGCCATGATCGGTCGCTTCGGGCAGGTTCAGGTAGGGGGGGTACTGCAAATGGAGGGTCAGGTCGGTGAGCAGGGGATTGCTCTCCGTGATGAGCGTGTATGGCCGGCTGTGGAAGCCTTCGGCTGAAAGTGTGAAGGTGATGGGCGCCTGCACATTGCGGAAGCGGTGGGTGAAGCGCACGGCATCCTGCTTCACCAGCGGGACCCGCCGCCCTTCCACCTCCAGCTCCACCCGTTGGGGGATGGCCGCTCCGCGCAGCTCCACGTGCAGCTCGAAATCCTCCTGTTCGCGCACGGAGAGCGCACTATCCAGGAGGATGAACTGGAATGGGGCTTCGGGCGCGAACTCGCTGCTGTGTCGGATGATGCGCCGCGTGGGCTCGGTGATCAGGCTCGGGGCGGCGAACAGCAGCACCAGCAGCACCGCAAGCGGAGGCAGGGCAAAGCGCAGGTACCGTTTGTTCCCGGCCAGGTCGATGGCCGCGGTGAACGGCACCGGGGACAGTTCGCGGCTGCGCTGGGCGATGCTGGCCTCGATGAGCTCGCGGTTGACGAAGTTGCTGCTGGCCTGCTGTCGCAGTTGCAACGTGTTCAACAGCTTGTCCTTCACCTCGCCGAAGTGGCGGCCCACGATCGCGGCGGCCTCATCGTGCGAGATCACGCGGCCCAGGCGGAACAGCTTGAACAGGGGGATCACCACCAGGCGCACGAGCACGGCCGCGCTGCTCAGCATGAAGCCCCAGAAGAGCACCGTGCGCATGGTCGTGCCGAAGCGGCCCAAGTATTCGCACAGGGCGATGCCCAGGAAAAAGAGCACCAGCAGGGCCACGCTGTAAAGCGCGCCGCGGATCACCCGGTCCTTGTAGAACTTCCGGATGAATGCGTCCAGTTTCTGGATCAGCAGGTCATAGTCCGAGCGCATGGTGGGGACACCTGGTGGTCAACGGCGGTGCGTGCGTGATCATTGGCGCCAAGTTAGCGCTGCCCCGGGGGGGTGTGCTGTTCAATCTGCTCGTATGTAGACGCGTGCAACGTTCCCGTTCAACGGGCAATGGGGATGCGCAGGGTGGTCCGACGGTCCCCGGCCAGGACCTCCAGTGTATACACACCGGGTGCATGTGTGGCGGTGGCGATCCGTTGTTCCGAAGGCCCCCTGCCAGTAAGCATCCATTGGGCCACAGTGCGTCCCATGGCATCGCGCAGGGTCAGGATGGCCGGACCCTGCGCCACACGCACAAGCCGGTCGCCATCGGGAAGGAGCAACGCCTGTGGCGCGCCGGACACCAGCCCACCTGGCACACCGGTGATCAGCAGGGTGAAGGATGCCTGCAGCACACAGCCATCCGCATTGGTGGCCGAAACCCCGTATTCACCCCCGGTCTCCGCGATGATGAACGGCCCATCGGCCCCGGCGACCGGCGTCCCGTTCAGGGTCCATTGGTAGTTGTCCAGCCCGGTGGCGGTGAACAACACGTTGCCGTTCTGTGTGATGGCGATCTGCGGACAAAGGACCACGGTATCCGTGGCGGCCAGGCAGCCGAAACCATTATTGACGGTGGCCCACCAGGTGCCCGCGCTGTCAGGCCCCCAACAGGTCAGGCCACCTGTGAACACGGTGTCCCCGTCGTTGAACCACGTGATCGATACCAGTCCGGTGTCGGTGATGCACAGCGTTCCGGCCGCCGTGTCGTGCACGAGCACGGGTTGTGGGACGGGATAGATCACCACGGTGTCGGTGTCATTGAACACCTGTACCGGCTCCAGGTCGATCACCAAACTGCCGGAGGTCCCGTTCCCCAGCGCGAAGGGGAGGGTCCCGCTCACCCCTTGCGGGATGTTGAAGGTTCCCAGGGCATCGTTCTGGCTCACCACATCCTCGTCGAAGAAAGCGATGGAGTAAGGCGGTGCGGATAGCTGGCGGCCCAGGGTGTTCCAGGCGGCGCTGGTGCTGTTGTCACCGCTGCTGCTGGTCCATGTGTTACCCCCTCCGTCGGTGAGCACGAAGTAAATGTCCGGGTCGCCGGTACAGGCCCCGAACACGCTGGGCTCCTCCACATCACCGCACCAATTGTCGCTGACACCGTTCACCAGCGCCGCATTGAGGACATACCCCCCGATGGTCGTCTGCAGGGTGATCGGATATGTTCCCGGCTGGCTGTAGGTCTGCTGGAAGATCGATGCACTGCTGGTGCTTCCATCGCCAAGCTCCCAAGCGTAGCTCACCGGTGCCCCCTGGCCGTCGATGGACGCGTTGAATTGCACCGTGGTCGGCCCGCATCCGGTGGTGGGGCTGAAGGTGAAGCCATTGTTGGCGCCCGTGCCCGGCAGTACGTTGAGTGGCAGGCTGAACTGCTGGGGCACGTTAAGGGTGAGCCCGTTGAAGGACACCTGCGCCACGATGCTGATGGTGATGGCGTAGGTGCCTGCGCTCAGCGGTGTTCCACAGATGCGGGCGCAGCCGAAGGCGTTCTGCTGTGGATCATAGATGCCGGACGGCTCATTCGCCTCGAGGTCGAGTCCGAAAGGCAGTCCGCCCACGCCCGTGATGGTCATCTGCAGGAAGTCAACGAGCGCCCCGGTTCCGGGGTCTTCGAAGCTGGCCGGAAGCCAGAAGGTGATGTCCGTGCCGTAAGCCTCGCCCGCTGTGGCATCGGGGGGCTGTGCCGGGCACAGGGTGGGGTAGGCCGGATCGGTGAAGCATTGGGTGTTGATCGCACAGCCCGGACATTGGGCCAGGACGTTGGCGCTCATCAAAGCGGCGGTCGCCGCGGCGGTGTGGATCATGTACTTCATGCGGCGCGTAGTTTCTTGAGCGCTTTTTCGATGCGTTTCTTCTTGGCGGCCGTGGGCATCTCGGGCAGGCGGGCCTCGAGGATGGCGCGTATGGTGGGTGCGTCGGGCGGCAGGATGATGGCCGCCACCAGTTCCGCGTACAGGGGAAGCTGGCCCTCAGGTGCTGTGCGCAGTTGTTCAACCAGCAGGGGCATGGCCGTGCGCGCAAAGCGTTCCTGTGCCGCCAGCTTCGCCAGCGTTCGCACCGCATGGTCGCGCGTGATCACCGTTCCGCGGTCCACGGCGGCCATGATCTGGGGCAGGATCAGGCACACGGCTTCTGGCTTCGCGGTGGCGATGCCGTCGATGGCACACATCGCACCCCATACCAAGTGGTCGTCCGGGTTGGCGAGCAGGTTCTTGAACTGTGCGATGAACGGGGCGATGAGCTCAGGTGTACGGTAGCCCACCTCGTACAACGTCTTCAGCGCATCACCCTTGAGCGCCTTATCCTTTGTATTGAGCAACGTGATCAGCTCACGCACGGCGGCACTGTTCCCATCTGCAGCGATTGCCTCTGCCAGGGCGATATTGGGCTGCTCATCGGTGCGGCCGAGGGAGGTGGCCAGGTGGCTCACGATGCTCATGGTTCGCCGGATGTTGAGTGCGCCGGTCCCGAAATTTCGGTGCGTGGGTCCGGTGCCACATCGTGTGATGTCGTCTTCTTTCCCCGGTCCTTGTTCATACCGGGCCGCATCGCCATCTGTTGCGGGGGCATCAACCGTGCAAGCATATCTCCGCCACGGTGGTTCCTGTCACCTCGCCAGCATCGCCCTGGATCACCGTTCGGCACTGCACCGGGGCATGTCCGGACAGCCTGGTCAGGAGCTCTTCCCGACGAGCCGGAACAGCCACTCATGAAAGCCGTTCAGCCGTAAGTACGCCTCCTGCGGTTCGGTATCGGTCAGGTTGAACCGGGGTATCCGGAACCGGTAATCAGGGATCTGCCGGAGCCGTTCAAGGTCGACCAAGGTGTTGCCAGTGGCGAAGGCCGCCTCGAACGCACCTGTGGTCCGCGCCAGCACGCGGGCATCAAACCCTCCCATGGGGTAGGCCAGGTAGCGGGGCCGTGTGCCCAGTTCGGTTTCCATCCATCGTTGGCACCCGCCCAACTCCACCTCCAGGTCGCCATCATCCTCCACGTGTGGCAGGTACGGATGCGTGGCACTGTGCGCATGGAGCGGCACCTCTGCCGACAGTGTGCGGAGCTCTTCCCACGTACACAGCCGGTATTCGGGGTCCTGCCGGGGTTGCCCAAGCTGCTCGAGGATGGCGTTGAATGCCTGCAGGCGCAGGTGTTCGGGCGCTTGCTTGAGCAGGCCCTGCACCTCCAAGGCCGCCCGGATGCGTTGCGCTTCATCGTTCAGCGCGAACCCGAACGACAGCCCCCCCACAGTGAGCTCGAGCGAATGCTTCCCGGTGTGGCGGATCGCTTGGTCCAGCAGGGAGGTCCAGATGAGCACACGCTCCTGGACCGGTCCGGTGGCGACGAACTGCACCGTGGGGACCTGGTGTTCACGAAGTACGGGCAAGGCATGGACCACAAAGTCATGCCATGCATCATCGAACGTGATCACGATACCGCCGCGCAGGTCGTCCAACGGTTTCGCGAGCAGGTCTTCCACGGAGATGAAGCGGTAGTGTTTTGCGAGGAACCCCATCAGGCGGCCAAATTCTTCCGGCGTGTAGGGAGGCCAGAAGGGGTCGGGGTTCGGCGATACCCTATGGAACACGATAACTGGAATGCGCCCTGCACGCCTGTTGCGTGCATGCAGCGCCCGCGCCACGCCCGCCAGGCCCAGCGCGCGGAAGAACATCCGCCGCACCCCCTGCTTCAGGTTCATGCGAGCAAGGTATGTCGCATCGTCCCCCTGTGCCCGTTGTGCCCGTGTTGCATCCTGCCATGGAACCGGAACGCATGGTTGGGAGTAGCCTCCAGGGCGGGCAGCGCGTGCGGCGGTGCGAACTACTTTCGCCTTGCGGCACATGTGCGGGGCATATGGGTCAACCATTCTGAACCCAACATCAGCGGTTGAACGTAGAAGGGCGGCATGGCCGAGCAACTGCCCATTCCGAACGAACAACGTGCCTTCCCCGGGGTTCAATGGCCATGAACGCGTTGGTCATGTGCTGGGCGCGTATGCTCGGATCGGAACGAGGCGTCCCAAGGCACGGCACGGCGAGGTCTTGCTCGTACGGGCACGTTCGTTCCGCGAAGTATGGTCGGAACGGTAGGCCGGCGAACGGTCCGGGCGCGGCATCTGCATCATATCCCATTCCGCGCTGATGGATCGCAGCGCATCGCGGTCCGTGCTGGTGCTCACGTATTGGAGCGCACCCGACGCGCTCATTCAGACCTACACCCTTCCGTACATCCGGCAGATCAGGAGCGCTCTACCGGCATCGGCCGGGATACACCTGCTTACGCTTGAGCAGGCGAACCACTCGCCGGAGGAGGCCGCCAGGATCCGTGCCCGCCTGCGTGCTGAGGGTATCGAATGGCTGCCCGTCCGGTATGAACGGTTCGGCCTCCGGATGGCGGTCCGGCTGGTGCTGCTTTTACCCCGGCTGGTGCTGCTGATCATGCGTGAGCGCATTGCCGCCATCCATGCATGGTGCATGCCGGCCGGTGCGTTGGGCTGGCTACTGTCAGTGGTAACGCGGACCGCGCTGGTGATCGACAGCTACGAGCCGCATGCGCAGGCCATGGCGGAGAACGGTACGTGGTCGCGCCGGGGTGCGGCCTACCGCGTACTGGCCTGGTTCGAACGGCGGGCCACCCGGCGGGCTGGCGTGCTCATCTCTTGCACCGGGGGTTTCCTGGACTACGCTGCACGCTTCTATCGCACCTCCTTCGCACACAAACGCACTTTCGTGAAGCCCGCCTGCACGGACCTGGATCAGTTCGATACGGCCATGGCAAAGGATGCGGTATTGCTGGCGGAGCTGGGCTTGGCCGGGAAGGTCGTGGCTGTGTATGCTGGCAAGTTCGGCGGGATATACCTGCGCAGTGAGGTCTTCACCTTCCTGGCCGCCTGTCACCAGCATTGGAAGGATGACTTCCGTGTGCTGCTGCTGAGCAACCACCCGGAGGAGGGGCTGAACGCTTGGTGCGCGGCGGCGGGCCTGCCCACCTCGGTGATGGTCAGGCGGTTCGTGCCGCATGCCGATGTACCACGGTACATGGGCCTCGGGGATTTCGGTCTGTGCCCGGTACTTCCGACCCCCAGCAAGCGGTACTGCACCCCGATCAAGAACGGTGAGTATTGGGCCCTGGGGCTGCCCGTGGTGATCACGCCCAATATTTCCGACGATTCGGACCTCATCGTGCAGCACAAGGCGGGTGTCGTGTGGGATCACACGCGACCTCCGCGGCCGGCCGTGGAGGCGCTGGTCGCCTTGCTGGCCGAGCCGTCTTCCGCCCGCCGCGCCCGCATCCGCCAACTGGCCGAAGTTCGGCGGAGCTTCAGCATTGCTGCGGCGATCTACCGCCAGGTGTATGGGGGCGATGGCACGAACGCTGCATCCGCGCGATAAGGCCACCCGGGGCGCTATTGTCCTTCCACTGAAGCCTGCGTGATCGGCCGGCACCATCCCGCCGCTGCCGCTCCCCGGCCGTATCTTCAACATCCGCCCCCATTTTCCACAACAGTGCCATGCGCTCAATTCATCCGACCCGCCTCTCGGCGGGCTTTCTGCTGCTGATCATGGCGATCGGATGCGTGCAAAGACAGCACGGGAAGCGGATCATCTTCTTGGGAGACTCCATCACACAGGAGGGAGCTGGACCCGGGGGCTACATCGATGTGATCGAAGGGATGCTGGGTTCGCATGGGTTGGACGACCATTGGGAGCTGGTCGGCGCCGGCATTCCCGGCAACAAGGTGGGCGACCTGCGCCGCCGGCTCGCCGCCGATGTGCTGGACGATCGGCCGGACATCGTGGTGGTGTACATCGGCATCAACGATGTCTGGCATAAGCGAACGCTTGGTGCCGGCACGGAAACACAAGCGTTCAAGGCGACCTATCAGGGGCTGATCGACACGCTCAAGGCGCACGGTATCCGACCGGTGCTCTGCACGCCATCAGTGATCGGGGAGCGACCCGATGGATCGAACCCGCAGGACGAGGATCTGGACCGCTACAGTGATATCGTGCGTGATCTTGCCCGGCGCAGCGACCTGCCCATCATAGACCTGCGGAATGCGTTCCGCGCACACCTTGTGATCAACAACCCGGAACACAAGGACGCCGGTATCCTGACCACGGACGGGGTGCACCTCAATGCCGCCGGCAACCGGCTCGTGGCCGAAGCGATGTGGGCTGTGCTCAATGACCTGTAGTCGGCCTTTCCCGCGCCGCGCTGAAGCCTTCGGGACGATGGCCCGCGATCACCGCTTTGCCTCGTAGCGCGTGGTGCCCGGGTGGAAGGTGCGCCAGCTGTGCCAGTATTCCTGGTAGGCGCGGATGGTATCGATCCGGAGCTGCAACGCGTACCGGGCGCTGATGTCACCATTGGACAGGTATTGCGAGGTTGCCGCGGTGTCAGAATGAACGACAACCGCGTAAAAGGACTGCCGGTCGTTGGCCAGGGCGACCATGATGGTATCCGGCCCCAACAGATCCTTGATCACCCCGGCGCGTTGCAGCTCATTCCAGTCGTATGCCCGTGCAACGCCGTTGTGCACAAGGCCCACCACCCAGCTCTTCGGCTGCCAGCTGGCGGTGTCGCGGCCCTCGAGCGCGGAGACCATCGTGCCCTCGTCGTAGTCCTTCAGGCCTTCGTACGCCTTCACGAACGCCGGGTCCGGCTGCAGCACCGAACCACTGGGGTGCAGCCGGGCGAACTCACCGCGTGTAAGCTGTGCGGAAGGCACCTCCCGCAACAACTGCCCTTTCAAGGGACCGGCGATGCATTCCCCGTTCACCTGCCGCCACCAGCTGCCACTACGGCTGTCCTCGAACAGGGCGTTGAAGTGGTCCATGCCCACAAGGCGGAAGGTCGCAGGCTGTCCGTTCACCACAGGGCTGAAGGCGCGGGCTGTCCGGCACACCGTGCAGTAGGTGACCAATACGGCTTCGCCGCCGATGGTGTCCTGGACCTGGTGGTGGTGGCCGACCAGTTCGATGGGGTATGCGCGCGCCTCGCCGTTGCGTTCCACGGCGATGACCAGATCGTTCGCACCACCGCTGTCCTCCACGACCGGGGTTGTCACCTTGTGCTCCAGCGGCCGGAACATCCTGTCGGCCATGAACATGAAGTTGAAGAGGTAGAACACCGTTGCCGCCACGGCGAGCGGCAACAGGACCCACATCCGCTTCGCCCATCCTCCGGCGCGCAGATGGTGGAGCGCAGGCATCACCACCACCCCGAGCCCCACCAGGCGCAGCCACCACACGTTGTTGTGGAGCCAATAGGCGATGGTCACCTGCCGAAGGTCCGTGTCCAGGTCCTCCTGGCTGCCGGGGAAGGGCATGATGAAGTAGACCCGGAGCACTTCGGGCACGATCAAGAGGAGGATGCCCAGTAGGAAAGCCGTGGTGCGCACGACCACGAAGTAAGCCTTTGCGCGGCCGTTCAAAGTGCGATCACCACCTCGTCCAGTGGTCGCCGTGTGCGGGGCGTGAGCTCCCGCGTACGGAAGGGTTCAGCAAGCGTATCGGGGTCGCCCAGGTAGCCCAGGGCCAGGAAGCACACGATCTCCTCGCGGGCGGTATCGATGGCGAGCAGCTCTTCCGCCCTGCGGCGCTCGAAGCCGCCGATCAGGTGTCCATAAATACCCATGCTCACCGCCTGTGTGAGCAGGTTGGCGTTGGAAAGCCCCACATCGTGTGCCCAAGCCAGGTTGGCCGAGCCGTCCCGGGCCAAAACAGTGATGCCGCTGCAGACCACCAATGCGGCCGCGTTCCTGGACCATGGCTGATTACCGGGTTTCAGGCACTCCCAAAGCGCCTCGAACGCAGGGGTGCCATGCAATGCGTAGCGGTAACGCCAGGGCTGTTCGTTCATGCTGCTGGGAGCCCAAGCGGCCGCCTCCAGCAGGGTCCGCATCACTTCATCGGTGAAGGGCGCATCGGCAAAGGCGCGCGCACTGAAGCGATCGCGTATCAACGGATGTACGGCATGCACGGTGGATGCGCGCTTCACGATCTTGATTCCTTCAGTGCTCATGGTGGCGGATGGCAGGGGAGAGGGGAACGTTCCCGTGCCGTGCTTGTTCGGTCAGGTCAACTGCATGGGCACATCCATCAGGAGCAGTTCTGCGCCCACGGTGTCCGCCGCGATGTTCAGCAGGTCCGTTCCCACAAGGCCCAGGCCGTCCCGCTCCTGTAAAGCGATGTCGTTGATGGTGAAGCCGCCCTTGACGACAAAGGCATACACGCCGTTGGCGGAGCGCTTGCGCTGGTAGGTGGTGCCGAAGCCGGCATCGAGGGTGCCCAGATGGAACCAGGCGTCCTGGTGGATCCACACGCCTTCCTCGTCCGGGTAGGGTGAGAGGATCTGCTGGAGCCGGTTGCGGCTGCCGCCCATCTCCAGCGTGACCTGGTCATACCGTGGCTCCACATTGCGCTTGTTGGGGAAAAGCCAGATCTGCAGGAACTTCACAACAGCTTTCTGGTCGCGGTTGAACTCGCTGTGGCGGATGCCGGTGCCGGCGCTCATCACCTGCACATCGCCATGGCGTATCACCGCCACGTTGCCCATGTCATCCCGGTGCTCCAGTTCGCCCTCCAAGGGGATCGAGATGATCTCCATGTTCTCGTGCGGGTGGGTTCCGAAACCCATGCCCGGTGCCACCGTGTCGTCATTCAGCACGCGCAGCGCACCGAAGTGCATGCGGGAAGGATCATGGTAGCTGCCGAAGCTGAAGGTGTGATGGCTTTTCAGCCAGCCGTGGTCGGCATGGCCGCGGCTGGCGGCCCGGTGAAGGATGGCGTTGGTCATGATCGGCGTATCGGTGGGCAGGTGGTTGAAGGCGATGGCCCCTGGGCCGTCCGGCTTGGTGGAGCAGGCCGGGTGTTGGCGGCGCCGGCTGGTGTGCCGGGAGCCATTGTGCCCATGGCGAACGTATTGCGGCAAAGCTCTGGTTCCCCGATAGCCGTTCCCATTGAACTGGAATAAGTAGCGGCCGATGCTTGCTGTGTTCATTATCCGTGGATGAACGTTCCGTCAGGAAGGGGTAAATTCGCGCTCTGCTTCCGCCGGGGATGAACCCGGCCCTGTTCCAAGACCATGAGCAAGAACACGAAGAGCACAGGTGTGGATGTGGCCAGCCTCAACTTGGTGGACGAGCCGGAGATGCGCCAGTTCGTGATGCATGTGGGCGAGCATCGTGCGCGCATGGAGTATGACCGTCATGGCGACCGCATTTTCCTCACGCGCACAGAGGTGCCCAAGCACCTTCAAGAGCAGGGCGTGGCCACTGTGCTCACGGAAAAGACCCTCAGCCACCTTGAGGCATCCAAGATGAAGCTGGTGCCCTTGTGCCCCAAGGTGAAGGACTTCCTTCGCCAGAATCCGTCCTGGCAGCGGCTCCTGTTGAAGGGCGTGCAATTGCGCTGACCGCCCCGCTACTTTCGTGCCTGCATAGGTTCCCGGGACCTGTGGTCCGGTCGCGTGAGCGGCCGTGGCATCAGCAGGGACCGATCACCCCCCATTCCCCAGAACGTTCATCATGAGCGTACGCGTTCGCTTCGCCCCCAGCCCCACCGGTCCCCTGCACATGGGCGGTGTGCGCACGGCCCTGTACAACTACCTGTTCGCCCGCAAGCATGGTGGGCAGTTCCTGTTGCGGGTCGAGGACACGGATCAGGCACGCTTCGTTCCCGGGGCAGAGGAGTACATCAAGGCATCCTTGGAATGGTGCGGCCTGGTGCCGGACGAAAGCCCCTGGGCGGGCGGCCCCGATGGCCCTTACCGGCAGAGCGACCGTAAGTACCTGTACAGGCAGTACGCTGATGAGCTGGTCGCGAAGGACAAGGCCTACTATGCCTTCGACACACCGGAGGAGCTCGAGGCCATGCGCGAGCGCCTGCAGGCCGCCGGGGTGGCCGCCCCGGCCTACAACGCCGTCACGCGCGAGCACATGAAGAACTCGCTCACCTTGAGCGCGGACGAGGTGAAGGCCCGGCTGGCGAACGGGGATCCGTATGTGGTGCGCCTGAAGGTGCCCCGCCACGTGGAGGTCCGCTTCGAGGACCTGATCCGTGGCTGGGTGGTGGTGCACAGCGCCAACATCGACGACAAGGTGCTCTTCAAGAGCGATGGCATGCCCACGTACCACCTGGCCAACATCGTGGACGACCATCTCATGCGGATAACCCATGTGATACGCGGAGAGGAGTGGCTGCCGAGCGCGCCCCTGCACGTGCTCATTTACGAGGCCTTCGGTTGGGAGCGCCCGGCATTCGCGCACCTGCCGCTGATCCTGAAGCCGGATGGCAATGGGAAGCTGAGCAAGCGCGATGGCGACCGCCTTGGATTCCCGGTGTTCGCCTTGGATTGGACCGATCCGGTGAGCGGGGAGAAAAGCAGCGGTTACCGTGAGCGTGGTTACTACCCCGAAGCCTTCATCAACATGCTCGCGCTGCTCGGCTGGAACCCGGGCACGGACCAGGAGATCATGAGCCTTGAAGAGCTCACGCGCCTGTTCGACCTGGACCGTGTGCACAAGGGCGGTGCGCGCTTCGACCCGGAAAAGACCAAGTGGTTCAACCAGCAATACCTGCGGATGCGTCCGGATGCTGAGCTGGGCGCACAACTGCAGGTCCGGTTGGCCGCGCAGGGGATGAGCACCAGCTTGGAACGGGCCACCGCGGCGGCCGCCCTGTTGAAGGAGCGGGCCACGTTCGTGGACGACATGCTGGAAGGGACCTACCTGTTCACCAGCGGTTCGCCATTGACCGGTAACACCACCTCGCTCGAGGAGTTGAAGAAGCGGTGGAAGCCCGAGGCCGGCGCGGCGCTGGAAGTCTACGCCAGGCAGTTGCAGGGGCTGGAAGACTTCACCCCCGCGGTGCTGGAGGCCACCTTCAACCAGGTGTTGCAGGCCGCCGGCCTGAAGGTGGGCCAGGTGATGCCCATTTACCGGCTCTTCGTTGCGGGCCGCATGCAGGGGCCGGGCATGTTCGACGTGAGCGCCCTTCTGGGCAGGAACGAGGTCAGCGCCCGCATGCAGGCCGGGCAGGAATTGGTGCGCGCATGGGCCTGATCGAGGTGAACGGCATCCGGGTCTACGGTTACCATGGGTGCCTGCCGGAAGAGGCGCGTATCGGTGGCCGGTATGTGGTGGACGTGGCCGTCCGGGGCGACTTCGGCATCGCCGAGGGCTCTGATGCCCTGGTCGATACCGTGGATTATGGACGGGTCACGGAGATCGTGAAGGAGCAGATGGCCGTGCGCAGTCGGCTGATCGAACATGCTGCGCGCCGCATCATGGACGCGTTGCGCCACGAATGGCCAGGCGCCCTGCAATGGCGGGTCACCCTCACCAAGGAGCATCCGCCGGTGAACGGTGCGGTGGACCGGGTGGCCTACGTGCTCGAAGCCTGATCCAGCTCCCCGCAACATCCTATCTTCGCACCGTCT
>Ga0315900_10005288_pt1 | contig 17778 bp, 13 predicted proteins | sample LakEriMetagenome_FD_203521 | JGI IMG/M metagenome (GOLD analysis project Ga0315900, IMG submission 203521) | Freshwater fungal communities from buoy surface, Lake Erie, Ohio, United States - Buoy 12 MA114 | ecosystem: Environmental > Aquatic > Freshwater > Lake > Lake biofilm | place: USA: Lake... | reverse complement strand
CTGGAAAAAATGACAAAATAGTCCCCGGAAACGGGGACTTTTTTTATGATAAGAATTGGCATTAACGGATTTGGAAGAATAGGAAGGGCATTTCTAAGGAAGGTCATTGACAACCCGGCATTCAAAGTGGTTGCTATCAATGATCCTGCTCAAACAGAAGTGCTGCTGCATCTTCTCAAGTATGACTCTGTTCATGGGAAATTTGGAATCCCTTTTAGTCAAAATGCCGATGCAGTGAAGATTGGTTCAAATGAAATATTATTTTACCATCTGGATTCTCCTGCACTTATTCCTTGGGACGAAACAGATACAGATGTTGTAATTGAAGCAAGCGGGAAATTTTTAACTGCATCGGAAGTACATGTAAGTTTTAGCCGTGGTGTAAAAAAAGTAATTTTCACGGCGCCACCAAAGGATTCAACAAAAACAATCGTAATGGGTGTTAATGAACACACCATTATTCCATCCGATCATCTTTTATCCAATGCCTCCTGCACCACAAATAATGTGGCACCCATGCTTAAGGTTATCCATGAACTAATGGGTATAGAAAGTGCATTTATTACAACTGTACACTCCTATACTTCCGACCAACGATTAATTGACTCTCCCCATGCAGATTTAAGAAGAGGAAGAGCCGCAGCCTTATCAATTATTCCTACCACAACAGGAGCTGCAAAAGCGGTAACCAGAATTTTTCCTGAATTTGAAGGAAAAATTGGTGGAGGTGGAATCAGGGTTCCGGTGCCGGATGGTTCACTCACCGATCTTACCTGTATTGTAAAAAGAAAATTGACGGTAAATGAAATAAACCATGCATTTGAATTGGCCTCATCAAATACACTTAAAGGAATCATTGAATATGTAACGGATCCAATTGTGTCCTCTGATGTTTTGGGGAATACCCACTCATGTTTGTTTGATTCCGGATTAACTAGTGTTGTTGGAAACATGGTAAAAGTCGTTGGCTGGTATGACAATGAGATTGGTTATGCAAGCAGATTAATTGATTTGGTTGATTATCTTCAGAAGAATCAATGGTTGAATTAATCATTCATGAATTATCAAAGAAATTTGGAAATCAATTATTATTTTCAAATTTCAGCCAAACATTTAAAACCGGTGAGTGTATTGCAATTACCGGAACCAATGGTTCGGGAAAATCAACATTTTTACAAATATTATCAGGATATACACAGCCGGGTAGTGGAGAGATTGTGTTGCTGGAAAACGGGAAAAAAATAAATAAAGGTGAATATTATAAGAAAATGGCATTTGCTGCTCCCTATTTGGATCTTCCGGGTGAGTTATCCATCAGAGAAGTTTTTCTTTTGCATCAATCACTCGGGATGATTAGATCCGAAATAGGAGAAACGGAAATGTTGCAAATGGCTAATGCCATATTTTATGCCGACCGACCGATGAAATATTTTTCCTCAGGGATGTTGCAAAGGACAAAACTTACGCTTGCTTTTTCTTCTTCCGGTGCAATTCTTTTTTTGGATGAACCATTATCTAATCTTGATATTCTTGCGAGCAACTGGTTTATTAAGGAACTCAGTAATCAGATAAAAAATCGTCTGGTTTTTATTGCATCCAATCATGTGGACGGAGAAATTGCCTTGGCCACCAGGAAAATTAATCTCCCGGATTTTGTATTCCCAAAATAAATAAGCTTTAAACGGATTTATTTTTTTTTCTTTGCCTGCTCAATCAAAAAAACCAAATGGCCAAAAACCTGGTAATTGTCGAATCTCCTGCCAAAGCCAAAACTATTGAAGGATTCTTAGGAAAGGATTATGTGGTCAAATCTAGTTTTGGTCATGTAAGAGATCTTGTAAAAAAAGGAATGGGTGTAGATGTTGAAAATGACTTTGCTCCAAACTATGAAGTTCAGGAAGACAAAAAAAATGTAATTTCTGAACTGAAAAAACTTTCCAAATCTGCTGAAAAAGTTTGGCTCGCTTCCGATGAGGATCGAGAAGGAGAAGCCATTTCTTGGCATCTCTCCGAAGTGTTGGATTTGGATAAGAAAAAGACATGTCGGATAGTTTTTCACGAGATAACCAAAAATGCAATTCTTGACGCAATCGCTCATCCGCGCGATATCGATCAGCATCTTGTGAATGCTCAACAGGCACGCAGAGTGCTCGACCGATTGGTAGGCTTCGAATTGTCTCCTGTGCTCTGGAGAAAGATTAAACCATCCCTTTCTGCAGGTAGAGTGCAGTCTGTAGCGGTTAGACTTATAGTAGACCGCGAGCGTGAGTACAATGATTTTCGTTCAGTATCTGCTTTCAGAGTATTGGCTGAATTTATTACTCCCCGTAACCAGTCTCTGCATGCTGAATTACAAAATCGATTTCCCGAGTTCGGGGATGCTGAAAAATTTCTGAGAGCATGTGATCAGGCAACATTCAATGTTGAGAATCTGGATATAAAACCTGGAAAAAAATCACCTTCAGCGCCCTTTACTACATCTACTTTGCAACAAGAAGCATCGCGCAAGTTGGGATTTTCTGTAGCGCAAACCATGTCTGTGGCACAGCGTCTTTACGAGTCAGGAAAGATAACATACATGCGTACCGATTCTACTAATTTATCTGATCTTGCGCTGAATACTGCCGCTGATACCATTCTTAAAATGTTTGGAAAGGCCTATCATCAGCGAAGGCAATTCAGAACCAAATCAAAAGGTGCTCAGGAGGCACACGAAGCCATTCGCCCTACCTATCTCTCAAACCCGAATGTTGAAGGAGATGCACAAGAAAAAAAACTTTACGATCTGATTTGGAAAAGGACTATGGCTTCTCAGATGAGCGAAGCCCAACTAGAGAAAACCACGGTTACCATAGGAATTTCAAACAGTCCCGAAAAATTTATCGCCAAAGGTGAGGTCATAAAATTTGATGGATTTCTAAAATTATACATTGAATCTGCGGATGAGGAAGAACAGGATGGAGCAGAAGGTATTTTGCCAATGACCATCCCTGGAGAACTACTGAACATGGATCACATGGATGCGATTGAAAAGTTTTCCTTACCCCCGGCCCGTTACACAGAAGCAAGTTTGGTAAAGAAGTTGGAAGAACTCGGTATTGGAAGACCTTCAACATACGCCCCCACCATTTCTACAATTCAAAATAGGGGTTATGTTGAAAAAGGGGAAAGGGATGGGGTAAAACGCGCACTTCGTCTGATTAGTCTGAAAAACCACATGGTGAAAATTTCAGAAAAACATGAAAATACCGGATCTGACAAAGGGAAATTACTCCCAACTGATATTGGAATGGTCGTCAATGATTTTTTGATTGCCCATTTTCCAGGAATTGTTGACTATCATTTTACCGCTACCGTAGAAAAAGAATTTGACGACATTGCCGAGGGCAATCTTTCATGGCAAAATATGCTCAAAAAATTTTACGGACAGTTTCATGAACAGGTATCTCAAACCATAGAAAATTCTGATCGTGCCAAGACAGATAGACTTCTGGGAACAGATCCAAATTCAGGAAAAAATGTCTACGCGAAAATTGGTCGTTTCGGTCCAATGGTGCAGATTGGTGAGAACACAGATGAAGAGAAACCAAGATTTTCCAGTCTACAGGCACATCAGCGTATTGAGACAATAACCCTTCATGATGCGATGGAACTTTTTAAGCTTCCCAGATCTTTGGGGAGTTATCAGCAAAAAGAAGTCACTGTCTCTGCAGGTCGCTTCGGGCCCTATGTGAAATGGGGAGATTTGTTTGCATCTCTCACCAAAGAGGACAATCCTCTGAGTATTGGTATTGATCGCGCCATTGAATTAATTGAAATCAAAAAGCAAAAAGATCAGGATAAGTTGATTCGTGTTTTTGATGGGAATCCCGATGTTAAAATTCTAAAAGGAAGATGGGGCCCTTATCTTGCGCACAAGAAAGAAAACTTCAGACTTCCCAAAGATGCTGTTGTAGAAAGCATGAGTTTAGAGGATTGTTTGAAAATTATTGGTTCAAACAGCAGTGCTAAATCCAAGGCTGCATCCTCCAAACCAGTGGCAAAGGCAAGTGCACCCAAGAAAAAATCCACCACAGCCAAAGCCTCAAAAGGATCCTCCAAAAGCGTAAAAAAGAAAAAATAAATTAAATGGATATTTCCATGTACTTCAAAGCGGTGGATACAAATCGCGACAAGTATGATAAAAAGCAATTCGGAAGCACCATTGATATTCATAGCTTGTCAGGTGGATGGATAGAGCCTTCAAATCATCGTATTGCCATTATCGGAATCGCTGATAAGGATGGTTATTCCCCAACGCCAAATACCTGCGCAGCAGATGAGGTAAGAAAATACTTCTATGAGCTATTTGAGTCCACTCCAATTGGTATAGTGGACTTAGGAAATATCCACCAGGGGTTTACTCCCAAGGACACTTTTTTTGCAGTCAGTTCAGTCGTGTCTTATTTGCTAAAGAAAAATATTATTCCGGTTTTTATTGGAGGAGGACAAGAAATTACCTATCCCTGTTTTTTGGCCTACCAGCAATTGGAGCAAATGGTGAACATAGTTAGTGTGGATCCGAAGTTTGATTTCGGCGATATCGAAAAGGAGGTCAATGCCGAAAATTTTCTAACGCACATCATACTTCACAATCCCAACTATCTCTTCAATCTTAGCAACATCGGATACCAAACTTATTTTACAGACCCAGCTGCCATAGACCTCATGTCAAAACTTTATTTTGATGCTTACCGGCTGGGCTTGTTTAAAATGAATATGGAAGAAATTGAACCCATCGTTAGAAATGCCGATATCATCAGTTTTGATGTAGCTGCAATCAGACACTCAGATGCTCCCGGCAGAAAATTTCATTCCCCTAACGGATTTTATGGGGAGGATGCCTGTCAAATCATGAGATATGCCGGAATGAGCGATAAAACTGGAGTAGCAGGAGTATTCAACATTGATACTGCAACAGATGTGACCGGACAAACAGCTCACCTAGTTTCCCAAATGATCTGGTGTTTCATAGAAGGAATAATTCAACGGAGAGGAGATCATCGTTTTTCCAACAAGAAAGATTTTACCAAGTTTATTGTTTTCATAGAGGAAGGAAATCACGAGATTGTTTTTTATAAGAGTCATAAAACAGACAGATGGTGGATGGAGGTTCCCTATCCTCAGAGTAGGGGCTCAAAATTTGAGCGCCACCTTAAAATTCCTTGCTCCTACAAGGATTATCAGATGGCCTGCGGGCAGGAATTGCCTGACAGATGGTGGCAAACATTTCAAAAACTTTCCTGATAATCAGAGCCTTAGCCTTAACTATTCCCGCAAAATGCACAAACTCAGTGTAAAATGTGTTGAGGATTCTTTACTTTTACGCACTTCGACAAAGCAATAACGCCCACATAACCTAAACAAGAGTCATGAAATCCATGAGATATATCTCTGTACTTATACTAAGTTCTCTCCTATTTGGGAGCTCCTTTGCTCAGCAAGATCCACAGTTCAGCCAGTTTATGAACAACCGTTTAATGATCAATCCAGGTTATGCCGGATCCAGCGGTTTCTTGTGTGGAAATTTATCAGGCAGACAACAGTGGGCAGGTTTCACCGGAAGCCCAAGAACATTCGCATTTTGTGCCGACATGGCCATATTAAAAGAGACAAACATCCCAAGTGGTGTTGGACTTACAGTTATTGCCGATAAACTTGGTTTTGAAAGCAGCGTGTATGCCAAGCTGGCTTATGCCTACAGGATGGCCTTAGGTTCCGGCAACTTGGGAATTGGTATCGAAATAGGTGCACTTAACAAAGGATTCAGTGGTGATTTCAGGCCTTCTGAAGGTGGTAAAAACTCCTCGTCCCAAGATCAGTTTATTCCCTTCAACGGAGTTTCTAAAACAGGTTTGGACTTTGGTTTTGGCATACATTATCATATCCCCAACAAATTCTATGTTGGCTTTTCTGCAGCGCACCTCAATGCTCCTAAATTTGATATTTCTGAAAAAAATAATGGACTTAATTACCTTTCCGCCCGCCACTACTATTTGATGGCAGGGTATGAATGGGCTTTGCCAAACAATCCTGAACTCGTGATTCGTCCCAACATCTTAATGAAAACATCCTTTGCATCTACCCAAACAGATGTAAATGTTAATGTTCTTTACAATAATTCACTCTGGGGTGGCGTTTCTATGCGAATCTTTGGCAACGATGCAGTAGTTCCCATGATTGGCTACCAGGGACAGGAAGGTAAAACAAGTTACAGAATAGGTTATTCATACGATGTAACTTTATCCAGACTGAGAACACAAAGCAACGGATCTCACGAAATTGTACTAGGATTCTGCTACGACATCACGCCTAAACCGAAAATAACCAAATACCGCAATGTGAGATTTTTATAATCCGCGTAACCAATTCACAGAAACCCTCGTAAAGACAGGTCCACAGATTTTAAAAAAAATCAAATAAGTAAACACAGCTATGAAAAAGCTCCTTGGATACATTGTACTGCTTGCCTTCGCAACCGCTTGCCAAAATAAAGGTAACGGTCAATTGATTGGTGTGCAGGAACGCCTCTTTTGGACAGATTTCGACCCGTTTGGAATGTTGTTTATTCCCATGGGTAGTTACCACATGGGCCCAGCCGATCAGGATGTTCCGTATTCACAAAATGCCCAGTCAAAAGTGGTTTCTGTTCAATCTTTTTATATTGACGAAACCGAAATTACCAACAATGAGTATCGCCAGTTTGTAAATTGGGTGAGAGATTCCATTGCCCGTCGGACCTTGGGCGAAGCCGGGAATGATAATTTTCTCATTTCGCAAAACGAATATGGTGAGGATATTGTAGGAGGTCCACAGATTAACTGGCAGGAAAAACTGCGCTGGGAGAAAGCTGAGGCAAGGGAGGGTCTTACAGAAATGTATCTTACTGAGGCTGAAAGATTCTACCGCCGCAAGGAAATAGATACCAGGAAATTGAACTTTGAATATTATTGGATAGACTTGCACACTGCAGCTAAACGCGGCAGCAGGGAGCAGGGAATGGTTGACCGTTCGGTATTCATTAAGAAGGATGTTATTAATGTTTATCCCGATACGCTATGTTGGATACATGACTACTCATATTCCTTCAACGAGCCCATGACCAATATGTACTTCTGGCATCCTGCCTATGATGAGTATCCTGTCGTGGGAGTTAATTGGAGACAAGCCAGGGCTTTCGCAATCTGGCGGACCCAACTTTTGAATAATTTCCTTCCAAACACCGGCTTAACCTTTGTTCAAGATTTTCGTCTCCCCACCGAATCTGAATGGGAATATGCAGCTCGTGGTGGAATCGATTTAAATCCATACCCTTGGGGAGGCCCATATATCAGAAATAACAGAGGTTGCTTTTTAGCCAATTTCAAACCCATGCGAGGAAATTACACTGATGACGGTGGGTTTCACACGGTAAAGACCACCGAATACAATCCCAATGGTTATGGTTTGTATTGCATGTCCGGAAATGTTGCAGAATGGACGAACAATGCATTTGATGAATCTGCCTCTAATTTTCAGCATGACTTGAACCCTGATTATCAATATGATGCCGGCGATTCTGATTTGCCTGCCCTGAAGCGCAAGGTGATACGCGGTGGTTCATGGAAAGACATCTCTTTCTTCAATCAGGTATCCAGCAGAACCTATGAATATCAGGATACTTCAAAATGTTATATTGGATTTCGTTGTGTAATGAGTTATCTTGGCCGCAGCAAATCAGGGGATACCAAATCAAAAAATTAAAAACAAACATCACACCAGTATAAACCAAAACAGACACACAAAACAGTTATGGGATTAGTTCAAATTCTTCAGTCTAAAAAAGGAAAGAAATTCATGGCTTACCTTTATGGTTGGGGCGCAGCCATTGTAATTATAGGCGCAATGTTTAAAATTCAGCACTGGCCAGGTGCAAGTCCGATGTTGGTTGGAGGTCTCTCGATTGAGGCAATTATCTTTTTCTTCTCTGCCTTCGAGCCAATCCATGAGCCTGAAGATTGGAGTCTGGTTTATCCTGAACTTCGTGGAATGCATGATGATGATGGTCATGGCCACGGCCACAGCGACCCCGGTAAATCAAAAAAACAACCTGATCCCATCGCTCAAAAGTTGGATTCTATGCTGGAAGAAGCGAAAATTGGACCTGAACTTTTAGAGAGTCTGGGAACAGGCCTACAATCCTTGTCATCTCAAGCATCAAAACTAAATGATCTGACTGATGCAACAGTAGTTACCAAGGATTATATCCAAAGCGTGAAGGGTGCAACTGAAAATATGGGCAAACTTTCTGATAGTTATGTGAAGGCTTCTTCATCACTTACCGAACTTGGTGAAACCAATATCGACGGAAAGGCCTATGGCGAGCAGATCCAGCAAATTTCAAAAAATCTTTCTGCGCTCAATGCAGTGTATGAATTACAACTTCAAAGTTCAACCGACCAGCTCAAGCAAACCACAAAAATGTTTGACAACATGGGTACCCTTATCAATAATCTGAACGATTCAGTTTCAGATACCCAGCGATACAAAGAAGAAATATCCAAGCTTGCCGTTAATCTCACTGCCCTCAACACTGTTTATGGAAACATGTTGAACGCAATGAATATCAACCGATAATTTCTTTCTGAGCAATTCACCAAACATTTACACCCAATTTCAATAACAGAAAGCTATGGCAGGTGGAGGAACCCCCCGGCAAAAAATGATAGGCATGATGTACCTTGTGTTGACAGCCCTGCTGGCACTCAATGTACAAAAGTCAGTACTTGACTCCTTCGTCATCGTTAACGAAGGCTTGGAACGCACCACGGAAAATTTTACCCATAACATCGAAAAAGTATATAAAACTTTTGAAGGTGCCATGAAAGGTAAAGATGCCGAAAAGGCGAAGCCTTACCATGAACTTGCAATGCAGGTAAAAAAGAAGAGTGAGGAATTGGTTAAATATGTTGACGAGATGAAAAAGCTCGTGATCATGGAAACAGACCAAAAAGAAAAGGCTGTTGCCGATACATTGCCTCTGCGCAGCGTTGATGCCAAAGATAATTTTGACCAGCCCGCTGCTACACTTTTAGGAGCCGAGGATAACCCTAAAAAAGAGCGTTTGAGCATCTACGATTTAAAGCAGCAAATCATCAAACTTAGGGGAGAACTAACGGCAATCTTTGACACAAAGAAAGCCGGTATTGAGTTTTTACCTGCTCTACAAAAAGAGATGAAAGACAAAATTGCAGCTATTTTAAATACCGATGATCCTAAGCCAACTCCCGGCGGTGCTCACGAAACTTGGGAAATTGAAAAAGTGCTCCATGTGCCCTTGGCGGCCGTGGTTACCAACCTAACTGCGGTGCAGGCTAATGTTCGTAATGCTGAATATGAGGTGGTTAACGCATTAATGAGTTCGGTCTATGCCAATGAAGTAAGATATGATAAAGCTGTTGCAAAGGTCTTAGCAGAAAAAACTTATGTGATACAAGGCGATGAATACAAGGCGGATGTAATGCTTGTAGCCTTTAATTCAACAACCAAACCCGAAATTGTGATTGGAAATGCCGATACAACAAAACCAGAAGAGGTTGATCCTATGATGGGACCCGGCCGTCCATTGGAAGATATTGTTGCCGGTGTTGGAAAATACAAAGCTGGAACCGGATCAATTGGAACCCAAACCTGGGGTGGTTGCATCAAAGTGATGCAGCCCAATGGTAAATACAAGTATTACCCTTTCAAGGCAGAGTATGAGGTTGCTCCTCCCGCATTGGTTGTATCTCCTACTCAGATGAATGTGTTCTACAAGGGTGTTGATAATCCTGTTGAAATATCTGTTCCGGGTATCTCACCCAGTGCGCTAAGTGTAACTGTGGATGGTGGAGGTACCATTGTTCCCGATCCACAGGGAAAAGGCAAGGGTTCTTACATTGTAAGAATGCCTAATTCTGCTCCCTCACTTTGTAAAGTAAATATTACTGCCAAAATTGGCAATGCAACCAAGCCAATGGGTTTTAAAGAGTTTCGTGTAAAAATGATTCCTAACCCGATTGCTGAAATTGCCAACATCAGTTCATCAGGTGAAGCCCCTAAGTCGGCCATAAAAACTTATCCACTCATCATTAAATTACCCGGATTTGATTTCAAGATTCCTGTTATCAAGCCCAAAACATTTAAAATGGTTGCCATGGTAAAAGGTGATCCAAAGGAAATACAAGGTTCCGGCTCGGTTTTAAATTCAGAAATGATAGGTGTGGTGGAAGCAACCAAAAATGGGTCCAAAATCATTTTTCAGGACATAAAGGTTGATATGCCTGATGGAAGGAAAGATCTTCCTCTGAATACTATTGTCATCAAAATTAAAGGTTAATATGAACCCAAAGAAAATCTTCCTCGCATGGATTTTTATCCTGCTTATTGCGGGTAATGATCATGCTCTTGCCCAAAGCAACATCCTCGATGGTGTTTACATCAAGGAACATACTCCCGAAAGGAAGTACATCCCTTACACATACCTGCGAGAGGCAGATGTGATGTGGTGTAAGCGTGTTTGGAGGATTATGGATATGCGTGAAAAAATTAACCATATATTTTACTATCCAACAGAACCAACACCCGGACGGAAAAGTTTAATGGAGGTTATTTACAACGGAATCATGGTGGATGGTAGCATTACGCCTTACGAAGATGAGAACTTTGAAAAAGTAAAAACAAGGGCCCAGATTGATTCCATGTTCCATACGGTAACAAAAGAGTTTGTTCCCAACCCTGATAACCCGGATGAGCAAATTGAAAAGGAAATTGTTAAAAATCTTGCTAATTCTGAAATCAAGAAATTCAGAATCAAAGAAGATTGGTTTTTTGATAAGCAGCGTTCATTGATGGAATGTAGAATTATTGGCCTTTGCCCACTTGTTCAGACTGATTTTGCCGGTGAAATGATAGACAAACCACTTTTCTGGATTTATTTTACAGAGGCTCGTCAGGTATTTGCATCAGCGGAGGTGTTCAACAGGCAAAATGATTCTGAGCGTCGCACTTACGAAGATATCTTCTGGAAAAGGCAGTTCTCATCCTACATATACAAGGTAAACAATGTATATGACCGTAAAATTTCAGATTATGCAACTGGTTTGGATGCCTTGATAGAAGGCGAAAATATCAAGGAAGAGATATTTAATACAGAACATGACTTGTGGGAGTTTTAAAAACCCACCTAGGAATATAAAGCAACCTCCGGGTTGCTTTTTTTTTGCCCTGTATAGGTAGGCATAAAAAAAGGCAGGTATTTTACCTGCCTTGGTTTTGTAGCGGGAGCCGGACTCGAACCGACGGCCTTTGGGTTATGAGCCCAACGAGCTACCAACTGCTCCATCCCGCATCTTGTGTGGTGCAAAGGTAAAATTTGTTTCTTTGCCCCACAAATTTATTTATGTTCAAAGCCGGATTTGTAAATATCGTGGGTATGCCTAATGCCGGCAAATCAACTTTGGTGAATGCGCTCACCGGGCAGCGCGTTTCAATTACGCATGCAAGAGCCCAGACTACCCGACATCGCATTATGGGGATTCTAAACGGCGATGACTTTCAAATAGTCTTCTCTGATACGCCGGGCTATACAAAGCCTGCATATCGATTGCATGAACAAATGAATCAGAAGGTTGAGGAGGCTATCAAGGATGCAGATATCCTGATTTGGGTTGTTGATGTTTATGAGGTACGAGAAATCAATCCGCATTTGCTCAAACGAATCAGTCTTTTTAATGGAAATTTATTTATTGTTTTAAATAAAATTGATTTGATAGGGCAGGAGGGTAGTGTTGAAAAAATCACTGAATATAAAAACAGCTTTCCCAAGGCTCATATTTTTCCCGTGTCGGCTGCCAATCGCTTCGGACTCGAAGCTCTGAAAGAAACCATCATACAGCATCTGCCTGAGCATCCCCGATATTTTGAAGGCGATGATTTCACAGACAGGAGCATGCGTTTCTATGTTTCTGAGATCATCAGGCGCAATATTCTCAGTTATTACGCCAAAGAAATTCCATACGCAGTGGAAGTCGTGGTCAAGGAATATCAAGAGGAACCCGAAATAGACAAGATTCATTGTGATATTGTTGTTTCAAGGGATTCACAGAAAGGTATTATTCTTGGTGAGGCAGGTAAAGCCATTAAGAAATTAGGCATACATGCAAGAAGGGAAATCGAACAAATGACAGGTAAAAAAGTGTTTTTAAAATTATTTGTCAGGGTTGACAAAAACTGGCGAGACAATTCAGACGCAATGAAGACTTATGGTTATGAATAATATATGGGCAAATTAATCGCTATTATCGGAAGGCCCAATGTGGGTAAATCAACCCTGTTTAATCGTATCACACAGAGCAGGAAAGCCATTGTTGACCCTGTTAGCGGCGTTACTCGCGACAGGCATTATGGCAACGGTGACTGGAATGGAAAATTATTTAATATCGTAGATACAGGAGGCTATATTTCCGGTTCTGAGGATTTGTTTGAGGATGAGATTCGGCGTCAGGTGAAAATTGCGTTGGATGAATGTGACGCAGTTATTTTTCTTGTGGATGGTATAGCAGGAATTACTGACCTTGATGATGTGGTCGCCAATTTGTTGCGTAAATCCGGGAAGCCGGTTTATCTTGCGGTAAATAAAATAGATACGCCGGACAAAGCAATGTACACTTCTGAGTTTTATGGATTGGGCTTTGGGGAATATTTTCCTGTTTCTGCTGTAAATGGTTCCGGAACCGGAGAGTTGTTGGATGCAGTAGTGGCATCCATTCAAGCCGATGAGGAGGATAGGGCCAATGCCTTGCCCCGCATCACAGTTGTAGGACGACCAAATGTGGGGAAGTCCTCATTTATCAATGCGCTTACCGGCGAAGAACGACATGTGGTTACCCCAATTGCCGGAACAACCCGTGACGCCATTCACACGCGTTATAAATCATTCGGATTTGATTTTGAACTGGTGGATACTGCAGGCCTCAGGAAAAAGTCTAAGGTCAAGGAAGATCTTGAATTTTACTCAGTGATGAGAACCATCACTGCCATAGAGGAATCTGATGTATGTATGCTTATGATTGATGCAACCGAAGGATTTGAATCGCAGGATCTAAATATTTTTAGTCTTATTGTAAAGAATCACAAAGGGCTTGTCATTCTTGTGAACAAGTGGGACTTGGTAGAAAAAAACCAACAGACCATGGATTTTTACAAGGAAGAAATCCTCAAGCGCACAGCTCCCTTCAAGGATATTCCCATTCTTTTTGTTTCGGCACTTACAAAGCAACGCTTGCTTAAAGCACTGGAAACAGCCATGGAGGTATTCAACAACCGCAAATTTAAAATTGCCAGTAGAAAGTTGAATGACTATATCCTACCCATTATTGAGAGGAATCCACCGCCTTCACTCAAAGGCAAGTATATCCAGATTAAATTTGTTACTCAGTTGCCTACATACTACCCGGTGTTTGCATTTTATTGTAACCTTCCCCAGTATGTGAAAGAATCCTACCAAAGGTTTCTGGAAAACAAATTAAGAGAGGAGTATCCTCTCTCCGGGGTTCCAATAGAATTATTCTTCCGTAAAAAGTAAAGGATTTTTAGCGGTATGCTATTTTTGTTAGGATAGGAAAGGGCTTGCAGTAAAAAATTTCAGTATTTTCGGAGAAAAGCCGATTTTAAAAGGTTTTTTTTCATATTTGCTGACAAATAAAATAAAATGAAAAACAGCAATCTTTACGCTGCATACCTCTTGATGTCTTCTATGATTTTATTGGGAGCTTGTTCCGGATCTAAGCAGGAAGAAGCCTCCATGCAGGATACCACTCAGGTTGCAGATACATCCTCCAATCAAAAGAGGGAGTTCACAGAATTTGAGTTTGATAAAATGATGGCCAATTTTCCCAAGCCAATGGAGATTGAGACAGAGATTCTTAAATCAGGAATCAAGTTTGAAAAAGTGGCATTGAATGATTTGGCAAATGCCTCCAATTACCAAACAGATGCAAAAAAGGCAATTAATTTTGGTATTTACTCTGTTGATCTGGGATACCTTGCGGTATTCAATAAAAAACAGGAGGCTATCCGATACCTCAAAACTGCCAGGGAATTTGCTATTGCACTTCATGCCGGAGAAGCTTTTGAGCGTGAAGCCGGAGCAAATATTGAGGCCAATATTTCAAACAAGGATACCCTTGTGAAAATTGCAGATGATGTATATTATGATTCTTACTCACATATTAAGTCTTCAAACAATCTGGAAATAGCCACATTGGTGGTGATTGGAAGTTGGGTTGAAAGTCAGTTTCACGCGCTCAATTCAATTCGTGAGGTGCCAAGGGATAAGAAAACAGATGCTGTATTCAATAAGATTTATGAAAACCAGTTGCATCTTTCCAATCTGTTGAATGTGGTAAATCAGTTTAAAGGAAAAGCTGAGTTTGATGCTTTGATTCCTGATATGGAAAACCTTTTGACGCTTTACAAATCATTTAAGGAAACATCAGCGCTTCAACAAGACGGTGCCAAAAAACTATACGATAGCGTTGCAGCTCTAAGGAGTAAACTTATATCGTAATCAAAATATGTAAACAACTTACAACACCGACAACATTGTCGGTGTTTTTTTTATGAATCAGGGAATCCTTCAGAGCATTGTCAGATTGTTTGCAATTTTTTCCACTCTTGATGAGGATCGGAAAAGAAGTAGGGAGTTGGTATACTCATTTTTACTTCAACAGCTTAATGAGAATACTGCCCAGACATATCTTTCAGAGTATGATCAGTTTATTTCTGCCCAGGAAAATCCGGAGGAAAGTATTCAGCGCAAGAAGAAGACATCTGCTTATTCTGTAAAAGTTCTTACCATCTGTGAACGGATGAATGCAGAGCTCAGCCAAAAACAAAAAATAATTGTTCTGGCGAGGCTTATGGAGATTATTTATGATGGGAATGTCACTGAAACCGAAACAGATTTTATTGAAACGGTAACATCGAGTTTTAATATTCCGGATGAAGAATATCTAATATTGAGAGCCCTTATCGAGGAGGATCTTCCCGAAAGCAGTCAGTTTCTCATCAGATATACCGGCACAGCCACTCAAGAATATGCAACAGGGATTCATGAATTGCCGGGTTTACAGGGTAATCTCTTTGTGGCTTTTCTACCCTCTTGTCAGTTATATTTACTCACTTACCGGGGAAAAGCAGAGCTTTCCCTTAATGGGCAACTTATACAGCCTGACAGGTTGTATATCCTGAATCCGGGATCGGTTGTAAGAAGCAGTAAATTCAATCCCCTGTATTTCTCCGAAATTGAAAATTATTTTTTGCGAAGGGACGCAGGTTCCACCTTTGAGTTTAAAGTTGATGCCATCACTTTTGCTTTTAAAAGTGGTAGATTGGGATTGCAGGAGTTAAGCTTTTCCGAGCAATCCGGTCGAATGATTGGCATCATGGGAGGATCCGGCGCAGGTAAGTCAACCCTCTTGAATGTACTCAATGGAAATGAGCATCCCAGTTCAGGAAAGGTTACCATTAATGGAATAAATCTTCATCATCATGAAGGCGAACTTAATGGAGTGATTGGATTTGTTCCCCAGGAAGACCTGCTGATTGAATCTCTAACAGTATTTGAGAATCTTTTTTACAATGCTCGCCTGTGTCTTTCAGGAAAGTCTGCAGAAGAAATCACAAATATTGTGGATCATGTGTTGAACCAACTTGGCCTCAGCGAGGTTGCCGATTTAAAAGTTGGCTCAGCGCTTCACAAAACCATCAGTGGTGGTCAGCGAAAAAGGGTCAATATTGCACTTGAACTGCTTAGAGAGCCTGCAGTTTTATTTTTAGATGAACCAACATCCGGCTTGTCATCAAGAGATTCAGAAATCATCATTGATATTCTGAAAGGTCTGGCGAGAAGAGGGAAATTAGTTTTTATCGTTATTCATCAACCCTCTTCAGAGATATTCAAATTGTTTGACCGACTCTTGCTATTGGATACCGGAGGATATCCTATTTATTATGGCAATCCTGTTGAGTCACTGATTTATTTCAAACAACAAATCAACCATGTGGGTGCTGCAGAGAGCGAGTGTTCCTTTTGCGGGAATGTGAATCCGGAGCAGCTCTTCAGCATTATTGAAGCACATGTACTCGATGAATACGGGAATCTCACACGGCAACGGAAAATATTACCGGAGCAATGGTATCGTTCATATAAAAAACGATTCATTTCGCTAACACAACCTTCTACCGTTCAGAATCCGCAGCAGTTTGCAGGGAATACCCAAAGTCCTCCGGGAAAATTACTGCAATGGTTTTACTACCTGCAACGCGATTTGGCATCAAAGATTGCCAATACCCAATACCTTACAGTTACACTTTTGGAGGGGCCCATTCTGGCAGCATTACTGGCATTTATCATCAGATTTTCTCCAAGAGTTTCAAAAGGGGATTATGCGTTTTACGACAATCCTAATATTCCTGCTTATCTATTTATGTGTGTATTGGTGAGTTTGTTCTTTGGTATGATTGGCAGTGCAGAAGAGATTTTCTCGGACAGGAAAATACTCAAGAGAGAAAAATTTTTAAATCTCAGCTGGATGAGTTACCTGTCATCTAAGATTGCCATTCAGTTTTTAATTTCTGCCATACAGGCACTACTCTTTGTCTGGGTTGGCAATCTTATTCTTGGTATCCAAGGCATGTATTTTTCTCATGTGATGTTGTTTTTTACTGCCTCATGCTTTGCCAACCTCTTGGGACTAACCTTGTCGGCTTCTTTTCGTTCTGCAGTCACCATTTATATCCTTATCCCTTTGCTCCTTATTCCTCAGATTCTTCTTGCAGGAGTGATTGTAAAGTTTGAGAATTTGAATCCTTTAGTAAAAGCAAGTAAAAATGTACCCTGGATTGCAAACCTCATGCCCAGTCGCTGGATTTTTGAGGCCATGGCTGTTGAGCAATTTATTTCAAATGCATACGAAAAGCCTCAGTTTTCTTGGAATTCAGAGATTGAATATGCCAGTTTTATTGATGGTTACTGGTCTGATGAAACCATTGATGCCTGGGAACATGGAAGAGAGGGAACAAGCAAAGAATTGCTTGCAAGTGATATCAATCAAAAGTTAATATCCTGCTCTTTGCTTGCTGATGTACATGCGGGTATGTCACATGCACAAGTCATTTCAAGGATGCAATCTATCAGGAATCATTATAACCGGAGAGCAAAGCAAATTTCCCAAAGAAAAGACGCATGGATTGCAAAAAATACGGCAAGCCCTGAGAAGAAAAAGTTGTTTTTGTCATTCAAAAACAAACACGAAAATAAAGCGCTTGGAAGTTTTGTTAAAAATGAACTTGAGGAAAATCAAGTTGTTTTGCAGAACGGTGCTTTTGTTCCTAACACCCGTATGGTATATTTTCCTTACAAGGGCTCGAATCCTTTTCAGGCCGGTCTTTTTGTGCCTTCAAAGACAGTGGGAGGATTTACAATAAGTACTTTTTGCTTCAATCTTGCTGCCGTATGGGGGATGACCATCCTTTTGTTCGGAATGCTCTATTACAGAATTTTTCCTTCGGTGTTTAATGCAGAAGGAAAAAGAAGAAAGGGGATTCCCTTTTGGTGGAAGCAGAAGAGAAAATGATTTCTACTTCTTACAGGCTGGGATCAGAAAAAAGTTTTTGCAGTACTTCAGTTAATTTCCCAATAGGAATTCTCTCCTGTTG
>Ga0315900_10005287_pt1 | contig 17779 bp, 14 predicted proteins | sample LakEriMetagenome_FD_203521 | JGI IMG/M metagenome (GOLD analysis project Ga0315900, IMG submission 203521) | Freshwater fungal communities from buoy surface, Lake Erie, Ohio, United States - Buoy 12 MA114 | ecosystem: Environmental > Aquatic > Freshwater > Lake > Lake biofilm | place: USA: Lake... | reverse complement strand
CGCTGGCCGCCGGCGCGCTGTGGATGGCGGGACGCATGGACACCCGGGTGCTCGGCGAGGCGCTGGCCCTGCGGGTGGGCAACCAGGCGGCGCGGGTCGCCGCGATCGTCGGGCGTCATGAGGCGCTGGCGCGGCCGCGACTCGCTGAAGATTTCCTGGGCGCCTTTGGCGCCGACGTGACGGTCATCTGCGCCGAGCTGCGCGGTGCCTCGGGCGAACGGGTCGCGAGCTATCCGCCGGCGGTCGGCTGTGCCGGCGCTGGCGTCGACGCGGCCCATGCGCTGACGCTGCCGGTCGGTGACGACGATGCGACCCTGCTCGTGCACTACACCAGCGAGAGCATTGCCGAGGAGGCCAGCCGGCGCGCACTGGTCCTTGTCGCGATTCTCGCAGCCGGCATCGTCGTGGCGATGGCCTCGGCCTCGCTCGGTTTCAGGCTGATCGTCGGGCGACGGCTGTCGCGCTGGCACCGGGCGCTTCGGCTGCGGTCGGAGGATCGCGACCGCACCGACCGTCCGGTCGATCCGGGTGGACGCGACGAACTCGGGGAACTCATCGTCGCCTACAACGCGCTGGTCGCCCGCGAGCGATCGCGCGAGCGCGAGATGCTCGAGCTCAACCAGCGCCTGCAGGACCTTAGCCAGCGCGATCCGCTGACCGGCCTGTTCAATCGGCGTCACTTCGAGGCCTGGGTCACCGAGGGCGGGGACTTCGACCGGCGCCGGCGGTCGGCGGTGCTGGCGCTGATCGACATCGATCGCTTCAAGTCGATCAACGACACCCATGGCCACGTGGTCGGCGATGCCGTGCTCGAAGCCTTCGGCCGACGGCTTACCTCGGTGGCGAGGTCCGACGATAGGGTCGTGCGCTGGGGCGGCGAGGAGTTCCTGATCCTGGCTCCGGGACTGATCGAAGCGGCGAGTCTGGCAAGCCGCCTGCTGGAGGCGGTTCGTGCCGAGCGCTTCCCGACCTCGGCGGGAGCCCTGCGCGTGACCGCCTCGATCGGACTCGTGCGGCTGCCGATCCACGTGGGCGACTACCAGCTGTCGATCGAGCGCGCCATCGTGCTGGCCGACAGGGCGCTCTACGCGGCCAAGGCGGCCGGCCGTGATCGTGCGATCGCGATCGAGTCGCTTGCCGCGCGGCTGCCCGGACAGCTCGCGATGCTCGAGGACGATCTGCTGCGCGCGGCCGGCCTCGGGCTCGTGAATCTGTCGATGATCGGCGAGCCCGTCGGGGCCGGGACCTCGCCCGCGGCCGGGTCGAGTCCCGCGCCGGCCGCGCCAGGAGTGGCGCCCGATCGCCCCTTCGTCGCCTAGCCGGCCCGGTCTCAGGCGGGCAGTTCGAGCACCTGGCGCGACAGGATGTTGCGCTGGATCTCGCTGCTGCCGCCGTAGATGGTCGGAACGCGAGCCTTGTAGAAGGGCGCAAGCAGGTTGACCGTGTCGGCGCCGAGGTCGACATCGCCCGCCAGTCCACCGAAGGGCCCCGCGGTCTCGACGATCAGGTCGGCGATCCGCTGGAAGGTCTCGGAGGCCCAGATCTTCAGCAGCGACACATCGGGCCCGAGCGCCTCGCCGCGTGACACGGTATCGGCGTAGCTGCCGTAGATGTCGGCCAGATGGGCGACGTCGATGCGCAGCCCGAGCAGGCGCTCGCGGAACACCGGGTCATCGGCCACGCCGCGCGCCTTCGCGACCGACTCGAGCACGCGCAGCCCGTACTCGGGCATCTTGGGGCTGCCCAGGAAGATGCGCTCGAAGCCGAGCAGCGACTTGGCGACCGTCCAGCCCTGGTTCAGCGCGCCCACGAGATTCGTGTGGTGGGTGCGCACGCCGTCGAGGAACACCTCGCAGAACTCCTGGGTCCCGGCGATGTCGCGGATCGGCCGCACCCGTACGCCGGGGGTATCGATGTCGACCAGCAGGAAGCTGATGCCTTCCTGCTTCTTGGCCTGCGGATCGGTGCGCACCAGTGCGAACATGTGCGTGGCGTCGTGCGCGAGCGTGGTCCAGATCTTCTGGCCGGTGATGACGAAATCGTCGCCGTCGCGCTCGGCGCGCGTGCTCAGGCTCGCCAGGTCGGAGCCGGCATTCGGCTCGGAATAGCCCTGGCACCAGATGTGCTCGCAGGCGAGGATCGGGGGCAGGTAGCGGCGGCGCTGCTCCTCGGTGCCGAAGCGCATCAGTACCGGCCCCACCATCTGCACGCCGTGGTCCTGGAAGCGCGCGATGCCGCAGCGCTCCTGTTCCTCGAAGAAGATCAGCAGCTTGGCCGGCGACAGGCCCATGCCGCCGTACTCGACCGGCCACGACGGGGCGATCCAGCCCTTCTCGGCCATGCGCAGGTACCACGCGCGGTTCTCGGTCCAGCGCAGCCGGCGCGGGGGGAATCGCTGCTCGACCGGGTAGTGGGTCTCGAAGTCGTCGCGGACCAGAGCGCGGAAGTCGGCGTCGGACATCGCGTTCCAGTCGTGCGCCTGCGCGATGCCGTAGGTGAAGTTCGCGTTCATCGGGATCAGACCTCCTGGTGGACGTCGGCGAGGGCTCCCCAGCGGCGACGGTGCTCGGCCGCATTGCCCATCCAGGCGGACAGGGCGATTGCGCGGTTCAGGTAGATGCCGAGGTCGTATTCGTCGGTGAAGCCGATGGCGCCGTGCAGCTGGACTGCCTGGTTGCAAAGCAGCAGTGCGGCGTGGGCTGCGCGTGCTTTCGCGCTGCTCGCCGCCTGGGTGCGCGCGCGAGCATCCGAGGCGGGGGAATCGAGCACGCCGAGCGCGGCATCGAGGGCGGCACGGGCGAGCTGGCGCTGGATCCAGATGTCGACGGCGCGGTGCTGCAGCGCCTGGAAGCTACCGATGGCCTTGCCGAACTGCTTGCGCGTGCGCAGGTATTCGAGCGTCATCTCGAGCGCACGGTCCATCAGGCCGACCAGTTCGGCCGCGCACGCGGCCGTACCGGCATCGATGGCGTCGCGCAGCAGCGTCGGGGCCGATGCGGCATGCGCCACGATGTCGGCGGCTGGCAGATGCAGGCGCTCCAGCACGAGGCGCGCGAGGGCGCCGCCGTCGGCCGTGGGCTCGGCCTGCACCGTGAGCCCCGGGAGGTCGCGGTCGACCCATCCGAGGACCAGGCCCGCATCGGTACGGGCCGCGACGATGAAGGCATCGGCGCTCGCGGGCGCGCAGAAGCGGGCTTCGCCGGACAGCGAGAGACCCTCGGGCAGCGGGTCGGCCCGTACCGCGCAGGCCTCGATGTCGAGGCCGCCGGCGGAAGGCTGCCAGGCGGGGGCTGCCACGCACTCGCCCGCGATGACCGCGGCCAGCGCCCGCGCCGCGGCCGGACCGTCGCCGCGCGACAGCAGCCATGGCGCCATGACGCCCGCCGCCACGAAGGGTTCGGGGAAGGCCGCCTGCCCGAGGCGGGTCGCGATGGCCGCCGCCGCCCTGCAGCCGAGTCCCAGGCCGCCGGCAGCCTCGGGCACCACCACGCTCAGCCAGCCGAGCTCGGCCATCTCGCGCCATCGGGAACGCTCGAAGCCATCGGCGGTGCCGCGCAGCGCGCGGTTGCGCCGCGCATCCGGCCGCGCGAAGGCCGCCGCGGCATCATCGAGCATCGTGAGGATATCGTCGCTCATCGTCGCTTCCCTCAGAGCATCCGGCCGGGAACCGCCCGCGGGTCGCGCAGCGCATGGCGACCCGACTCGACCTGGTGGAAGAAGCGTTCGCAGGCCGCGTTGAAGAGATCCGGCTCCTCGAGATTGCAGGCGTGACCGGTCTGGGGCATGAAATAGAGACCGGCCGATGGCATCGCCCGCTTCAGCATCAGCGAGGCATCCAGGCAGGGTTCGTCCTCGTCGCCGCAGATGATCAGCGTGGGCACCGTGCAGGTCGCCATCGCATCGGTGAAGTCCTCGAGCGACGGGCGCAACGCCTGGTAGCCCTGCAGCGTGCGCGCCGACCCGAGTGCCGAGTGCTCGCTCAGCTGCCCGACGAATTCCTCGAAGGTGCGCGGGCTCTTGTTGAGCAGCTGCACCCGGGTGCCGGTGGTCGCGCGAGCCCGGGCCGATCGTGGCCAACCGTCGCGCAGCAGCGCGTCGGCGGTGGCGCGGGACTCGCGGGCGAACTGCTCGCGTGAGGCCGATGGCGATCCCGAGCCGATGCCCGCGAGCGTGATCGACAGCGCGCGCTGGGGCCACTTCATCGCGAAGTAGAAGGTGGCGAAGGCGCCCATCGACAGGCCTACGAGGTGCGCGCGCTCGATGCCCAGCCCGTCGAGAACCGCGAGGATGCCGGCGCGCTGGTGCTCGAAACTGTAGTCCTCGATCCGTTCGGGCACGTCCGAGGGCGGGTAGCCGCGCGCGTTGAAGGCGATGCAACGGTAGCGTCGCGAGAAGTGGCGCATCTGGGATTCCCAGCTGCGGTACTCGCCGAGGAACTCGTGCACGAAGACGATCGGCGTGCCGCTGCCGCAGGCTTCGTAGTAGAGGCGCACGCCATCGGGGGCGGTCACATGAGGCATGGGGTGGTCCTGCGAGATGGGTGATCGGGCGCGAGCCGGGGGGGGCGCGCGTTCCGGGGTGGCGCGTTCCAGGGGATCGCGCGACGCGCGGGTACTAGGTCTGCGACTCGCCCGGGGCCTTCGGGGGGCGTGGTCCGCGAGGACGATCGCTATCCGGGCGGGCGTTGCCACGGCCAGGCTGAGCGCCCTCCGGACGCGGGGGGCGCGGCCCTTCGGGACGGGAACCTTCGGGGCGCGGCCCACGCGGGCCTTCCGGCCTGCCGCCGTCCGAACGGCGGCCACGGTCGCCCTCGGGACGCGGTCCGCGCGGACCACCCGGGCGAGGGCCGCGCGGGCCATCCGGGAGGGCGCCGCGGGGTCCCCGTGGACCCGGGCCGTCGCCGCGGCCGCCTCGCTCGCCGCCAGGGATCCGGTCGGGACGCGAAGGCTCTTGCTCGCGGCGCGGTTCCTGCTCGCGCCGCTGCCGGGCCTCGAGGCGAGCCTGCGCAAGCAGATCGTCGAGACGCGCCGGGTCGATGCCCTTGAGCACGCAGAAGTTGGCGGTCGACAGCCTCGTGTTTTCGAAATCGTGGAGCAGCGTGGCCCGCTGGCGCATCGCCTGATGCTGCTCGCGCTGCAGCGCCTCCTGCTCGCGCCGCAGGGCCTCGCGCTCCTGGCGCACCGCGTCGCGCTGCTGGCGAAGCGCTTCGCGTTCCTGCTCGATGCGTGCCTGCTGGCTGGCGCGCCGACGCGCGACCTCGGTCGCCGCCGCCTCCCGGTGCTCGGCGGCAACCTCGCCGGCTGGCTGGCCGTCGAGGTCGAAGCGCGGTCCGCCCCGTGCCATCGCGCCAAGGTAGGCGGTCGCGCCGGTGTGGCGGCGAAGAAATGCCGACAGCACCTGTCGCGGGAAGACCCCGGGCGCGCGCTGCTGGATGTCGGCCTGGATGCGCAACTTCAGCGGCCGTGCCGCCGCGCCGAACAGCGCGGGGAAATGCTGGCGCAGCAAGTCGCCGCAGGCGCGCACCGACATCGATGCCGGCGCGGGCGATGCGCCGGGTACCGTTGCCGCTTCCGGGGCCGGCTCGCCGCTCGCGGGCTGCGCTGCATCGGCGACCATGTCGGTCACCGACCCGGGATCGCCGCTGGCGGTGGCTTCGGTCGGGTTCTCCGAGTTCCTGTCCGCGGTCGGCTGCACCGCGCCTTCGGTGACCAAGGGCGTGGCCACCGGCTCGGCCGGCACGCCTTCGGCGTTCGCTTCTGGGATGTCTGACATCGCAACTAGACCCTGATGGTCCGATGCGGACCGAAACGGTCAAGGATCGCACCGATCGGGCATCGGCTCAAGTCGGTGCCCCACGGGCCGGTCTGCCTGGGACGCACCAGGCTCATCGCGCGGCCATCGCTTGCACGCGCTGCTGCGCCGGACGCGCGAGGCAGCGCGCCAGCCAGCCGGCCAGCCGCGGATGCGCCGCCTGCAGGGCGGGCGCCGCACCCGTCCAGGCGAGGACGCTACCCACATTGACATCGGCGACGGTGAATCGTTCCCCGGTGATCCAGGGGCGTCCGTCGAGATGGTCCTCGAGCACGGCGAAGGGACGCGCGAGCGCTCGCTCGCCCTCGTCGGCCAGGGCCGCACGCCGCCGCTCGGCCGGCATCGCGACCCGGTGCATCAGGATCGCCAGTGCATGCCGTTCGCATTCGGTCATCACCCAGAAGCTCCAGCGCAGCAGGTCGGCCTCTTCGGCTAGGGAAGCTGCCGCCAGCGGCCCTCCGCATCGGCGGGCGAGATACAGGTTGATCGCCATCGATTCCCAGACGACGACCTCGCCGTCCTCGAGGGCCGGCACGTGACCGTTCGGGTTGATGCGCAGGAACTCGGGCGTGCGCGCGGCGTTGTCGCGATAGCCCTGCGGCACGTGCTCGTAGGGCACGCCGAGCTCCTCGAGAAGCCACAGGCAGCGGGCGGCGCGCGACGTGGCGACGCCATGGAGTCTGAGGGTCATCGCCGCATGCTCCGAACGGGGAAAGCGTCGATGATAGGTCACCGTGGGTGCCGCACCGGCGGTCGCGTGGCGACGCCGGCCGCGCCGCGGCACACCGAAAAGTCAAAGCTGCTGCAACAACCCGCCGCTTTCGTCGCTCGCTGCCAGGCTCTATGCTCGCGCCTTCGACGAGACGGGCGCGCGTGCCGCGGGTTTTCCTCCCCCGGTCCGCCTCGCGTCGTCACCACCCGAAGACTCTCAGGAACCGAAGCGATGAGTACCCGGATCGACAAGCACGGCCTGCAGGTTGCCGCGGCCCTGGCAGCCATGATCGACAATGAGGCGCTGCCGGGCACCGGCGTCGGCGCCGACCAGTTCTGGCGCGGTCTGTCCGAGCTGGTCCACACCCTCGGGCCGAAGAATCGCGCGCTGCTGGCGCGTCGCGACGAGTTGCAGGCGCAGGTCGATGCCTGGCATCGGGCGCGTCGTGGCCAGCCGCATGAGGCGGTCGCCTACCGCGCCTTCCTCGAGCAGATCGGCTACCTCGAGCCCGAGGGCCCCGACTTCCAGGCCGAGACCGCCAACGTCGACCCCGAGATCGCGACGATCCCCGGGCCGCAGCTGGTCGTGCCGGTCATGAACGCGCGCTATGCGCTGAACGCGGCCAACGCGCGCTGGGGCAGCCTCTACGACGCCCTCTACGGGACCGACGCGATGGGCGATGCCCCGGGTCCCGGTGGCTACGACCCGGTGCGGGGCGCGCGAGTCATCGCCTGGGCGCGTGCCTTCCTCGACAGCGCGGTGCCGCTGGCCGGCGGCCGGCATGCCGACGTCAGCGCCTATCGCATCGTCGATGGTGCGCTGCAGGCGCAGACCGCGGCCGGGGCGCTCGGGCTCGCCGATCCTGGTTGTCTCGCGGGCTGGCGCGGCGACGCGGCGGCGCCCTCCGCGGTGCTGCTGCGTCATCACGGCCTGCACCTCGAGATCCAGATCGATCGCCAGCATTCGATCGGCGCCACCGACGCCGCCGGCGTGGCCGACGTGCTGCTCGAGGCCGCCGTCACCACCATCATGGACTGCGAGGATTCGGTCGCGGCCGTCGATGCCGACGACAAGGCGCTCGCGTATCGCAACTGGCTCGGCCTGATGAAGGGCGACCTCGTCGAGTCGGTGGCCAAGGGTGGCAGCCGCTTCGACCGCAAGCTGAACCCGGATCGCGAGTACACCGGCGTCGACGGGCGCCCGCTGGTGCTCAAGGGCCGGTCGCTGATGCTGGTGCGCAACGTCGGCCACCTGATGACCAACCCCGCGGTGCTCGACCGCGAGGGGCGCGAGGTTCACGAAGGGCTGCTCGATGCGATGTGCACGGTGCTGATCGCGATGCACGACCTTCGCAAGACCGAGGGACTGCGAAACTCCACGCAGGGCTCGGTGTACGTGGTCAAGCCCAAGATGCACGGACCGGCGGAGGTCGCCTTCGCCGACGAGATCTTCACGATGGTCGAGCGCGCGCTCGGCCTGCCGGCCGACACCGTCAAGATCGGCATCATGGATGAGGAGCGGCGCACCACGCTGAACCTGAAGGCCTGCATCCGCGCGGCCAGGCGCCGTGTCGCCTTCATCAACACCGGCTTCCTCGACCGCACCGGCGACGAGATCCATACCTCGATGCAGGCCGGCCCGATGGTGCGAAAGGCCGACATGAAGGCGCAGGCCTGGATCGCCGCGTACGAACTCTGGAATGTCGACGTGGGTCTGGCCTGCGGGCTTGCCGGGCGCGCGCAGATCGGCAAGGGCATGTGGGCAATGCCCGACCTGATGGCGGCGATGCTCGAGCAGAAGATCGGCCATCCGCGCGCCGGCGCCAACTGCGCGTGGGTGCCCAGCCCCACCGCCGCCACGCTGCACGCCACCCACTATCACCAGGTCGACGTGCTTGCGCGCCAGGCCGAGATCGCCCGTGGCGGACCGCGGGCGAGCCGTGACGACATCCTGCGCATCCCGCTGGCGACGACGCCGTCCTGGGGTGCGGACGAGCTCGTTGCCGAGCTCGAGAACAACGCGCAGGGCATCCTCGGCTACGTGGTGCGTTGGGTCGACCAGGGCGTGGGCTGCTCGAAGGTGCCGGACATCAACAACGTCGGGCTGATGGAGGACCGGGCGACCTGCCGGATCTCGTCGCAGCACATGGCCAACTGGCTGCTGCACGGCGTGGTTTCCCGCGACCAGGTCATGGCGGTGATGCAGCGGATGGCGGCGGTCGTCGACCGGCAGAATGCCGGTGATCCTGCCTACCGGCCGATGGCTCCGGGCTTCGATGGCGAGGCCTTCCGCGCCGCCTGCGATCTCGTCTTCGATGGCGTCGCGCAGCCCTCCGGGTACACCGAGCCGGTGCTGCACGGACGCCGGCTCGAGCTGAAGGCGCGGCTGGGCGCCTGAGCGCCGCGCCGTCCGCCGCGTCGCCCGTCGTGCCGACCCCCGCCTGGCTGCAGTACCTGCTGCCCAAGCAGTCGCTGACCCGCGCGGCGGGTGCGCTTGCGCGGCGCGAGGCCGGCGCGCTGACGACATGGGCGATACGGCGCTTCATCGCGCGCTACAGGGTCGACATGACCGAGGCGGCCGATCCCGACCCGGCCACCTACCCGAGCTTCAACGCCTTCTTCACGCGGGCGCTGCGCGACGGCGCTCGTCCGATCGCGCCCGATGGCTGGCTGTGCCCGGTCGATGGCGCGATCAGCCAGTGCGGGCCGATCACCGGCGACCGGATCTTCCAGGCCAAGGGGCACGACTACAGCGCGGCTGCGCTGCTCGGTGGCGATCCGGCACTGGCCGCCGCCTTCCAGGGCGGGCACTTCGCGACGATCTACCTGAGCCCGCGCGACTACCATCGCATTCACATGCCCGCGGCCGGGCGCCTGCTGCGGATGATCCACGTGCCGGGTGACCTGTTCTCGGTGAACCCAACGACGGTCGCGTCGGTGCCGGGGCTGTTCGCCCGAAACGAGCGCGTGGTCTGCGTGTTCGAGGGCGACGACGGCCGCCCGTTCGCGCTGGTGCTTGTGGGCGCAACCATCGTCGGCAGCATCGCCACGGTCTGGCACGGTGTCGTCACGCCGCCGAGGTCCGGCGGTGTCCGCGAATGGCGCCATGACGGCATCGTGCCGTCGGCCGCGGCCGAGGTGCGGCTCGCGCGTGGCGCCGAGATGGGGCGCTTCCTGCTTGGTTCGACGGTGGTGCTGCTGTGGCCGCCCGGCCCGCTGCGGCTCGCCAGGCACTGGGCGCCCGGTGTGCCGGTCCGGCTGGGCGAACGGATGGCACAGTCGGGCACGCCAGCAGCGGCTGGCTGACACGCCTGCCGCCGCTTGCCGAGCCCGCGCCGCGGGCCCGGCGAATCACTGGCGCGCCACTGGCGTCCTACTCGGATTTCCAGTTCGGCTTGCGCTTCTCGGAGAAGGCCTTCGGCCCTTCGATGAAGTCCTGGCTGTTGCGCATCCGGATCACCGCGTCGTAGTCGACCTTGTACGCGGTGGCGAGGTCGGCGATCGCAAGCCCCTGCATCGCCGACTGCTTGGTCGCGCGGATCGACATCGGCGAGCACTCGAGGATCTGCGCGGCCCACTTGCGGGCTTCGGCGAGCGCGCCGCCCTCGGGTGCCAGTGCCGTGACGAAGCCGAGTTCGTAGCCTTCGCGCGCCGGCACGTGACGACCGGTGAGCATCATGCCCATCGCGCGCTTCAGGCCGATGGTGCGCGGCAGTCGGTGCACGCCGCCGGCGAGCGCGGCCAGGCCGACGCGCGGCTCCGGCAGCGCGAACTTCGCGTTCTCGGCCGCGATGATGATGTCGCAGGCGAGTGCGATCTCGAAGCCGCCGCCCATCGCCACGCCGTTGACCGCGGCGATCACCGGCTTGAACAGGTCGTAGCGCGAGGTCAGGCCGGCGAAGCCGCTCTTGACGAAGCCGCGCTTGCCGCCGGCCGCCTGGAACTTGAGGTCGTTGCCGGCGCTGAAGGCGCGGTCGCCGGCGCCGGTGACGATCGCGACCCACTGGTCCGGGTCGGCGTCGAAGTCGTTCCAGACCTGCTCGAGCTCGAGGTGCGCCGGGTAGTGCAGCGCGTTCATCACCTCGGGACGGTTCAGGGTGACGATGGTCAGGTGGCCTTCGCGTTCGACTTTGCAGAATTCGGGCATGGCTATCCTCCGGGAACGGGTGGTGCGGCAGACGGACGAGGCGGCAGTGTAGAGCGCGCCCCGCGAGGGTTCAGCCCGGCAGCGCGAAGAATCGGCACGCCGAGATGCGCCGCTCGATCTCGCCGCGCATCCGCGCCCAGGCTTCGTTGTCGCGCGCCTGGAAGCGGCGCAGGAACTCCGGTTCCTGCAGGCCCTCGGGCAGCAGGTCGATCGCGGGCATCAGATCCGATTCGCGGCCGGTGGTCGCGACCCGCGCCTGCCATCGCCGCGGGTCGGCGCGTGCGGCCTCTCCGAAACGCACGCCGGCCCGGTCGGCGGCCAGATCCGCGAACGAGAAGCCCGAGCCGCCGCGGGAGTCGAGGATTTCCTTGAACACGCCGATGGTGTCGGCGGTCCGCGCGTCGGACTCGAGGGCGAGCGCGGCGGAGACCAGCCAGTGCTGCGCGAGATCGGGACGCCCGAGCAGCGTGATCGGCACGGCTCGCCCGGCGGGCGCAGCCACCCCTAGCGCGCGGGCGGCAAGCTCGGTGCGACCGACCGCGTAGATCGCGAGCGCGAGCACCGCCGCCCGGCTTTCGGCGAGCGCCTCGCCTCCGGCGCGGGTTCGGCTCTCGGCTTCGGCGGTCATGTCGCGCAGCATCACGAGCATCGACTGGCTGGGGCGACCGCTCGCCGACGCGAGCCAGCCCGCGTGCGCGAGGTAGTGGCCGATGCGGGCGCGCTCGGCCGGCGGCAGCACGAGATCGCGACCCCCGCTCGCCAGGCGCCTGGCGAGATCGCGCTGCGGCAGGTAGCCGAACTCGAGTCGCTGCGCCGCGATCGACCAGCCGCCAGTGCTCTCCCACAGCTCGCGCAGGCCCTGCGCGACATGGCGTGCCGACGAGGGCGGCAGCAGCGAGGGACCCACCCGTAGCGCGCCCTCGACCAGCCAGCCGGGCAGCGGGATGCTGCCGATGCGTGCCTCGACGATCGACAGCGTGCCATCGGCTGCACGCAGCCTCACCGACATCGGAATGGTGTCGCCGAGCGGACCGATCGGTGGAATCGCCAGGCTGAGGCGCAGCAGCCCCCAGCCGTCGTCCAGCGTGGCTTGCGCGCGCGCGCCGCGCAGCTGCGGCAGACGCGCCAGGGCCTGCTGCAGCAGCAGATCGATGTCGCGGGCCCCGAGGCGGATCGCGATCGGGCGTCCGTCGACGAGCTTGCGCGGATCGCCACCCGGCAGCAGCGCGCGCAGCCGGTCGAGGTCGGCGACCGTGATTGCGGGCGGGGGCGGCATCGCGGGGTCGGCGGGCTTGACCGCCAGCGCGGTGATGACGATCACCGCGAGCACCACCTGGATGACGAGTACGGCCAGGACGATCAGCAGGCTGCGCAGCATCGTGGCATCGTCCGTGGCGGCGAGTGCCTGCGGTCAGCCGGGCGATGCCCGCGGCGGCAGCCGAAGCAGTCTGGCGGTGGTCGCCGCATCGGCCACCGGTCGTCCGAGCGCCGCGCACAGCGCGACCGCCTCGCGCACGAGCTCGAGATTGCCCCGTGAGCGGTCGGGGTTGGGCTCCAGCCCCACCTGCAGATGACCGCCGAGTTCGAGCGCGGTGCGAGCCAGCCCGCAGGCGACGACATCGCCGCCCTGTACCGAGACCAGCCAGGGCAGGCCGGTGCCCTCGATCATGTCGAGGTAGGCAAGCAGCGCCGCGCGCGTCGGGGGCAGGCCGAACAGCGCGCCTTCGCCACCGAAATAGAACTTCACGAAGGAGCCCGGCGGAAGTCGGCCGGCGCGGTGATAGGCCAGGATGAAGCGCAGGAAACCCGGCTCGAAGATCGAAATCGACAGGCCGATGCCCAGCGCCCGACAGGTCTCGACCATGTACGCGCCATCGCGGTTCGTGTTCAGGTACACCACCTCGTCGGGGCGCGGCAGGCCGTCCGGGCCGAGCCGGCCGATGTTGGTGCTGCCGGTGTCGACCACGCCCTGCGCGATCACGCCCTCGCGGGCCAGCGCGACGATGTGCGCGTAGCGCTCCTCGATGCGCACGCCGGGCGCGCCGCCGCCCAGCGTCGGGTACAGCAGCGCGTCGGGTCGCTGCGCGAGGATCGCTCGCCAGGTGTCGATGTAGGGCCTCGCGTCGTGGACGCGGCTGCCGGCGAGCACCGGATCGTCGTGATGGTTGTGCAGGATGGTTGCGCCCGCATCGAAGCACGCGATCGCGTCGGCGACGATCTCGTCGCGCTCGCGCGGCACGCGCGGCGCCAGTCGCCTCGGCGTGCCGCCATTGAGCGCCGCCTCGATGATCACCGGCGATGGCTCGCCGCGTTGAGCTTGCGGCCCTTCGTCGGTCATCATGGGGAGCGCCGAGGATGCGCGCGCGGTGCTCATCGCGGCGGGTCGACCGCGAAGCGCCAGGCCTCGCCGTCGCGCACCACCCAGCCGCCGGTGGGCGTGGCGAAATGCGTGCCCAGCACCAGCACCGGCTCGCCGGCGTGACGCGCGAGGAAGTCGCGGCGCGTGCTGCGGGCGGCATCGCGGTCGACGTCGAAATGGCTGCACATGTCGGGCGCGCCGCACTGGATCGGATGGTGCATCAGGTCACCGGTGATGATCGCGCGCTCGCCTTCGGACTCGATGCGCACGCTCACATGGCCCGGCGTGTGGCCTGGCGTGGGCTCGAGCCAGACCTCGTCGGTGATGCGGTGGTCGCTCTCGACGAGATCGGCGAGCCCCGCATCGACGATCGGGCGCACCGAGTCGCCGACGATGTCGTCGTCGTCGGGACCCACCGGCTCGGCCGACCAGTGCGCCCACTCGACGCGGCCGAACAGGTAGCGCGCCTGCGGGAAGGTCGGCACCCAGCGGCCGTCGACGAGCTTCGTGTTCCAGCCGACATGATCGACGTGCAGGTGGGTGCAGAGCACCGTGTCGATCGACTCGGCCGGCAGCCCTGCATCGGCCATGCGCTGCAGGAAGGGCGTCTGCAGGCGGTCCCAGCCCTTGACGCGGCGCGGCTTGTCGTTGCCGATGCAGGTGTCGACGATGATGCGACGCCCGCACGACTCGATGACGAAGGCATGCACCGAGGCGTAGAGCTTGCCCTCGTCGGTCGCGAAGTGAGGTCGCAGCCACGCGAAGCGCCGCACGAACTCGGGATCGGCCTCGGGGAACAGGAACAGCCCCGAGGTCGGCCTGCCGTCGGCCTCGACGATCTTGGTGATGCGCACCTTGCCGATCTGCCAGCGCTTCACGATCCGCTCCTCGCGGGGGCCACGCCACCCTGGCGCGACAGCGACGCGAAGGGTACGCCCTTGTCGACCCGCACATCGCCCGGCAGGCCGAGCACCCGCTCGGCGATGATGTTGCGCAGAATCTCGTCGGTGCCGCCGGCGATGCGCGAGCCCGGCGAATAGAGCACGGCTTCCTGGAACCAGGCCTGCATCGGCGCGAGTTCGGGATCCATCACGGCGCCAGCCATGCCGATCAGGTCGGTGCCGAAGGTGGCGATCTCCTGCAGCTTGCCGGCGCTGACCACCTTGGCGATCGAGGCCTCGGGTCCGGGCGTCTGGCCGCGCGACAGCGCGGTGATGCTGCGAAAGCGCGTGTACTTCAGCCCTTCGCTGCGCACGTACCAGTCGGCCAGACGCTCGCGTATCGCCGTGCTCTCGAGGGCCGGCTCGCCGTCGACCTCGAGCGTGCGCGCGAGCGCGAGCAGGTCGGCGGCGTCGGGGCCGGGCGCCTCGCCCACGGCGAGACGCTCGTTCATCAGCGTGGTGATCGAGACTTTCCAGCCCGCGCCGACCGCGCCCAGGCGCTGGGCGTCGGAGATGCGCACATCGGTAAAGAAGACCTCGTTGAAGTTGGAGGTGCCCGAGATCTGCTTGATGCGCCGGACCTCGACACCTGGCGACTTCATGTCGAGGAAGAACATCGTGAGGCCGTCGTGCTTGGCCGCGGACGGGTCGGTGCGTACCAGCAGGATGCCGAAGTCGCAGTAGTGCGCGCCGGAGGTCCAGATCTTCTGCCCGTTGATCACCCAGTCGTCGCCGTCGCGCTCGGCGCGGGTGCGCAGTCCGGCGACGTCGGAGCCTGCCGCGGGCTCGGAGAAGAGCTGGCACCAGATCTCCTCGCCGCGCAGCGCCGGGCGCACATGGCGTTCGAGCTGTGCCGGGCTCGCGTACGCGATCATCGTCGGGATGCACATGCCGAGGCCGATCTCGAAGTAGCCGCGTGGCACCGCGTAACGCGACTCCTCCTGGCTGTAGATCACCTGCTGGATCGGCGTGCCGCCGCGGCCGCCCCAGCGCGGGTCCCAGGTGATGCCGGCGAAGCCCGCGTCGTACTTGCGCGCCTGCCAGGCCTTGCCGCGGGCGAGCGCCTCGGGGCCTTCCGCATAGCGGGCGCGCTGCGCGGGCTCGTCCGGGCGGCGCGGCGTGGCGTTCGCATCGAGGAAGGCGCGGACCTCGGCGCGAAAGGTGGCCTCGTCGGGGGTGTCGTTGAAGTCCATGAGCGTGCTCCGTGCGCTGCGCGTCAGGCGGCCGCCTGGCCGCTCCACAGCGTGACCAGGCGGTTCTTCCAGTAGGGGCTGCTGCCGAGCTGCACCGCGAGCAGGCGCGCGCGGCGGTAGAACAGGTGGCAGTCCATCTCCCAGGTGAAGCCCATGCCGCCGTGGGTCTGGATGTTCTCCTTGGCGGCCACGTGGAAGGCTTCGGTCGCGGCGACGCGCGCGGTTGCGGCTGCCAGCGGCAGTTCGGGGGCGTCGTGGGCGAGCGCCCAGGCGCCGAAGTAGGCGTTGGAGCGCGCGAGCTCGCCGGCGATGTAGACATCGGCCAGCTTGTGCTTGATCGCCTGGAAGGAGCCGATCGGTCGGCCGAAGGCGTGGCGCTCCTTCGCGTAGGTGGTGGCCATCGCCAGACACGCGTCGGCGCCGCCCACCTGCTCGAAGGCGAGCAGGGCTGCCGCGCGGTCGAGCAGCGACTCGATGGCCGACCAGCCGGCGTCGCCGTCGCCGAGCGGCTCGACAGGGGCGCCGTCGAAGCGCACGCGGGCCTGGTCGCGCGAGGGGTCGATGCCCTTGAGTGGCGCGCGCTCGACGCCGGACGTGCCGAGCGCCACGCGGTACAGGCCGATCGCGCCTGACGCGTCGCGGGCGACCACGATCGCGAAATCGGCGATGTTGCCGTCGATCACCGGCCACTTCTCGCCATGCAGCCGGCCGCCGCGAACCTCGGCGCGCACCGCGGCCGGCCGCGGATTGCCCGGCCCCTCGGCGAGCGCGAAGCAGCCGATGCTGGTGCCGGCCACCATCGGCGGCAGCCAGGCCTGGCGCTGCGCCTCGCTCGCGAAGCGCAGCAACGCCTCCGTCGCGAGGTATACCGACGAGGCGAAGGGCACCGGCGCGATCGCGCGGCCGATTTCCTCGGCGAGCACGCACAGGCCTTCGGCACCCAGCCCCGCCCCGCCATAGGCCTCGGGTACGGCGGCCCCGAGCCAGCCCATCTCGGCCATGCCGCGCCAGAGTTCGCGGTCGTGGGTGTCGGCGCCCTCGAGGATACGGCGCACCGCGGTGGTCGGGCAGCGGTCGGCGAGAAAGCGGCGCGCCTGCTCGCGCAGCAGCTTGTTCTCGTCGGAGAAGTCGAAGTTCATCGGGATGCTCCCGGTCTCAGGGCAGCTGGTTGGACAGCACAAGGGTGGCAGCGGCAGTGAACATGCCGCCCACGCCCTGCACGACGCTGGTCTTCACGCCGTCGACCTGGCGGTAGGCCTCGCCGCGCAGCTGGCGCACCGACTCCTGGATCGCGAACATGCCGTACATGCCGGTGTGCGTGTAGAGGATGCCGCCGCCGTTGGTGTTCAGCGGCAGCTTGCCTCCTGGCCGGGTGTGGCCGGCCTCGATGAAGGCGCCGGCCTCGCCGCGCCCCACGAAGCCCATGTCCTCCAGGCCGTAGAGCGGCAGGTGCGCGAAGGCGTCGTAGATCATCAGGTGGTCGACGTCGGCGTGCGTGATGCCGGCCTCGCCGAACGCGGCCCGACTCGACAGCCGGAAGCCCTTCGACGAGGTCGGGTCGTCCATCATCGACACCAGCGGGCTGTCGCAGGCCTCGCCCGAGCCCAGCAGGTACACCGGCGCGTCGGCGCGGCGCAGGTCGCGGGCGCGCTCGGCGGTGGTCACGACCAGCGCGCCGCCGCCGTCGGTGACCACGCAGCATTCGAGCTTGTGGAAGGGGTAGGCGATCAGGGGGGAGGCCATCACCTCCTGCACGGTCAGCCGCTTGTTGCGGCTGGCCCGCGGGTTGCCCTCGACCCAGTGGCTCTGCGCAACCACCACCTCGGCGAGCTGTTCGTGCGTCGTGCCGGTCTCGTGCAGGTAGCGCATCACGGGCAGCGTGAACATGTTGGGCGGCGCGAAGGCGCCGTAGGGCAGCTCGAACTGGCCCAGCATGCCGTAGGGCGGGCGGGCGCGCGGGATCGAGCCCACGCGCGAACGGCCGGACTCGCCGTGCAGCACCAGCACCGTGGTGCACAGGCCGGCGCGGATCGCCGCGGCGGCATGCCGCACGTGCACGAGAAAGGAGCAGCCGCCTACCGAGGTGCCGTCGTACCAGCGCGGCGTGATGCCGAGGTAGTGGGCGACGTCGATCGGCGATTCGACCGCGCTGGTGACGCCGTCGACCTCGGCCAGCGTGAGGCCGGCGTCGGCCAGCGCCCGGTGCGCGGCGTCGGCGCGCAGGTCGAGCTCGGACAGATGGGGCAGGGCGCCGAGTTCGGTCTCGGCGGCCCCCGCGATCGCGATCACCGCGGGCTTCATGCGTCGCTCCCCGCCGGCGCGAACACCGGCAACATCATCGTGCCGCGGGTCTCGAAGCGCACCTGCAGCGGCATGTCGAGCACCAGTTTCGCCGGGTCGGCGGGCACCCCCACGAGGCTCGACATCATCCGCGGCCCCTCCTCGAGCTGCACCAGCGCGATCACGTAGGGGCCGTCGGCCTCCCAGCCGGGCGCGGGCATGTGGTTGATGACGTACGAATAGAGCTTCGCGCGGCCGCTGGCGCGTACCCAGGGCGCATCGGCCGAGCCGCACTTCGGGCATCGCACGCGGGGGTACAGGAAATGGTGGCCGCAGT
>Ga0315900_10005286_pt1 | contig 17781 bp, 24 predicted proteins | sample LakEriMetagenome_FD_203521 | JGI IMG/M metagenome (GOLD analysis project Ga0315900, IMG submission 203521) | Freshwater fungal communities from buoy surface, Lake Erie, Ohio, United States - Buoy 12 MA114 | ecosystem: Environmental > Aquatic > Freshwater > Lake > Lake biofilm | place: USA: Lake... | reverse complement strand
CGTTGGGCTTGGGGGATTTACGTCAGTCCGCAGGTTTCCGCAACATCGGTCAAGTTCGGTTCAACACCTCCGATAGTTCGCTATACGTGTGGACGGGGTTTAGTTGGGCGAAGCAAGCCGGGGGCGGCTCGAATGTAATTGCTGGCAATCAGTTAGTCAAGTCAGGCGATACGCTACGGATGCGGTATCAAGGCGAGGGGTCTGACACGGGGCTTCATTTTGATCCGGCTCTTGGTTCGATTTCGTCAGGTAAGGATAACCTCGTAACGGGTGCGGGTGCAGGTGCAATTGGCGAAGGTTTACGGAATCCAGTTACACGATCTTTAGTAGTTGGCAATTCCAACAATCCGGATAGTAGCGTATTTAACGACGTAAAATTTCAAGTATCAAACGGTATCAATTTATTTGAGGTACGCGGTAACGGGGATTTGAAAATTAGTAATTCATCCAATTTTGGCGATGTTTTAACCGATGTGGGTGGTGGTGTATATCGTCCGCAGCCGTTCCAAGGTATCCGTACAGGCGATGACGCTTCGTTGCGTTCGCTGCACCTTACAGGCACAAACGGGCATGGCAATTTGTTACTTCGCCATCAGGCCTCACCATCCACAGCAACCGGGCAAACGTCGGCTTTATTTGCGGATAACAACGGAAACCTTGCATGGCATAACGACAATTTATTTCGTACCACATTCGTAACAAATCATTTTAACGCCAATAGAAATATCCGATTCAAAAACAGGTCTTACACGGTAGCGGATAGTGCCGATGTAGCATTAAAGTTGAACATATCCGACACGGCAAATATCCGTCCGCGATTAACAGCCGGGGCTAATGTAACAATCACGGGCAGTTACCCTAATTTAACAATCGCATCAACTGGTGGTGGCGGTGGTGGTACAGATTTTCCAAACATTAACGTAGGGACTTCACCTAACGTAGTGGGTAATCTACTCAACGAATCTTTCCCCGGAACTTCTATTCCAGCGGGATGGACAAATACAAGCGCATCCGTAACGTATAACAACAAATTAATTGTTGCAAGCGGTAGCGGCTCGCCAACTAATTTTGGTCAGTTTTTGCAGAACGGGTTTTTCAACTATGACAAGCAAGTGTTATCCACCGTTATCGTTCCGCAGTCAAAAACATCAACATCGTTTGGTGTTGGTTACACGTTTGGGCAGAATGCGCAGTTCTTTAGCCTTTCATCCACAGCGTACATCAACCTAACAAATGGTGCTGATAGTGGACGTGTATTTGTTAATGGCGTAGCATCGCAAAATATGGCTTTTAATACAGGTGATACCATTGTATTTAGTCTATTTGTTGATGGATGGAATTTAACAGCGCAGGCGTGGAACAAACGAAACAATCAGCGTGTAACAGCAACGCAACTTACTTCAAGTCGTTTAGGTACTGGAGGTCGTTTTAGGCTTTGCTTCTTAGGCGGTGCGCAAGATATTACCAACGTTCGTGTTGATTCATGGAATAGAATCGGAGGACTTGCAATCATTGGCGATTCGCACACATCCGGCGCGGGTGCTACGATAGAGGCTAATACATACGTAAGTAGGTTAGTGAATGGCGATTTATCACGAGTTGCAAATTATGGTTATCCATCAATTACCGGAGGTAACGTTGGCGGCTTTTCATGGATTCTTTCAGCGTGGCAAAACCTTAAAAGACAGCAACCAACGCAAGCTGTAATTGCTATTGGCTACAACGATGCGACAAACGTTGATACAGCAACGTTCCGTGTTGGCTATCGAGCAATTATTGATTCGCTTTTATCTATTAATGTTCGGCCAATTCTTACAACGTTAGTACCTCGATTTGCAAATTCGCCTATTAACACACCCAACTACAACATCGTAATCAATAGCCTCGGAGCGCAGTATGGGCTTAAAGTGGCCAACGTATTTGGCGCAATGGTTACAGGGGCAAATCTAATAGTGCCTAATTATTTGTCGAGTGATTTAGTACACATTACAGATAGTGGACACGCTGTTATGGCCAGCACAATTCGCAGCGTTGCACCGGAAATATTTTCGCAATTCGTACCTGACACGACATCAAATGTTGTATTTAATAACATTCCGGTGGGTGCGTCAAACGATGAATTGTTAGCTATTGATACACGCGGGCGGGTTCGCAAAGTAGCGAACACAATGCCTACTACTGAAACGGTGATTCAAAACATCCGCACGTTCGACCCTACGTATTTACAGCAAGCATCAATCGGAGTTACGGGTAACATTAGAGGCGGTGGAACGTTGCAAATATCCGATTCAACAGGATTGCGAATAGGCTTCAATGGTGGGATTCGAGGGCAGGCTCTGACATCAGGAAGTAATATCAATATAACCAATATGGGTACGCCGGGGTCTGGAAGTCCGCAATTTTTTAACCGCATTTCGGGGTTACGTAATATTCTTGTAAATGCTTTAAGCGATAAGGCAAACGGGTCGCTAACAATTACAGGGAACGACAATACGCTGCTTAGTTACGTTGGGCGAAATGTAGATACGTTGTCGGGTTCGCAAAACGTAGTGATAGGATTCCCCAATGGTCGGCTCACAACTGGAACTGCAAACATCGGAATTGGTGCAAGAGCTTTATCACTTACCACAACTGGTTCATACAACATTGACCTTACTGGCATCGTTGATTATTCAAATGCTGGAGCAAATATTGGCAACAACACCGGAAGAATAGTGATAGGTACTCCTTATGATTTTACTGGTACGGAAGCTATATCAGATGGTGAGGTGGTAATTAGTTCTTACACACGCGGCAACCGGACGTACACATTCGGAGCAAAGGGTGGATATAACCGAAACATTCTTTGGCGTGCAGGATATGAAGGCGGAACTAACATAAACGGTTCGGCTTTAACCATTCAATCAGCGCGTGGAACAGGTACGGGTAGTGGCGGGAACATCGTTTTCCAAATTTCCAACCCCGGCACAACAGGTACAACCGTTAACAGCACCTTCACTACTGCATTAACACTTTCGCGTGTTGCTGCTACAACGGCATTGCAGATTGACAACAGCACCGCAACTCGTGGTATTTTACCCGCACGCTGGACAACAGCTGCGCGTCCAGCATCGCCAGCGTTGGGTGAACTTGGTTACAATACAACGGACAATAAACTGGAGTATTGGAACGGTACAACGTGGGTGCAATTTTAACAACTAAATGGAATCGGAACTAATGGAATGGAATGACAACTTTACCGCATTTACCGCCGGTGGATCATTCGGCGCAATCGGTGGCGTGTACCTCGATGTACCGGGAATATTTTTGCAACTGAACCCTGCGAACTTTGCGATGGAGTTCCCGGTGAAATTAGTGGCCACTATCCTGCTCGCATTCGTGGGCGGTGTGGCCGGTTTACTTGGCAAAGATTGGTATCAGTATAACGTGCGACCTTGGCTACAAAAACGTAAAATCCTAAACAATGACTAAAATCTTCGAATCGTTGAAAAAGACGGACACCCGTCACATTATTGCCCTGCTCATGGTAGTGGGTGCATTGACTTTTATTATGGCCCTGCTTGTGGCACGTGTTCCAGCCGGAAACGAAAACATGGTAAACGTGTTATCCGGTATGGTACTGGCCAACCTTGCGTCCGTTATTGGGTATTATTTTGGCGCGTCCAAGCGTTCGGACGATGAATTAAAACATCCGTAACATGGCAACGTACATCACCAACCCCAAACAATTCAACGGCATGTGGGCGTTTATCATAACGCTCACTATTGCCCTAATCGTTGTGCTAACATCCTGCAATCCCACACGACGGGTGATCGCTGACAAGGATAAACTGGAGCAGGTCGGGCGGGTATGGGCAGCCGAAAACCCGTGTATAAACGATACTATCACCCGCTACCTCGCAGGGCGTACAGATACGCTCACGCGGGTGCAGTACGATACAACCTATTATGAATATACGGACACGGTGGAACGTGTTGTAAACCGAACGGAAACGCGCTATATCACCCGACGAGATACTATCCTGCGAACAATCGAGGACGGGCGTAAATTATCGCTATTGGCCAAGGACCACGCGGCTGCGATTGCCAAGCTAAACGAAACAATCGAAACGCTATCCGGTCAGCTCGACACCATGACCAGCCGGCGCGATAAATGGCGTATTTGGTTTTTTCGGCTACTCGCCGTAAATTGTATCGCGTTGCTGATTTGGCAGCGCAAACGAATCCGTAAAATAATTGCATGATAATTACCGAACTCCGCCGGAACTTCCATCAAATTACATGGGATTTCAAAAACGGCGATGAATTTTGGGTATTACTTTCATCCGATCACCACTGGGATAATCCCGATTGCAAGCGTGATATGATGAAGCGGCATTTCGATGAAGCGGTGAAACTGAACGCCCCCATTATCATGGTGGGCGATTTCTTTTGCGCGATGCAGGGAAAGTACGATAAACGTTCGGATAAGTCCAAACTCCGGCCCGAACATCAAACAGGTAAGTACCTTGATTCTTTGGTAGAAACAGCCGCTGATTGGCTGAAACCCTACCGGGAACACATCGCAGTTATTGGACACGGCAACCACGAAACGGCCATCCAAACCAGGCATGAAACAAACCTGATCGAACGGCTGGTGGAACGATTAAATTACGGCAATCCCGGACGTGTACACATGGGCGGTTACGGCGGATGGCTACGGCTGACTTGTGCGCACGGTGGGCGGAAATCCCACTCATCATCCGTTCATGGTAAATACTTCCACGGGTCGGGTGGTGGTGGCCCGGTAACGAAAGGAACGATACAATCACAACGTCAGGCCGTAATGTTTCCGGATGCTGATTTCGTTGTATCCGGCCACGTCCACGAGCAATACACTATCTGCCACATGCAGGAGCGCATTGACATGTTGGGTAACGTTCGGTTGCGCGAACAATGGCACGTCCGGCTACCAACGTACAAAGACGAATACAAGGACGGCTACGGCGGATGGCACGTGGAAACCGGTAAAGGCCCTAAACCGCTTGGAGCCTATTGGATGCGCATTCGGCCGGTGCGTGATACTAAGTGCATTAATATTGGGTATGATTTCATAATGGCGAAATAATGAACACCAGCCGCATCAAATTTATCCGAACGAAACTTGGCCGCGAACGTGTGTGGGGCTTGGCGGATGAATATCCGCTACTCATCGATGAACGGCTAAAGGGCAAGAAAGAACTGGAAATTTACATCCACGAATCTTTGCACCACATTATCCCCAACGGCACGGAGGAATTTATTACGGAGGCTGCAATTCGCCTGACAAATACCCTATGGCATGAGGGGTATCGAAAGGTTGACAACTCGAATAGCTTACCTTTACAGGATGGGAAAATACATTAACTATGATAACAGCCGCAATCCTTAGACAAGTAGCGCCACGTGTTCCAAACCCGGATGCCGTGTGCAATGCTATCAACGTAATATGCCCGCAATATGGGATAAATACGAATGATATCCTGCATGAATTTTTGGCGAACGTGCTGGAGGAATGTGGGGAGTTTACTGTATTTGCTGAAAGCCTAAACTACTCGCCTAACAGGTTGATGGGCGTTTTTGGGCCGCGAAGAATAAGCCTTGCAGATGCTACCCGTTTTGGGCGCACCGCTGGCCGTGGTGCCAATCAAGTGCAACTGGCCAATATTCTGTATGGTGGTGAGTTCGGCCGGCGCAACCTTGGCAATACTCAACCGGGTGATGGGTGGACGTTTCGTGGGTCAGGGCCAATTCAAGTTACTGGACGGCACAATACAACGGAGTTCGCAAAGTATTACAACCGGATTACGGATGGAAAGCACACACCCGAACAGGTGGCACATTTAATGCGTACCGATTTGAATGTGGGAATGCACTCGGCATGTTGGGTATTTGCGGTCAGCAAACGATTGATACAAGCGGCCATCGACGATAACATGACCGGGATTATCCGCAAGATTAACGGCGGATTGACTAATCAGGCAAAGCGGATGGAATACTATAACGCGCTGAAACGATTACTACCATAACGCGAAAGGCCCCCGCTAAGGGGCCTAACTTGTTTCACAAAGTCCGGTTAACGTCCGGTAACGTTATGGATGGTGATTAATTACTCGTAACATGCAGGATGCGTTTCGCGCATCGCTAACGCTTCTTTATAAGCAGATTCAAAAGAGTTGTGGAGGTGGATACTGATACGCGTAGGGAAATCAGTATTTACATCTTCTATACTGTAGATCATATTTTCAAGGAATATGTGATCGTCAGTAACTATAATTTCTGTGCAATGATGAGAATTATTAAACTCAAATGCGACTAATGCTATTTGATTTGTGAAATCAATTTTTTCATCAAAGTCAATTTTTACTTTAGCGAGTATTTGTTCAGGAGTAAAGTATAATGCATCTGTATCTAATGTTAAAGATTTGAAATCGGATACTACACGTTTCAAAATATCTTTACCCGTATACTCCTTTTCAAATGGAACGTATCTTCCTGTTTTAGAGTTCCTAAAAAATGTGAATTTCATATCGTACACTCCGCGATATCCCGCGCGGTCGGTTATGTTTATTGATTGTTTACAAATTTAACAAACCCACTCACCATGCCGTTGACTTCATCATCCACACTACACCATGCGTTAATTTGATCTACCGAATTTCGGATAGTTGTATGGTCATGGCCGTTGAGCCTGCCAATGGCTTTTAAGCCCATTCCCAGATGCGTGTACAAATACCATCGGTACGTAAACTTTGCTAAGCATTCAACGCCTCGTTTGCGTCCGTTGTTGATTTCAAATTCCGGGATTCCAAAATAATTTGATACGGCGGTTAATACGTCTTGTGGGGTCATCGTACAATAGTTTTGATTGGGTTATACTTTCTTGGTTTAGTCAAGTCTTTACGAACTCCGAACAGGTGCAAAGGCAGTTTTGCATCCCGGTTGTTACCGGCAAATTCACGGGCGAACTTTACAAACTGTGTTAGCTTGCGCTCAAACTCCGGGTCGGTTTCCATCATATCGCCTACGGCTTGAATCGAATGAATTACGGTCGTATGATCGCCGTTGGTGCTATCCGCTATGTAGGTAAGTTTATGGCCTTGATATCGAACGGCAAACCAGCGGAATACGTGCCGGGGTATCATTACCTCACGTTTGCGAGTTCGGGCAAATAACAGGCTGCGTTCAATATCGTAAAACGTGCAAGCGGCTTCCATGATTATTGATATGTGTACGGCTTTAAGATCGTACCAATTCCGCGTAGGCAGTTCGCATACGCAGGGTGTGCAGGTGGTCATGTGTTTTAATTTTAGCAACCGAAACGCGGGTCGAACGCGCATCCACCTCACAGAGGTCGTAATACCATTATACCATTCGGTTGGCCAATACCCGCCGTCCTTTCAAGATTCAACATCGTCTAATCCCGGTTAAAGGTTTAAGGTTAAAAATTGCGGCGGGTGGTAAGTTCTAAAATGGCAATTGATCCCCGATATCTTCAACAGTTACCTGTGGCACCTCCGGCTTCTTCGGTTCTTTGAAGTTACCAAGGTACGTTTTAGGTGCTTTGGCATCGCGTTCTTCGAGCGATTGCGATACCTGCACCGAGCCAACGTTGCCGTACTGATCCGGCGTGTCATTCAACCATAACACCACGTTCAGCCATTTGTTGCCGTTGGCATCGGTTGTGATTTTGTCTTTTGGGATTTTGGACAGGTTGATCCCACCTGTGAGGAATTTTGACATGTTATCTATTTTTTAATGGTGAATTGAACTACGATACCTGACGTGTACGCCGGAGGGTACACGGTGATTGCTTCGCCGTCAGGCGTTACGATTGCCTGACCTTCGGATGGTAATGATAGCAGGAAGTCTTGGCGCTGTTTAATCTTCGCTTTCAACTCCTCCTGCAATTTCAGCAGCTCCGCAATACCGGGGTCGTTGGTCGTTGCCCAATCGTACTTTGCCGGGCCGTCCTTTACCATGAACTCACCGGACTTGTACTCGAATTTGCGTCCGTACTTGGCAGCCTCGTCAATCAACGATGCGCGGTATTTCTGATCGCCGTCGAGTTCTTTGATTAACGCCTCGGCTTGCTTGATCTGCACCTGAATATCAAGCGGCGATACTTCGCCATTGTCGATGGCTGCCATGATTGTTTCCTTAGCCGACTTGATATCGGACTTTGTAAGGAGTTGGGTGTTGTTTAACTGGATTTGCATGTGTATTTATTTAGCTGTTAAAGATGATTTACACTCACTCACCACCGCCTTGAATTCAGCGTTACTATGCAGGGCGGTGTTCGACGCCCATACCGATTGCAGTTCTTCGATTGTCGTTGCAGCACGGGCGGCGGTGATGGCTTCGGCTGTGTCAATTACAACGGCTTGCGCTTCTTCCGTTACAACCGATTCCATTTCCTCGGGAACATACACCGGGCCGCTGAATACGTCCGGGGTGAACCACTTCACGCCGTTGCTAATGGCCCGGGCAAAGAGCATATTCTTCGGGAACTTGTCAAGGTTCTTGGTGCCAGCTTTTTTCGCTTCTTCGATTGTAAAGGTGCTGTTGCCAATCTTTTCTTTGCCTTGGTAAAAATCAATCGAGCATACTTTTTCGCTTTGCTCCACCACCCGGAAATCGTACTTGCCCGAACCTTTTACGGCTGATGCGATTAACCCAGCTCCGATGGTAGGCTTGCCCGAAATAATGTGAATGCCTGACATGGCTGCGAAGGGCGGGATGCCAATTTCCTGACCTGCCATGATTTTAACCACCGCCTGTTGTGCGGTTTTGATATCTGGGAACATCCCGGACTTAGCGAACGTTTCGCCTAACGATAGCGCTTCCGTTGCGCTGACTTTGATTAGTTGCATATTTGCTGATTATGTAGTTGATGAATAAGATTCGTTGCCTTTTGTTTAGAAACGGGAACACCCGTTTACATTCCGCGACGGCGGGACTTAGCTTGTAGGTACTCATATTCGAGGTATAAGCCAATGATGGAAATGATGGTGATTAGTGCGATCATAACGTATCGTGAATTTGTACGTTAGCATTATCCACCTTATCATGCACCGTGAACGGTATAGGCTCCGCCGTCAGGTGTTCGGTGCGCGTCTCCCGTATAGCGTCGATGGATGGATTTACCGCGTACCAAAATTGAGATTCTTGGATGCGGAGCAGGTCGTTAAGGGTAAAATGCTCCGGTACCGGGCCAACGCAAATGTTGTGCTTGTCGGCGAATTTATGCACCTCCAGCATGTGGTCAGGTGCAAAGATAGCCACGTAGCGGATGCTGTGCTTGTCGGTGAAAAATGCAGGAAGCGTGATTGTTTCCTGTGTCGTTGACGTTCGTGTGAGTTCTAGTTTCATGTGTGTGGGTTTATTTGTAAATGATAGATGATGTGAAATCGCAGATAATCGAGCGAACAATTTGATCTCTTGCCTCGTCCCATAATTCGCTATCCTGATCGCCGTACAAATATTCATCTGTATACTTGGACACGGTTAAAGTTCGGAAGAATACTTCGCCATCTGTAAGTTGTACGCTGAATGTGTAGTGTCCTTTGCCGCTAAAAGCGCGGGCGATGTTCGCTACTTCGATTGTGTTGGTGTGTTGCATGTGTGTGATTTTTAATTTCTATGCTAAGGTATATCTTGTTCCCTTTCCGCGCAACATTTTACCCAAATTTATTATTGCAACATTGTTGCATTTTCTACGGAATGCGCACTGGGAGTGAGTTTCACCCGCCACCGTCCACCCTTACGATGCACACGTTTAATCTGTGAAATCCTCGGACGTTCACCAGCGCACATCATGCGCATGTAACGTGGCGTAATATTTAGCTCCTTAGCGGCGGCGGTTGTGGTTATCCAGTTCATTGAAGGTGTTTATTGCTTGAAAGATTTTGCCCATTGCATAGCCATTGCATCGGCTACACCTTGGTAAGTTTTAGATCGAATTTTAGCCCGATCTTTTGATGGTGGCAGTTTCCATATACGTTGCTCCCGACCTTCTACTACATCCGTGGGCTGTAATTTGGGAAGACCGTTAAGCCATAAGCAAGTAGCTTTAGTTTCGCCGTGACCAAACATCCAGGGCTGAATAATTTGGTCAGGCTTGCGGTAAACGCTACTCATTATGCCTATTGGATTTTCAATAGCAACTGGGATTACTTTTATATTGGCAAACAACATGAAAAAATCAATAGCCTGCTGCTGCCTGCCATCGGCCCGTTTTTCTGAAAAATATCGCGCACCACTAACAGCTAAATGCGTGCAAGGTGGAAAAGCGATAATACCGGAATAATCGTTAAAATCCAATAATGCGACATCACATTGAATATGCCACTCAGGATAACCGCCGCTACATTCTTGGGTATCACAGCTAAAAGCCTGGATTCCCTGTCGCCTAAACGCTAAGGCAACCGCTTGGGATTCTTCACATGCTATCAATAAAGGCTTCATACCCGCAATAATAGGAACAAACAACGGAACAAAAAAATATTTTATTTGGGAACAATTACGTATTGTTGCGGTATGGAAAATAATATCACACTACGCGATCAGATCGCGATTCAGGCAATGAAGCCATATTTAGATTGGTGGCATCGCACAGATGTAAGCGATAAAATGAACGTGTTAAAATCTTGGGTTAACAAATACGGCAACATTCCAGTTACCGAATGTATTGCTCGGGAATCGTACTCAATTGCCGACGCAATGTTAAAAGCCCGCGAGTTATGACATGGAAACCCCGATATTTTGAAGCATGGGTGAAGCACATGGAAACTAATCACGCTGACGCGTTTGCGTTATCCGGTGGCCGGCGGATGAAGTTTAAGTACCCGGACATTGAAACCGCAAACGGGTTAACGACATTCATCATTGCATTCATAACATGGAACGGCGGCAACGCAACCCGCGTGAATGTAATGGGCCGGAGGGTTGGCAATAAATGGATTAAGTCATCCACCCGCAAAGGCACCGCCGATGTTACCGCAACAATACGCGGCAGGTCGTGTAAATTTGAAGTAAAGGTTGGCCGGGATAAACCACGTCCGGAGCAGTTAAAAGAACAGGAACGGGAACGGGCGAGTGGTGGCGTTTATGAATTTATCAGCACGCCGGGGAATTTTTACGCAGTTTATGATATGATTGTTGCGGGTGAGTTGTAAAAGAGGCACGTCAGCCTATAACTTGACAAATTGATTAAAAAAGTAAACTTTTAACTTGACAAAATGAATATCGAAAAACAACAAAAAGCAATAATTGAAGCTATTGAACACGAATTGTCTTTAGCCAATAAATTTTACAAACCACAAGGGATGCGCCATTCTGTTTGGTTTCTGCCCGATGCTGGGGAATTTATGTATGCTGATGGACTTGTTAGGCATGAAGTGATACGTCCGCTAATTGAAAACAAAACACTTATTTACAAGGGCATTGAAAAGCATCAAGGTGAACTAATGCCGAGATATGTACTGTCTGCAAATGGCAGCTAACGGTTGACGCTATACGAGGTGAGGGTTAAGATGCACTCCCTTTCAGCCTTGCACAAATGATAAATAGATGCACACCGCTTTAATTGCAGATCAAGCCCCTGCTTTTGTATAGCGTATATTATAGGGCGTTTTAATTTAATTACAATGGAAAAAACTTACAGATTAGAATTTAATGAAAAACAACAAAACTTTCATTTAGACAACTTCACTCATAAAGAAGGAACGCACGGATGGTTTACGATTTTTGAGCATTGCACAGATATTGAATTTAAGGTTTACGAAGCTTTTGTTAATCGTATTCCAAATAAAAAACTTACAAAAGAATACCTGCTAAAATGTGCAGTAGAAGTAAAAGGGTTTACTAATAATTTGTTGGAATACGGATTGCTTGTCGGTCGTTCTTAAATGCCCTATAACACGCAAATCCCTACATGCCTACTTTCCCCATCGGTTCGTATATTTACCGACCAAAATAAACACACATGACACCATCTATCTTTCACGGCCTTGTAGAAATTGGCCTAAACCCTATCCCGATTATTTGGGATCAGGAAACCCGATCAGCCGAATCCCATCAGGTAAAGCACTCGGACGTTACCGCAGAGAATTATCAACACATCGCCTCGAAATGGGCGATGCAAATCGAACGCGCAAACGGGATAGCCTTAAAACTATTCCCGCCGTTCGGCATGTTCGACATCGATCAAAAGAACACCACGCACGCCAACACCTGGAAGCGCTGGCTCGAGATCGTGCAGAACGAATGCCCGGATGTGCTGAAGAAAATCTGCATCGAAACAACCCGCAACAACGGAGCGCATATTTACGTCAAATATCCGAACGCAAAGCACAAGGTTACGATTGCCTGCAATCCGGACGGCAACGAGGTAATCAGTTACTACACCGGTGGCCTGCTTTCCTATTGCTACCCAACACCCGGTTACAACATCGTACACGGGGCGATGGAAGAAATCGAGGAACTCACCCCCGATGAATTTGATAAGCTGGTATCGGTTTCCGCTATCTTCAACGAATACGAAAAACCCATCACCACACCAACCGCCGTAATAAATTACCCCAATGAATATGAGCAAGCATGCCTACTCTTCGACGCAAACATTACCGATGAGGCGTTCACCGAACTACTTAATCAGATTACGTTGTATGAGGTTTCAGAATTTCGTTATGCCAAAAAACACAAATTTACGGCATTTCGACGTAAAGGCAGTGAAGCAACTTATTCGGCAAAAGTGTATTACAAGTCGCATCGCTGTTTATTGTTCACAACCTCCATTCCCGGCTTCCCAACTTGGGCGGATCGTCGTTCGCAGGATGACCATAGCTGGATACTTACACCGGCAAAAATTGTATATTACAAAAACCAAGGCGATTGGACGGCGGCCATCGCGGAAATGCAGGCCATCGCAAATGCGATAGGGATTGAACTGGAGCCGCCGCAGATCACGAACACCCGCATCGAAGATCACCGGCTACAATTTCCGTATGACATTTTCCCGGATGAGGTCAGCGCCTACATTCATGAAATGAAAATAAACCCGGAAATGCTGGCTAACTTTTTTTTGGGGGCGTTTACGACGGCAATCGGAAACACGGCTTTTTTATGGGTGCACTCAAAGTGGATTGAAAAGCCTGTAATATTTCTTGCATTGGCCGCGCCGGCGGGATCCGTTAAGTCCGGGGCGATGAATATCGCGTTTGATTTTATTTACAGGCATGATGCGCTCCGTAGGAAGGAATACAAATTAGCCAAGGCCGAATATGAAAGCACGGATACCAAGGGCAAGAAAAAGCCGGTACTTCGCCAGGTGCTGATCGACGATGTTACGATGGAGGTGCTGGCTAAGATTTTGGAACATAACCCACGGGGATGCACCGTGCTGCCGGATGAACTCATCGGATTTCTGAACCGGTTAAACCGCTACGCTCAAGGCGATGACGAGCAAAAGATACTTTCCATCTTTAACTCGAAATCATTCAACGTCCAACGTATCGGGCGTGATGAGGATTTGGTGGATGACTATTCGCTATCAATCATTGGCGGGATTCAGAATGACCTACTTAGTAAACTATCCGATGGCGATCGCGGCTCGAATGGGTTTTTCCATCGCTTTTTGATAGCCATACCCGACATGGGGCCAAAACAGCCGTTTCAGTTGCCGAATAATACGCATGCGCTGGAAACCCGGATAGATGAGTTATTCCGGTGGATTATGTCGCACCGGGATGAGCCGGATAAAACCATGTACGTGATGTCGAATGATGCGCTGAAGATGTACGAACAATGGCACAATGCAAAGAACGACTACTACAACCGAACGCATGACAATAACGTGAAGGGCATCATTGCGAAGTATCAGGGGTATTGCCTACGCTTCGCGCTGATTATTCAATGTATTCGGGATGCTGATACACGCACCGGGATAATATCGCAGGCATCGATGGAGCGGGCTATAAGGCTGACGGATTACTACTTGGCCAACATGAATAAGGCAATCAGGTTCCTTGCGCCGGAGAATCCGATCGACAAGCTAAAGGAGCCGTATAAATCCGTTTACGATGCGTTGCCGGTAATGTTCACCATTGGCGTTGGAACGGAGGTAGCGAAATCGTTTAAGATGAAGCCTGCCACGTTCAAGAGTTGGCTATCCACGAAGAAGGAATTGTTCAAGAGTGAGAAGCGGGGAACGTGGGAGAAACTATTGTAACACCTGCAACCACCCTATAAAAACCAAGCACCCTACGGGGTGTTTTTTTATGCGGGTACGAAAGTAAAATAGCAATCCCCTTATTTTAGTTTATACCCATTAAGGTATAATTGACATTCATTTACTGAATTCATACGCTATCGGGTATAAAAAATCCCCGGCTTTCACCGGGGTATCATCACGCAGTTCTGACGGTATGCGGTGGGGATGGGTTAAAAAAGGCTTTGCTGATCTATTTTCTTAAATCGGAGCGCAGCTTCTTTTAAGTTTAGCGTAGCCTGTTTGAAATAACTTTCCTTTAATTCAATTCCTATCGCTTTACGACCCATAGATACAGGACTATAAACTTCGCTACCAACTCCCATAAATGGCGTTAAAACGGTTTCCCCGGGATTAGTATAAAGATATACAATTCGGTCAATCACATCGAGCTGCAATGGGTGTACGTGCTTTTCATCATCATCCTCCTTGCTATCCTTAAACGGAAGCACATTATCAATCCTTACGTCATCCCAGACGCTTGATGCGTATCGCTGCCATGTCAAATGACTTAACTTATTCTCTCGCTGATCGCCTTCAAACCCTTTCCATTTCTTACGAAAATCGACGTAGTTGCCATACGTTTCTTTATGCGCATCTAAAAATGGCACATCGCCAAAATACTCAAAATCATTCAATCCGTTAGGGTGAGTAACTGGCACTTCAATTTCTCCTTTTTTCTTAAATATCAAAACGTAGTCAGGCATCGCCGTAAAGCAACGAGTTGCGTCATCGACGATAAACTTGTGCATAAGGCTTTGCACCATTGTACGCATGCGCACCTTCAATGGTTCTTTCCATACCGTGATTCGGTTGTGATATTCCATTCCATGCTTTTCATGCAATCGGATTACCTCACCGGGAAAATCCCAAAGCCTGCCTGTATTAGTATGTACATCGGTAACGTGTACGGCGTTGATACGTCCGGGCTTTGTAACTCTTGCCATCTGTTCAATTAAAAACTCGTACTGCTGCAAAAATTGATCTTTTGTTTCGCAGTTGCTAAAATCATTCTCATGCGAACTGTAGTTATACAATCCTGCAAAAGGAGGTGAATACACAGATAGATCTATGCTATTGTCAGGTAACTGATTAACTACATACATGCAGTCGCTATTGTAGATAGCGTAATTGTCTGTTACAACTTGGTTTTTTGTCATAAAAATGAAGGTAGGTTTATGTGTGTTGAAAAATCTTTTTTAACTGTTTTGAAGTCTTGATTGACTTTACCTGTAAGCTGGTCAAACATCTTTATAGCTTTATCCTTTTTAACCAACAAGCTTTCCATAATCTTTACTTGACCATCACTTAGGATAATGTCAACGGTCACTGGGTTAATCTGTCCGAACCGCCAAAAACGCCTAATCGCTTGGTAATATTGCTCATAACTATACGTTGGAAAATATGTAGTATGATTGCAATGCTGCCAGTTAAGGCCAAAGGCGGTAATACTTGTTTTAGTAATTAGCTTTTTAATTTCACCCGAACTAAAAGCAAGTAGCAACTCTTCTTTCTTATCAATATCCATATTACCACGCACTTCCATAGCTGATTTGTCAAGTTCTGAAATCAAAGAAGCCTCATCATTAAGATTAACCCAGTAAACACTACAATCATGCGATTTAGCTTTTTGAACAGCAATCTGACATCTATCCTTAATTGTCGCGCGTACCTCGGCTTTAATTTCAGCAAACCCCATCGCGGGTAAAGCAAACATTGAAGTTTGGCCGTTTATGGCTAAAGGGTTTTGATTTCGAATAATTGTTTCTATTTCATGTAATTCTGGAAGTACATGCCTTTCGTCGCTAAAGCCAATATCTGAAGGTTTTTTGCATGTAATAGACCAACTTGCAACCCAACGCCAAAAGTCATTTTCCGCGTGAGGTTTAAGATAAAACTCTTCACCTTGCCTTGCTTTGCTAATCTGTGATAGCTTTGCTACATTGTTCTGATTATTCTTAAAAAACTTACCCAGCATATCCATATAACCCATGTAGCCTAACGCCTCGCTGCTGGTTCCAAGTTCTATGTAATCGTTTGGCGATGGAGTGGCTGTAAATAAAAAACGGTACTTTACTTTTTTAAGAAACGAAGTTACCTGACCTTTAATTGCGCCATCAAAGTTTTTTAATATTGAACTTTCATCCAATATCACACAATCGAAATCGGAGCTATCAAACTTTTCTAATCGTTCGTAATTACAAACTACTATTCCTGTTTTATACTTACCGTCTTTTGAATAGCTTATATCGTCAATTCCAAACTTTTCAGCCTCTTTAATAAACTGAAAAGCTACAGCCAAAGGTGTAATAATTAATACAGGCTTATTCGTATGCCGCAGGTAGTTTGCTGCTATTGTTAATTCGATAACCGTTTTACCTAAACCAGTGTCAAGAAACACGGCACATCGACCTTTTTTAATGGCATATTCTGCAATGTACTTTTGATAATCAAACATTGCGCCCGGCAAAAAATTAGCATCAATACCGTAGTCAATAGACGTATGTCTTTTACGTTCAATAAACGATAAGTAGCTTTCGAGTGTGTTATCCATGTGCGTATCTACCACCCTATCCCCGGTGGCTGGGGTTTATTTACAGAATAGATTAAATTCAACATTCGGAATCACCACCGCCAACTCCCGCGCAATACGCAGCGAATCGCCGTTGATGATCTGCTTCGCTTCGCGGACGGAATCGCATTCAATACCCGGTAATATACTATCAACAATTTCTGCCGTTATGCGCAAATTACTCAACCGACGCAGTTCAGCATCGGCATTCTGCATATCCTGTCGCGTGAACTCCGGTAGCAATCGGTACGACCATTCGGCGGTCGTTAGGGCGTTGATGAGGTGGGTCATGTGCGTGTAATTTTATGCAATATAGGAACAAAACCGGAACAGGCAAGATTTATTTTTGCAACGTTGTTGCATCCAAAACCACAGGTCATAAACGACCTGTTGAAAGTTGTACAACCTTTTCAAACTTTCCATCCGTCAGAGCCTCGTTTTCATCTACGAAACTTTTCGTAGTGCAAAACCGCCAAAAGTTGAATGAAAGTTGGGAAATTGTTGTAACCTTTTCAAACTTTGTAACCCACGCCCAGCCTACGTTTCAGCCCAAAGTTGGAAAGTTTGAATATTTCCTATAAAAAAACATTTTATCTCTTTTTATATTATAATATACTATAATGTATTACTAATAACATATTCTTACATACGCTACAAATTTTACAACTTTCAAACTTTCGCCCGAAACCCGCGCCCAGCGTGCATTACAAAAGTTGTAACCCTCTACAACTTTCTACAACTTTACATCTAACGTTGATATTCAATGAGTTATGAAAATACGCAACATTGTTGCAAAAATTACTACCTTAGCCCTATGGACATTGATACTTTCCTACGGCGTGAGTTGATGACCAAGGCACCGATCACCAACCTTGTTTTCAAACTCACATACGAGGAAATCAAACGAATCACCCTAACGTAT